>JACCDX010005187.1_pt1 | contig 28847 bp, 31 predicted proteins | sample 7449681 | NCBI WGS metagenome assembly JACCDX01 (sample SAMN15323450, study PRJNA562643) | freshwater metagenome | isolation source: river surface water | place: USA:Blue River Watershed | collected 2017-08-18
GTATTGTATTTCTTTTTCTCAAAAGTATCTTTGTTATTTGCGTCTATGCTTCTGAAAGCCTTCGGTCTTTTGCTCATTTTAGCCCTAGAATAATCATCTACAGAATAACTATTAGGCATTTGTTTAATTACAGCATATGATTCATTATCTTTAATAATTTTATATAATAATTTGTTTTCTGGATCTAGTAATCTGATTTTCTCTAGATACTTATTTGCATAACTTAAATTTTTATATGTTTTTATGCAACAATAATTTTTCTTTATTGTTAAAGTGTCTGAATTTGCAATAACCCTTTTAACAGTTGACAAAGATACACCTAAATTGTCCATCAAAGATTGCTTGGAAACTGGTTTGACTGGACCATACCTGCCAATGACTAATGAATTAAGAAATAAACGAACTTCACCAGGAGTTTCTAATTTCCATAAGTCATTAACTTTAATTTTGAACGGAAATGTCTTAGCTAAATCAAAAGGGAAATTATTGACTACTTTTTCTAAGCTGAAGATATAAACTGTTTTTTCGGAGTTTGGTTTACTCCAGAATTTTCCTACGCCTTTATTAAAAATTGAATAAGCGTAATTAGGATTACAGTGTAAAGTACTACATATTACTCTGTGAATAGATTGAAGTTGAAATCTGCCTGAACCGCTTTTATGTGCATCAATAACTTTAAGAATTGACCATACCGCATAATTATTCAACTGTTTTGATTTGTTTGTAGATGCGACAAGTTCAGGATACATATCAAATTTTAGTTTATAAACTGGATCATTCATTCGATTTTGCAACACTTTCTTGCAAACGTCTAATTTCTGTTTCTACTCCAGTTTGAATAAGAAACATATTTGTTTCATCTTCTGGTAAACCAAGACTAGTCATTAAAGTTTTTATAAAATTATATCTAGAAGCATTTGGACCAGTGAGTTTAATATTTATATTTATCTCCTCTGGAGAATTCATCAATGCCTCTTCTGCATTTTTAATTGCTACAGAAATAGGAACGGAAGGTTCCCAATTAAGGCCTTCTACAGGTAATAGTACTTGATTTGGATCTTTAAGCATTGTTAAGTTCTTTCATTTCGTTTGATAAATTTTTCCACAATTTATTTAATGATTTATAGTCTTCCTTCATAATAAGTGTATCAAGTTTCTCATAAAGTGTTTCAAGTATTTCTAATTGGTCTGGATCCATTTTTTGTGCAAAATTTCGGATTCTTTTATTGACTGATTTCACAAATTCAATTGGTGCTATACCACCTGGGAGATCATATTCAACTTTGAAATTAACAAAATCATCGACTACAGAATTCATATTCCTTAAAGTTCTGTAAACATCTCCAGACTCATTATCGGCAGACAATCCAGTGATAGAAAAGAATCTTTCCAAAGCTTGTTTGAATGTAATGCCCTCCATCTTTTGAATAAAAGATATTAAATCTCCAGACTGACCACAGCCAAAACAATTAAATGTTCCTTTATCTGGGTTTACCCCAAAGCTTGGGCTTGAGTCATCATGTCCAGGGAGTGGGCAGTTAGTATTGTACCAGCCATTTGAACTTTCTTCAAAAAAGACATCATATTCTGATTCCATTATTGAAACCATGTCTACTTCAGACATAAGATCCTTCAAATCATAGTTGAATGTTTTCTTTTTGTTAGAATTTTCTTCACTAAACAAATTTTTATTCTTTTGCATATTCACATAAGACATTACCAGTTAGAACCTCCAAGATTCAAATCATCAATTGTCAAATCACTTGCATCAAAACTAAATGTATCGTCATTAATGCTAACATTCAAAGAGCCGTCAGACTCAGTGACAGTTTTAGTTCTAGTACCAGCATCTTCTCTGTCTTCTGTTTTTGGTTTTTCAGATTGAGTCAAGCCCTTGATTGCTTTCATCTCAATTTGTTCATCAGGAGTAAGCTCTTGAATTTTATTATATTCAGGCGCAACTCTAACACAATATGGTGGAACCCATGCATCTCTTCCTTTAGCCATGTGAACAACAGCGATTCCAGTTTCTTTGTCAGGTTCAAGTACAAATACATAGTGAGCCTGGTGCATAATATGCTGTCCGCCAGAGGCAGCCGACTGGTCATAAGTATGTGTCTTGCCAGAGTCCTTTGACTTGCGCGAATCTTTAATAGTATCTCTATTAAGCTGCTGGGCTGTCAATACAGGCAGATTATGCCTTCTTGCTATCCTAACCAAGCCATCAAAGGCTAACTCGTGTAATTCCCAAGATTTTGCAGTCTTGGGGGCATTCCTTGTTCTCATTTCACCAATATAGTCGGCAATTACAATATCAGGCTTTCCCTTGGTTAATGTAAGCTCTCTGATTCTCATGTCTACATATTCAGGCGTTGGATCAGAGTCAGTAAAATCATACTCAAAGTAAGGACCACCCTCCATGCCTCTTAACTTAGAAGCAAGAGAAATCACATCTTCATCCATGAGTGAATTTCTTTTAATATCTTGGAATGGAATATTAAAAGCAAGACTCATATGTCGAAGCAAACAGTCCCAAAGAGAAAGCTCAAACGAGAAGTAAAGAACATTTTTGCCTTGTTTGTGAGCATTGAAAGCCCAGTTCAATAACTGTAATGACTTACCACCTCCAGAGGGGCCAAGAACAACTGTAACTTGACTTCCACGAAATCCAGAAGTTCGTCTGTCCATTTCTTCATAACCAGAAAGAATTCCAGGTGGACGAGTTTTTTGCTTCTCATATTCTTTCATGAAGTAGTCTGCTGACTCTGCTACATCAAGAGTTCTCTTTTCGCCAGGCTCGCTTGACAATTCTGTTTCGATGTCTTTTACACAATCGGCAACAAAATGGACAGCCTCTTGAATAGATTTGTCTGTGAAAATTTGATGACCATTGTTAAGCATGTCTTTCCAAATGGAAGCTGCTTTCTTTGCTTTAAGTTGCATAAGCAAGTCATGCAAATCATTAAAGTCATGATCAATGTCTTGGATTTCAGCCCAGAGGGTCAAGAATTTAGCCTTATGAGCATCATTGAGACCCTGAGATATCATTCTGTTCTCAAGTACTAATTCTGTGAGTAAGAATCCATCAGACTCATCAAAATAATTGAAAATTGTCTTAGCTAAATTAAAGGTATAGCTTACCTTAGAACCTTCTTCCTTGAATGAAAAATGTTCAGCGTTGATGTTTAAAGCTTTCGCACGAATGACAGCTTGTTGATCCGAGGTAAGATGTTTTATAACTCGGTATTCTAATTCTTCTCTGCTAAGTTTCATTTAGTTTCTCTTTCAGGAGGCGTAAGGTTTTGGAGGCTGTGGAGTTGGTAAAGAAATTTGGAAACAAGAAGCTACAAGGCTTGACCAACCGTGACCTGCTTCTATTTTATCGTATCCAGGATAGGCTGTGATAACAATAGGTTTACCACTTTTTGTTCTTGACCTAGCAACTCTATCAAGATGAATAGACAAAGTTGGATTTCTCATTTCATAATAATCAACTCCATCAAGAATGATTAAGTCCATATTTGCAAATGTTTCAGACCAATATGTTTGTCTATCTCTGTTTTCAAAGCCACTGAGATCTGAATATAATTCAGACCAGTCAATGAATTCTACTTTGAGATTTTGCTTGATAGCTTGCTGTGCTATAAGAGTGCCTAGAAGAGTTTTACCACTCCACTGTCCGCCTTCGAAGAGAAGACTGGTAATATTTATAGTATTACCTACTTTAGGAATAATTTTTATAGGATTGCCAGCAACTATAGCAGGCAAAACTTTCATATACCGCTCGACAAGAACTTTTATATCACCTTTCTTGTCGAGCGCATTTTGGGTAAGATTATTACCCCATACATCTTGCTTGAGATTCCAATCAACAAGAGTTTTACCAAGATTTTTTCGAGGAACTCCAGCTTTGATGCATTTATCGAAAAACATCTGTTCCTTTTGGCAATCACAAAAGGTATATTGATCATTCTCATTCGTCCAGCCACCTAATCCATGGCACTTTGCACATGAACCTTTAGGCGCTTGGATTTCACTATTCAAACGATCAATTAAATCTTGTTCTTGTTTATTAGGCTTCTCGATGTATTTATTCACAAATCTTCATCCTCTTCAATATTATTTTGCATAAGAGACTCTTGGGTTTCTAAAATTTCTTTGTCAACTTTTCGTTTAGAAGTTTTAGAAGCATGTCTAGCCCTTTTCGATGCCCAAGCTCTCAAGCCGTCAATTTGTTCTTTCATAGTGACAGCAAGAGGCACAGTCTCTTCAATAGCACATAATATATCATCGGTTGTAAATTCGCGTTTATTGTCTGCAAAAGCCTCATACATTGCGGAAATAATAGCAGCTTCAATTTCCGCCCCAGTGAATGAAACAGATTTTGAAACTAATAAATCTATATCATAATCTTCAGGTTTTCTATTTCTTTTAATAATATGAATTTTAAAGATTTCATATCTTTCTTCTGCTGTAGGCAAGTCAACAAAAAAGATTTCATCAAATCGGCCTTTACGAAGAATTTCTGGAGGCAATTGAGAAACATCATTAGCAGTTGCAATCACCAAAACTGGAGATTTCTTTTCTTGCATCCAGGTCAGAAAAGAACCTAACACTCTGGAAGCAGTACCACCATCTGTTTGGTTAGAGGACGCAGAACCAGACATACCCTTGTCAAGTTCATCAAGCCAAAGCAAGGACGGGCTAACAGATTCTGCTATTTTGATTGCAGTTCTAATATTTTCCTCAGATGAACCAACAACACCACTAAAAACTTTTCCCATGTCCAGGCGAATCAAAGGTAATTGCCAGAAAGAAGCTACACATCTAGCCATCAATGATTTACCAGCACCCTGAACTCCAACAAAAAGAATACCTTTTGGATTATCAGGCAAGCCATATTCTTTGGCATCAGTAGTAAAGGCATCCTTTCTTTGTAAAAGCCAGTTCTTAACGCCTTTCAATCCACCAATTGCACTAAAATCTTGTTCGACATCTATCCAATCAAGCAGGCCTGTTTTTCTGATAACATCCCTTTTTACATTTGCAATTTTGTATGGATCAAGTTTGTTGATATCACTTATCATCATATATGTGCAAATAAGCTCAGTTTCCTCAAGTGTGAGCCCTTGAAAGGCTCGAACAATGTCTTGTAGTTCAGAATCAGAATAAGTAGCTAGAAAGCCTTTCTTTTTGAGTTCATTATTTTTAGAAGCAACCTCAAGAATTTTAGTTACTTTTTCCTCAATATGCTCATATTCAGGTAATGGCCAGTCTAAAACAGCACAAATTTTACTCATATCATCAGGTAATTGCAACTGAGTGTCAAGCATTATAACGACTTTGTGTTGCGCTACAAATTCTTGAGCCATGTTTCTAAGCATACGGACTGCTCTTTTATCATCAAGTGTGTTTTCTTCATGAATGATTTTAAGAAAATCTTTCAAAATTAAAATATAATAAGAATTCACATTTTCTTTTAAAGAGTTAAACCAATCCAATACTTGCATATGATTCATCATACACTGACGAGGCAATAAATTTGTAAAGTTTGGAGTAGTAGATAATCCTGTTGCAAGATCCCATTGAAACACAGCCCAATCTTGATCTGCTCTTTTAGAAATAAACTTAATAGCTTCTAAAATACGCTTTTCTTCATGACTACATATAGATATAAGTGGCCTGTTTGATCTAATTTGCCAATCAAGTTCACGCATACTTTGTTTGTGTTGTGTAATATTCATTCGTGCCATCCAATGAAAAAGGTGGGATTAATTCCCACCTTTTAAAAAGTTGTATGATTGAGATACTTTACCAGAATAATCTTCATCACGCCACCAAGATTCAGATAGGAAATTATTTATATAATTATTATATTTAATTCTCCAATCTGTGCTAATAAACTCTTTTGGATAAGGTGAGTTTATAATTGATGACTTGAGAATTCTTTCTAAAGTATTTTGACTTTGAACATTAGTAGAATTGCAAAGAGAAGTTAAAAGCTTCAAAACAGCATTGTCAACTTTTTCAACTGGATAATTTTTGACACTAATCAGATAATTCACAGCAATAGGAATTCCAAATCTCGCAAAAATTTCAGTTACTTGTCCTTCTGCCTCAACTTGTTTTATCTCTTCAAGCAATGACTTTTGAGTATCTATAGAATCAGTTTTCTGAGTAAGAAAATGATCTTGATAAAAATAATTTACTGAATTAAACACACTTGTGAGTGTAAAGTATCCATGTTTTTTTACGATATTATCATAATTTTTCATTGCCCAATCAATAAAAGTCTTTGTAACTTCATTTCTTGGTAATTTGTGGCTTTCGAAAAAATCACCAATCTGCTTCAAGATTGGCAAATCTGAAGTGAAAGTAATTTTATAATTTCCACCTGTGGTGTTTTGATAGCTTTTAGCAAAATATGAAGCAAAATTCTTACCAGTCCAATCATCAATGTTTTCAGGTAATTGATTAGTTTGCTTTTTACTTATCATATCGTCTAGGCTAATCTGCTTAGCGCCACGCTTTTTGGCCTTGAAAGGATTTATCAACTGCCCTTCTTCTGGTATAGGTTCACTCATAATAGTCTCAACTAAAACTTGCAACCTGTCTTTTTTTGCTTTCATATATTTCAAACTTTCGACCATGATATCAACTTTCTATATTAAATTCAATACGCTGTGTCTCAGCTACGCCATCCACTTTGTTAATCTTAATAATGTTATCGGCTGTTTTGCCAAACTTATCAAGCATATGAGTAATAAGAATAACTTGCCTACCAGACTGAATAGATACATCCTTTAAAAATGATGCGACTTCATCTATCTTGCCATCTGTAGACATAGATTTCCAAGCTTCGTCTAATAAAATCGGACCATTGTAATTGAGCCATTTTAGAGCTGCAATTCTCAACGCAAAGGATACAGTTTCAATAAGACCTCCGCCACGTTCTCCCAGAAGGCCAGTTTCCATATCTTCACCCTCATGAGGGCTAATGATTTTAATTTCTATCTTAAAATTGTTACCGCCATCTTTTCTCTTTTCTTCAAAAGTATCAAATTTAAGAGAATATTCATCTCCATAAACTTGACGCAAAGCAGATGTGGCTATATTTTCAATTGCTGTAAGCTGTGCTTGTCTACGCTCAAAAATTTCACTAAGCAAAAATAAACTAGCTTGAGAATTTAATTTTTGATCTTCAACTAGAGTATTTAATTCACTTTCCTCATTAGAAATTTGAGTTTCTATTTGCTCTTTAATACCTTTCAGCTTAATTAATTTTTCTTTATATTCATCAATTTCAGCAGAAAAGGATTCAAGTTTTTCAGCAATAGTAGGCATTTTATTCCTCGTGGCCTTCTAAGATATTATCTCTTTCAGCCTCTAAATCAGTCAAAGACTGTGCAATTTCAGCTTCATTCGTCTTGATAAAATTAGGCAAACTCTTGATAGACATTTTAAGTTCGGATAAACATTGCTTTTCGTTCTCTACAATCTCTTTCTTGAGTTCGTCCAAGCGGTCTTGATAAAGTTGAACTTTAGTCTCTGCACTTGAAATCTCTTTTTCAAGTAACTTTATTCTTTCGGTTATTGTTAATTCTTCAGTCATAGTTTAGTTATCGCTCACAGATTTCAAAGTTTGGATTGCCAATTCAACAACCTTTTCATCAACATTTTTGACTTTTGCTGATTGTTTTAATGACTCATATATATCATCATCTTCTGAAAATAGATTCATTGTTGAAATTTGTTTGATATATTGCTCAGTCTCTTTTTTAGTTTCTTTTTGTGCTGCAGTTTCTTCTAATTTAAATATTTCATCTGCTGGTTTACAACACTCAAGTTTGATATATTCAGTGTGATAAATATTTCCATCTAAGTCATACTCAACATAAAAAACCTTAGGTTCTTTAACCTTGTTAGCTTCATTTAGTTTTTCTCTGCAAATCGAACCAGGATTAACAAATCGGACATTGTCTTCTCTAGTGTCATCCATGGCATCATGTACATGCCCACTGATAATTAATTTAATATTTTTATGAGTCCTAAGTTCCTTGAATAAAGCATAGTTGCCAAAAAATGGGCCTAATGTAATCGTTGCATGAGCAGCTACAATCACACAGTCTTTGTCTTCTAGATAACCGACTTTCAATCTATCATCAATATCAGCTGTGTGGTCCATAGGAAACACACCAAACTCTTGAACGTCGGTTCTTAAAACTCCAGCCTCTATCAAAGTTCTGATCGATGATTGTGGATAATAAGATAAATTGTGCTTGACATCATGATTACCAATAAGGGTATACCAAGGAACCACAGACTTAGATAAAATTTTTAAATATCCATTTCTGATCAGTGGACCAGGTTCGATCCTATGGAATACATCACCAAGATGCAAAACATAATCACATTTCTTTTTAATAGCTATGTCTACACACTCTTGCATTTCTTCCAAGCAAGCTTCTAGGTAATTATCTTTACGCTTTTCAGGAGTATAATCATCACCGTGAGTATCGCCAACAAATAAAGCTTTTATTCTTTTCATACAAGTGGCCTATTACAAGCATCACACCATTCGCCAGATTTTTTCAAGTTTGAGATCAAATCTTCCAATTGATTTTGCAAATCAGTAAGATTCTTGCTTTCTATATCAAGGTCATTATTAGTTTTTTCGGATGAATCTAATAAATTTACATGCTGATTATGGTACTTTTCAGCTGATTCAAGTTTCTGTTTACTTTGTTCAATACTATTTAATTTGTTCTTGAAATCTTCGCTGATTAATGATTTAAACTTATCAATTTGAATTTTATTATTTTTATATGCATTGCTCTTTTTGATATGAAATGAAACATATGTTCTAGCAAGATTAATTTGACTAATTAAGTTTGACAAATTCTCAATTTTTGGCTTATGATTAGCAAGTGCTGTATATTTTTGAGATAATTTATTAATTCTTTTGGCTTCAATTGAAATATCATTATTCTTTTTTATAAAATCTCGGGCTTTATTGATATCTCCGAGCTTTTCACTTAATTGTGATAAATCTTTTTCAATTTTGGATATAGAATCATAGTCTTTATCAACATATTCATAATTAACCAGATCATCATTTAATTTTTTAATTTTTTCGTTACGTTCTTTAATACTTCTATCGTATGATCTAGCATTTTTCCCTAAAGTTTCAGCAGCTGTTTGAATATGCTGAATGCCAGTGAGTTCAGAAAGAGTTCTAGGCAAATCAGAAGAGTTTAAATCAACTAAAAATAAATTTGCCATTTGGTCTGCATAAGCGATGGGCCGCTTTTTATCATCTAAGGGAGGGTTGCCAAGATATTTTTGAATCTGTTCTGGAACTGTTGATGCAACCTTGGAAAAAACATGAGTTTCTCCTTTTTCATCCGTAAGAATATAATTATTGGCATCTGTGCTCTTCAATCTGGTAATTTCAACACCATCTGAAAATACAAGTGTTACAGAACATTCAGTTGTACCAACCCTGATAAAGCTGTTGCCCCTTAGATCATTTTGAAATACAAAATTGATTGCCCTGAGAATAGCTGATTTACCAGCATCACTTGAGCCAACGATTAAATTGACACCATCAGTAAAATCGACAGTGGTCTCTTTGTGATCTTGAAAATTATTTAATTTAACCTGTTTTATATATCTGCCTTGCATTATAGTGGATCCAGAATTTGAAGTTTACCCGCTCCTCCAGAGAAGAAATCGTTTAAGATAATCTCACGCAGATCGCAGTTACTTATATTATCGGATGCTGGATTATGCAAATGCACTGAATTTATTTTCATATAAAAAATATTAATAAATGATGCTGTTTTGATGCACTGGCAAGGGCTTTCTAGCCTCTTGTAAAACTGCCTACATACTGGGCATTGAATATAATCTGCGCTGAATTCTATAGAGGCCCACATATCATTTAAATTAATATTTTTATTTAGATTAGTAAAGTAAAAATATACAGTATCATCATTTTGATGATAAATCGAATTAATATATTCACCAATTTTTGTTTGTTCATAATACAGTGTCAGCCTTGGATTTATTTCGTATGATTCACGAACTCCATTGAGCAACCAATTTCCAGGGGCGATATGATTTTCTTTTAAAATATTAATAATAATTTGATTATTGGTACATATTAAATTAGAGTGACTTGGTCGCTTGAACATATATTTATTATAGGTTATTTTTTTAAACTTTAGGAAAACTATATTATGGGCATGATTAGAATCTCAAAGGATATGCTGTTAGAAGATATATTATCGATAAGAGGTAGTATTCCGCCCGAGAATTTTGAAGCAAGAGATAAAATAGATAAGTTAGTTAGTTTTTTGAGCACTTATCCTCTTGATGAAAAACAAGCACAATTTCCTAAGCCGAGCGTGAGAAGAAGATGAAACCATTCCAATTAGTTAAAACTGCACTAAATCTTTCAGAGCAATTAGGCGATTATAAAAATGCTGATTATTTTGCTAAAGAAGGTTTAAAATTAGCTCAAATCAACAATTATGAATTAACACCTGAGTTTGTTACAAAACTTAAACAGCAAGTAATGAATTTAAAGTCTCAAAACGAAAATCTATCAGCTCAATTATTAGATACTCAAAATAAGCTTTCTCAAGTACCTACTTGGTTTTTCCAAAGCCAAAATGTACCAAACGCTTACAATGTTTTACTACCGCCAGGCCAGATGATGAACATGAGAATACCAGATGGAAATGTAACTAATATTGATATGACGCAAGAAGATAGTTTTGGCGTACCAATGGAAGTGAGATAAGTTGAAAAAACAAAGATTGACTGAATTACAAGAAAAAGCTCAAAATGACAATGCTGAATTAAAAGATGTTATTGAGATTCTATCAGAATTATTTCTAACACAGAGTCAATACAACAAAGAATTATTAAATAATGTCAACGAGTTGAATACAAAAGTAAATAAGATGCAAGCTAAAATTAATGAGATTGCCAAGTTTACAACACACGAGCCATTAGCTCAAATTCTGCTATCTAATCTAGAAGATCTTGACCAATCTGAAGAAGCTGACGAAGAAGAATAGCCTCCTTTCGGAGGCTATTTTAATTTAAAGATTATCACTCATTTCCATAGGAACTTTGAATTCGTAATCGCATACAAAACATCCATATTTGTCAATAGAAATTACATAGCAATCTCTTTTTCCACACTCTGGACACTCAACGCTTTCAATTGATCCATCATCGCTAAAATAAATTTTACCCAATTTTTCAACTTCTGAATTGAATGTCGGCACATCTTGATTGGTAACATTAAAATTATTATCAATATGACCAGATTTTCTCAAGCCTTCAATTGTCATATCTTGAATGTTGAATTCTTCAAGTAAATCTATATCAGCAGATTCTGAATTAGCTCTGAGTTCTTTTTCAAATGCATCAGATTCGGCAGAAATTTCTCTGCCCCAATTGCCATCAATTTGCTCACCAGAAGGAACAAAGGTTGATCTTTCAATATTTGCTGGATGTTTGTCTTGCAAATTTTCATTAAAATATTTAATGACTTGATCTGGACCCAAATCAAAACCAGCAATTTCATAATCCCAAGTTGCAACTTCAATAATAGCAGAAGCTAATCTTTTTGCAGGATAAATATTGTCATAACCACCAGAAATTCCAACAAATTCTTCAAAGCCTTTGGCAAGTTGCTGAGCTCTATCCATGTAGGATCCTGTGAGATCACTTTCTCGAATTGTCTTCCAGAAAAGCAACTTGCCTCTCACTTTGTTAATATCATTAATACTCATTTCAAACTCCCAAAATATAATTTATTTAATTATACTCGGATTGTTTCAAATGGCAATCAATTTAAATTTCAATTGAACAGGATAAGAATATCCGCCTGTTGGTATATATGTTATTTTTAAAGTTGCATTTGAATCTAATATTTTATTGTAATAAATAGTTTCTTGTCTTGCTGGCAGTTCTTCAGTTGATATAACAGTATCATTAATCTTGAACACACCAGTCAAGAAACCAGCCCTTGAATCTATTGAACATATTAGTCGTTTCTTCTTTGTGTCGGTGTTATTAACAAAGAAGTTATAGTCATAGCCGTAATGGCCTGGAATAATTTGTTTTCGATCTTCTCCAAGCCTGAAAGTAAATGGTTTATTTTCTTTAAGATCAATGAATTTTTCAATTTCATAGTTTCCAATATTAATAATTTTTAAATCAGAAGTTTTAGAATCATCGCCCATTTTGCAAGACCATGAATCGCCTTTGTGCAATATAGCTTCGACAATTCCAGAAACAGTATCTTTGTCTTTAACAGTCAGTTCAAAACCTGGATTAGTAGCTGTTTGATAATTTAATAATAAAAATTTTTTAGTCGCGTTGGATCCTGCCAATCCTGGCTCAAAATTTGTATCAACAGCATACTTATATTTTTCAAGTTTGCCTTTTAACTTGAAGTTAAATACCTGATCACGCCCCGTTGCATTTAGGTAATGGAAAAATATTCTTGTTTTTGAAGATTCTTTTATTGTTTGTTTGCCCAAATTCCCAGACTTCAATACTTTTTCTGGAAAATTCAAAAACACAAGATTAGTGGCCATGGGTGCATCCGCTTTTGAAGGCATCATCACCATACCAAAAAGCAAAAGAGCTATAAAGAAAACTTTCATAGCATTGCTCCTTGCGTTTAGCATAAATATATTAATTGCATTCTGCTTTTCGAGCGATTTTGCCTTTATAAAAACAATAATAATATAAACTAGTTTTAGGAGAAAATATGTCTCGTAATAAAGAATATGACGAGCAAATTGCCAAATTTAAATCTACATTTGAAAACTTCAATTTTGAAGAATATGGCTTGTATCGAGAAGAGGTTCTTTTTAAAATTTCCACTCTTTTAGATGATATGCAAGCAGTATATGAAGCAAAGGATTCAGATTATAGTGAAAATGATTTGCCAATGGGTAATCTTCTTGAATCACAAGAATTAGGTATTGCACCTTGGAAAGGTGTATTGCTCAGAATTGGTGATAAAAAAAGAAGAATTGGATCTTTTGTTAAAAAGCAAGAGTTTTTAGTAAAAGATGAAGCTGTAAATGATACTTTGGTTGATATGGCAAACTATTCAATGCTTGGATTTGTTTTGTGGTCTCAAAAATTTGATTTTTTAGATGAAAATTCTGAGGTTGTAAATAGCTGGGAATGGCTTGCATTGAATTGTATTTTAACAAAAGTTTTATTTGACCATAAAAATATAGTTGGAGTTTCTGATTGGGCTCAAATTGGTTGGCCAGAAATTCTAAGGCATTATAATGTTTTAGCTGAATTTGCTCGCAATAATTAATTTCCAAGGTAAACACGGGACAAAACTGTAAAATTCTCTGTAGGAGAAACATACAGATGTCCCGTGTTTTTAATTTATTAGATTATTTAATTAAAACAGCTGCTAAAGAACAAATTGATATTCCCCAACTACCACCAATGAATTGGGAAGATGTGCCAGGATCAACAGATGCTGATAAATTAGAATATCTTCAAAAAGAATTTGCAGATCTTTTTAAAGACTCACCGAACCCTACTCTTGAAATTTATCAAGCAATTACTAGAATAAGATATCCTGAAGCCATAAGTGAACAAGGCATTCAAGCTTATCAAAGATATAACCAAATTAAACAGACTTTTGAATCTATGCAGAGTTCTCCATCTGCAGAAGAAAAATCAAGAGTTCAACAAATTTTGGGGCTGTTAAACAATAATACAGGCCTATTAGTACAAAAAGCTTTAGAGCAATTTAACCAAAGATATATTGAAGAATTTGCAGCTTTATTTACTGCAGAAAGAATGAAGCTTGGTACTTTGAAAAGTGCTGTTGAGGCACCAGAAGCTGAAGTAGAGAAAAAAGCTTTAGTTGAATCTATTAGAATTTTATATTTTCAAAGAGCCACAAAGATGTGGACAGATCAATTGCAGGTTTTACAATCTGATTTTACCCCTGATCAAATCGCTTGGATTTTTCATGGAACCAGAAAAAGTAAAGTCAAAGAGATGCCAGATTACAGGAGCGCTGCTATAAAAATCGGCAGAAAAGAAAATCCTGAAATGCCAGAAGAACAGGCATTGGAATTAGGTATTCAAGCTATTGAAAAATACATGGCTGATGTTGAGAGAGAAACCACAATTAAATTTACCAATATGCAAGGTAAAGATGACTTACTTTCAAATCTTTACCATGGTGAATGGACTCCTAGATTCCAAGAATTACTTACAGCCGAATCTACAGCAGAATTGGCAAAACTTTCATTAGGCAAACTTGCCAAAGAAGAAATTTTGAGCAGCATTGGTTATGGGAGATTACAATTCCCTACAAGCCCAAATGATTTATTTTTTAAAATACCCATACCTTACGCTTCTTTAAATGATTCTGAGCTTACACCGGAACAGCTTGAAGAGAGAAGAAATGTAAAAACTTTAATCAGAGAGAATCCTTACAATTTACAAGTTTTACAAAGACTTCTAACATTGGGTGGATACAAAACAGATGAAGGTGGAGACAAAGAATTAGACTTTAGGCAAATTTTAAATATTGATGTAGACAAAACAGAATTCGGCCCACAGTGGTCTGTTGCTGCAGACCAAATGAAAGAATATAGAAGACAGTGGGAAGAAATGTTTGGCCCTGGAGCTGGAGAGTACTTCGATGAAGAATTGAATGCTGGTATTCCACTCGCAGATTTAAACCCTAATACATCAAATACTTGGATTATTAAAGCTATTCAATATTTTCATCAAACCATATGTGAAAACAATATTAAGCTGACAGAAGCTGCAGGTGTTCCAATTAGCAAAAACAGAGCTACATATCCAGACCCTGTATACAATGACTATGGACTTAATTTTAGGTCACAAGCTGAAAGAAAGCTAGTAAATATGTTCAGGAGTGATTTTGGTTTACAAACAGTTCCATTCCCTCTTGGCATCCCAAAAATTGATGGTTGTAATGCTGCAGTATCAGGTTTCCAAATCGACTTTATGATACCAGCTGACTGTATCAATAATTGGACTAATGTAAATAATGTTATTCATCCAAGTATTAAATACAAAATGATTTTTGTTGGTGAATATTTTGGTTATGACAGAAATGTAGAAAAGCCAGTTGACGTACCAGAAGATGAAGGCTTTAGAGATATTGATGGTGAAATTGCAAAAATCACCAGAAAAGACGGATCAACAATTGAAGCTTTTAATGGCGCGAAATTAACAATTGGCGAGCATTATAAATTAAAAACAAGATGGAAAAAGATGACACATGATTTTGTTTCATCTGTAACCGGAAATGCTTCAATTTTGATTGATGAAAATTTTAATCAGGGTTCAATTGCAGAACAATTGAATAAATCAGGAATTTTATATAAATCTAAAATTGTTAGCCAAGACAGCCCTCTTGTTATTTTGAGGAAGCATTTGCCTAATTGTGATTGGGCAGAATGTGATGCAAGAAAATATTTGAATGAAAGTGGAGAATTAGTATCCACAAGAGAAAGTGAAGCTGAGAGCTACATCAGATGTTGTTTAGCAGATTTAGAAATACAACATGCTTTAAAGCCATCGATGTATTCAAAAAATGACAAAGGTGAATTGATATTCTCAAGAGAAAAAATTCATGCTTTTTATGTAAGAAAACAACAAATCATAGGTCAAATTATTAATTTAAGAAGAACTAGAGACTACACTCCTGAAAAAGAAGCAGTTCTCGAAAGCCAACTTAAAGAAATTGATGTATATGTAAATGAAATGGTCAATGAAATTAATAAAAACAGACAATCAGAAAATTACATTACTAAAAAGAATCAATTATTAGCCTTACTCGAAGATGTAAAATTTGGAAAGATTACAGATGCAAAAGAAATTGTAAATCTAACATCTTCTATCAATCCATATTGGATTCCTTATACTCAAAAAAGAAAAACGACATCTTATTCAGAATTAATATATAAAATCGCAATTTCTAGCTAAGAGAGAAAAAATATGCCTGTTTTATCACCAACATATATTGGAACTTGGTACCATCTTCAAGAAAATGGAACAAATGCAACCAGGATTGTAGAATCATTTACCAAAACTGCAAATCAAGAAGTATCTGCGAAACCTTTTCTTCAAGGCGACATTGGTACTCACGTTATGGAAGTTGGCGGTATTTCATTTGACTACGACTTTCAATCTAAGGCAATTATTCTTGAAAGTGGAAATGTTTCTTCGATCATTGATATTATATCCAATGGATTTGCTTATATAAGAAATGGTGGATACAGTGCAATATTTGGGGGCACACCTGCAAGCTTTTTAATGGAGAATGCTTCCATCAGAATTAGTCAACAAGGCGTAAACTGTTCTGCTAAGTTTGTCTCAAGTGAGCCGAATTCTTGGATACCAGTATATTCAACAACAGGCATGAGTAATCCAGATCCTGATTTTATTGCTAGAACTGCACAATGGTATGATTGTATTCTTCAATATACATTCCATAATGGAAGAACAGATGTGTTCCAAATTGTATCGGCAAACTTAACAATTCAAAGTACAATTGGTAAAAGATTCTTTATTGGGCAAGCACAATCCATACAAGATCAAACACCTTATTTTTCAGTTAATAGCTACAGAGTTTCTGGATCTATTGAATTTATGGCTACGCCTACCGAGCTATATAATGATTCTTTAAATAATACAGATTCTAGCTTATTCGGTATCAGACCACAAAAAGACTCAAGTAATAATAGTAGATTTTATGCTAATGGCCCAAGAAGATTAGCTATCAAGATTGGCAACGTAACAAACCCACAGTTTGACCTGGGTACAGTTAGCATGATTAAAAGCATTAAGACCAATCTTAAAGCCAATGATATTTCAACAGTGTCTTTAGAATTCGAGACATATGCTAGATTTACATAAAAATAAATTAATTTATTTGTATATATAAATAAAAAATTGAAAATGAATTAATGCCTGTTAAAAAAAATAGAAAAACCAGCAGTAAATCAATACCGGCAAAAGAAAAGCCTTTATATCATACAGTTCACCCTGAAGAATTACTTCCAGATGGTGAAGTTCTTTTGTCATTCGTAATTCCTGGTCAACCAACCACAAAGAAAACCTCACAAAGAATATTTCGTGGGGTTATTATGCCTTCGGTTCAGTATTGTAAATATGAAGCTTACTGTGAGGTATTTTGCAAAGATGCTTGGATAAACCAAGGCAAAAATCCCATAGACTTTGGTGTCTCTATGAATATGAAAGTCTATTTAAAAAATTGGATTGTTGGAGACTGCACAGGATATCAACAATCAATAGCAGACATATTGCAAAAATTTGGTGTTTTAGAGAACGATAGCTGGTTGCATTGGGATTGGGATGGCCAGCACTGGTTTGGTGGCGTAGATAGCGAAAATCCGCGCGTAGAGATAACATTAAAAAGATTCAGGCATCCTAAAGAAAATTACAGGATGCAAAAAGAAGCTGAAACAAAAGCTAAAGAGGAAAGGAGAATGGTCAGAGAAGCAAAAAATTCTGCCATTTAAAAAAATATGAAAGAAGAAGAAATTGAAGTAGAAGATTTACCTGTAGTTAATGGTGTGCATATCATCAAAGTAAATAATGAAACAGATGAAGATGTTCAATCTATTATGGACGAGTGGATTGAAGAGCATGCACACATCTCTACAGATCCATCTGAAGTGGTGATATTTTCACCATATGATATGGTTTATGAACTTACAAATTTAGAAGATAGCCAAGTTTTACATCTTACAGGATTTATGGCTAGAGAAAAATGGGCAACTTTAGCGGATGCCGATGATTTGAGAAGTTTTGCATTTCACCTTGAAAAGAATCACAAGAATCTCAAAGTAAAAGTAACATTAGCTTTGTCTGTTAAAGAAGAATATGAATCTGATGAAACATTTAGCTTCACACAATCATATTTTGAACATAATAAAGATGTAAAAGATATGATTACTCAAATGCATTTAGACAAGAAAAATAAAGCTACTGATGAGGATGATGATGAAAAATTCTTCGGAGGCGATGAATCTTAGGTTTTCATCTGTAGAAGTTGTTAATATTTCTAAGTTTAATGAAAATCAAATTCATGATTTCATAAATAACAAAAAAAATTTAGACCCAAAACATTTATTTTTATTGATACCATTTGATGCAAAAGCAGAAATTGTCAATTCAGAAGAATATGATTATTTAAATATTAAAACAGACATAGACCAGAAGGAAGATTTAGAATATTTTTTAGAATATATAAAAAATATTAATAGCGCTTTCCCAAATCTATTAATGCAAGTAAATAATAGTATTGATTTTGAAGACCTAAAAATTTCTGAAGAAATAAAACTTTTGTGATCGTAAAATGTCCCTCATCTTTGTGCAGTTTAAAGATTCTGATGATAATAGAAATGAACACATTGAGCAATTATGGAATATAATGTGTTTTGTTAGATCTGTGCCTGATGTTCCTATGCTATGGAAGCTTACAGACCCTTTCCTTCAATCCATAGAGAAATTTTGGAATTTATCAGAAAGAGATAATTTATTAAAATTGACATTTTTAGATACAAGCATTGATGTAACGAGCAAAAACCCTATTTTAATTTGTGAGAGATGCAGTTATCCTGTTGATTTGAATAAATTGAATAATTAATTTGTGTACAATAAAAATAAGTAAATAATCGGAGAGCTCACAAATGGATTTCAATGAAGATAGTTATAATATAACTTATTTTTTGCATAAAGTTAAACATGAATTATGTTTTGTAAATAATGTCGTTCAATTAAATGACACTGTTTATTCAGTTTCTTTTCCTGTAATTGATGCTTATTCTAAGTTAAATGCTACAGATGGCCGGGCGCTTTTACAAAGAGTCATTTTTCAACAATTCAATAGTGGAGCTGCAAAGCAAATTGGATTTTTAAGAGGCATGATTACTCTTTGCTCTGAGCCAGATAACTTTGAAACACATCTAATGCTTTCTTGTACTCCGGACCAAATGAGCTCGCCAAATGAAAGCGAATGGATTGCTGCATTAGAAAAAGGTCTGGAAATTAACAATCCAGGCTTACCAGTTTCTACAAAAAGCACAAATGCTCATTTAAATGCATGGGGAATTATTAATTATATTTACGATTTAAAAATTGAATTCTATCCACATCCTCATCATAAAAATGGGTTTATGGCAGAAGTTTTCCTTAAATATATTCAACCTGCATGTACAGATAAACAAGAAATTAACTTTGATGAAGAATTTATATTTTTAGTAAATAATAGTAAGACAAAAAATCTTATGCCATTTTTAATTAAGAGCGAATCAAATCCCGTATTCTTCTTAAGTGGTTCCACAGTTGTAGAACACGAATTAATCGAAAATGAAGATGGTATAGGCAAAGAACTATACGTCAAATGCGAAGTGATTCCATAAAAAAAGCCCTCTGAAAAGAGGGCTTTAATTTTGATAATAGAAAATTATTCAGCGGATTCTGGTGCAACTTCTTCAACCTGAGCAGGTTGAACTAGAGAAATGTAATGAGGCTCAGTGTCAGCAATTGTAACTGTCTCAACACCCTCAAAACCGTATGAAGTGACAATCTCTCTAAAACGATTTGAGAAGTTTGTTACCAATGTTCCCAAATCACCCTCTACAGCAGTAAGCTGCTCCAATGCCTGGGACTTAGATGCTTCATAGTTTGCCTTAAGCTCTGCAGCTTGTGCTTCTAATGATTCCATACCACTCTTTAACTGACCATCAAGTTGGCTTACAAAGCTATAAACCTGATATGCTTGAGACTGCAAGAATGTCTGCTGCGCCTGGAGAGTTCTGAGCTCTGTAAACTCTTCAGCTGTTACAGCTGGTCTGTTGTCTGTTGTTTCTACTGTTTCTTCCATTTTAATTTCCTTATCTATAGATAATTAGTATATACTCGCCTATTTGGCTGTATTTATTATACAATTAAATTAAGATTTCATTACTAATAATGTATCCCATCCAATAGGATTATCCATATCATCGTGTTCAAAATAAATATTATAGCCACAATCTAATAGAAATTCTTTACATTTATTGTGTAATTCCGCTCCATGAGTGGCTAAGAATATATAATTGATAGATTTATTTTGGAATATTTCTTTTGAATTTTGTAACATACCATATTCTGAATAATCAATATCACAATGTAAAATATCTAAGTTTTTGATCTGCTCAATAGATAATATTTCAGACAATGTTGATAATTTAACACCTGAATCCACAAGTTTTTTCAAGAATGAACTCGATTGAACAATGCTAAAATCAGATATTATATTGTTATAAAATTTCCCAATACAGCCATTATATTGAAAATGATCAAATCCTCTTTGTAAAACATTTACATCTGCTTCAACTAAAATATTAACTGGAATTTTTGAATTTTGCATCAAAATTTTATGGAATAATAATGAGTAATATGCTTGATTAGAACCTAATTCAACCATGCTATGAATTATTTTATTTTCATCTTGAGCTAATTCCAGACAAACTGATTCAAATAAATCTAAAAGTGTTTTTTCATGTATGTCATAAAAATTAAAAGGGACATCATAACCGAATTGATCTTTTGTAACTTTAAAATTGTATTTTTCATTATAAGACAAGTCTCTAATGAATAATTCGATTGTATGAGGAGGAGCATTGCTAACTACCATTTTTTCAACAGTGGAAATATGATAGCCTGTTGGGATAACACATTCTTGCATCAAAGACTCAAGAATTGATCTTAGATTATTTTTTATATCTTCATATTTTTTGCAAAGACTATCTATTTTTTCATCAATATTATTTTCATCTTGTGATTTAAGGCTCTTTAAATCACTTAACATTTCTTCGTGTATAAATAAAGTTTTTTGGCAAAATTCAAAATTAAGATACTCTGATTCACTTAAAATTTTACTAGAATATAATTTTTTATTTATTTCGTTCATAATCCGAATTATACAAACTTAGTCCTTTTAAATTAGACAAGACTCGTACAATCATAGAAGAGCTTAAAAATATCCAGCAAATTTTAGTTATTATTGAATTATTTAAATTATTATTTTTAAATGATATTGATGTGGCCAAATCATATGTGAGCCATCCGTGAACAATAAATAAAGTGATTAGTAAAGCTAATAAAAAATATATTTGTTTTTTCATTGGACCCCTCTTGACTCAAAATCCCCTGTATTTAATATACAGGGGATTTTTCATTACTTGCCTTTTTGCAGTGAGTATTTGAGTAACAGCTTCATTGCTAGTCTCAATATTCATTGCTGTTCAACCTTCGCCCACTTCTTTGGGGGCAAGTGATGAAATCTTGCAAAAGTTTGTTCTACTATTAAGTGTAAACATTTCTACATTATGCAATACTTATGGTAGAATACAATAAAAATATTTATTTATTTATCGTTAAATTCCTGCTTGTAAATTTGAAAAAGAAGGGATTTCTCCCTTCTTTTTATGCTCCGCATGCCTCACAGTCTGGATTATCGAGTGAGCAAACCTGTGAATTAAATTCGTCAGGGTTAAACTCCTTGCTAACCTCTGGTTTTGGAAGCTCTGGTGCCACAGCTTTGTCCAAAGATTGCATTCCAGATGTATCAATGCCCAGTCCCTTAATAGCAGAAGCCTTAGGTTTGGTTCTGAGGTAATACATACCTGTCTTCAAGCCAAGCTTCCATCCATAGAAGTGTGCAGAAGAAAGCTTTGACATACTTGGCTCAGCCATAAACATATTCAATGATTGACTTTGATCAATGAAATAATTTCGATCTCTTGCCATTTCAAGAATAGATTTACCCTTCATTTCCCAAACAGTCTTATAAAGCTCTCTGAGGTCTGCTGGAATTTCTTCAATTTCTTGAACTGAACCATTATTTAAAAATAATTTCATTCTAATGTTATCTGTCCAGAGACCATTATTGACAAGATCCTCTACAAGGTGTTTGTTCATAATAGCATATTCACCACTAAGAGTGTTTCTCTTGTAAAGATTTGCAGTAAATGGTTCAAAACATTCATTATTGCCAAGAATTTGAGCAGTTGATGCAGTAGGCATCGGGGCTACAAGCAAGGAGTTTCTAAGACCATGGGTCTTGATCTCTTCCTTCAATGCTGCAAAATCCCAAAGTCCAGATAAATCAGATTCGGTAAGACCCCAAAGATCATATTGCAATTGACCTTCAGAAGCTGGAGAACCCTTGAATGTTTCATATGCACCATCTTTGATTGCAAGATCTTTAGAAGCTGTGAGAGCAGCAAAATAGATTGTTTCAAATACATCTTTGTTAAGCTTTCTAGCTTCTTCGGATTCAAATGGCATACCCATCATAGCAAATGTATCTGCCAAGCCTTGAACACCAAGCCCAATAGGGCGGTGTCTAAAATTAGACTTTGCTGTTTCAGGTGTTGGATAATAATTTACATCAATAACTTGGTTAAGATTGACTGTTGCCTGATAAGTAACTTCATAGAGCTTTTGGAAATCAAACTTACGGAGCTTCTTGTCCTTTTCTCTTACTTTACCTGTAGGTATTACTACATATTTTGGCAGTGCAATTGAAGCAAGGTTACAAACTGCAGTTTCATCCTTGTCTGTGTATTCAAGAATTTCTGTACACAAATTAGAAGACTTGATTGTTCCAAGGTTCTTCTGATTGCTCTTATAATTTGCAGCATCCTTATAAAGCATATAAGGCGTACCAGTCTCAACCTGCGAATCAAGAACCTTTTCCCAAAGCTCACGAGCTTTGATAGTCTTAAGTGCCTTACCTTCGGCTTCATACTTCTCATAAAGAGCGGTAAATGCTTTATTGTCGGGCGAATCATAAGCATCGATGAGCCCAGGTGTGGAATCTGGAGAGAAAAGGCTCCAGCTGCCATCAGATTCAACTCTTTGCATAAAAAGATCTGGGATCCACAAAGCTAAGAATAAATCTCTGGCGCGAAGTTCTTCCTTACCATGATTCTTCCTAAGATCAAGGAAATCAAAGATATCAGCATGCCATGGCTCAAGGTAAACTGCAATAGAACCCTTACGCTTCCCACCGCCTTGATCAACATATCTTGCAGTTTCATTAAAGACACGAAGCATAGGAACAATTCCATTGGAAGTACCATTTGTACCCTTGATATATGCACCCTTAGCGCGAATCTTATGAATATTAATTCCAATACCGCCAGCATTTTGAGAAATCTTCGCACAGTCCGAAAGAGACTTGTAGATACCTGGAATGCTGTCATCATCAACATCAATCAAGAAACATGAAGATAATTGAGGTCTCTTTGTACCAGCATTGAACAATGTTGGTGTTGCATGAGTAAAAAGCCCCTGCGATAACATATCATAGGTTCTTTGAACCATAGCAAGATTATCACCCCAGATACCAACACTAACACGCATATACATATGTTGTGGTGTTTCTGCTGGCTTGCCATGCCTCTTTAAGAGATATGATTTCTCAAGTGTTTTGAACCCAAAATAATCAAAATTGAAATCACGATCATGAACAATCATTGCATTTAATTCTGCAGCATACTTCTCAATAACAGCATATGTTTCATCTGAAATGAGACCAGCTGGTTCATTGGTAGCAGGATTGATATATTCATAAAGGCTCTTAGCAACTACACTGAATTCCTTAGCGACTTCCTTGTAAAGAGAAGTGATAATAATTCTAGATGCAAGCTTGCCATAGTCAGGGTGTGTAGTTACCATAGAAGCAGCAGTCTCTGCACTTAACTTATCAAGTTCAGAGCTACTTACCCCATCATAAAGACCTGAAATAACCTTTTTTGCTACTTCAAAATAGTCAACATAATCTTCATTCAGCCCATAAGTTTGCTTTCTGATACGGGATGAAATCTTATCAAATTTTACTTGTTCTACAGAACCATTTCTTTTAGTTACATTCATAATTTATTACCTAGAAGTCTACATCGGTAGAGAAAGAATTATCTTCATCAACACCAACACCGCTCTTGGAATATTCAGAAACACGCTTCTCGAAGAAGTTTGTTTTATTTTCCATAGCAATGTTCTTCATAAAGTCAAATGGGTTTTCAGAATTATAAATTTTACCAACACCGAGATCAATCAATAATCGATCGGAAACATATTCAAGATATTGCTTCATAAGATCTGAATTCATTCCAATAAGACTTACTGGTAATGCCTCAGTGATAAATTCCTTCTCAATTGTCAAAGCAGAATCAATGATCTCAATAATTCTCTCTTTGGAAAGCTTATTTTCAATATGATTGTTATAAAGATGGACTGCGAAGTCAGTATGCATACCCTCATCACGGGAGATCAGTTCATTGGAGAAGGAAAGACCTGGCATCAAGCCACGCTTCTTAAGCCAGAAGATTGAACAGAAAGATCCTGAGAAGAAGATTCCTTCAACTGCTGCGAAAGCAATAAGGCGCTCGGTAAAAGATTCTGATCCAATCCACTTAAGAGCCCATTCTGCCTTCTTTTGAACAGCAGGTACAGTGTCAATTGCGTTGAACAAATGATTTTGCTCTTCTTTGTCTTTAATGTAAGTGTCAATTAACAAAGAATAGGTTTCGCTATGAATGTTCTCCATCATAATCTGAAAACCGTAGAAGAATTTAGCCTCAGTGTACTGGACTTCTGCTACAAAATTCTCAGCCAAGTTTTCATTTACAATTCCATCACTTGCTGCAAAAAATGCAAGAACATGCTTTACGAAGTGTTGCTCACCTGGGTTGAGCTTATCCCAATCAGATAAATCAGCGGATAAATCAATTTCTTCCGCTGTCCAGAAAGATGCCTCTGCTTTCTTGTAAAAATTCCAAATATCATGATGCTCGATTGGGAACAAAACAAACCTATTTTTATTCTCTGTTAAAATCTTTTCCATTAACTTCCCTCAATTTATTATATAAAATCGCTTGGCACAATGCCGTATCTGTTATATTATTGTTGTCAAAGCCAAAATTTGGCACGATTTTGGCGATAAAAAAAGTCACCACCTAAAACTATTAGGTGTGACTAAGAAAGGCGTGATTTCACGCCTCTTTATTTGATTAACCTGGTTATTATAACATCATATATTTTACAATTTTGATGCCAAAAAACCTAGCTATAAATTATTAAATTTTATAATTTTTTAGGCCTTAAAGGCAAGTCTACACAAAATATTTTTTCCCTGCTCCAATCGGTAGATTCTTCTAAAATTTTTCCATCTGGACCCACTATCATTGTGTGACCTTGAAAATATAGAGCTGGGGCTAGCCAACCACAACAATATGGTCTTACAATCGAAATATTATTTTCAACAGCTCTTTTGAGCTGTGGAGTTTCCTTTTCTCTGTCAAAAGGATAATTTGGAATAGGCCTCCATCCACCGGATGGCGCAACTAGAAATTGAGCTCCGTTATCAGTAAGTTCTTTGATAAAATCAGGGTCATCTAGATCATAACAAATACAAACACCTATATCACATTTGCTTGTGGATATTGGCTTTGCTAATTTACCAGATTTTACTCCCCAAGACTTTTCAATAGGAACTAATTTATATTTTTTGTATTCTCCACAATATTGTCCATTTTCATAGACATATGAAACATTATAAATTCCATCTATTTTTCTTTCATACAAACTACCACAAACTATGATTACATTATTTGCTTTTGAAACTTCAGAAAATACCCTATGGTAAATCTTAGATATTCTTTTTTGTGATAGCCACTCGCCCATCCCATTTAATTTAATTTTAGAAATAAGCAAATCAATTAATGATTCAAATAAATTTTTTATTTTAAATGATTGGACTAAATTATCATTGTTTGATTTAATTTGTGATACTCTATAACTTTCTTCAGCCCAAGCTAAACAAAAGCTTAAATCTTCCGGGAAGCAAACAATTTCAGCACCAAGACCTACTGCTTTTTTAGCCAGGGTGTCTATAAGTCTCAAAAAATCATTTTCATCACAGCACTGAACTAAATCCATTTGTATTGCAGCAACTTTTATAGTATTCATGTTAAAATAAACTCACTGTAGGAGCCCTTCTTGGTATTGGTGTATTGCCGAAAGATTGAACCGCGCCAACATCTAACTTTTGAGCAAAATCTAAAATAATAAATTTATCAGGTGCTGCAGTTCCTACTAACTTCGCACCGCCTGTAGCATTGCCATTAGGGATCAATGTGCTCGTTACATAAGGATTCGATGATAAAATTATTTCATTTTTAGAATAACTATATGTAGTACTTATAATATATGCAGTATTACTATAAAAAGCATTTCTTTCCAAAGTATTATGTATTGAGTTTGGTGAAGTTGCACTTATACCTATCCCACTGTAACAATTTGTAAATAAAGAATTATATATTTTTACTACAGATGTTCCTTGTATATGAACGCCATGATTACATTCATTGAATGTAGAAAAAGTAATATCTACATTTGAAGGATTCACTAAATACAACCCGTGACCAGCAGATAAACCAGTTCCTGATATATTATCCGCAATAAAATTATTAATTTTTATTGCTGCATTTTTATTATATATACCACAGCCAGTCGAATCTACAATACTCGAAGTATCAATGAAAATATTTCCATTAGTGTTATTGTAAATAGCACCGTAACTACCACTTATATTATTAATGTGTGTATTTTTAATATAAATATTTTTATTACTTCCAACTGAAATACCAATACCTACTTTGGTGCCGTGATGAATATGGCAATTTTGTATTAATGCATTGCATTCTTCAATATAAATAATTTTTTCACAATACGAATTGCCATCGATCTCTAAATTTTCCAGCTTTATGTTATCAGCATCAATTTTTATAAGACCATCTCCGCCATCTAAAGCATATAGCCCTGATCCTGTTGCTACATTCACTTCAATTACAGGTTTATCGGCATTGTCTTCGTGTGTGATATCATAACCTAATATAGAAACATTTTGCAAAATTAATGGCTCATTAAGGATGTATGTACCAGATTGCAAATAAATATTGCCTTTTAAACTAGGTATATCTGCAGATTCAAAAACTCTTATAAAATTACTATCTGCTCCACCTAAAAATCCTATTCCATTAATTGCGCCAATATTTGCTAAATATTCTTGAGTATGTATAACAGCTCTATCTAAAGCATCCACACCCAAAATTTCTAATCTTAAGTTGCCATAATTTCTGACATAATCTGTGGCATTTGCGTCACCCCAAATATCAGTCGAGTTCCAACTTACGTCAAGAGCAACTGCAATACCATCATCGACGCTTGTCCATGTTGAACTCAAAGTGTCATAAGAATATAAATGCTCATCATTTATATAATTAACGCCTGACTTTCTGCCCACTTTAATATAATTTGCTATATCAATTGTTACATCTGGATAAAATACAAACCAATATCTACCTGGAGAACAAACAACATTTATGTTTAAATCATACCATGCCGGTGATGATGTCAAAGAACCAGCTGCAAATCCTCCAACTGTTAAAACAGTGTTACTAGGTACACCGGCATTATTACTTCTTAACTCGAAAAATATATCTCCCGATGGTGATCCTTGGGCCCACATAACAAGTGACATTTGCTTTAAAGTTCTTGTTTCTAATATATCTATCCAGGCTGCCCAAGGCTCATTTGAAGTCTCACCCATGGTAATCCATTCAGTAGGTGAAACTTCACTCGCATCTAAAGACCTAAATCCAAAATGATTACTTTCTATGCAAATGAAATTGCCAATGTCATCAGATGTGAATGGTCTTGCTGTACTATTTAATGTCAAAGCTGTTCCATCATTAGGAACAACTATGTATGAAGTTGAAGTGTAAGAACTAATATTAGCATTCACTCCATTTGGAAATATTCTTCTGTTACTTGCATCTGATTGAACATATGCATTAGAGCCAACTGTTGGTTTCAAGAATACTCTATAGTGAGTAAAAGGATAAGGGACAGACGGAGAAGTTATAAGCAAAGAATCGTTGAGGGTTATAGATATAGTATCATCAGTATAAGGACTTGTTACTATAATATTATCATTGCCGTCTAGAATTAAATATTGGACACCTAAACCATAAGAGCCTGAGGGCAAAGAACCTGTAGATGGGTTTAAAACATACACTAAAATGTCAGGTGCTGAAGAATTTGAAAGCTCTAAATCTGTGATGGTAAAAATTTCATAATCATCACCATATGCATAATTCAATCCAGCTTGTGCATTTGAAGGATTGAATGCAGAGCCAGAGTTTCTTGTTCCTGAAGTTTTAACTTCCCAATTAATATTAGTTTTGATAGACATTTAGTTTATTTTTTAGTATAAATTTTTTAAATTATATTTTATATTTGGTATTAACCTCTGCTTTTACCTGTAATAATATATTAGGAATATCTTTGAATGGCAACACTTGTATCTAATTTTTCAACAGCTAAATCTTATGAGGTAGCTCCTTTTACAGGATCTGCATGGGGAAACCCTTCGAATGCTTTAACCAGCAATTCAGCTTATACTGATTCAGGAGGCAACAATAGTTACACTGACCTTTTAGGTATGCGGGGGCTTGCTGGGTATTTGAATCTTCCTACTAGTGCAACGATTAACGGCATTGAAATAACTGTCATTGTATTTAATATTGCAAGAGCTGGAGCTGGAAATATAACTGGATATTTCAATTTAGTTAAAGCAACTGATAATAGAGTTGGAACTCAAAAAACATTAGGTTTCCCAGCTGGCTCAGGTGGAACATATACGCTTGGAAGCAGCA
>JACCDX010746375.1_pt1 | contig 28839 bp, 38 predicted proteins | sample 7449681 | NCBI WGS metagenome assembly JACCDX01 (sample SAMN15323450, study PRJNA562643) | freshwater metagenome | isolation source: river surface water | place: USA:Blue River Watershed | collected 2017-08-18
TCATTGAGTTCGACGAAGAAGCAAAACTGCCGCGTATCCGCATAGAAAACCCTGTAGGTGCTTACCCAGAGTATGACCGCTATGGACGCTGCATTGCTTTTGCTAAGAAATACCGCATGACAGTTGCTGAATTGATTGCTCAGTTCCCTGAGCACGAAGATGGCATTCTTGGTAAAGATGGTTACGACCAAGATATGAATGGATATTTAACTGTTATCCGATACTACGATAAGGAACAGTCTGTAATTTATATTCCAGACCGCAACAACTACGCAGTATCTACAGCGGAAAATCCAATCAAGAAGATGCTAGTCCACATTGCACGTCGCCCATCCGTAGATGGCGAGATGCGTGGACAGTTTGATGATGTACTTGGTATTCAGTTGCTTCGCAACCGATTTGCATTACTTGCAATGGAAGCAGCAGAGAAGTCAGTACAGTCACCTATCGTCTTGCCTAGCGATGTTCAGGAGTTTGAGTTTGGTGGCGATGGTGTCATCCGCACAAATAACCCTGCTGGCGTTCGCCGTGTAGAACTTCCTATTCCTGCTGGTGCATTTAATCAGCAGCAGATTCTACAAGGAGAACTGCGTACTGGAACGCGTTATCCAGAATCACGCACTGGTAATGTTGATGCGTCAATTATTACTGGTCAAGGCGTGCAAGCCCTTATGGGCGGGTTCGATACACAGGTTAAGTCAGCACAGGCTATCTTTGCTTCTGCACTTAAGAACGTTATTTCAATCTGCTTTGAGGTAGATGAAAAAGTATTTGATGAAAAGAAAACAATTCGTGGCGTAGATGCTGGTGCACCATATGCACTTGAGTACACACCATCTAAGAATATTAAGGGTGACTATTCTGCAGATGTACGCTATGGCATGCTGGCTGGACTTAATCCAGCACAGGGACTTATTTTTATGCTTCAAGCATTGGGTGGCGATTTAATTTCCGTTGACTTGGCTCAACGAGAAATGCCGTTTGGCATTAACGTCACACAGGAACAAGAGAAGATTGAAGTTGAAAAACTTCGCAAGGCTCTCATTGGTTCTCTGCAAGCATATACACAAACAATTCCACAGATGGCTTCTCAGGGACAAGACCCACTACCTATCATTCAGAAGATTGCTATGGCAATTAAGGGACGTAAAGAGGGTAGACAAATTGAGGATGTTATCGAGGAAGTGTTTACACCAGAGAATCCTCCTGCTGGTGCTCCAGTCGAGCAACCCGTCCCCTCTGCTCCTGGCGCTCCAGTAGGAGGCGCTCCTGCACAGGCGCGACCAGATTTGCAAATGCTTCTTAGCCGTTTGAGTTCAAGCGGTGAAGCATCAGGCTCAGCACAGATTAGACAACAGCAAGTATTATAGAAGGGATAATCATGGCAGCACGTAAGAAGCCAGTACGTAAAGCGAAAGTACAGACAGTTCTTAGTGATGATTACTCTCCACTAGAAAAGCACTGCATTGCAATTAATGAATATTTTAAGGCGCTACGCGTAGCAGGATTTTCTGAAGCAATTGCACTATCAATGATTCAGAGTGTTGAATCTTATCCAAACTGGATTATTCCAGACTTGCCAAACAAAATTGATAATATTCCATATGACGATGAGGATGATGACTAATGGCTGAAACAAGAGGCGGATACCGCAAGCCAGATATGCCTGCACCTACATCGGGTCCTGGTGCGCTATCACAGCGCACAGATGGTGGACCAGCGCAAGGGGCTAAGTATATTCCTGGAATGCCTTATGGAGAAGGTCGCTCAACATACGACCAGCAAACTGCTGCTCCTATGGCTGCTGCTGCACCAGCACCAACTGCTGCTCCAATTGAATTACCTACACCATTAATGGCTCCTACTAGCCGTCCAGATGAACCTATTACTTCTGGAATTAATATGGGTGCTGGACCTGGTTCAGAGGTCATGATGGATAGACCATCTAACAATAAAACTCTTTCTGAAACTTTACGCGAACTAATTCGCTTTGACCCTAGTGGAGACACGGAACTTATTTATAGAACTCTTGTTGACGAAGGATACTAATGGCAACCAGAGTTAACTATGTCGTAAGCAAACTTAGTCCTAACATTTATTCTGCAGCACAACAGGCTAATTTACCAGCAGGTCAATTATCACAGATTGAACAATTGGGTTTTACTGTAGATAAAAACCGCAGCCTTATGAAACTGCCAGCAGAAGAAGGACGTAAGCAGTTTGCTTCTTTAAACAAAGAAGCACAAGATAAACTTAAGTTTTTATATCCAGATGCTGACTACGCAAAAGAACCAGAAGGTTTTGGCGACAAGGTTGTTGGTGCACTAGGTCTTGCTGTTAAAACAGCAGCCTCACCATTGCTTGGTATTTTTAAAGTCATGGGTGCATATAACAGAGTTATTAACACTCCATATCTTGTTGGTCGTCAGGTTGCACAAGGCGAAGAATTGTTTAGTGTCAAGACTTTTAAGGATGCTTGGGATGGTCGCAGCATTTATGACGAGGGTGCACTAAAAGAGGCAACTTCTGTTTTTGGTGAAGCAGATGTGAAGGTTGCTCAAGGTTTACTTGCTGGATTAAAACCAGGTCAAATTGTTGAACAGTATGGTGACGTAGATAATGCTTTGCTTAAGGCTTTACAAAAAGCCTACAATGAGCCAGATAAGTTTAAGCAAGTACTAGATGGCGTTAAGTATGCACAGGTTTCACTTGGTCGCGACATTGCTCGCATGTTCGATACCAAGCCAACAAAGGGTAATCTGCATCAAGACTATATTGATGGACGCACTAAGAATATTTCTGGAACCATTGACTTCTTTTATCAATTAGCAATTGACCCACTTACTTACATAAGTGGCGGTCTTTCTAAGATACCTATGCTTGGTGACAGATTTATGTCTCGTGGTGACAGACTTATTAAAACCATTGAAGAGCGTGGTACTGCTGGAGTGCGTGATATATTCCGCAATGAACCAGATGTTGCTAAATTATGGGATGAAGGTATTGGTAAGGCTGTAAAGAAGATTGCAGATGCGCCTACTACAGCAGAAAAAACTAGAGCACGTCGTCAATTAGGCGCTTCTTATCCTGGTTACAACAATGACGAAGCAATTGACATGCTTGTTCGTAACGAAATCTATGATGCAAAATCTGCCGTTGAGTATTTTTCTCAGGTTGAAAATGTGCCGCTGCTTCTTTCTGGTCGTGTTGATGGTATCCAGTATTTCCGTAATGGTATTGCAACTGCTCGCAACCAGCGCCGTATTACAGATGGTTTGTCTAAGTATGTAGATTCTTTCTTTAACCCTGCTAAGTCAACGGATGATATTGAAAAGCAAGGCAAAGATGCATGGGATATATTTACTAAAGTTGGTAAAGACGAAAACACTATTGTTCCAGAAGAGATTACTGAAATCAAAAAGTTCTGGAATCAAATGTCTAAGCGCGAAAAGATTGCGCAAAAGTTTGGTAGAAGCACACAGGGTCGCTATATTATGCTTGGCGATGAATCGCTAAAGACTGCAGATGTTGTCCGCGATACTTTCCGTCAAATTGTTCCACGCGATGTTGCTGATTTCCTTACTTATAAGTTTGTTAATGCAGATGCTAACGACCAGGTTGTTATTCTTCGTAATACATACTATGCGATTATGCAAAAGTACGGGCTAGATGGACATCCTAAGGGCAAAGAACTTATTGAAAAAACCCTTCAGTCTAAGTTTGGTGATAAAGAAGGTCTATCTGTTGTATCCAAGATAGAGGTTAACCCTAAGTTTGTTGATGAAGTTGGTGAAGTCGGACTTAAGCGTCACGATTCTGGCATTGAATATGAAACTTCTGGAATCATTCACCCATTCCAGGAGGCAAAGGGAGTAGCATCTCTAGATTTTATGGAAATTGCGGAAACAGTTGCTAATATAAAGAGCAAGAAGAATCTTGCTATGGCTGCTGGTGGCGCTACACAGTCTCATATTGCTGGTGAGTTCGTAAACGCATGGTCGTTGCTTACTCTTTTTCCACGTCTTGGTATTCGAAGCGGTATTGATGAAGGAATGATGTTTCTTCTTACTGCTCCAGGCTCAGATATTATGAAGTTTGCTCTACGCAAGGGTCATAAGATGGGCAAAGTTGCTACGGCATACACTGGCAGCAGGTCTGCAGAGGGTGTTCGCTCTAGTCTTGCTGGTCTGTATGGCACACGTACATCAGAATTAATCCCAATTGAAAAGCGTCTTGCTATTCGTGCTCAAAAGGCTAAAGAAATGGGAGTTAGCGAAGACCTATTAAGCAAGGTTGACATTGGAACCGCTACTGCTAAAGAGGCTACTCGTTTATTTAATGGTCTAGATGCTGAAGATGCAGACTATTTGGTTGAAGGCTTGGCTCATGGTGCGCATATTCTTAGTTCTAGCGCACGTTCTATTGCTGGTGTATCTTCTTTAACTGGTCGTCAAGCAGATGATGTAGTCGAACCACTTATTGCTCAGAACAACTACGAGTTAATGCTAAAAGACATTGATATTGTTTCTGGTAAAACAGACAATGTTGTTAGCACATATGACTTAGATAGGGCTTCTGTCCTCAATGGTCGTGGTGTTGCTGTTGTTCACTTTGAAAACTTTATCAAAAGATTCTATGGTAACAAAAGAGAACTAGATGGTGAAAAGGCTAAAAGAACCTTTGACCCTGCTAGAAACTTTTTGGATAATAATGCACTTGAAACAACAGCAGACTTCCGCAAGGCTAAGCAAGAAGCACTATCTGCAATTGGTATTGAAAGAAATACTGAATTGGCTTCAGAGATTGGTAATGAAGCACTCGAAGGAGTTTCAAAGGGAGTAGCCTGGGTAGTAAAAGACCCTAAGGCTGTTGATGAGTTTATTAGAATGTCATCTCGCTCCAGTGAACTAAAGCAACGTGGAGTATCTAAAGCAGAAATTGTTGTAGACCAAGTTGACCGTATTCTACTGGACCTTTATCAAACATTCCATGGTTCTTCAAGTGCATTTAACCGTGGTCTATACGACCTAATTAAGTCGCGTCAAAAAGAACTTACTGAATTAGAAATACAAACCCTTAAAACAGTTCCAGACAAACTACGTAGAGCAACTAAGTCGCTTACTTTTGATGAGTTTGAAACAGCAACAAAGGGATTCCAGCCTAAAGGTCGTATGTATACTCAATTAAATATTGAGGGTATTACAGACATGGAAAGCGTTTACGCTAGACTTGGCAATCAGGCTTTTGAGTTTATGGACCGACAGGTTACAGAAATGTTCCGTCAGCCAGCCGTTATGCTTGCATATACTCGCATTCGTAAGAATCTTAAAAAGATTCAACAGGAAGAAGAAGTAGCAGCATTTAATAAGTTTGTAAAAGAAAACGGTGGTACTGGTCGCCGCGACCCAGATGCATTGCGTGCGGATATTAAAGAACAAGTTACCCGCAAGTATGTAGAGATTGCTATTAATCAGGCTGCTGATACCGTTCTTAAGTATGCAGATAACCCATTAATCCGTACCAACTTTGCCTTGTCTGTTCGTAACGTAGGTAGATTCTATCGTGCTACTGAGGACTTTTGGCGTAGAACATATCGCTTGAAAGATGTAGCACCACGCGTTCTATATCGTATGCGTTTAGCGCATATCGGTCTTAACTCTGCTGGCATGATTTACTCAGATGCTAAGGGTGACCCATATGTAATGATGCCTATGGATGACATTATTTTTAAGACAGTAGATGGAACTGTGCGTACCCTAACAGGTAATCAAGGTGCTTTCCAGCAGCCAATCTTTAATGATTTCACATTAAAGTTAAAACTGGCTAACCCATCATTCTCCCCAGATGCTGGTGTTCCTACACTATCTGGTCCAATTGCAGCACTTGGCGTTCTTGGAATGAAGTCTATTCTTGGAAGAACTGGCGCTACTGGTCAGAAGGCTGCTGAAGAATTAGACAACCTTGCGCTTGGAAACATTGGTGAGGGCATGGATATTGTCCGAGCCGTAGTTCCTGCATCACTGCAGAAGGTATGGAAGATTCTTGATGCAGATGAAAAGAATAAGCAGGAAGCAACTGCTGCTATGCAGGCTATTGCCTACAATGCTTCACAAGGATTAATGCTTAAGCCTGATGCAACCGAACAAGAGAAGTACGAATACCTAAAGAATATTCGCATATCTGCTCATAACATTATTGCTATGAAGGCTGCTATTGGTTTGTTTGCTCCGATTGCCCCATCAACACAAGAAAGTATTGGTGTTCCAGACTACCTTAAGGAAGTTGGAATAGTTACTTTACGTGCAGAGTTCTTTGACTTAGTTGATGCTGTTACCAAAAAGTATAATGGTGATGTTCAAGACCCATATGAGTTGGCTCTTTCTACCTTTATGGGTAAGTATCCAGGCAAGTTAATCTATACAATTGCCCGTGATGAGAAGACAACCAAGGTGCAGATTCAAAAGACCAAGGACCTAAAAGACTGGGCTATTAGCAACAAGAGTGTAATTGACAAGTATGGTCAGGCTGCATTTATTCTTGGTCCACGTACTGGCGAATTTGATGCAGCAACATATGCTTGGTTAGAAGCCGCTGATTTACTGCAAGACAAGAGCGTTGAAAAGTATTTTGTTGATGTAATGGTTGGTCAGGATAAGCAGGCTTACTACAATATTGCTCGTGATGAAAAGCGCTTACTGTCTCAGACTGCAAGCAGCAGTGCACGTAAGGCTATTATTGAAGAGTCTACTGCAAAGCGCAAGATGCTTAAGGCATCAAACCCTTTGCTAGAACCAGCATTAACTGCTGGTGGAAATGAAATTGCCACAGAAGAACAGATGCTTAATAGCCTTGAAGAAATGCTTGCAGATGTAAGTATTAAGGTTAATCCTGGAACACGTTCTAAACTGTTGGTTCTTACAAATCAAATGCGTTCATTCATTAATATGTCTAAGGACCCTGACGCAAGTCGAGTAACCAACTTTGTTCAGTTAAAGCGTGACCGTAAACTATCTATTGAACAAATGATTGCAGAACTTGCAGACCAAGACTTAACTATTAAAGAAGCAAACCGCGCTATATTCAGTGCAATTCTTGATTACTATTCTCGCGATTCATACACAATATAAAAGGACTAAATAGCAACTATGGATAAAGCAACTGCGGCTAATTTTCTTAAGTACGCTGACAAGCAACTTGCATCTAATGGTGGCAATAGCCGTCCCTCAAACTGGGATAAAGCAACTTCCCCGTTTATTATTAGCAAGTATAAAACATGGCAAGAAGTCTATGATGCTGCCTATCAAGAGTATCTTAGGGCTGGTGCTACTGAAGAAGAAGTTCAGCAGAGTACTCCAAATCAAGTAAAGCGTGATGTAAACAAAAAGAAAAAGGCTGATGTCGCTGCTGCAGAGGCTCAGGCAATTGCCGACCCATTTGGTTCAGAACTTAAAAAGTATAACTTTATTGTAGACACAGATGAAAATGGCGCACAACAAGTACGTGGTATAGAACCTGGAAGTACTACTGCTGTTCCAATGTATTTATATACTTCATCGGGTGTAGAGTTTAATAAGCCAACTGGTATAGGTAGACCCAGCACTAAAATAACAACACCAAGTCGTACTGTTCATGATACAGATTATAATAAAGTCCGCGACAAGATTCTTTTAGATGCACGTGTCACGCCTAACGGCATGGATGATTTATTTTTAAAGTTACGCAATACTGGTGGAATTAGTAAAGAAACATTTGATTCTAAAAATATTAACGCACCAGATTTTGCTAAGTCGCTTAAGTATTTGGTTGACCAGTATTCAATTAAAGCAGTAAATGATTATAAAGTATATGGCAAAATACAGCCATTAACATTTAATAAGTTTTTAGATGAAGACTTTAAGGGTGCTGGTAAGACATCTAAGACTACATATGACATGGTTCAGACAACACGTCAGGATGCAGCGGATGAGGCTAATCAGTTCTTTATGCAGTACTTTGGTCGCGGAGCGACAAAGCAAGAGCATGATGAATACTACAAACTTCTTCGTGATGCTGAACAAAAGGCTGTTCGATACACAACAACAACCGCTGAAGGCAATCAAGTAACCAAGGGACAACTTCTTACAGAAACAGACCGTACTCTTATTATGGGTAAGGTTGCTGGCAATGCCCTTAAGGGTACAGATATTGATACTGTAATGAAGGGTGGCGCTCAAGCGTCACAGAATGTTGACTTTATTCTAGAGATTGCAAATCAGTATGGCGTTAGAATATCACGCCAGCAGGCTATGAACTATGTAGCAAACAACCTACGAACTGGTCAAGACTTAAACTCAACTAAGCAAAAGATTGTTGAAATTGCTAAGTCTAACTACAAGGGTATTGCAGATAAGATTAGCGACAATGTAAGTGTTAAAGAACTTGCTGGTAATTACCTATGGCAAAAGGCACAGACCCTTGAATTAAACGAAGAGGGAATGGATGTTTTTGATGGCGATATTCAAGATGCCGTAAACGGCAATATGACAATGACTGACTTTAAAAAGAAACTACGTCAAAACCCTAAGTGGGCTCAAACAAAGAATGCTAAAGAAGAGGCTGCCAACTATGCAACAGATATTCTTAAGTCATTCGGATTGATGGCATAATGGCTAGAGCAACTTTAGAAGGCGGCGGTAACGCTGGTTCACCTAACGCTAAAAAAACTGCTGCGCAAATAGCAGAAGAGGCTAGAATAGCAAGCGCAAAAAATGCAACCAAACCAGTTGCCCCAACATCTGGTGCTGTTCCTGGATTTAAACCACAAGTTAAGATGCCAACACCTGCAAAACAACCAGGTAGTTCTGGCTTTGTTGGTCCAGTCGCACCAACACCTAAGGCAGCAACAACACCAATACCATACGGAACTCCTGTTCCTGGATTTACTCCACCATTTCCAATGCCTGTTCCTGCGGTACAGCCAGGAGAACCTGGCTTTGTTGGTCCAGTTGCACCAGTTGAAACCAAAGATAAAGAAGAAAGCAATGTTGATAAAGACGCATATGCTTTGCTTGAATCAATCTTCCGTTCATATGGCTTGGAATCTTTAGTACCAGTTATTCGTGGGTACATGGAACAAGACCTTGGTGTCGAGCAGGCTAAGTTACGCCTTAAGACAGAGCAGGCTTATAAAGATAGATTTAAAGGCAACGAAATTAGACGAGCCAAGGGTCTTAATGTTATTGATGAAGCATCATATCTAGAATTAGAAAATGATTATTCGGAAACATTACGTGCATATGGTATATCGGATTACTTTGGTATTGCCATAGATTCTACATCTCGTCTTGCTCGTCAGCAAAAGATGGCTGATGTAATCGGTAATGATATATCTGCGACTGAGTTTAAGTCACGTGTATCTACTGCTGTAAGCAGAGTTAAGAATGCTGATGCAAATACTAGAGATTCGTTTAAGGCTTTGTATGGAATCAATGATACAGATTTGGTTAAGTACTTCCTAGACCCAACACAGGGTTCAGAGCAACTTAAGACTAAGGCTACCGCTGCTGAGATTAGTGGTGCTGCATTATCTGCTGGACTATCTGGCACAACACTTGGAACCGCTGAAGAACTCGCAAAACTTGGTGTAGATAAAGCAGAGGCTTTGACTGGATACACTGCAATTGCTGGTTACTTGCCACGAACAGAATTTCTTGGTCAGGTTTATGATGAGACTGGCATTCAATATGACAGAGCATCTGCTGAGGCTGAAACCTTTAGAGGTACAGCATCAGAAAAACGTAAGCGTGAACAATTAAAGGCAATGGAAGAAGCGCAGTTTAGTGGTGCTTCAGGAAGACTACGCACTGGAAAAACAACAGGTAACCAGGGCACATTCTAAAATCCCTAGACGGACCGACTAGCCCCGTCAGGCGTAAAAGACTAGGAGTAGAAGCCAGCCAGTTTCCCCGAACTGTCACTGTGGTCTGCGAAACTAACTACAATAGAAGGGTGAGGTTGCTATGAGCAACAACAACAACTGGGATAATGACGATGACCTTGACATCTATTCAGATGCAAGCGGAGATGAGACGAATGGTATTAAAGACCTTCGTAAAGCAAAGCGAGCAGACGAAAAGCGCATCAAGGAACTCACAGAAAAGTTGGAGATGTTCGAACGCCAACAGCGTGAGTCAACAGTTAAGTCAGTCCTAGAATCCAAGGGAGTCAACTCTAAGGCTGCCCGTCTAATCCTTAAGGATTTAGATGAAGTCAACGAAGAGTCAGTTAATACTTGGCTCCGCGAAAATGGAGATATTGTCGGATACACCGAACCAGTACAAGAAGAGGTTAAGCCAAATGTGCGCGAGTTTACTCGCCAAGATGGTGCAACTCAATTTGCTGCTACTCCCGACGTTTCAGATGAATATGTTGATATGTTACAAAACTATGACGGAAACTCTGAAGAAGAATTACTATCCATAATCCAAGGCATCGCAAATAAGATGCAATAATTCAGAAGGGAGATGTCAGAATGCCTGATGTCTTTTCCACCACTACCTCTGGTATTGGTACAAACCTTGTAACTTTAGCATACGACAAGTTGATTGAAACCAACCTCCGTGTATTGCCAAAGTTCCGCGAGATTGCTGACAAGAAGGTCGGCTCACTCACACATAACGGTTCATCAATCCGTTTCCAGTTCAACAACGATATTGCTGACACAACTGTAGCAGGAGCAACACTCAATGAGACTGTTGACCCAGATTCAGTTGCACTACCAGCAACATCATATATTGATATTGCGCAACTTGAACTCGGACGCTCAGTGCTTCCAGTCAAGAAGATTAACCTAATGTCAATCGCTAACATTGACCCATGGGTTGCTAACGCAATTGGCTTTAACATGACCAAGACACTTGACAACGCAATCGTTGCTAAGTTGGATGCAGGCGCGAACATCGTTCGCGTTGCTGGCGGGTCAGATGCAGTTTCAAACGTTTACGAAGGCGTTGGAACAGTTGCTGCTAAGAACACAATCGCTCCTGGCGATACAATGAGTTCTGCTGCTATCCGTACTGCAGTTACCAAGATGCGTGCTGCTGGAGTTCAGTACAAGGCTGCTGGAATGTTTGTTTCATACATCCACCCAGAAGTTTCTGTTGACCTTCGCACCGAGACAGGTAACAACGTATGGCGTACACCACATGAGTACCAGAATGCTGCTCCACTTTACGGCGGAGAAACAGGTTCATGGGAAGGCGTTCGTTTCATCGAAACAGCAAACGCTACATCTTCACAGTCAGGTACTGGCTCAGGAGGAACACAGACACGTGTCTACAACACATATGTTGTTGGAGCACAGGCTCTCGCCGAGGCTGTATGGAAGGAACCAGGAATGGAAGTGGGCGTTGTCCAGGACCGTTTCAACCGTTTCTCACCAGCAGGTTGGTACGGAATCATCAACTGGTCGCTTTACCGCACACCAGCATTGGTTCGCATCGAAACTGCAGCATCAGGTCGCCCAAGCGCCTAATCAGTAGTTTGACGGGTAGGCAGGGACTTCGGTCCCTGCTTATCAGTAATATTATTGGAGGAAGAATGGCATTTAGATTTACTACACCAACAATTCTAGAAGAGATGGAAAGTGATGGTCATCCATTATTTTCTAGAATTAAAATCCCCAAGGGTATAACAGTCTTAAAGATTGATGGCGACTACTACGAAGTACGTCATCCGTCATCAGAAGAAGTAGCCGAAGCAGATATTGCTTACATTGGTGGCTACTCATATGAAGTAACAGCAGGAGAAAAGGCTGACCTAGAGGCAGCAGGATACACGGTGGACACTATATGACATATTGCAATCATATTAGCAGGGTAAAGGAATGGGGCTTTACAGAAGCCCATGACTTTTTGGTGACAGAGTATGACTGTGTTTTATGTGGTGCTACATCTCCGATTCCTTTTAAGGATGAAGAACAGAATATAAACATTGACCATGTTGATTGTGATGATACATGCTTTGCATGCAAGGCTAAAACCCTGCAGTTAAATACAGGTGATGCTAATTCACAAAAGAGTATGTCAAATAAAAAATGGGATGGTGAGTTAAACGCTTACCGCCAAGCAAGAGCACAGGGTATTCAACCTGCTGGAACTAGCATGGCACATGTTAAGGCAGCGGTTGATGCATCTAACGTAATGGGTAAACCATTTGATGCAGACACAGCAATTACATCAGCACAATCAATTAACAAAAAATCAGTAGCATCACTTAAAGAAGTAGGAGCAATATAATGCCAATGTTCGGAGAAAAGAAGTTTGCTTACACACCATCAGGTATGAAGGCTGCAAAAGAATATGCCAAGAAGACTGGCAAAAAGATGACAGTTAAGAAGTCTGCTAAGAAGGCTGCACCTAAGAAGATGGGTAAGAAGAAGTAATGAAAAAGTATAAGAATCCAGAAATGCGTAAGGCTACACAGCAATTAAAAGAAGCGCCACGCAAAATTAAAATTATTAGTGGAAGTGCATCTACTAGAGAACAATTGGCTACAAGCAGCAAGCGTGCTGGTTCAATGACACAATCTGGTCTCCCAAAGACAACAAAGGTTTCTGCTAAGAGTAAGCCAACAAAAGCAGTAATTGCTAAAAAGCGTGGTACTCCAGTTCCTATGCCTAAAAAGACAGCAAGTCCTAAGCCAAAAAAGCCAACACTTAATGATTATCTAAAGCAGGGTAAGCGTCCTCCTGTTAAGCCAGGACTTAAACTTCCATCAGATGCAGATGTAATTATGAAGGGTTATAACGACCCAGCAACTATTAAGAAGTATAAGAAGAAGTAAGAAGGATAAGTAATGGCATACACCAAGGCAAGCACCCGTGAACGACTTAAGAACCAGATTATGGCTGGGTCTAAGGGTGGCAAGCCTGGTCAGTGGTCTGCCCGTAAAGCGCAGTTACTAGCACAGGCTTATAAGAAAGCAGGCGGTGGCTACTCAGGTAGCAAGACTAAGGCTCAGGCTTCTCTATCCAAGTGGACAAAAGAGAAGTGGGGTACAAAGTCAGGCAAGCCCAGCACACAGGGTCCAAAGGCTACTGGTGAGCGCTACCTACCTAAGAAGGCTAGAGCGGCTCTATCAGCCTCTGAGTACGCTAAAACGACCGCTGCAAAGCGGGCTGGCATGAAGCAGGGCAAGCAGTTTGTAAAACAACCAAAATCTATAGCAAAGAAGACGGCAAAGTTCAGATGAAGAAAAAAGATTCTCGCCTAGCAAGGGCTGGGGTAGCAGGCTTTAACAAGCCTAAGCGCACCCCTAATCACCCTAAGAAGTCCCATGTTGTCGTTGCTAAGGAAGGCAACGTAGTCAAGACTATTCGTTTTGGACAGCAGGGTGTAAGTGGTTCACCCAAGAAGGCTGGAGAGTCTGCTTCATACGCGGCACGTCGCAAGTCATTTAAGGCTCGACATGCCAAAAATATATCTAAGGGCAAACTAAGCGCAGCATACTGGGCAGATAAGGTCAAGTGGTAATATGCCAGCACCATTAGTCGGAGCAGCAGTATTGGCTGCAACCAGAGTTCTTGCAGCACAAGTTGCAAAACAAACTGGTAAGAAACTTACTCAGAATCAAATGAAAGCAATTGCTATTAAGGTTGCTGCAAGAAGTGAACGAGGAAATAAAGTTTCTAAAATCGAGGCACGTCGTATTGCTGAAAAGGCTGCTGGTCCAAAGGCTCGCCGCGAAGGTGGTAACGCTGCTCTTCGTGCAACTGCACCAAAACCAGGTGTTCGTATTACAACTAAGTCTGGCAAGTATCGTGGTTACGGAACTTTAAGTAAAGAAAAAACTACTGTTACTAAACCAATTAAGCGCGAAACAAATAAAAAAGGTGGCGCTATAACAATTAAGAACAAGCCACCAATGTCTAAAGAACAAATTGAAAGAGCGCAAATTGAAAAAAATGCTGCAGCAAAAAAGGCTCGCAGTATTCAAAGCGGAGCATTTAAACGTCCAGCACGCCCTGGTGGACCTAAGATGAGTGAAGAAAAAAGAATTAAAAATAGAGGCTTGGCTGTAGTATCAAAGGGTAGAAGTGCTACTAAGATTTCTGGAAAAGAAGAACCACAAGGTATTACAGTACGTGGTAAATTGTATAGAGATGCAAACCCTGGCATCCCAGCGCGTGGTCAATCAGGTCAAGGAACTCTTGAAGAACGCATTTCATCTGGTTTGGAGAGAGCAACATATGGGCGACAAGGCAAATCTAACTATGATGCAGAAGCAGAAAATTTACTAAACCGTTCATTGCGTGCTCTTGGAAGTCCTAAAGCAGCGGCTAAAGAAACAGTAAGACCAGGTAAGCCTACTAAAACAACAATTGCCCTGCGTACTATGGGTGGCACTAAGGCTGAGCGTACAGCAAAACTTAAAGGAACTATTCGCAATCAACGTAAAGTTCTTAGAGAACGTGAAATTAAACAAGCAGCAGAAAAAAGCGAAAGAACTCTTGATGCTGTAGTTAACAAGATGGTAAAAAGAGGCGCAAGCAAATCAGAGATTGAAAGAGTAATTGCAGCAAAACGCAAAGCAGATTCAATTGGCGCTAGGGTTTCAGTCCCACGCCCACGGAGAGGTAAATAATGACAGCAACGCTTGACACATTAGCAGACGAAGTTATTATGAACCTTGCTGGCTATACGCTGCAGCAAGACCGTACTACACACCTAACTACAAATATAACTACAACTACATCTACGCTTGCTGCACCTACTACCTTCTCGCTTGACGCTCAGGAAATTGGTACTGGCATTATTGAGATTGGTGATGAGTTGCTATGGGTAGATGCGTATGACCGCATCTCTAAGACTGCAACTATTCCACCATATGGTCGTGGCTTTATGGGTACTACTGCTACTACACATGATGCTGGTGACCGAGTAGTTATTACTCCTACATTCCCACGCTCATCTGTTAAGCGTGCTATCCAAGATACTATCCGCGCCATTGGCTCTGGTATTTTCGCTGCAAAGAACACATCATTTACCTACAACTCAGTTGTAGATACATATGCTTTTACAAATCTAAATATTCAAAACATCTTGCGTATGTCATGGGAAGAAATCGGTTCCAGCAAGCGATGGAATCCTATTACTAGATTTACATTTGATTCATCACCAGATGCAACTACATGGGGTCTTAACTCACAGACTATAACCATCAACGACAAGTACATCCATGCTGGTCGTAAGATTAATGTTACCTACGCAACAACACCAGCAAATCTAAGTACAACATCTACGGATTCATTTGCAGTACAAACGGGACTATCAGAATCAGTTAGAGACGTAGTTGTTCTTGGAGCATCATATCGATTGCTATCGTTCCTAGACCCTGCACGCAATGCTCTAACCAGCCCACAGGCTGATGAACTAGACAGCAAGCGTCAGTATGGTTCTGGTAACACAGCAACACGTGCACTATATCAACTCTACGCAACACGCTTGGCTGAAGAGACTCAAGCACAGCAACAGCAATATCCCCCACGCATTCGCTACAGCCGATAGGAATCTGAATGACAACCCGTAAATACTCATCCCGTTCGCAGAAGACAACGCTTGCTTCTTCTATTAACTCTGGTAGTAATTCCATCACAGTCGTATCTGCTACAGCCCTGCTTGGCGGAGTAACAATTGCTGCTGGTGAAACTTTCACAGTTGTCATTGACCCAGATACAGCCCTTGAAGAAATTGTAGATATATATAAGGCTGATGGTAATCCAGTATCTGGAAACATTCTATCAATTGCAAGAAACATTGACGGCTCGTCTGCACAGGCTCACTCTGCTGGTGCAGAGGTTCGCCACATGGCTGTTGGTCGCGACTACCGCGAAGCCAATCAGCACATTGAAAACACAACCACAGCACATGGTATTACCCTTGCTAACATAGTTTTAGATACAGAGACAAACGTAATTACTACGGCTATGTTGCAGAACAATGCAGTAACAACAGCCAAGATTACAGATGCTAATGTTACAACCGTTAAGATTGCTGACAGTGCGATTACCTCAGCCAAAATTGCTGACCTTACAATTGCTACTGGTGATATTGCAGACTCTGCTATTACAAGCGGCAAGATTGCAACTGGCGCTGTAGGCACAACTAAGATTGATGACTTATCTATAACAGAAGCAAAGATTACATCTAACGCAGTAAGCGTTGCTAAAATTGTAGACGGAGCAGTAACCACACCAAAAATTCTTGATGCAAATGTAACTACAGCAAAGATTGCAGATTCAGCCGTTACTTCAGCCAAGATTGCTGATGGAACAATTGTTGCTGGAGACATTGCAGATGGCGCTATTACTTCGGCTAAGATTCTAGATGGCACTATTGCTACAGGCGACATTGCTGATGGAGCAATTACTTCTGCAAAGATAGCAGATGCGACTATCGTAGATGCCGATGTATCTGCAACTGCTGCAATTGCTAAGAGCAAGTTAAACCTTGGCGGAACTATTACTTCCGCTGACTTGGTTGACGGAACTATTGTTAACGCAGACATTAATGCTTCTGCTGCTATTGCCCTATCTAAGTTGGCTGTAGACCCACTGGCTCGCGCTAACCATACTGGTACACAGACAGCATCAACTATTTCAGACTTTGACACACAAGTACGTACTAGCCGTTTAGACCAAATGTCTGCACCTACTGCTGCAGTCGCGCTTAATGCGCAAAAGATTACAGGTTTGGCTGACCCTACAAGCGCACAGGATGCAGTAACCCTTAACTACATTACAACCCAAAAGGGTGCAGTAAATGGTTTAGCAGAACTTGATGGCAACGGATTAGTTCCTACCCACCACCTTCCAGCACTTGCTATTACAACCACACAGGTGGTTGCATCACAGGCAGCAATGCTTGCGCTAACTGCACAGATTGGTGACGTTGCAGTTCGCACAGATGTCAACAAATCATTTATTCTTACAGCCACACCAGCAACAACACTTGCTAACTGGCAGGAACTTCTTACACCAACAGATGCAGTTCTTTCTGTGGACGGAAATACAGGCGCGGTTAGTCTTTCAGGTACATACCTAAACCGCACAAGCGGTCAGTTGCTTGGTGCATTAGATGCTAACAACTTTAAGATTACTGGTCTTGGAACTCCTACTAATCCAGCAGATGCAACTACCAAGGCTTATGTAGATGCAACAGCAGGAACAGTTGCAAACGCAATTGCCGCTGCAGCAGCAGCAGAAGCAGCCTATGATGCTTTTGATGACCGTTACCTTGGGTCTAAGTCAACTGCTCCTACACTAGATAATGATGGCAACGCCCTTCTTACTGGTGCTATGTACTGGAACTCAACCAGCAACACAATGTTTACATATAGCGGAACAGCATGGATTGCAATTTCAACAACTGCAGACATTCAGCGTTACCGCTACACAGCAGTAGGCGGAGAGACTAGCGAATCAGGTCCTGACGATTTTGGTCTAACACTTTCATATACTGTTGGCAAGGAGCAGGTATACCTTAACGGTGTTCTTCTTGCTCGTACATCAGATTACAATGCTACAAACGGCACAAGCATTACAGGGCTTGCAGCCCTTGCTGCTGGTGACATTCTTGATGTAATTACCTTTACACCATTTGTAGTATCTAATTCAATTAGCAATACGCTATTTACCGCTAAGGGCGATATTCTTATTGCTACTGGTCCAGCAACCCCTGGCAAGTTAGGTGTTGCTGCAGATGGCTGGTACTTAAGGGCTAACTCAGCCACAGCAACTGGACTTGAATGGGCTGCAAATGAACTGCTTCCATCTCAAACTGGAAATAATGGTAAGTTTTTAACTACTAATGGCACTACTGCTTCATGGGCTGTAGTAGACTTAACCCAGCAAGCAAATGAAATCATGACAATTATGGGAGCATACTAATGACTAAAGCAAGAGATTTGGCTAATGCAGCCTCTGTGCTCAGCACAGTAAGCACAACAGAACTAACATATTTGGATGGGGTAACTGCTCCAATTCAAACACAACTTAATAACTCAGCACAAGATACAGCCATTGCCGATGCAATGGATTCACTATAAGGAAGGTAGTAATTAATGGCTACAACATCTAAGGCTCTGGCTCGCACAGCAGCAGCAGTAACAAACACAACTCTATATACAGTTCCAGCAGCAACAACCGCAATTGTAACAAACATTGTAGTTGATAACACATCTGGAACAGCCCAAACATTTAGCATTAACCTTGATGGTGTTGCACTGCTTTCTGCTGCTCCTTTAGCAGCGAACGCTTCTGCATTTTTTGACCTCAAGCAAACACTTGCTGCAACCAAAACAATTACTGGTTCAGCATCAGCAACTTCTGTAACATTCCATATTAGCGGAGTGGAGATTAACTAATGGGTCTATCTGTATTTCCTGCACCATCTACTGGTGGTGTTAACGTAGTATTTCCTAATGCTGGAGAATTAGTTTCATCTGGAACAATTGGAGAAAAAGGATTCTTTCTATCTGATACATTATCTGCTGGCGATTATATTGTTGTTTCAGATTTACGTGAAATGGCAAATACTTCAGAAAGTAGTTACATGTCTGTAAATGCTTTCAATAGCGGAGTTTGGCATCCCTATGAAGCAACTAACGCTGCAAATGGTACTAGAGTTAAAATTACTGAAAATGACAAAATTGCAGTAGGTCCTGTTTGGCAAAAAGCAGGAGCGGAATATTTTTCTTATGACACTCGAGGAATATATATTAATGGTCTTGGTGCAAATTGGCAACCTAGGTCTTATTTTAATAATAAATTTTATAATACAAATAGATATTTTCAATGGTGGGGAGATGGAAACAACTCATCTAGCAATAGAGTAAGTTATCATGACTTTGCAAGCATGACAACTCTTGATGTGCCATTTATTGAATATGGTTCTCTTGCAAATACAGACGATGCCAACCTAGGTAATGCTAGACCACATACATCAGGTGGTGTTGTTGGTAATTTTGCTTATTTTTCTTTTACTGCAAATAGTGCTGCACAACGTATTTGGCGAGCAAATTTAGCAACTCCTAATACTTGGACAGTTGGAACAACTGCAGCAGCAACAGATGGTTTTGTAACTGGTATTGCTTATAATGGTTCTACTTATGTTCTTATTACAAGTACTGGTGTTATTAATACTTCACCAGATTTTGCAACTTGGACAAAACAAACATCACCAATAACAAGTGCTACAGATATTACATTTGCTAATGGACAATTTGTTATTGTCGGACTAAATGGAATGATTGCTACTTCTCCAAATGGATTTACTTGGACAAAACGTACCGCACCAGCAGGTGTTGTTCACTTCTATAATGTTAATTATATTGGTGCTCAATACATAGCAATTGGTGGTCAAGTTGAATATGACGCATCATTCCCTTGGTATGGGGTTGTTAATGCAAATCATCATGCAAAATCTTCAGATGGAATTACTTGGACTTCTTTTGATTTGCAGCCAACAAAATCTGGTACTCTTATTAGTTCTGCTAATAGATATGCTTCTTTTCAAACTGTTAATAGATTTAATTATGAGAATTCAACCAATAGAAATTATGGAGCAAATCAATCATATGTATATAATGGATATTTATATGTAGACATTGCTCAGGATAAAAAATATGTTACATCTGATGGTAACACTTGGCATTGTCTTTATCAGAATTGGAATAATGCTAATATTATAACAACCTTAACACATGGTCAATTAAGTATTGCGCCTGGTGTTTTTAATGGCGAAAGACCTGGTTTTTATATTTCTGCACCACCAAAAGATGCTAAAGTTTTTATCTATAGAGAAACAGCATAACAATTAAATACTACCTGAGCATGTAGTTAAACTGCTCACCAACAACAATAAACGATTGGGGATAAAATGGAAAAAGTTGAACTAAATGCTAATACGGTTTTAGGTGCGTTACAGTTTGGAATTATTACCAACGATGAAGCACGTGCATTCTTTGGTCTTGGACCAATAGAAAAGCCAGAACTAACAGTAGAAGAAAAATCTACTAAGTAACATTTAACTGACAATAACCCCTGAGCATGGGTCTAAACTGCTCATCTTTCTTTTCTATCTAAGGAGTAACGTGGCTGGTCGCGACATAACAGACGGTGGTGGTACTTATGACTTAACCACCGACATTGGTATTGTTTCTACAGATGCTGTCTGGCAGAACACTAATATCTCTTACGATACAGCCGTTGGTGGTATGCCGTTTATATCTGCAATTTCAGATAAAGATGAGGCTACTCGCCAAACTGCACCATTTCGTAAAGACCAGTTTGATAACGGCAATGAGCCTGGTGAGCAGTCGCTCACTGGCTGGTGGCTACGCTCACAGATGTCTTTTCATGGTGGTGCAGGTATTAAGTTTTTTGACCCTGCTACTAATGATGAAGCAGGACAATATCGTTTTGCTGACAGTCAAGGTGTAGATGTCTGGACTAAAGGACAGGTAACCCTACTTAAAGATGTAGTTAATACACATGAAGTAACTACTGCAGTAACTGGCACTGACCATCAGCATGCTAATCAGCATATTCGTTCTATTCAATGGAATGGAACTAACGGCGTGCTATTGCACGACGGGCATGATGTAGATAAAGTTGCAGCCGATGGCACAGTAACTCACTTTGTAGATTATAACAGTGGCACTGCGGAACCTGTTTATGCTATTTGTGATGACGGTGTATTTGCTTACTGGGTAACTAATGCTAATGTTGCAGGTGTACCTAGACTACATATGTATAAAAAGTTACTTACAGATAACACAACTACTATTCCTGCTCCAATGTTTAGCGCAAACAGCATTACAATTCAGTATGCAACAATGGAGTTTATTAAAGACCGCATTATTCTTTGTGTTAATAACTCGGTGTATGAATTAGCAACAACTGCTACTACATTACCTTCACCTGTATATACAAACCCTAATGTTAACTATCACTACACATCTGTGGCTGCATCTGGACCCGCCATTTACACGGCGGGACATTCTGGTATCTATTCTACTATACAGAAGTATACACTAAATACTTCTGGTGTCATGCCGACACTTACATCAGCCGTAGTTGCTGCCGAATTACCAGCAGGTGAAATAATTGAAAAGGTATATTACTACCTAGGATACATGTGTATTGGCACAAGTAAGGGTATGCGCGTTGCGCTAGTTAATGACCAAGACGGTTCACTAGATTACGGTCCGCTTATTATTGAAACAAGTCAACCAGTCTATGACTTTGCTGCACGTGACCGCTTTGTATGGGCAGCCTCTGGCATTGGTGCATTAGATGGTGGACTTATTCGTGTTGACCTAGACAATGAACTCAGCACTCTCCGTATGGCATATGCAAATGACTTGCAGGTAACTCAGACTGCAGAACATTACACAACAGCAGTTGCTTTTATAGGAACAACTAATCGTCTGGCTTTTTGCACAGCATTTGAAGTTACAAATGGTGCTATCTATCTTGAATCAGCAACCGTTTTACGTCCAACTGGTTACCTAACCACAGGTAATATCCGTTATGGCACACTAGAACCTAAGAACTTTAAGCGCCTTATTGGGCGCGGTGACTTCTCTAAAGGGTCGCTAGGTCTGCTTACTGTTGACATTGATGGCACAGAGTATGACCACATTACATACGACTCACAAGTACCAGAGGTTGAGGTAGGAACTAATCAGCCATCTACTGCACGCGAGTATATTGCTTACAAGTTTTTGTTTGTGCGTGATACAACTACAACTTCACTTGGTCCTATATTCAAGGGCTATCAGGCTAAGGCTACTATTGCTACACCGCGTCAGCGAATCATTCAGTTTCCCGTCTATTGCTTTGACACAGAGACAGACCGCAACGGTGTGACTACTGGCTATAAAGGTAGAGCGCATGAGCGTTTACTGCAGTTGGAAGCAATTGAAGAAAGCGGAGACGTAGTATTGTGGCAGGATTTAAATACACAAGAACTACGCCAAGTACAAATCGAAGGCATTTCATTTAAAAGAACAACCCCACCAGATAAGTTTAATGGTTATGGTGGCATCTTAACGATTGTGGTGAGGACAGTATAATGACACCCACAGAATGGGCTGGCTTTGCTGTAGCCATAATGACTTTACTAGGCGGCTTTTCTGCCGCCGTCCGCTGGTTAGTTAAACACTATCTGAGTGAGTTAAAACCTAACTCTGGTAGCAGTATGAGGGACGCAGTTAATATCAACACCGAACGATTGGACCGAGTTGAACAACGCGTTGACCAGATTTACCTCATCCTCTGTGAAAACAAGGCTAAGTAAATACGCAGTATTTTTTATTGTATTAGGCACGTCATTCTTTTGGAGTCCTGTTTCACAGGCAGCACAGGCTAACGCTACTGTTGTGTGTGCCAGGCAAGATGGAACTCAACAGTCCTTTCAAATCGGATGGGACAACAGTGCTCAATTCTTTAACGGCAGAGGATATATTCCTAGGTTGTTCTGTGAAGGCGGATACGCACAAGGATTCACAACTTACATTAGTGATAATCTTAGTGATACTACTTTGGGTTATTATAACGGCATATTACCAGAACCAACGCCAAGCCCAACACCAACCCCTGAACCAACTCCATCACCTAGCCCAACTCCTGAAGCCGAACCCGAACCATCTCCGTCTCCTTCGCCTTCAGTTGTTGATTCTCCAACTGCAGTCGTTGATTCTCCGACTGCAACCGCACCACTTCCTGACACAACAACAGCACCTGCTCATGACGCTCACGAAACGCAGACCGCCACTGTCGAAACAGTAACACCTGTAGTGTCAGTAGAGACACCAACAGTAGAAACGCAATCAGTAAATACAGTTCCATCTGAACCTACTCCTTCTCCATCTGTACCCAGTGTACCCACTCATCCTGTGGTAACTGAACCTGAACCAACTCCTGCACCTGCTCCGCAGCCAGCACCTCAACCTGAGCCTCAGCCTCAACCAGTCCCTGAACCTGTTGCCCAGCCTCTTCCAGAGCCAGAGCCTGAGCCTGTGGTTGAACCTGAACCTGTGGTTGAAGAGGAACCCGTTGTCGAGGAAGAGCCTCTTGAAACTGTGGAAGAGCCAGAAATTGTTGAAGAGCAGTTGCCTGTCGAAGAACCTGAGCAACCTGTTGATGAAGAGATTGAACAGGATATTCCAATTGAGGATGATTCTCAGGAAGAGACTGAAGAAGTTCTTGTGACCGAGACAGAGCAACCCGTAGAACCTGAGCCAACATCTCCGACTGATACTTCATATGAACCCCCAAGTGTAGGTAGCGTAGACCTAGAAAGTTTAGCACCTGAGACACCAGTAACTTTGGATAATGGGGTAGTAGTAACGGCAGAAGTTGCAATCGCCGTGGCTTTATTGCAAGACCCAGCAGCATTGCTGCAAGAATTATTTACAGACCCAGGTGCTGCACTTGCAGCCATCGGTAATGTAGGGGCGGACCTCCCACCAGAAGTAAGAGAGACTGCAGAAGAAGTAGTCGTATCTGCAATTATCGCAGGTAGTATAGCAACACAAGCAGCAGCAAGCGCTGCTGCGACTGCAGCATATAGGAGAAAGCCATAATGAAAAAACTACTATCAGATATTGCCAATCAACTATGGACACTCCTTGGAATGTTCGTTGCTTGGGTAGTCCTTGAAGGTTCTGCCAAGACAGTTGTTGGTTATGCAATCGTGATTTGTTTAGTTATCTGGACAGTCACACTTAATCTACGCAATCTAAAGGACGATGAATAATGGATACATTTAAGAATGTAATGATGCGCATACTTGCTGTCATTGCTGCTGAGTCTCTCGGCGTAATTGGCGCTGGTTCTTTGGTAGGTATTGAAGTATGGCAAGCAGCAGTTCTCGCTGGTGCGCTTGGCGCAGCACGAGTAGTTGAGGCATTAGCAAGATTCTACCTAGCAGATGGAAGCCTAACTACAGAAGAAATCAACGCTGCCTTTGCTAAGGTAGATAAGAAAGCGAGTAACTAATGGGTCAACGTAATGACTTTATTAAGGTGGCACGTGAGGAAGTCGGTGTCATTGAAGGTCCAAAAGATAACGAGACAAAGTACGGCGCTTTCACCAAGGCTAACTTCCTACCTTGGTGTGGCTCGTTCGTAATGTGGTGTGCAAATGAAGTGGGACTTAAGATTCCTAATGTGGTCAGCACTCTGGCGGGAGCGCAAGCGTTCATTAAAAAGAATGCTTGGGAGAAAGTAGATGAAGCGACTCCACTACCTGGGGATATTGTTTTCTTTGATTTTCCCAACGATGGTATTGACCGCATTAGCCATGTTGGAATCGTGGTTAGAGACAACGGAGACGGAACTGTAACCTGCATCGAGGGCAATACAAGCCCAGATAAGAAGGGTGACCAGCGCAATGGTGGAGAAGTCTGCCTTAAGAAGCGTGCATACAAAAAGAAGAATGGCGCTACCCTAAAGAAGTCACTGCCAGTATTTATCGTGGGCTTTGGCAAGCCCGTATTCAAGTCCTAAGGAGGACACATGTTCGACAAAGAAAAACTAAAGCAAATCGGATTGTCATATCTGCGTGCTGCTGCTGCATCTGTAGTTGCTCTATACACTGCGGGTCAGCATGACCCTAAGGTATTGGCATCTGCCTTTGTTGCAGGTCTTGTAGGTCCTATCCTCAAGGCGTTGGACAAATCTGCGCCTCAGTTCGGACGCAAAGCATAGCCATTTTAGGGGTCTAGAAGCCCCGTAGAGACACGAAAGCCCCCGTTCAGGTACTTTAACCTACCTGACGGGGGTCTTTTTATGTTTTCTAGGGGTTAACCATATCCGCCCAGGGGCAGATACCTAGAAATCTACTTACGCCTTGCTGTCTTTTTGACTGGCTTCTTCTTGACTGCTGTCTTTTTGGCTACTGGCTTGCTATTTTTAGGTGCTGTATGCCAAGAATATTCATAGCGTGGTTCGTCATGTAGTTCTTTTAGAAACTGGTCTAGTCGCTTGCGCGACTGGTGCGCTCTCCACTTTGTAGCAAGAAACTCTGATAGGTCTTTGACTGCATCGAATATAACTAGACCTAGGAATGCTCCTAGTGCAATTTCTAGTACCATTATTGTACCCACTTTTCTGTAATTAATACTGGTTCTGGTGTGATATTAAGTTTTTGTTGTAACGCTCTGCGGGTTTTTTCTGATGTCCCACCCCACCAACCTAGCACCGCATGGTGTAGGGCATAGTCAAGACACTCGGCTTTGACTGTGCAATTACCACATACTCTTTTTAATAACGGCATTTCAGTATATACTTTAGATACTTCGTCTGTAAAGAACAAGTCTGTATCTAGTCCATTACAGTTTGCTTCTTCTCCGAATGCGTACATTATCCTCCTGTTGAGTAAAAGCCTGGTGCATTAAACTTAATCCCTGGAGCAGACCATATGCGCTGCATAGTTCCACTACAAGTAGAACAAACTGGCGGTATGTTTTCATTTGTTTCTATAACCTCATTACAAGTATTACATTTAAAATCATATAGTGGCACTACCTAACTCCTTTTCAATAACTTGAATAGTGAGACAAGGATAAGACATCATCCCATCACCAAACCAACAAGCACTACATAAATGTTCGTTATCTTCTATTGGCTTATGTAATTCTACTACTGCACGAAGGGCTTGAAGTACTCCTATTGCTTTGTTTCCTACTTCGGATTCAGCCAAAGTTGGCACCAGATACCTATCAATTTCTGCCAGCAATCTATCATGGTTCATTATTCACACCCATCTATTTCAGTAGGTGCGGTTGTTATCGTACCGCACTCTACACATTCCTGTGCTAAGTCATACCAGCCAACTGCTCTGGTGTCTTGGTCCCACATTACATTGATGCGGAACATCGCACAACCACATATGCAGGCGAATGTTGGTTCGCCTCTTAGGTCATTCACCTGCTTCTGATTCATGGATTGTTAACCATTCTAAATATGTTTCAATCATTGACATTCTGTTCTTCCTCTGCCTCTGATTGAATACTGTCTGGCTCATTGTATGGTCGCCAGCCACCTAAGTTTTTAACCAATGAGTTCATAGCGCGTTGCACTTTCATGCGTGCACCATCTGGTGTGCTGTCCATATCTTTGGCTAAGGTAGACCAGTCTGGTGAATCTATACTAAATCGTAAACGAAGGATGTTCTGCTTGGCATCTGATAGTTTATCAAATGCTGCCGATATATCGCTTCGTAGGCTGAGCCAGTTGTTACCTTCTGCCAGATTACCAGTCCCGAACTTAGCATTGAGGTCTTGGATACTAACGGGGATTGAATATGTGCCTGCAATAATTGATGGTAAGAACGCTTCAACAACGGAAGCATCGTAGTAGTACAAATCAGAGGGGTCATAACCAGACTTTCTGGCTTTTTCCTTTTCACAATATTTAAGAGCCGCGTTACGTAGCGATTTAGCAATTAACTTGTCCCTATCTTTTTGTTCTAACTCTGACCATTCTTTGTACTTACGTGGATGACCAACAAACCAGACCCATAACTCCTGACCTATGTCATCTAGTTCTAGCATGCTGTATCTGCGTGCATATTCAGATGCTAACTGCTGAACTAAATCATTATACTCTGAAATGTAATTCATTATGGAAGATGTACCTCACCATTGATGATAGGTACTGCGTATGGAATAACTTTCTTGTTGTTTTCTATTAGGATTCCAATGCCCTGCTGCCAGTTGGCAGTGCCTGCAGATAGGTAATCTGCCTGCTTGATGTCCATGAGGTGTCCGATTTCTAGACCGAACAAGGTTGAAGTCTTACCATAGAACCCAACTGTTTCATGTTGCAAGCCCACGCGATGCGTGTGCCCACATACTACTGATTTGCCTAGGCGTTTGGCTAATGACAAGGCTGTACTTCCAGGAGTCTGCGACAACTTGCCTTCATCTCCGTGTGCCATTACCCAACCAGGTAGTAACTCATGCATCCTGTGCAGATATGTTACGCCCAAAGAATTATACCCCAGTAGTTCTTCAATCTCTAGTGACTTGAGACTGCTGAACGCTGGGGCATACTTACGAATGTAAGTGTCAATGCGGTCCGTATGATTAGACCTTTGGATATAAAAAGGTTTTTTGCCTAGTGCTTTTCTATATTCACTTATGATTTCTTTTGTTGTGTCAATGCCTTGCTGCAATGTACCTGCGTACTCACCAGCCATACCTTTGTTCCAACGACTAGGTTCTGGTGCATCTAGTTCATCACCCACACACCACAGTTCGTCTGGCTTGTAGTCGGCAATGAAGTCTATAGTTGCATCTACTGCTTTGTTATCTTGATACGGAATCTGTAAGTCACTGAGGACGACGACTCTCTTCATATGGTTCTCCATTTGGAATGCCAGCCCACTGATTGCGCTGAACAAGTAAACCAATTATGGCATAGTTTGCTAGGTCAACCAGTGTATCTTCAATGGATTCATAGTTCGGCGTGTCGCCACTATCTATTAGGTTATTAAGTCTAGCCAGTTTGTCATACATGCGGACTCGCAGTCCGTTCATAGGACCGCCAGGCGCTCCTGCTATATTCATTGGACCATAGTCTTCATGCTTCTTGGTTAAGACTACAAATAGTTCGCGCATAATTTGCGCTGCGTCTTCACTATCCTTCATTGAGTAACTCCCTTAGTTCTATGTCCATATCTTTTTTGGCTATCTGTACTACTATCTCATTGTACACATCATCTGTTTTGCCATACTTGGATGACAGCATAAGGGCTGCAATACCAGTGACAAGGAACTTGGCTTCGTCTGGGTCTTCATTTATGGCTAGGTAGACATCATGCAGAGCATGAAGAATATTAAGATGCTTGTGCTCAGACAATTGTATAATCATATCAAAATCTAAATGGTCAGCATGCTCCCAGAAACTATCATCCATTGGCAATACATTCTCGGATTCGTTCGTCAATCCACTCACTCCCCTTCTTTATCATCATAGAGTTTACATCTTCACCGTCTGGCATGCTGATGATATTTACATTGCCAAGTTCACGGCTAATCTTCTTGCCAAACTCTAAGCCAGGGGCATCGCCATCGGCTAGGACAATGACTGTTTCAAAGTCATCTAAGATTTTAGCATAGTGTTTCTTCCAGTTGTTTGCTCCTGGAATACCAACTGTTGGGTGCTGTGTTTTAGTACCCATCATAATGCAATCGAACTCACCTTCGGTTACGCATATGTAACTATCGGCAGCAAAGACTGCTTGCGTATTAAACATAGTAGTTTCAGCACCAACTAATCCCATATACTTAGCATCATGTGTGCCTGTAAGGTCACGGAATCGTATATCTACCACGCCTGATGGCGTGATATATGGGATAGCAAGCCTGCCTAGATACGGCTCATGCCCTGGAAGCGGGTCTTCTACCACTCCCAAGTGAAAGACTTTTGCCTCGTCTACCGAGAGATGACGGCTTGACAGATAAACGCTCGCGCTTTCTATTGCTGCTGCGTATCTCTGTGTTGCCTGCAGTAAGAACTGTCTCTGCGAATTGTTTAGCCTCACGAAAGTTAACCCCTTCTTTGTACATGATTAAAGAATAGACATCGCCTTTGACTCCACAACCGTGGCAGACAAAGGCGTTTTTATCGTAGTTTACTGCTGCACTTGCGTGACTATCAAGATGAAAGCAGCACTTCATCTTACGCCAACCTGCACCCATTGCTGGTGTGTCTGCACCTATATAGCGCAGGTATTCTTCAATGCTTGGTTTCTCCATTGTTTAAGGCTCTCTTTAATAGGTCTAGCCA
>JACCDX011615485.1_pt1 | contig 28816 bp, 28 predicted proteins | sample 7449681 | NCBI WGS metagenome assembly JACCDX01 (sample SAMN15323450, study PRJNA562643) | freshwater metagenome | isolation source: river surface water | place: USA:Blue River Watershed | collected 2017-08-18
ACATAGTCTGAAACACCATCTGCGACTAAAGCATTTGATATTGCGGTAATAAGTGCAGCTACGTTTGCATAGTTGGGGCCAGCAGTAAATGTATATTCGTTCCCGACAACATCACCGTTGGTTAATAGTAACTTAAGCTGTAACCCGTCTGCACCTAAAATAGCTTGGCCAGCATTCTTTAATAGCAAATTAATAGAACCGCCTGTTGGCGCAATATAGCCCACTCTATTTGTATTAATTTCTACGGAAATTTCTGCAAAAGTAGATGTTTCGTTAATTGCATTAATATTTTGAGCACGGAAGAAGGCATTCTTTGGACCGAATGGGTTTGGAGATGTTAATTCACCGAGCTTGAAATCTAAATATCTTTGATCAACAATATTACCTTGAGCATCATATACGCTATTGGCAGTATCAACAGTTACAAGCTTAAATCGATTTGCTTCTACTTGTGCAACTTGTACGCCAGATACGGAACTACCAAATGGGCCGTTAGCATAAAATAAATCACCGTTGGCAAATCTTGTAGCACCCTTGAGAGGGATGTCTCTTTGTGAGCCACCGTTTGTAAATGTTACGGCGCCTGGGCGAGCAATTTCAATATTACTTACGTCAGTTGCATCGACAACGCCATTAACCCAAATAGGTAGCATCTTACCTTGTCCAACATAGCTATCAGCATCGCCGGTAATAGTATTAATATCCTCAGCATTAAAGAATTTACCACGGCTATAAACAATATAAGGAGAAACAGTAACATTGTTAGCGGATTCATCTTGTGTTTTAAAGCCTGAGCCTTCGACTCTGTAAGTGTTAGCGGCTAAGCCCCAAGCTAAGTGGTTAGCATTATTGCCGGCGCTTTGGAATCTTAAAGTAACACTGCTTCCCGCACCGTATCTTTGACTTAAAAGCAAGATACCTTCTTTAAAGCCTTGTCCTGGTACATCAAGAGTAACTACATGTGCAAACTCAAAGCCCATTTCGGTATTAATAGCCTCAGCTAAGTCGGCGTATGAGTTCAAGTTTACGCTTAGATTCAGAAGCTTATCGGATACGACTTGAGTACGAGAAATTACATCTACGGCAACATTAAAGCTTACAGCGTGACCGACAGGCGCACCGTAAAGAAATATGCCGGCTTTGTAAGAAAAGTTAGCGTAGGCTAAAAATGCGCTGCTAGGTCTAACGGGTAAAATGTCGTATTTCTTTCCGTTAGACAAAGCAACTTGCACCTCATCAGAAAGAACTGACATTTGTGTTGAGTCTGCTTTTGATGTAGGAAAGTCAATAGTCTCTACAGACTTAGAAATCTGTTGGTAAGTAATATCGTTTCCTTGAGAGTCCTTTAGCTTTGAGTCAGTAGTTAAAGATCCGTTTTGATCTAAAAGCTCCACGACTTCAAACGCGGGTCCAACAACGCAAGGAACAAGATTAGGTGCAGAGATGGTTGGTGAAGGAGTTGTAATCCTTTGAGTAATTTCTACTCCAGGCTTTCTTACGCTATCTACCATGGTTAGTCTCCCTTATAGTTTTGTTTTGTTACAGCATCTACTTTTAATTGAATATCGTCATTCTTGTATGACGGATTTCTTACTTCCCACTTATGTGGAATAAAGAATGGCACAACAACTTGTACGTTGATTGCGGATCCGTCAACAACATCTGGAAGTATGCCACCTGGAGACGACTCTCCACCTATTGTTACATCGTGGCCTATTCTAGTAAATGGTCCGTTTCTTTGAAGAAAAACCTGTAACGCTTTTATGTTAGACGCTACAAACCATGCTATTCGTGATGCTTCTAAACCTGTTCTACTTACGCAGTTAAAAACAGCATTACAACTAATGATATCTCTATGAACTTTATTGCCCGTAGATATCTTTATTGTTTCTAGATTATTCATGCTCGTATTAAGATATGCTGATTGACTATTAACACATACTATCGCGGGGCGTCTAGCTAAAGATTCAATCGTTAACGGATATTGTCCCGTTATCGTAATTTCAGTTTCTTCAGCATCAGGCGACCATCTATATCTGCCCGATTCACATTGTGCAAACAAGCCCTGAAGGAATCCAATAAGAACTCTCATAGAGTGTGCGACTGGATCGTAAAAGGGATCGTATTCACGATTCTTTGGATCAAAGTCTAAGGGTTTGTTTACGTTTATCATGTTTAGCCTAGATAATGTGAAGCGGTTTTTTCATTTTTAGTATAATTGTTTTGCTGAAGTTTCGCAATGGTTGTTGCAGTACCAGCAAGAGCAAGTGCAGGCAAGATGTATTTTAAACGATCTTTCGGGTCTATTCTATTAAGCGTGGGTGTAAAATTTTTACGTATTAATCTTGAAGCACCGTATCCCAAGCTTGCTCCGGCAGCCGACCCTCCAGCCATTAAAGCAAGATCTTTAAGTCTACTACCATCGTGGTCGGGGGTGTGTTCTGCAAGCTTAACACCGTCAAATATTGGTCTATCGTACACATCGCCGTGTAGCTCTGATGTTATTCTAAATAATCGCCCATTCATATTATGTTCCTATGTCAGATTTAGGGTTATAAGATCTAGGAGATGTTACATATTCGCTAGGCCATGTAATTGGTAAAGCGAACTCTATGTCCCCCTCTGTTATCTTAAACAAATTAAGATTTTGTTGCACGGGAGATCTGAGTCTTTCAGTATTTTGTACCGATTGAATTCTCCAACGTGTACCTTCTCTTTCAACTAAAATATCGCCAGGCTTTAAAATAGGATAAGCTATTGTTTTTGCGCCTGTTAAAGCGCCGTTAGATATAATTTCTTCGCGTACTTCTTTATTTTTCGCATAAGGGTCTATTTGAATATAAACAAGCATTGGATAATGATACCCACGTATAAAACCTGTATTATAACAAGTCTTACAAGATGAAACAGTTCTTCTTTGACTGATTGTGTCGAAGCACACACATCTTTGTCCAAAGGTTCTTAACGGAAATAACAGACAAGGACGTCCTGTAAACTCACGTAGTTGTAGGTTAAACAAACGTATCATCTCTATTGCGTCAAAGGGTAATCTTGCTGAAAGGTTTTTAGGCGTAGACTCAACAGTAGTGTTGTTTAGCGTGTCTTTACAAATAACTTTATAATAAAGCTGTCTCCACGCCATACGCCTAGGCGCTATGTTATCCCTAACTCGATATCTGTCAACTAGTGGACCAGCAACAGTTTCAAAAGGTCCAGCGGGGGATTCTCCACGTTCAACAAAGAACTCGTATTTTAATATATCGTCAGTACTTGTGTTAACACTCCACGAAATATCAATATAGTTTAAATCAAAACTATCTAAATTAAAGTCCTTTATTGTTAACATGTCTTACACCCTAACTGGCTTATTTCTTATTGTATCAACAATATTTTTATAAGCGTTTGGCAACCCTGGCATACCACCCGCTACTGCCCCAGTAGCAGCCGCTGCTAACATAGATGTCATTGGATTTTTTCTAGACCACTCTTCTGCTTTATTCTTAGAGTTGTTAAGTAGAATTTGAGTCTTTTGGGGTAGTGTGCCTTCGACAGGTTGCGGGGGTGGTAGAGCATCTGTATTATTACCAGTGTACTGTTTTCTTAGATATTCTCCAGTAGCTCCAATAGCTGCACCTGTTACCGCTCCAGCAACTCTATAAGGATCTACAGACGCATGCTTCTTAAAGTTTTTTGTCTGATCGCTACTTGATAAGGCGCTTTCTAAAACGTTGGCTAAGTTCTTATGATCAGCTAGATCTGAAGGCTTTAAGAATAGTCCTGCTGTCTTTGTATGGCTATCTATCGGACGTGGTATATCTTCTCGCTTAAGCCCTCTTGCTTCTAAGGCTTGCATACGTAAAGCCTTTTCACGCAAAGCTGCGCTTGTAGGTTGTAGAGCCCTAGACGCTAGTAGCATTTGTCGATTACCACTGAGTAATGAGCCCATACCTAATGTTTTTCTGGCTAAATCGGTTTTATTAACACCGGAAAATCTTTCAGGTTGTAAATCCTCTAAAGTAGAAGACGCTTGCTTGTATAGTACATCTACTACGCTTTCATCTTTAAACCATGTCATAGTTAACCTCCAAATCCTTTAGGACCGCCTGTGAGGCGTGCTTTAAGGGCAAGGTTGGCGGCGTCTGATTCATTTGTGCCCATATAGAACAAATGAAAAACGTCTTGTGAGTCGGGAACAATATTAATACCAGTTAATAGAATAGCCCCAACTGTGCCGTCATTGTTTTTATAATTACGCACAAATTCTGCCAATCGCATACCCGCGGCTTGGCCGTGAAACATGATGCATTGAAGCATATTCATACGTAATGTACCGACATCACTATAACCAATAAACTGCTTATCAGGTACAGCATCATTGTAATTATTACCCGAGTTCGCAAAAGCATCTACTAAATACGGAGATTCTCCCGCCCCTGGTTTTGGGCCTGTAATTGGTGTATCTGCCATAGTAGCTCCTTATCTAAATACTTTGTCGAATACATCATAGTACCCGCCAATAAAGTAGTAGTCTGATTGAATTGATTGTCCGTCAAATCCCATTGAGAGATTCATGGATATTTTGTAGTCTTTTTTCTTTTGTTCGTATGTAGACCGAAACATACCAATCCATTGCATAATCATAGGCGCCTTATCAGACGCTTGTACGCTTATACCACCATCACTGTAATTAAGTTGATTACGTGTTTGTAGCATACCAACGGATTCTAATATTGATATAACTGTACCACGCATAAGCAAATGTCTATATGGAAAGTTTTCAACATTATACGCTCCAAGAAAGGGAGGTGTGTTGTTAATGTCGTCTAGTGTGTCAATTACAGCCCACGCAATCATTCTATCGCTAGTTTCTTCACCATCGATAAGACGATTAAGCTCGGGGTAATCACGCAAATACATACGCACTTGGGATACAAAACTAGCTAGACTTTGTTGGCTTGCACGAGACATTATCTTCTCTTTCTTCTAGAACTTGATGGCTTTGGTTGAGCTGTAGTAGTTGCTTGTTCTTCTAGCTCGTCAGATGTATCTTCCTCGGCGCTTGATGTAAGTAAAAGCGCTTCAATATCCGCATCAGAGATTTCTTCTACTACATCTTGTTCGACAACGGGTTCTTCTACAACGGGCGCTTTACGAACTTCTAAATCTACTGGCAATTCGATAATAGCATATTCTTCTTTTCTGATTGTCTCGACAATCTTTTTGTCTGGAATATGTCTAGCCTTGACAGTTGGGTCAGTTAAAATTGCTGGATTCATTTTAATTGTTTCATCAGACACAATAACTGGACGATTTGGCATCAAACGAATATTGCTACCGTCTGTGGTAGTAATTGTAAGAGTGCGTGTTCTAATCCCGCGTCTCAATAAGTCTGTAAGCTCTTTTTGAGAGAGTAATTCGATCCTATACATAATGTCTCCGTAGAGGGTGATATTCAATTTACGTATAGTATAGTTTGATAATTAAATTAAATCAATAAAGTACAAGAATATTATTAGAATTGTGTCACGAGAGGGGCTACGAAGCTACCATCAGCGAATGCTTGATTTCTAGCACGACCGAGATTTTCTTCGGTAGCTGGCAAACGGCTAAGATAGGTAAGACCACTGTTGATAACAGTTTCATGACTTGGTGTTACAGAACCACTGTAAAGTTCCATCTTAACAAGAGAGTTGAGATTTAAGAACGCCATACCGATGTCTTCCCAACACCAGAATGTAATCTTATTACCAACTTTGTCTACATAGAACTTTGTGTTATTCAAGATATAAAAACATCCCATGAACTCAGGAGTAGTGAAACCATAAAGATTACCACGACGAAGGATGTCAGTCTTAATTGTTCTAATAAAGCGACGACCTAAGAGTGTGTTATATTTATAGCCATCTACAACGGTTTCTGATTGGATACGATCACCCATATCTTCTAGAGTCCATTGAAGAATGTCATCATAGTCTGCTTCAGTCAAAAGAACGAGTTCAAGACGTAATCTACGTTCTGGACCGCTCATCATCTTAAAGAAGTTTACAAAGTCGGGTCTGTTGATTGGGCGTACAGTAAAGTCATCTACGCCAGCAGTCAAAGCTAATTGACCCTTCATAACGGATGCATTTTGGTCTGGACCATTCGCAACAGATCCGTTGTTTACGGCAGAAGCACTGAAACCAGCATGGGCAAAGCCAGCCTTTTCGTTGCTATCTTTTTGAATTTGTTGAATACCGGCTTCAGCAAACAATAAGAATTGACGATCTTCGATTTCTTGCAAGTTGTTCGCAGATTGTTCTTCAATCATCTTAGTGATTGGCATCTTATAAGCGAGCAATTCTTGTTCGGTCTTTTCAAAGTGTTCAGATTCGATTGTAAAGAAGGAAACGGCAACACGAGGTGCACGGATATAGCGAGCTCTAGCACCACCACGGAAGTCAACGACCATTGCACGTGATTCGGGTTCGAGTTCTTCAATCTTTACGAGCCCGTCATGTTCAGTAGAAACTTGGCATTCTGCGGGAGTAATTGGTTGTGGAGGTAATACCTTACGAGCAAAGGACACTTCGCGCAAATGGTCGCGGATAACACCACCACCATAAGCTGCGAGCTTTGAACGACCTTCTTCGGTACCTAATTTTTCCACGAAAAGTGAATTGATCATTTCTGCACTGTATGTCATTTTTATACTCCTTAAATACCAAACAAGATGCGGACGCGCATTTTAGTGCCAACGCCAGAGATACGAGAAATATAACCGGCTTTGAATGCACCGTTCTTAATTTGAGTATAAGATAATACTGCAAGACCAGATTGCATTAATGCACCTGTAGTTACATCAGCAGACGCATAGTCTTTATAATTACGAACAGCAAAGACGCCTACAGGTTTACCAATATCGGCTGCACTAAGTGATGCACCAGCTTCATTAAGCAAGATACCGTCAGCACCACGATCAAAAATCATAGTGTCGGCTTCATAAGGGCCAAATTGTAACAATGGAATACGGCCACCAGTTACGATATCGCCACGACCAGTTTCTGAGAAAAATGCAAAAGCGGGAATCTTGCTTTGTGCTAATGTAGTACCGTTTGCTCCGGGATCGTTATCTGCTGATCCTTGTTGAGCATTTATCAAGTCAGCTAAACGGTCAGCGCCGTAATCTGAAGTGATTTGAAGCATTTCACCAGGTGCTAAAGCGTTGGTTGTTTGACCAAGCAATAGACTGCTATCGCCCTTCCATACCTTTGATGGGGTATAAATGGATAAAAATGGCGATACTAATTCAAATGTCTGAATAGCCATCGTTGTCTCCTTTAGAGTTCATTTCCGATTAAGTATGATTCTAGTGCGGAGCGTGCTGTAGTTGATACACGTCCTTGCTCGTCTGAGAGGGTTGCAATCTTAAATGAACCGCCACCATTTAATAAATCCATCGCTTCCTCAATCGCGTTCATCTTTTGAGGATTTGCGTAAATCATAGTTGCTTGTGTGTCTACATCTGTTGTGTCAACAAGACCGCGGTCAGCCATCTTCTTGGCAAGAGACGCAGCCTTGTGCATTTGTTCGAAATGTTGAACTTGTTCTCGAAGATAACGATTTTCCTCGTCTAATTCTCGTAAACGTGTACTTGCGACTTTAATAAGCTCACTCGCTGCTTTAATTGATGCAATCTTTTTCATGTTAACCTCTTCTGGCTCTAATAAGATCTACGATGGATTGTGGCGCGGATTGTTCCACGACACTTCCATTTCTCATATCACTAATATAGGACACTAAAAGCTCAGCCTCCGCAAGTTTCTCTTCGGCTGTTGGTTCCATGTCATCTAAATTGACCGCAATAAAATCTAAAGCAGCGGCTAACTTTTCAATGTCAGTACCGGCCTCATCAGCGGTGAATACCTGTTCGGAAGTTGCTCTTTCGTCTTGGTATTGCTCACCGAATTTGAGAGCGTTATCAATAAGCGACTTTAAGTTGTTACTCATTTAAGACTCCTTAGTAAAGCGTATTCGTAGGTAAGGTATTCATATGACCTTGAGGCAATTGTTGAACCATATCCTGAGCTGTATTTATACGGCTAGTTGGAAATGGAGGAGGCGCAGGAGGCGCTTTGAACACTGTTGGTACTGGAGGTGTCATAGGACCCTGTTGCATACCTACTTGTTTGGCAATATTAGTTTGTACGTTTGGGGCTTTTTGAGCATTGATCGGAGATTGCATAGGATTCATGTTAGCAATCTTAATTAATTCACGTTTAAAGCTGTTCCATACGTATTTATTCATATATTAACCAAAAATACTTCCTACTAAACATTCAATAATGTATTCAGCAGCGTTATCAAGCTTATCATTGTATTCAGCTAGTACTTCAGCGGAATATTCTGATCTAGCGTCTTCGACACCAGGAAAAGAAGCAATTTTAACTTGTTCTGGTTCTACGTCTTCCAAGGTAATTGGATCGATACCACAAGCTAAAAGAATTTCAGAAGCGCGATATTCAGCTTCTTTAGCAAATTCTTCTGAATCAAGCATTTGGATATAAGCTAATTCTGGTTCACCCAATTCTAAGAATTCGAGTGCAATATCAGCGGATGCAGACTTAACAAAGCCTTCGCCACCAAGTTCTTGATCCCATGCAACAGCAATATCACGCAAAGCAAGTGCTACAACATATTGTTCTTCAGTCATTTGTTCGTCCCCTTCGTAGGAAGAAATTTTTGTTAACTCATCAGCGTATGAGTGAGCCATAATTCTGCCCATTTCATCAGCTTCAGCAATTTGTTCTTGTGTTAGATTTGAACCTTGTGTTTGAGGTTCGTTATCAGCTTCGAGATTATCTAAAACATATTCTGCAAATTTTGATAATTCTTCATCATTTAAGCTATCAATGTCAATACCGGCATCTAAAGCGGCTTGTTCGACAAATTCAGCTTGAGCGAGTTTTACTTGTTCGTCATCGGCTGATTCTACATTGCCGTATAACTCATTTAAAAGTAGTTCGTCCATGGTTTTACTCCGTTTATTTGTAAACTATATAGGTTAGTTTATTTATTGGCAAGAGATTTGAGTAAGTAGTTTGAAAGTTTTGGGCTAAAAGACGCAAACTTACTCATGCTAGAGCTTGCCTGCGGGTTAGACCAATAGGCATTGCTAAAGTATGGTATAGCAAATGATGCGATTTTTTCAATTACTTCGTTATCATTATAGCCACCACCTCTAGTTTTTTCAATTTCTCGTTTCAATGAGCTATTATACGCATCAGAAATTAATGTTTCCATATTTTCTAACACATCTTGTCTATATCCATGATACATACTAGCAATCTTATGTAGTACGGGCATAGAATTAGAACAACCACAACCGCCCATAGAGCTATCATCGTCGTAGCTGTCATCATCATAGCTATCGTCGTCCCCCATACAACCGCATCCGTTTGACGGGTTAGGCGTAGCTGTAATTGTGATCATTCTACGTGTAGCAAATGGCGTTAAGGCACTTCTAGCTTGTAATAGAGGCCCAAGCATACTTGCAATATTTGGCGTAACGCCTCCTGTTGATCCTATGATAATTCTTATAGACTTCATAACGGGTACATGGTCATCGTGGCTGTCAAAGCACATACCGTCATTTTCGAGGTCGTCTGCTAAATCGGGTTGCCCACTTCGTGTCAAAATAACACGTTGAAACTCTTTAGGCTTTAAAACGATACCCATACCAGCTGCTTGGCTTAAGGTCGACCCAAGATCTCCTTCAGACGCCATTGCAGTTAAAATAGGCTTTGGCAGATCTTCGTCTGTCCCTGCAAGCATTTTAACTGCTCTTCCCATAGGAGTAGAATCTACATCTTTGAATATATCACTATGCTTTGATGTTTCAGCAAATTTAAACGCTGCTGTTTTCATTTCGCCTCCTTCAAGCTTTCTAGTCGAATCCCCCGATCTAATTAACATATTACTACCGTTTGTAAATAGTAAAGAATTTTTAGGACTAAACGCAGTTTGTGTAATTAGCGGAATAGCTTTGTTTTCCTTATCGCGTTTCAACATCGTGTTAATTTTGCCGAATGACATAGGACGTGGTCTTAACCTATCTTGTCGTTCAACCTTTCTAGGTATTCGATCAACAAGCTTTTCTTGCACAGTACCGGCGTTCTTTCTTAAGTTTTTACTTAAACCTGCGTCTCCCGCTGTCTTTTCTAACGATGCTATCTTTTCGAGAACAAAACTAGTGCGATCAGCACCAATAAAAACAAAGCTAATGTCAAAAAATCTTGGATAGTCGTTGAATACAAATACTTTTCTACCATCTGCATATAGCTTACCTGCTTCTGTTTTCATATGGTCGCAGTATTGAACACGGGTTTTAGCCTTATTACCACAGATACTACAAGTATCGTATGGTACACGGCATCCCATAGACGTGCTTGGAAACTCCCCGTTATTTATACGTTCAAGAGTTTTTGCCCCACCGTTTTTAATACACTTCTCATGGTCGATGGCAACAATCAATTCTACACGCTTCATTTTATGATTCAAGACACTGAGAAGTACATCGCCGTAGGCCTTTTCAGGATCTTTATTTACGTGATGCGCAAATGCATGCGCATTTAAAAATGTCTTGTACCCATGAATATGTTCATGCGGAGTTGTAGTATGGTCATGCGCTAAAGCTTTCCACGGAAAGTAGTCGTTATTAAGATTGGCACCGTAGTACTCACCCGCACCCAATGCTAAAATGTGGACATAAGTCTTATTAGGATCAGGTGTTAGATTCATCTTATATGCAAGAATTTCGGGATGAACTCCCGCTGTCTTTTCCATTAATCCAGGCGTACCTATGTCATTAAGGAGTCGTACTACCGGCTCTCCATAGGAGTTAAACGCTGGAAACATGCTCTCTTTAATGATCATCTGTCAATCCTCATTATGGTCTGTTGGTGCCGTAAGAGCCAGGATTATTGAATGTATTACCTTGTTGATCAACATAGATAGATGGTGCATCAACCTTACCGGCTTGTCCGTAATAGCTCTTATCGTAGGTCTGTTGCATAATTCGATCGTTATTCTTTAATTCCGCTTCAGATTGCCCAAGCGCTTTATGATAACTTTGATTATGTGCTAGAGCGTTGACATCTTTTTGATTCTTAATTTGGAAATTCAGCTCTCCTTGCGCTCTTTGGAAAGCTTCATTATGAGCATTTGTTGCCTTATCAAACTTTTGCCCGTTCAACTCTACCGTACCACCAATATTATAATGCTGGTTCACCTTATTAAGATTGTAATTCTTATTGGTCATTTGTTGAGAGAAACCACGATCTAGTTTATTAGCCCTAAAAGTTGCATCAAAGTTCTTTTGTTGTTGCTTATCTCTATCTTCTTGATACTTCGCTTTATCTTTGTTTAGCTGGTCAAGCACTGCATCGCGTCCTTGTTGATACTTAAATTGCTCTTGTTTATTTGCAGCGTCATAGTACACTGATCCCGCATTTGTAATACCCTTACTTAACTGTTGGATAGCGCTATGTTCATAATCAGCCAAGCCTCCGCCGGCGGTACGATTAAGTGTGCTGTATTGGTTAAGATCCCATCTCATAGCGCGCCCTGTAATCTCTTTCATTACTTGTCCGCCCATAAGCGGATCTTTAATAATACCTGGACTGTGCATTGCCATTGAGTTGTACGCTAAATCAAGATCGCGTTGAGAAACATTTTTAAGCTCTGGGTGTGCGTCCTTCATGGCTTTTATATATTCATCTTTATTTTTTCTTAAGCTAGCTGCTCTGATAGCGTCTACAAGTTTAGGAACTCCTAAAGAAACCGCAGTACCAACTGCGGCGGTAGCAAGAGCAGTCCCTGCCTGAGCCAGAGGAGATGCAAAGTCAGCAGCGACTTTTTCAAGTGTATTGGTCTTTTGTAATTCACTAAGAGTAGACGCAACTTTAGTCATTACACGGTCACGTTGTTCTTCGCTCAAGTTATATTTATCTAAAATACTCATTATTATCTCCCCACTGTATGTAGTAATTTTTGTCGTTGATCTTCTAAGTATACTGAAGCGCCTCTGAGACGTTTGGCTTCTTTTACAAGACCAACGCATTTGTTGTATTGAACTACAATTGGGTGTTCAGTGTTAGGTACTTGATTTTTATTTTCATGCTCTAATACAGGAATGTCAATAATAGATGCAATTTTAGTTAGTGTTTCTTTATCGCGTGTACTTGCGTCTAAAAGATAGGCAACGCTTTCTACGCCATGTGCCAAACTTGCACGTTTACACATTGTATTTAGAACAGCAATTTCATTCTGTAGTTGGTTGTCAGTTTTTAACAGCCATTCAGAAACATGAGCCTGCGCTTGTTTAACATGTTCTCTATCTCGTTTATCAATCAAGTGTCTTGGTACATCAGAATAGCTACTGGCCTTCTCAAGGGATTCACGATCAAATAGATTTGTTTCCATCTTTGGCGCATCGGGGGGAACTAAATATTCCATACTTGTTGGCTCTTTACCACCGTGCATTTCAGCTTGCATTTTTTCCTTGACATCACTAAACTCAGCTAAGTCGAATGTAATGTGCTTTGAGTCGGATGATTTAAACATCTCTTCGAATGTCACTAAATTTGCGTTCTCAATTACACGCTTTACATGTTCATCTGTAAAGTCGGGTAATTTACTAGCTACTTTAACGATGGCATCCACTAAAGGCACTTCATGCTTCAGAAATAGATCTGATGCACGTTTTCCAATTTCTGCTAGTGCCATCTTGTCATATATAGCCATTGGGAGTCTCCTATGAATCAAAAAGGTATTGATGATGTAATCAGTACATATGTCTCTCAAAAAGACGCAGCCGATTTTTTAAAGTGTAGCGAACGCACTATCCTAAGATATAGAAGAAAGGGTGTGCTTCCGTTTGTCAAGATAAAAAACAAGGTTTGCTTTAAGGTAGAAGATGTATCCAAGTTACACATTACTATGCAGAATACTACAATAAATGCTAAAATTGTTCAACGATTAGAATTTGCAGAGCAAGAAATAAGAGCGTTGAAGAACAGAATTGCTGTAATCGAATCTATTAACGGACTTATCCTAGATGAAATAAACGAGCTTACAGACGAAGAGATTGAGATTACAAAGGATTGTTTTAATACAATTATATCCGCACAACAGATGCGTTGGGATGATTTAGAAACGTGGGCTAGAGATATTATAAGAATATCAAATGGATTGTATAAAAAGATAGGTATTGATATAGCTAAACAGTGTATTGAAAAAATTATTGCACTTCTTGGATTTTATAGACGAAAAAATGCACGTGTCCTTGAAACAAAGCTTAGGCTACGCCTTTACTCCTTTTGAGGAACAAGAACGTCTGGTCTAGGGTTAGTTAGCTGAGATACAAGGAAGCATAGCACAAGAGAGTGAAAGGTATCGTCTGATACACTCTTACTCTTTTTATATTCATTACATCTACGTTGCTCAGAGTATTCGGAAAAGATATTAAGCATATCCGACGCAAAAGGCTGTTCCCAATCAGCCCAACAAGGAAATCCAAATACATCTTTACGCTTAATTGCGTTAAATATATCCGACATAACTTCTGTACGATTCACTAGAAAGCGCATAAGACCATTGTCCCATTTTACTTTACCTTGTGAAATTGTAGAGTACTGATACTTGAAAACCTTTTGTACGCCGTAGATACGGATTAATGCGTCGTTTCTATCAAAACCACCACCGTAGTCAGTACCGATCATAGATACTCTCCAAATACGTACAAGCTCTTCTATCTTTTGTATTTGTATAGTTGGCTCAGACTCGGGCCCTTCAAAACGCCTTGCATATACGATTGTAAACCTATGTCCTATGTAATATCCGATTGTTACAAGCGTAAAGGTTTGTTCCCCCGTTCCCCAGTCTATTCCCATAAATACTTGTTTACCTATCGAACTTTGTATAGATCTTTTAATACCTGGCCCATCCAACGTTATTGTTGGTACGCAATTATCTTCTACATCTCTTCTTGTAAGCGGTCTTGTACCGCTGTCGTAGGATAATCCAAGAACTTCGTTGTGAAACTTTGCACGTGAATACGTCATTTGTTTATTTAAGATATCATTCCACTGTAACCAAGGCACCATAATTTGTGGAATACGATAACCATCCATAGGATACGGAACTCTAGGATTTGGGTTTAAAGACGCCCATTGACAATCATCATGAAGAACATTTAACGGCTTACCGCATTTAGAGCAGACTAAGCCTTTCTTTCCAATATTCTCTTCGCCTAATATATTCCAATGCCTAAAATCGCCTCCACCACAAGAGTCACAAGGAACAACCCACTCGTTTTGTGTAGACTCTTCTATCCACAAGCCTTCAATTGTATTATCAAGCGATTTAGGTGTACCTGCATACAGCTTAAACTTAAAGGAGCTGTGTGAGATACATTCCTCGATAACGGGTATGTTATCCGTAAGAATGTCTTGGATTTCGTCTATACATACTAAGTCGGCGGGAATACCACGAACACGGTCTGCGTTTAAGAACGCATATCTAAGCACAATCTGTGAGCGATTGATAAACTTCTTTTGGAATACATTTTGAGATAAAGACGGGTTAGTCCATACCTTTAGACGTGGGCTTGTTTCTAACGGCTCCCTGATACGATCCGTAGAAAAGGTTTTAGTTTGCTGGTTAGTAGGTGAGACATATAGAGCCGTTAAGTTGGGCTGAATACATGTGAGAGCTAACAAACGATTACCAAGGTAGGTTGACTTTTCTACCTGACGTCCACACTTTAACAATACGCGCGGGGACGTAGTATCATATATTGGTCGTAGATACCTACGATTGCCAAATGAGAACGGAAGAAGCGCCTTTGTCTTTTCATCTGGTATCATGATGGCGAATTCTACAAAATCAGTAGGACGCACTTCTACCATTAACGACGGGTCAAGGGTTGTCATTGTATCTGGAAGATCTGGTTCAAAGTCCCACTCTTCTAGTATTGGGTTCGGATCTGTGGTATATCTTGTTACGCGGTACGGCTTATCAACACTAGACCGCGTTCTTGCTGAATTTTTAACTATGGGCATGTACTCACCATGAATTTACTAGAAAAGGCTAATCTGCTATTAGGATCAGTCGGAAGACTTATTAATCTCGTAACTTTTGATACGCTAGATTTACGAGAATCACAAGTTAAACAAAGCGCCGATCCGCTTATGATTATACTAGAATATAAGCTAATATCAAAAATTGCTCCACAGTTTCATACAGAGCTAAGAAAATGTATAAAGAGCACTGTAAAGGATCAAGGTGCATTTCCTGGTGCAATTGACTTAGATGGTCTATCGGTTAAGGTATATTATAAAAGACGTTTCGATCCTGTATGGACACCAGACGATGATAGTAATTTAAGCTAAAGAAAAACCTGTTTTCTTAGTCAATCACGTTCTTGTATTCGTGATTAGATGTTACCACTTTATGCCCAAGCAAGTTGCTTAGCAACTACTTCAGGGATACATGGCTTGTGTGCATTCTTTGTTGCTTCGTATGCCTTGTACGCTTCGCTAAGCTGTTCCTTACTACAAATGATGGTGTAAGGATCGTAACCTTCGCTTGTCCTGCCGACCATCCCATAGTGGAATGTGACATACAATGGATCCTCTGCACCGCAAGCATTGATTGGCTGAGTACCGTGACTGACACCACCATTTAGAGTAAGATATACCTTTAAGAGTTCGACTGTATGATCCATTTGGATCTCCTTTGTTTTTGAGGTTATGAGAGTTATGAGTTTCTCTTTTGTTTCTATATACTTATCACATGATATTTCTATGTTTTGCACATTTGATGATAGTAATTTGAGCTAAAAAATATTGCGTATTAATTGAGTTTAATTTCCATTTAATCTCGTTTTTATTCCTGCTCATTTATTCATTGTTTCATTCCATTATTTTTAGAGCTTTGTATCAAATACATTACCTTTATAATGATCATCAACTTTGATATCTGCAATCTCTTTAGCCATTGTTTCGCCTAGAGTTGTATAAGCATTCATGAGCTTGACCCATCTTGGAAGAAGCGCCTTGATCTTGCTTGTTACTTGTAATGCGCCCTTGATATAGATATCTAGTACTTCTTTTGTACAATTCATGCCCCAAACTGTTTCTTGGATCATCTGTAAAGCTTCCATCAAATCTTGTTCTCTGACCACAGGGCATGTTGCATCTGGATGAAATTCGCCAACACCAGGAATTGCGATTGCAATGCTCTTTGACAATTCCCAGCTGATTGCATTTGTTTCATTTACGAGAAATACAATTTCATCTGCATGCTTCTTGATCTTGACGATGACCTTATCTGCGACATCTTGAATGGCGCCCATTGTGTTTGTCGCGAACTTTCCTGTTTCACTGAGTGCGAGTAACATTACTAAAGCTGTATCGATTTCGTTGATATATGATACTACATCTTTGAGTTCTAGTTTCATTTGTTGTCCTTGTTGTGGTTGTGTGGTTGCTTCTGCTTTGCTAAAACGATTTTTACGTGCTCTGCGAGCTTCCTGTGTTTCTTGTGTGTTGTTCATGGTTGTTCTGACCTGTTGTGAGAGATTTGTGGCTTTTGGTTGTGTGCCTGGAAATGTTGACTTGAACATGATAAATAGCCTTTCATTATGCTATGTTGGTTTCGTTTCTGTTCTATATACTTATCCCAATATTTTACGCATTTTTGCAGATTTACTATCATCCAGGCGAGAATTATATGGCCTATTTACAATACTTTGGGTCTATACCTTCGGGGCATTCGTCTTTATCAATTGTGTCGGGGTCTACGAACATATCTACTTTCTTAGGCTCTTCCTTAGGTGGTATCGGAGCTTGTGCTAAACATATCGTAGAGATTACTATGACTAAAAAATATCTCATCTTACGCGACCCTTTTTGAGAGCCTTTTTAGCGTAATTTTTTAATGCTTCTTGTCTTTGTCCTTTAAAGAAGTCCATCATTGCGTCGGCTTCTGAAGCTCTACCTTTTAGTTCATCAACTAATTCAGGATTTCTTAAAACTCTAGAATCAAGCATATTTCCTAAGTGCTTAATTTGATGTCTATTTAGTCTTCCTTCTTTTCTAGCCTTTTGCTCAGCAATCTGTCGAATTGTAGTGTCATCGGTAGGACGTAGTCTTTGCTGTACCGCAGGATGATTGTGTAAGCGCTCTGGAACACGACTTAATACTTTATTATTGTGCTCAGTATTTTCTGCATGAAGAGTTTTTGCGTGAGAATCTATTCGTTTGTTAAATCCTTCTTGTCCCCCAACTAATCCTCTAGTTAATGCGTCAATACCCTGAGTACGTTCCTTTGTTAATCCTCTTAAGCCGTCAATTTCTGAGCTTCTAAGATTTCGTACTTTTTCTTGTAAATTTGGTGCCTCATTCATTGTATTAACTAGATTAAAGTCACGCACATTTTGTAATGCCATGTGTCCAGCACCTTCTTTTACTCTTGCGTGAATACTTCCGTGCCTTGCATGCTTTGGGTTAGCTTCACTAAGCTCGTGATGTGCAACAAATGCTCTTCCAGCTCTTCTATCCTCAGGACTATAATGACCTCCTGCTTGATCTATTGTACTATTTACTACTGCAACGGATCTTTTCGGCAAAAAAGTGTTTTTGGCTACATTTTCAAGAGCTTGTTTAGCTTTGGGATTCTTTTCGAAGTATGCGACATCCTTTGGATCTCTAATAATACCTAGAAAATTCGGCATAGCTTTAAATTGCGATGATAAGTCTATTCCGGTTTTTTTCTGAATTTTATCATAATGTTTATGATGCGCCTTACCTACTAGTGTTTGGCTACCCATGCCTGGTCTTGCTGGAGATTTACTTTTCTCTAGCTCTTCCTTAAGCTGTCTTATGGTCTCATCCTTCTGTTCTTGTGTAAGCTTGTCCATTCCACTCGCCCGCACTAAGGAATCCGCAAATTCCTTTTCCTCACCTCCCACATCGCCTGCCATCATTTTTTCCATACTTTGTTTCAGTAATTTAGAGACTAAGTTATCAGATGTTAGAGTAGTCATCGTTTTCTTATGCAATTTTTTATTCATAATTTCTTTTTTGGGTACCATGTGTGGGAAATTATTTTCAAATGTTTGCGCAATTCTTGCTTTTTCGTGTCTTGTTAGATTTTCCTTATCAAGATTTTCACGTAGAAGGCCTGGAAAGTGTAAATCGTACTTGAGAGTGCCTTCTTTCTCTTTCTTATTTGCAAAGTCTTCAAGTTGCTTAATGCTAACGGCCAGTTTTATTAAATTACTATGCATATCGTTCACCTAGTTTTTCGTGTAGTAGCTCAAAGATGTCCCTACGCATCTTTTTAAGAGCAAGCTCATTTTTACATAAAGTTTCTACTTTTACAAATACAGACTCAAGATTATCTAGAAGCGGGTCATTTATAAATTCGGTACTAATATGCTTGCGACTGTCTTCACCAAGAGTCTCTAAAAAGATAGGCTCAATAATCTGAGATATCGCTAAAGAGCTACACTTCGGTGTACCGTAAAAGTGATAAATCATGTCATTTCCCTTTTGTGCAAAGCTACATGTATAAAATGTTGATGTCACCTCATGGAATATGACCGGCTCGGCTTTAAAATTCTTTGAAAAATACTCGTCTTTAAGCATGAACTTTGCCTTGTTTAGATAGAATGTCTAGTGATACGGGTTTACTTGTCGTTCTAGCGAGTTTAAATTGCTTCAACTCGGATGCAACCGCAGCCAATTCTTGATCAGCTGTATTCATAACAGCGTGTGCCTTTGCAAGAGCGCTGACTGTGTCGGACAATACTTTAATTTTAGAAGAGGACGCAGGCCAATGTTTTACTTCTTGTAGGGAAACATACAAGGCTGTAACTGCTTCCTTAACTACTTCACGTATTGTAACGTTTTGTTCAATACCAATACGATAAGAAGCTACGCTTGCTCCACCGGATAAGCACGATTCAAAACCAGTAGCATCAGTACCTCCAGGCATGTTTGAAAATAAGTCCGCCCAATCTTCCGATGAGATACCGTCTGCGTTGAAGTAATAATGCTTAATAATTTGTAAAGTCCTAATACTGATGTCTAACGAGAACTTGCGATTGATATGTCCTACTAGTTGAGTTTCATCGATTCTACCAAGTATGCCCATGAATAGATCACGCCTAGCTTGTGGGCTATCAAATACTTGTATACAAGATAGCACAGTGGCGTCGGGATGAAGTAGGTTGTAAATCTTGTGGCCTTTTAAATAGCTTACGCTATCGTCAGATGTATCAGCAATGCTAAAACACTTGGGCTTATTGGCGTCTAAGGATGTACGTAGCTCATTTAAATAAGTTACATGCGTATCTAAAATTGGAGGAAGTCCAAAGTCCTTTAACGCATTTTTAACAGCGTCATCATCAAAGCTTAATGTTAATAAGTGTTTAATGAATAACTCACTTGGGTGCTTTATCATACGTTCATATCTCTCATGGTAAGTAAACGGATTCCATTAATAACATCATCTAAGTTTCTAAGGGCATCACTACAAGCGCCTTCGGGAATCTCTTTTGCACCTACTCTTGACGCTAAAAGCATGTTCGATAATAAGTGAATTGTCTCTTCGAGTTGTGGGATGTTTGCAATAAAATGAGATATATTATCTGGTGTTAGAAAGTTTAATGACAAAAGGGTGTCTGCAACCATTGGATCTTGTATAGCAGCAGCTTCTTTGATTAAGAAACGATTTAGCTTATAGATTGGGTGTGATAAGGATGCCACCTTTACGTGTTCTACACGTGGTGGTGTAAGTCTACGAAGGGTGGGAAACTCTAAGAGACCTTTATCTAAAATATGAATAGATGCGAGCTTGCTCATGGTATAGTCTGGGTCAATACCTGCTAACGCTAACATCCAAGCAGTGTCTGAAGCATCTAAAAAGTGTGTATGCTTTCTATCTAACTCTTCGAATGCAGGGCCACCAAGAGTGTAAGTATTGTCTTGTGTTGCTCTAACAGTAGCCATAAGTGATGCGGTCTTTTGTTGTTTTCCGCCACCTTGCTCTGCTTGTTGTTGCTGTGCCATAGCCATTTGCTGAGCTTGCGCTTGTTGCGCCATTAAATATGAAGCAGATCTTTGACTAGCTTGCATTGGATCTTCTACCAACGGGTTTGTTTGGTTCTTAAAGGATACCCATTTTACATCCATAGGAATTGCAAACATCTGTTCGCCCATTTCTGCTGGCGAGTTCATGCCTTGTACCTTTTGTAGTTGGATTTGATTACCGCCCAAGATTGTTGTAGCCATGTAAACTACACTACCGTCAGGCTGTTGTTGTTCCCCCATAAGATCAATAGGAGCAAATGCGAATGCTTTGCCGTTTCTAACAACATAGAAAAAGCCACGACCTTGAGGTGTTTCACTTGGTAAAGCGGTTGATGTGCCTGCTAAAACGCCTGGTATCATCTGGTGGGTTGCATAGTTTGAACCGTCAGTAAATAACGCCATCGGAATCTTTTCCATCCTAAACGACAATAGAAATGGGAATACCCAGCCAAGCATTTGCTCATTGTTAACCGTGATTACTTTGTAAACACCGAAGGTAGTAACGGGTTGAAACTCGTCCATATCCATTTCTTCAGGAGACATAACTTCCATTTGCGGAGCTTGTACGGCTGATCCATCTTGTGCTAACTGCTCTTGTTGCTCTTGTGGCATTTGTTGAGCGGCGTCTTGCACAGGTACTTGGCCCTGTTGTGGATCAAACCCGTCAGGCTGCGCAAACTTAACCATAACATTATCGCCACCATTCCATCGATATTGAATAATTGTAGGACCCTTGGGGGATGCGGTCTTTACTAAATCATCTACATTCATAGGTCTTAGGCTTAAAGACTTGTGAAAGGCGGACTTAGCGTCATTATTATATAATAAGGTTCTGCCTTCGTCCGAACGTACCCAATTTGCAATCTTGATAAGTGCCTTTGGTTGAATATAACCACTTAAGCTACCCAATAAGGAAGATGTCTTTACTTGGCCGGCCTGGCTAACGGCGCTATTAACGCCCCTATAAAATTGCCCAACGTTTTCCCAAGGAGGTGTGAGCATTTGACGAACATCACTACCAGGTCCGGGTTCATTTTCATTGACAGGGCCATCAAAGGGATCCATACGCATTAAAGCTTGCTGTAATCTACGCTCGGTGAGAGGAAATCCGTCCCCCGATTGATCAAAGAACACATCAAAGGGAGATAATCTAAAATTACGAATTACAACGGGAATTTTTACTGAAGGAAGTGTGTCTGCAAGTAATGGATTGTTGGTTTTTGGCGTTGCAATGATATACCCAAATCCGTATCCTTTTTGTGGATCAGTTCTATCCATAACAATATTACTATGATAATCTTGCATGATAGGCGCTTGTCTGTGCAGTTCACTTAATACTTGTGGGCCCCACTTCTTTTCGTCATCTGGTAACGATACAGTTGCGGGCATCGCAATCTTGGTAAGTGAATACCTATCTCTAAATAATGGAATATCAAACATAACTTCTCCTAAGAAAGTTTACTTTTTGTAATCAATTTTTCGTTTTGTATTAAAAGGTCTAGTGCTTGAAGCTGAGGATCATCGACAGGAGCACCAGCGTGTGTGTGCGTTTTAATCCAAGGAATTAAAAACTCTGTTACAAGTTTTTTTAATGTATCCTTCTCTAGTCGTACAACTTCCTCGCCATCCATATTGATAACAAGGGGTTTGCTCGTGTTAATGATGATCTCATCCGCATTAATAGTCATCTTACTAGCTTCATCGTTTTCTAGCAAGACGGATGCGTTGCCCAGGTTCATATTAAGGGATGTTTGATCTATAACTATTCTTCCGTTTAATGATAACGGGCCAGTACTTGTAGATATTTCTAGCCCATTACTAGCAAACAGCGTTGTTGGTTGACTGTCAACAAAAACACGAAGATCAAATAAGTTTGTAGAATCGTTAGAGCCTGTATCATTGACGCTAACTACAAATGTTCCATTATTGGCATCTCCCGCAGATACGGTGATATATCCTCTTTCATCCGTAGCTGATTTTTTAATAACAGCTGTGAAGTCTGTTGGACCACCTTCTATATCGGAATTTGTAACCCACTTAACAGAACCGCCCATCGTGTTTAAAACATAAGAGGGGGCCATAGTTTGCATTAATGCCCTTGTTGATAAGAATGCCGTACCAAGAGCGGGCCCTGAAAATAAATATACATCCCCGTTATTGCGCAGTAGCACTTCGCCACTTCCGGCCGACATTCTTATGTCCCCTGGGGATATCTCGCTTCTTGTTCCTAAGCTTGCATTTTCAGATCTAGGGGACATAAAACAAAATATTGTTGCTTGTGTGTATTTAGCATCGCCAGCGTCCATACTGCCCGAGTCTGTTGCAATAAAATAACAATAAGACCCCACTTCTGGACATATATCCATACCGTTTCCGTCAGGCCCTAGATATCCTGTAGCGTATGGTATATCTTGATACACTGACCCACGCACATCCAACGTTTTAACATCGCATGTACCTCTATTAGAATACACCTCTGTCACAACCCCCTTTTTTATTTCAGCGGGTGATTTAGTAATAAAATCACTTTTTGTTTCCCAAGTTGATTGTGCTGCTTTAAACATTAGTAAACTCCGGTTGCTGACTGCTTCATACCAAATTCGGCACCATAAGCGATACCTGGTAATGGGTTTATACCATGTAGATTAGATTTTGCACCTAAAGCTGCGCCTTCGGTAATAACATCTCTAATTTCTTGATAATTAAGACCAGCTAAAAAGTCGTTTTCTGTATTTACTTGAACGGCTTCGTTAATACGTTTTAAGGTATCCTTGGCTGTAATTGGTTTCTTTTTAGCAACATTTCTTTCAGCGTTTGTTCGAAGCATCTGGGTGCGTGCAATTACTTCACCAGGCACAAATTCAAACTCTGGATCTTCTACAACTTCTACCATGTTTGTAAGATTTCTAAGAACAGTTTCAACGTGTCTTTGACGTACACCATATGATCCGTAAATCTGTGACATTTCTTTTAGAAGGTAATCACGGGCCATAGGCATACCACCAACCTCTAAAAGCTCGTGTGGATTAATTGGTCCATCGCAAAGGGCTTGTCCCTTCTTAACAGTATCTCCGACCTTTACCGACAACTGCTTGCCACTAGGTATCTTAAACTCAGCTTCACCGATCTGTACAAAGTAACCACCCGCAACATCGTCTTCTTTAATATTAACAACGCTTCCATCAATGGTAGTAATTACAGCTTTGTCTCTAAGTGTTTGTGGCATTTCAAACAACTCACTTAAACGATCTAACTGATTACCCATCTTAGCACCAGCCCCGTTTGCCGAACCACCAGAGTGGAATAAACGCATGGCCATCTGTGTAAGTGGTTCTGACATAGATTGCGCAGCGTTAACACCCGCATTCTCGCCGACATTGTAATCTCTACCGTGCTCATTAAAGCCCTGGCACTTTTTACAAACACCACGTGTTAATAAGCAAGTAAGTGGACTACGTAATTTAAGTTCGCTGATATGCTTTTGTATTTCTTTCATTGTATCGACAGTCATAAGCATATTACGCTTGTAGGTTGTACCGTTTACTATTATATCTTCGGCAAGGTATCTACCTTCGCAGTCAATATTTTTTGTTGGCATTGCCACACCGTTTTTAGTTCCACAGTCATCCTCAGTAACAACGACATTGATTGCCAAGTTTACTAAGTCCTTTGCTTTAGCACCAGGTTCTGATGTACCTTTAACACGTGCAAGGGTACCAGCACGAATACCAGGTAGTGTATTCCAATAATCTGAAGTTGCTAGACCCTCCGAGTATGATTTACGAATAGGTTCTGCACATGTTTGACCGCTTGAGTCTTGTACTTGTAATGGCGCAGAAAGAATTTGTTCTACGTTAGTCCATTTACCAGCAATCGCACCACTACCACCCGTCCATTTCCATAAACGGTTATCTGACTGCTCAGTACTAAGTCTAGCCTTTAAATCCTTTGTAATGTTTGCATTTGCTTCGCCGTAAACAGCAACCTTATCTCTATCTGTTGGATTTGCGATCTTTGCAAGCTTTTCATCCGCTACTGCTAGATGGTGATCTCGAATATCTTTATGAACGCGCAAATCATTTAAGCCATAAGAAGCAGCTTCCATGTAAGACGATTTACCACCTAGGTTTTTTAAAGCATCCGCAATCTGTGGGTAATAATCTCTACGTAGGCGTGCTACTTCGCGCATAAGCTTTGCCATTTCAGACTTTGTAAGATTGGGACCAAATAAAATCTTTTCTTCAAAGGTTTTCTTTAAGTCGTCTGGCATTACGTTTAACAACTTCATTCTACCAATTGTTGTTACATTGCCTTTATAATTAAAGCCTTCGCGTTCTTCAAGAGTATTTTGCTTGTGTGCAAGGTATGCAGCTGACTCAGAATCGAATGCTTGTTTACCAGTAAACTTAATTTCTGATAATTGCCAAATACCATACGCAGCATCCCATTCAGGCAAGTTCATAAGATCAAAGTCTTTAGCACCAAATAGATTACGACTTGGTGTCATACCTTTTGCTTCTTCTACAGCCTCTTGAGATGCTGGTAGAAATATCGCCATAGTATCGCCATCGAAATCCGCGTTAAAGCCTTTACAAACCATTGGGTGAATTTGGATTGACTTATCCTCTGTTAGTGTTGGATAGAACGCCATTACACTGTGCTTGTGAAGCATAGGATCGCGCTTCATTAAAACGGGTCTATTTTTAACTGCAAGGTCGGTTGCGTACTTCACTGTATCTGATGTTGCTTCATCACGATACTTTTTCATTGCCTGTGCGGGTGTATAGCCCATACCAATAATTTCACGAATGATAAATGGGCGATAAATTGCCAACGCCATTTTACGTGGCATACCAATTTGATCTAAGGTTAGATTAGGCTCAGGAATAATAACAGAACGCGCAGACAACTCAACACGTCTACCAATTAGCTTGTCTTGATAAAAACCTTCTTTACCTTGAGCCAACCCGCCTGTTGTTTTTGGGTTAGTAATGTATTGTAGTAAAGACGATATAGGAGCGCCCTTATTGTCCATAGCACCCTTTACATAGGTTTCCTTTACGGAATTGAACAAAGCGTATTCTGCGTCCATTCTTTTTTCTGGAAGTGTTTCTGCTGGTAGTTCTTTTAGTTGCATATTAAACATACCAACTTGGCGATACATTTGATTAATATCGGCTGATTTAACGTCACCTACTGCGTCAACTGCATCTGAGATACCAATAGGACGCATTACAGGGGGAAGAACGGGCATGTATTTCATTGTATATGCGTCGTATGCACTTAAATTAAGATTTGTCAATACTTTAAGTAAACGAATTTTCTTAACGCAGTTATTTCGGTCAGTACCCTTTACTTTGTCAAGAAGTTTAATTTGCTTTTCAAGTTCTTTAGCTGTGTCAATCTTTGCTAGTGCGTTTACAATTGCAGTCATACCTGTACCGCCAGCAAACGGCATTTTACCTTGAGCTGTTGGTTCAAAATTCTTTTGCATAATATCGAGCAAAGTACATACGGGCTTTTCAAATACGGGATTGATAACACGTGAGTGTAGTGTTACTCGCCCCCACTCCTTACTAAGAGTCTTTCCGGTGGGGAAGTCAAATAGCCCACCTTTTTCGGGCTCACCTGTTTTACCCACGATCGCTCTACTTGGATTTTCAATCTCGTGTGGGCAACTTTTCATGACATCTTTATCTGTCATAGGTACAAGCTGAAACTCATCTGCGTTTCTTGACGTATTGATACCAAGCGCTGTGAGATGTGAAAAGAATTTTTTAGTGGCAAAGGTAGGCTGTGGCGCAGGTATTTGGTGGCCGTTCATAAGCGCATCCCAATACTCATCAGAATCATATTCACCCTTAAACACGTCCCCTTGCTCATAAGTAGAATGGTGTGTCTGCATTTCAAGAATGTTGGCTCGTGCGTTGTGTGCAAGTAAGCCGTACATACCAAGTGCGCCCATTGCTTGACCGCCAATACCCGCACCTTTAACGGGTTGATGATTGATGTCATACACAGCGCCTTTAATACCTGGCAAGGATCCACCCGCACGCGCAGTAAACTTCTTCTCTACTTGATGTTGCAACTTTTGAATGTATTGTTTGCCAACAATTACGCTTCCAATAGACTTACCTGTATCTGGATCATGTAGAAGTTCTTGGTCGCTAACACCATGTGCTTCCATTTCTTTCATTAATTCGTCTAAGCGGTCTTGACTATTTTTATCAAAGTTGGTAACGATGTAGGGTTTACCTGTCTTCTCAGCAATTTTAGAAGCGCCTAGCTCCATTAATTGTCCTGGGTTAGTTCTACCAGTCATACCTACAGGGTGCAAAGCAACTTCAAGATGTACTTGTTCCCCCGTAGCGTCTTTATAAAAGGGCATTTCATGATCTTCTAAGATTTTTGTAACGATACCTTTATTACCATATCTCCCAACAAGCTTGTCCCCGATTGTCATTTTTTCTTGTGTGCGAACAAACACTGTAACTTTTTTACCAGTGTTTACAATTCTAGAAACAGTTCCGATGGTTTCTTTTTCCCATCTAACTTCCGATGCTTTCCAATCCAATGCAAATGATGTTGATTTAGACATTGCTCTAAAGGTCGGGTCGGGCACCTTTTTAGTCACAGCACAGATCAAAACGTCATTCATTTCGACCCTTTCTCCTAGCTTGATTACACCATTCTCGTCTAGCTTTTTGAAAGATTCGGTTGAGAGTCTTGATGATTGCGGTGCGATTGTATCAAACAAGTATCTTGAAATAATAACTGCGTTTGATTCTAAATCATTTAATAACGTAGGAGATACTTTAGTACCGATTTGTATGGTGGCGTCTCTATCAAATGAATACATGTGTTCGCTTTTTAATTTTTCAGACGCTGAACGAGAAATAACAACGCCATCTTCGTAATTGTAACCACGCATAGGAAGATAACCAACACGTAAGTTTGTTCCTAGCGCTAGCGTACCATTCCTTGTAAAGTTAGAGTCCGCAACCAACTGGCCTTCCTTAACCTTATCTCCAACTTTAACAATTGGTGTGTGCTGTAAAACACCGCCTACTGCGTTAGTTTGAAAGTTATTGTACAAGTAGACAGTGTGTACTTCCTTGCCATCACTTATCTTTACAAAATCATCAGATACTTCTGTCACAACGCCATTTACGGGAGACATCTCAGCCGATTTACTTCCTACCGCTTTTTCCATTGTGTTGTCTGTATTACCTACGCGTATTTGGATAAGTGGTTCTTCACGATTAACTAGGCTAAGTGATTGACCCGCCATCTTAGCGGCCATCATATTTCTATTACCGTTATTGTTATTTACGAACGGAATTAAGTTAGTAGCAATGCCAAATTGTTGCTGCGCGTTGATAATAACGTAATCCACTTCGGATAACGGAACCTTACCAGGTTTACCACCCGGCAATGACGCACGAATTAACTGAGTGCGTGCTCTACATTCACCATCTACAAATTCCACATCTTCTGGAAAGGCAACTGTTGATTTATCGGCAGTTAGTGGGTCAACCTTTTCAAGCTGTTTAGTTTTCATGCTATATAACATAGCGTGTAATCTATCGCCGTCTTTAGCGGTACCTGTAGCTAGTGGCAGAACTAAGCCTGTGTTATCACTTTCCCCCGTATCAAGCGGGTCTAGAAAGGCTAAGTGTGAGCTGTGTACGCTTGTAGCGCTGCCTAATTGCATACCTGGGCCTGTACTAATACCGCCCATACCTTTAACAGTTGTGGTAGTTGCACCAGAAATCATAGCAACGGGATTAATTTGATCGCCTTCAGAGGATAACTGTGTCTCCCCACCCTTTCTAAAGAAACCAAGCATATACGGATCCATAATCCCAGACACGACCTTAGAAGCCGAGTCTGAGTTAACACCCATTCTGTTTTTAACTTTTTGTTGTATCTCTCTTGACTTTCTAGCTAAATAGTCTTCGATCAAGTCAGGTGTGTCTAAAAACTTTTTATGTCCAATGTTGTTATACGATGACTCTGTCTTTTCGCCTTTGGATACTTGAATTAACGCTTTACCTGTGTCAAGTAATGCGTCTGGTGTTAATGTTGCGTGTGGTCTGCCCAAAACATCTTGTGTAATACGGGTATCAAGTGTGTGCTTTGCAAGCTCTTGGAAGATAATCTCAGCAGCGACCTTTTCATTTGGAATAATTGCCTTATCACCGGCAACTAATTTAGCTTTACTAATTAAGGAGCTTATCATTGCGGCTGGTTTGATATTACGTTTTGCCGCATCTACCATAGGCTGGCCCCACACACTTGCAATCTGCTCATCTGTCTTACCAATACCACGAAGTAAAGCATACAAGTCTAGCGTGGCTGATGAGTCTTTACTGCCAAGCTTGGGTTGTATTGTAATCATACGTTTAATTGGGTCGAAGACTAGAGGAATTTGCCCCTTGCGTTCATTGGCAGCGACCGCTTGAATTTCTCCATTATCCGCAATACGTGTATAGATACCTGACATACGTCTAAACTGAGATGAGACTTGATACTCTCTACCTTGAACTAAGTAGCTAAGACGTGCTGTGACAACAGGTAATTTACAGATATTAACTTTTTTAGATTCGCTGATAAGCTTTCCCGTAGCTTTCTCAAATAGTTTTACTTTTACTGACACGTCTTGTGCCAAAGTACCA
>JACCDX011301973.1_pt1 | contig 28801 bp, 47 predicted proteins | sample 7449681 | NCBI WGS metagenome assembly JACCDX01 (sample SAMN15323450, study PRJNA562643) | freshwater metagenome | isolation source: river surface water | place: USA:Blue River Watershed | collected 2017-08-18
ATCAATGCACAATAGACCCCACTGCAACAACGCAGTGTTCAACAGGAGTCACACAAGTGAATGAATCTGAAAAAATCAAGTTTGAGAAATGGGCGTTCATCCAAGACATCACCATTGACGACATCACTGAAGCCCTGCAAGGCTCAGAAGCTCTTTGCCATGCTGTTCGCAACAACCACTGGACTGATGTGGCAGACATCATCAAGAACCGCATTGAGAACACTGCTCAGATGACAGCAGAGTTCCGTGTGATGATCATTGATGATGAATTTCCTACAAAGCCAATTGATGATGTGCAAGAACTCGAAGAGTATCAGTTGCGCCAGATCGAGCGTCAGCAACAAGCCCTAGAGCGACAGAAACTCGCCATCACCAACAAACTGTCACTTGATGACGAAACGCTCAAAGTGCATGAGGACAACATCCAGTTGATCAATGCTCTGAAACGCTATGTCAAGACTGACTTCATCATTGGTGCTGTTGACAATGCTGTTTACAAAGATGCCAAGGCACTTCTTGAATCACTGGGAGAGATGTGATGAAGATGAAGATTCACTCTGAGAAAAAGATCAACGAGGCATACGACATTCACTCAGGCATGGAATACTGCTATTTCTGCATGAGAGAGCGCCTAGATCGTGATCAGTGCTGTAGTCACTCATCCTGGCTAAAGTTCCGTGATCTGTCTGCTGACAGTCGTTACAGCATCGCCATCAACTATCTCAATCAACAGGAGTCAACATGAACGAATTTGTAGGATGGGCATTGATTGCCACAACAGTGTGCGCTTGGTTCACACATTTATTTGCTTGCTTTGCAGAAAACCTGTGGGGTATGCTGATTGTGGGTGCTGTGCTGTTTCCCATCGGCATCATTCACGGCATCTGGCTGTGGTTTCAGTGAGGTTGGCAATGGACAAATATTCTTTGCGTAAACTGATCTGGGACGACCAGATGAAAGACTCAACAGAGTATTGCTGCTACTGTGGGCAAGCCAAGTATCGCATTAGTTGCTGTGGCGAGAACCACTTTCAAACCTTTGCCGAGATGGAAAAGGAAGACCAAGACTACATTGTTGACTGTCTCTTAGATGATGAATTGGAGGGAAAATGAAAAAGCCTACTGGATTAAGCATGGACATACCTGACCCGACTAAGAAGGGTGACAAGTTCTTGGTAAATGTCAAGATCGTCAACATGACCAAAACACCTGTTGCCAAACTGGAGTGTCATGGAACTTATGACAAGAAAACCATTGATGCAATTCTTGCTCTGATGGGGGTCAAATGAACACGAAGATGCTTGTAAAGGCTCGGCAACTATTCTCAGTTCCCTATGTGCCAACAGAAATCAACAGGGCTAATCAGCGTAAGTGGATTCGCTCTATCCGCATACTTGGCGACAAATGGTTGCTTGCCAAACACATTGAAATTGAAAGGAAATCAAATGCAGTTCATTGACTACTCAACCCTGCTGATGGACATGGAGCGCATTGTCAAGCAGTTGCATGAGAAGTGCCTGCATAAGCAATATGAAGGCTACATGGCTGACATTGCTGAGTTGCACTCTAAGACCACATTGTTGGGTGCTTGGATTGCCACTGAGCAGCTCAAAGGGAGGTTCAAATGAGTGACGATGATTGGCACAGTCTTGGTCAGGCTGATGGCGACTGGTTCTACATGAAGGTCACTGATTTTGAGATTGAAGATGGTGTTGCCATCTGTGACTTTGAGATCTATAAGAACGATGATGACAAGCCTGTTCTTGTCGTTAAGCAACAGTTGCTTGGCAAGAGCAAAGAGTTGCCAGCCAACATCCTAAAAGACATTGAAGAAGTAATCGCATCTCTGAAGGAAGAATATGACTCACAATTCAGCGAACCCGATTACGAAGGACACAAGCAACGAGAGGCTGACAGACGAAGAGATGCTCAGGAGGCTTGGTTGTTTAGAAACTCAATTAAGTGACTTTGCAATCATGTTGGGTCAACACAACAAGCAGATATACAGGATGTCAATCATCATCTCTGATCTGCTGAAAAGACTTGAGTCAACAGGCGACAAGAATCTATAATCAATCTTCAATCAACAGGAGTTACCCATGAATGTGTATCAAAAACTCAATGAAGCTCGTGAACGCTTCCATCAGTCAAAACTCAACAAGTCTGGTCTAAATAAGTTCGCTGGTTACAAATACTTTGAACTCTCAGACTTCGTAGTTCCAGCCCTCCAAATCTTCAAAGAAGTCGGTCTGACATCTATCATCAGTTTTGGTAAAGAAACTGCTGATATGCGTATTGTCAATGTTGACAAGCCAGATGAGGTCATTCTGATCGAAAGCCCCATGTCAACAGCAGCACTCAAAGGTTGCCATGAGGTTCAAAACCTTGGCGCTGTGCAGACCTACCTCAGACGCTATCTGTGGGTGGCCGCACTGGAGATTGTTGAGCATGATGCGCTTGACTCTACAACTGGTCGTAAAGGTGATGGCCCTGTCGTTCGTCCCACCAAAGTAGAGGTAGACGAATCACGAGAGAGCCTATTACAAGATGTCGCAATCGCTATCCAAGACCGCTTCGATGCCGATGACATCATTGGTGCATGGGATGAGTTCTCAGGTCTGACAGACGCTGATGAAAAGACCCATGTTTGGGGGCAACTGCCCAGTAATGTGCGATCAGCACTCAAGAAACACAATGAATCTTTGAAAGGAAAGTAAGATGGAACGACAAGCACGAGATAACTCAGGGGTTTTGTTCAAGAATGACAAGAAAGAGTCTGAGAAACATCCCGACTACAAGGGAAGCATGATCGTCAATGGCACAGACTATTGGCTGTCTGCTTGGATTAAAGAGGGTAAGAGTGGCAAGTTCATGGGTCTGGCACTGTCGCCCAAGGATGATCAGCCGCCTGCCAAGTCAACGCCTCGTCCTTCAAAGTCATTTGATGACGATCAAATACCATTTTGAGTTACGGGCGAAAGCGGATGCTGAGAAGCTCTCGAAAGAGAACAGTTGAATCGTGGGGATCAGAACCCACCCAGACGCAGCGAGTAGCCCACCCATTTTTTCATAGGAGTCAATCATGTTCAATCCATTTCAATTTGTCAAAGAGAAGTTCGGAACACCTGTTCATCAATTAGTGCGTAGAGATGACCCTGCAACCTCGTATGGGGCAGCAGAGAAGATCGATACGCAGAAGATGGAACAAGTCGTCCTAGAAGCCATTAAAGCCTTTCCTAATGGCTGTATTGCCGATGAGGTGCTAGAAGCCTTGCCTCAGTATTCTTATTCGACTGTAACGGCTCGTTTTTCTTCACTTTTGAGGAAAGATCACATAGAGATCATCGGAACTCGCCCTGGCAAGTCTGGTCGGCAACAAAGAATTATGAGGGCTGTATGAGTGCAGAAACCGTTGCAAAGTGGATGATCGACAGAAGTTATGCTACTGGGCATGGCGACACCATTGAAGACTTGCTAAAAGAGTTGGAATGGCAGATCAGGGAGAGTGAGCGTGAGGCGTGTGCGAGGGTGTGTGAGGAATACGAAAACGACATGGGTTATGGTCAACCACAGAAGTGTGCTGACGCCATCCGAGCAAGGGGAAACAAATGAGCGCAGAAACACTGATGATCTTCCTGATGTGCGTCTATGTCCCTATTGGGATGGTGATGGGTTTATTTGCTTTTGTTCAGATATTGGGGTGGATGAATGAGTAAAGATAAGGCACTTAGGCTGGCGTTAGAAGCGTTGGAATACCCTGGCCCATCATGGATTGAGGCAAGACAACCAGCCATCACCGCCATCAAACAAGCCTTGGCACAGCCAGAGCCAGAGCCTGTGGCGTGGACAGACATTGATTTCACGAACATTTACATCAGCGAAATGGTCGCCAAAGAAAAGAGTGCAGATGTTCCTCTCTACACATCCCCACCCAAGCGTGAATGGCAGGGGCTGAGTGATGATGAGATTGACCAAGGCTTACTGCGTTCCAATTACGCATTTAAGACGGCAGAAGCGTGGCATGCTGGCGTTGTTTTTGCAATGACCAAACTCAAGGAGAAGAACACATGAAAGAAGAATGGTTGATGCCTGGGGCGTTTGTCCCTGTGGATGTGGAGACTACTGCGGCTCTTGTGAATGAGGTCAAGCGATTGATCGGGGTTGTGGGTAGCATGGCAATTAACCAACAGCGCACATGGGTTGGGCTGACGGATGAGGAGCAACAAGAGTTGTATGACGCTTGGATAAAAATAGGCGATGGATGGGGAAGTTTTTATGCCCTGATCGAAGCCAAGTTAAAGGAGCGCAACGCATGACCAAAGATGACATTTTCAGACTGGCAAAAGAGGCTGGCTTCAGTGTTGGCGTGACCGACCCTGTGATTTATGCGGCACATGAAAGATTTGCCAAACTTGTCGCCAAGAAGTGTGCCGAGATCGCAGACACGGCAGAACCCTATCAATCAGCAGACCTGATCAGAAAACATTTCGGAGTTGAAAAATGATCACACCTAAAGACCTAGATTTGATGGCAAAGTTGTATAACTGTAAGTTTTATGCTTTGCATAACTTCAAAAGAGCAATGGAACTTCAAGAAGATAACCATGCCTGTTTAGACTATTTGCTTGAATGGCAATTTTGCATTGATGAGGTGAATGAAATTTGGAAACAACTCAGAGATAAGAGCATTGTCTTGATGCTCATCGCTTGCGGTCATGCGGACACAAAATTATGAGAGGCGGAGCAAGACCTGGTGCTGGAAGAAAGCCAGCCAACTTTGACTATCAAAGAGCAATGAAACTTAGAGAGCAGAAACTGACCTACCAACAAATCGCAGATAGGTTCGGTATCAGCATCTATGCAATTACATGGTTCTTCAGGAAGCAGCGTGAAAAAGCCACACACTCCAAAAATCAGAGAAGTTCTTAGAGCCAATCCAAATGGCTTAACTGCCAAGCAGATATTGAAATTGATACCAGAGATTTCAAAAACTGGGGTCATCAAGGGAAGCATCAAAAAAATGCCTGATGCCTACATTGATCGATGGATGATTGAGCGTGGCTCACGAGGTCAGTATCAAGCAGTCTACATGGTGGTTGTTCCACCGATGGACTGCCCACACCCGAAGGATAGATTCCCTGAGGTTTGCAAGACCAGATGGATTGATAGAGGAGCACAAGCATGATTGAGGCGATGAAACAGGCGCTGGAGGCGTTGGAATTATCACTACGCAGTCACGGTGTAATGCTGTTGTCAGACCCGCCACAAGATGCGTGGAAGACTTACGGTGTAGAGAGCAATGCACGCAAAGCCATCGCATCCCTACGCCAAGCCATCGCAGAAGAAGCCCTGCGTAATGTTGCACGACTTGGGCAAGAGATTGAGCAAGAGCCTGTGGCGGTTGTGTCTGGATACTATGGCGGTCAGTGCGTTGTGTTGCCGACAAACCCTACACGACTGTTTAACTCTGGGACGGCCTTTTTCACCCACCCACCCAAGCGTGAGCCGCTGACGGATGATGAGTTTACAACCTGTATTGAAACGAATGGCATCCCTGTTGAGGATGTTGAACTTGTTTGGGCCATCAAAGATTTGGTTGAAGCCGCCCACGGCATAAAGGAGAACACATGAACACGGTGGGCAACGGGTCAAACGGATACCCGATCAACCAAAAACAAGAGCAAGCAATACGAGAGTATTTGCAAGAGGCGATTGTTCCTTTGATCGAACAGGTGCTTGTCAAAAAACTGGGTCAAGCCATGTCGTTTGCGGCAGAACAACTTGTATCACCCAAGCGTGAATGGGTTGGGCTGACGGATGAGGAAATTGCTTTGGTGTGCGCTGAATGCGCGGCATCTGCCCACAATTGGAATGATATTAGTTTTGCCCGAGCCATCGAAGCCAAACTCAAGGAGAAGAACTCATAGACTAGCCAAAACACGCTCATATCTTGATTTACGGTCAGCCAAGCCTATTAACCCACCGTTGATTCGCTTGGTCAATCCTTCCACATCACCTTTGTCTGCAAAGTCAGAGCATTTGTTGGCTGTCCAGAACCATCCAGCACTCAGGGCGGCATATTGAGGCTCTAGCAACAGATCAGGCTCATTCACAAGGTCAGTGTTCAAAGCATTGCCACAACGAGTGTAGTTATCCTTGCCTGTAAGCTGTTTTAAGCCTCTTCCACGGTATTTCCAGCCTTCACCAGACTCAATGCTTCCATTGCCCATTCGGTTGCTGTAAACTACATTGGCAATCATCTCTGGCTTACGATGCAAAGCCAAGGCAAACTTATTGGGCTTGTTTTTGCCATTTTCTTTGATTGGCTTGCCATCAGCGCCCTTCTCAGCAAACCGATTAGGCCAAACAACAGCCATAGTCTCAGCAGAATAGTTCAGATTCTCTGTCAAAGCAGTAAAACCAGCCGATTCATGGGCAGTCTGTGACAAGAATCCAGCAATCCTCTGAGGCGTATCAATGGCATAGTGCTCACAGACAACCCGAATGGCAGGAAGCCACTTAGGGATGTCTTTTACACCCGCAACCAACAGTTGCTGATGGGTAGGCATCATTTGGCATCACCTTTCATTTTCTTATCTACATCCTCTTGAGACTTGTTGCTAGACCCATAGAAGAAACGGATCAGACTGTTCACAGCAGTGCCAATCAAGAAACCCAAAATGATGTTAATGAAGTCCCTGTTCTTGTTCTCAACAGGCATAAACGACACTGCAAAGAAGTAGACAAACGAAACGATGGTAATGAACCATGCGTAATAGTAGACATGGCGACGAATCAGAGGGTCAGGCGACTGCATGGCAAGCAGTTGCATATCAGTAGCCCGTTGAGTCGATTTCTCGTCCAACTCAGCCATAAACTCAGAATGGCGATTGGCCTCCTCCTGAATCTTGGCATAGTCCTCTTTAGTGGCTTGTCCTTCAGGCTTTAACTCAACGCCTAACTTATCCTGCACATATTCAACACCCTTCTCCATGACCGCATCAGCGACCTTGGGCAAGCCATTTGAGATTAGGCCAGAAACGATGGAAGCAACGATAGGAAGCATGAATCACCTCAATTCAGCAAGATAAACAAACAAACGCCCAAAAGCAAACCAATGAAAAATCGTTCAATGATCTTCATTTATCTTTGGCAAACATGATGCCATGAATGACCAACAAAATCAGGGGCGGGACAAGCAAAACAACCAACCCTACTCCAATGGCTATGTTTACCATTTCTGCCATCTTTTTAGCCTTCTTGATGGCGGCATCCCTGGCTCTGCGCTTGGCCTCTCGCTCCGCTTCTTCACCTTCTGCAACACGCTTTTGGATGGCTTCCCAAACATCAGCACGACCAGTTTGAAAGAAGATCATCTTTAGACCTTCTTCCCACTCACGTTGTTGCATTAGCTGGACTTCAATCTGGATCGCTTGAGCCAGTGATGAACCGCCTTCTTTCTTTGCTTGCTCTAGGGCGTCAGTTGCCTGTTTCTTTGCCCCAAAATACTGCCCCAACATAGGGGCAAGTGAGCCAACATCATTAACAGTCTTTTGGGCCTGTTTGATGACTTGTACAGCTTTCTGTACAGCTGCAAAGGCGGCAAGGGCAGTGCTGATCGGTTCCATTAGTCCATTGGCTCCATTTGCTGAGTAGCGCCACGAGCCGCACCAGTAGACAAGTCGTTTACAGCATCAGCAACCCACTGAATGCCATATTTTTTGCCAATTTCAATGGCATCTTGGATTTTCTTTTGATCAAAGCCTTGTGCTTTAGGCGCAATAGCCTGAAACACTTTGACCGCATCAGACGGGTTCAACAAAAGTGTCTTTAGTTTTTCCTCGGTTTGTTTGGAAGCCTGATTAGCCCAATATTTGCTCATCAGAGATGTGACTGCGTAAACAACACCAGAAACAGGGTTGTAGATACGGCTGATGATCTGTTCAGGAGGAATGCCAGTAATTGTTTCAATTGGCGTTCTGGGAACTGTTTCCCCTCTAAATGAAACATCCGAAACGTCCCTCAAGAGTCGATTTGATGTCGTTGCAAAATCAGCAACTTTCTGGGCATAAGTCGGGCCAAACACTCTGTTAAATACAGCAGCCTTGTTTCTGTCGTTCAGAAGTCCAATAGGGTCGCCACTTTGCACAATGTCGTCCAACATGAACGCCCTGACCGCATTGACAGCATCTTTGTTCTGTCCATAGCCAGAGTTAGACATGAACTTAGTCGTGAAGTTCAGGTCGTTATACATCTTGCTGACAAGCTGTTGGGGGCTAGAGAATCCCTCTTTCCCAAGCAACTGCTCACCAGCAACACGTTGGAAATCGGCATTGAGCCTGTTTTTCTGGCTGATCAACGCCTGAACATCGCCAATAGATGCACGAATTTCATCCTCAAGGCCAGGAATTAGGCTTACTCCACCACGGTTCTTGGCAAGCCATTTGTTAGCGGCTTTCGGGTCGATTACATCGTTCTTCAATGCGGCTTTGGTGAAGCTATCAAGGAACACATCTTTAGCCACACGCTGACCTTCAGGGCCAGTCACACGGATGAACTCATCAACATTAGACTTGTTGCCAATGATGGCAGGAACAATCTGCTCAACAAACTTCTTGCGGTCAACAGACTTCAGCGTTTCAGCAGAGAACGGAAGGCCCACATTCTGCAAGTAAGCATTGTCAGCATTGCGATAAGCAGTCACAAAGTCTGGATCAAGTGCATCAATATGCCCACCAACACGAGTTTTCAACTCGCTCAACAAACGGATGTCAGCGGGGTCATTGGCTTTACGCAACTGAGCATTAATTTCACGCTTCAGAGAGTCAAGGTCTTCAACGGTAGCGGCAGTGAACTTCACGCCACCAGGACGCATTGGAGCGCCAGCTTCGGTCAAAATGGCACTAGGCTCAGTCGTTTCAGGACGGAACTTAGCCCGAACCCTGTTGTAGATGGACGGGAAAGTCTTGAAGATGTCAGAAGCCTGCTCACCAGCCACAAAGTTGTAGATGTCGTCTACCGAAGCGGCAGGCAACTCAACATTCTTCTGTTTGGCAATGTCAAAAGCATCTGTGTACAGCGGCTGAACCTTTGCACGAGCCTCTTTCTCCTTCTGCAAAACCAGATTCTCAATTCGCTGACCAGCCGCATTAGGGTCAATAGAATAATCACGAGAAGCAGTCTGAAGTTGCTCATCAAGGCTTTGAATCTTACGAGCCTGAATCTTTGTGAGATCAGTCGGCTGTAAGCTAACAGAAACCTTTGTCGGATCGCCAAACAAGCGAATCTGATTGGCAACCAAAGCATCTTTGGCAGCTTGGAATTGCTGACCATACTGCGCCCGAAAAACTGGGTCTTTTGCAGAAAGTCCTTGAATGAATGTGTTAATGACTGGATTGTCTGCTAGCAAAGCACTCAAAGGCATCTGAATCTGTTGCCCACCAGGAGCCTTTAAAGATGCGCCTTTTTGGGCTTTTGCAGCCTCTTCAAGCACTTTCAGGAAGTTGGGATCAGCAGCTCCAGCGGCAATGAAAATGTTGCTGATGCGGTTATCCACATCTTTGAGCAACTCATCTTCAGGGATTGTTCCACGAATCTTCTCCCATTGACCTTTAGCGGCGTCCCAACCTTTACCAGCCAACGGGCCAGCCTTTAAAAATGTTCCAAGGCCATAACCAGTACCAGCGCCACCAAAAAGACCGCCCAGAATTGAGCCAGTCATGCCAGTTTCACCAGTGATTTTTCGCTGTGTTTCTTCGCCTGCAATGGCTCCAGCCTGACCACCAGAGCCGATAACTGCCTGCTCTGTTGGGCGCATCAAAGTTTGGCCAAGAACGCCCATTCTGCGAACGCCAGCCAAAGGAGGGAATAGATAGGATTCAGGAGATGTAACGGCTTCTAAGCCACCAGCAATGATTCTTTGACCACCAGTCTGAGGCATAGCACCAGTTGATCCAAGAGCCTGCATGATTGGTTGTTCAACACCAGTACGACCAGTTGTATATGCCTCACCAATAGTCGATGCAATAGGCGCTTCAGGAACGCCCCTTGCTCTTGCACTCAATCGCAAAGGATCAATACCTAGTTTGGCAAGAGTATCAAAAACTACATTAGCCATACCTGAAACAGCACCAGCAGTTCCTGCAAAACCACGGCGCAAAGCCTCTGCTCGATAATCGCCAGTAGGCTGTGTTGCAGGCGTTTGATCGCTAGCAATCATCCTCAAGGTTTCATCTGACAACCCGCTTAGATTCCCAGAAGAAATGGCTTGAAGTTCGGCATCACTTAGTTTTGACAGATCAAGTGCCATGTTTGTTCCTATCAGCGTTTTTGACCTTGGCGACGAGCCAGCTCAGCGGCGGCTTGAGCAGCCAAATCTTGAGAAACACCGCCGCCACCTCCACGCAATTCAGGGAAGTCAAATGCTTCCTTCAACTCATTTTCAGTGCCAATTTTGCTACGAACACCAAGTCGAATTTGTACACCAATTTCATCGTTGGCTTTCTTCTTGGCAACAGTCTGAAGCGCTTTGAGCGTCTTCTGAATGTTTTTCTGAGTGTCAAGTGTTGGAGTCCCAGTAAACAATGTTGATGTGGTATCAACCAAGCGCCCATACAAAGAAGGATCGCCACCAGCCGCCTGAATTTCCTTGTTAGAAATGTCACCGCTACCACCAATTGCACGAGCCAACTGAAGTCTTGCGGCGTTAAAAGCGGCAGGATTGCTCTCTGAAACAGATAGTTCAAGCTGATTAAGAGCCTGATCTGTTGCAGTAATCACATCAATTTGAGGCTTAATAGTCTGACGAACAGTGTTTCTGAAGTCAGGGATGCTGCCAATCTTTTCAGAGCCAAGAATGTTAGTGACACTTGTCTGACCTTTCTTCGGCAATGCTTTGATGATTGCATCAACTTCAGCAATTTTGTCAGCAGAAGCGCCTTGAGAAACAAGAGAATCCTTGTATTCTTGAAGTTTCTGGATTTCTGTTGGGGAAAACTCTTTGCCTTGTTTTTGCAAAGCATCAGTGCGAACACGAATCCTACGCAAAGCCTCTGTTTTTTCAGGGCTGTCAGGCATTGCATTGACTTGAGAAGCCGCCAAATCAAGGTTTGAAAGTTCATTTGCGATTTGAATAGCCGCAGGAATTGCTTGTTGACGCTCACGACCAGCAGATGCCTGTCTTTGTGCAACCAAAGCAGAGCTTTCAAGAGCCTTACGACCTTCTTGAGCCAAAAGACCAGCGCCTTGAGTATCTCCAATGTCAGCCAACTGACGAACACCAGCGGCAATTGAGTCAGGGTCTGTGAAGTCAATGGTCTTACCAACTTGTTGACGGGCAGAAATGACCTTCAGCATCGGGTCTTCAATGCCAAAAGCACCGCCAACGCCCTGACCAGCCATGTAAGCACCAGCCTGAGTCATAGCGCCAGCACGCTCTAAAGGAGACAGCTTTTGGATGGCAATAGCATCTTGCATCGCCTGACGGTTCATCTGTTGTTGGTACATCTCAGGAGAAATACCAAACAAGCCTCCAACAATATCTGTTGCCATTCTTTACTCCTTAGATAGCAATGGACGCAATATCAGGGGTGATGCCAAAGTCAGAGAAGTACGATGCATTTGTAAGGCTATCAGACAGACCGCCAAACAAACTACCAGCGCCACCAATTAGACCTCCAAGACCCTGACCGATCAAACCAGCCGCCAACGGGCTTTGTCCCAGACCGCCAAGGATGTTGGCAAACGGGCTATAAGCATTGGCAGGATACATCGCCTGAGCTGCACCCAGACTACCTTGCAAACCAAGTTGACCAGCACGAGCACCAGCCCCAGATGCGACTTGACCAAGATTAGAAGACAAAGCCAATGGTTGCATTGCCTGAGATTCCAGACCAGTCAATCCAGTTAGATACTGAGTAAACGGAGTCAATGCGGCTTGCTGACCAGCATAACGCTGACCCAAGATGTTTGCACCAGTTCCAAACAGTCCTGCGCCAAACTGAGTAGCTTGTTGACCAGCTTGTTCAGCACCAGCCGCCAATTGAGCATTTTGTTGAGCAAGAGCGTTGTAATAGGCTTGCAATTCGGGGTTAGAAGCCGCCAAATCACCGCCTTGAGCCACAGATAGACCAGTGCGACCAGTGCGTTGCAAACGGTTGCGGATCGTCGCCAATTGACGCTCACGCTCAGGTTGCAACAGAGCCTGTTGACGCTCCATATACTGTTGAGCAACCTCTTGCGGGGAACGGGCCAAGTATTGTTGTCCAAGACCAAACAGACCTTGAGCCGCACCAGTCAACGGGGCAAATTCACCTTGAGCCTGTTCGGCCTGCGTCAAACCAGTGCCACTTAAAGCCATCAAACGGTTTTGCAGGGCTTGAATCTCTGGAGAAACAGTGTATCCAGCAGATTCAATCTGACCCGTTTGAGGATTGACTTGGAACTGAGAAGTGCCAAACCGAGTTGTGATGCCAACAGGTCGGAATTGAGCCTGAGTAGCGGCTTCTCGACCAGCAGCACGAAGTTGATCGGCAAGCTCTCGTCTTGCGCCAACATCCTGCTCACCAGCAAGTAAACCACCAGCACCAGTCAACAAGCCACCAATCGTTTCAGGTGAAAATAAAGTTGCCATAAGTTGATTCCCCAAAAATCTTTGACCCAATGTGTCCGAAACACCACCAGTGGCTCCAGTAACTCCAGTTAAGCCACCAACACCAGTCTCAATCCCTGCCAGTTCCTGACCCAAAGGTAGACCAGTAACCTCACTAACAGGAGCCATCAGCCCACCAGCCGCCAAGCCAACACCAGTAGCGCCAAGAGTCCCGCCACCAGCGGCAGGAATACTCAAACCCTGAGCGCCACCCATCTCTACTAACCCAGGCAAAGTAGGTGCTTGCAAACCAACGCCACCACCACCTAGAGTCAATCCTTGACCACTGAATACGCCCTCAGCGGCAGTTGTGGCAGGAACGGCAGTAGAAGTTGCCAAAATAGGCGCTTCTGCAACAGGAGCAACGGTAGAAGTCGCCAAAATAGGCGCTTCTGCAACAGTAGCAGTCAATCCTGGTGACAGAAGGCTAGAGCCAGCGGTTTGAGATGCAGTATTTGCACCTGCATAGACAGCATCAGCCGCCGCCATAGAGCCAGCAGAGCCACTAGCGGCAGTCTCAGCACCAGTAGGAGGCAAACCAACAGTGGCGGCAGTTACGGCGGCAACAGTAGCCCAACCACCAGGGATTTCTTCGTTAACAAAGTCATCGACTTCAGAACCAAGTTGGCTTACGCCTTCAATGGCTCCAGAAGCAATGTCGCCTACACCAGAGGCAACATCACTGACTGTATCGACAACTGAACTTACTGCTCCCATACCTCAGCCTTCCAGTTGTAAGGTTTCATGTCAGACTCTTCAACCTCAACCCCAAGCATCTTCAACATTCTCAGGATTTCTTTGTTGTCAGCACGACCATAAACATACTCAATGCCACTGCCCTGAATCTTGTCAATAAATGCTTTCAAAGACCGCATCAAAGCCTTTGGAGACTCAACAGTGAACAAATGCAACTCAACTTTGCCTTTGCCAATCTTCTTCAAAATCAAGACAGAATCACCAGACTGAAGCATGATGGCAGTCTTTTCAGATAACTGCTTAGAAATGCTTGCCAAGAGCCGATCAGAGTCAACTTTGTTCCTGATAGCGTCTTTTCTGATGATTTCAGAAGGTTTCATGCTTATACAGTCCCGTTAGCAATCACATTGCCAAGCACAGTCAGATTGCCTGAGCCATCAATCTTCGCCACATTCGTGCCACTAGAAACGATATACAGCACTCCAGCAGTCTCAACAAACGAGAAATTGGTGAAAGTGCCATCAGCCTTAGTCGCAATTGCAGTGGCAATGTTGTTGAACTCAGTGTCAATCTCTGAGCCACGAACAATCTTGTTTGAGTTGCCAGGAGATAGAGCATCTTTGGCTGCAAAGTTAGTGGTCTTACTGTAATTAGCCATGATCGTCCTTTACATCACTTTGCCATTCTTGGCATGAATCTCAATCTTCTGGAAACTCAACGGATTGCCATTGATTTCCGCTTCATATCCAGTCTGAATCACCTTCCCAGAACCATCGGCAGATGCCATCAGACGCTGAATTGCAATACCACCAGAATAGTAAGCAACAGGAGAACCATTAGACCCATATTCAGCAATGCCATACTGAGCAATAGACTGAGAAGGAATCAAGACATTCTCAGAATGGAAGTCGCCAGTGAAGTCATATGCCCATTTGATCGTCACATACTGGTTAGAGCCACCAATCACCGTCAAAATGATCTTCTTCAAGATGCTAGTGACAGTCGCCTCACCCAGATCAGTATGGTTCGTCGCATACTGCATCCGATAAGTGCTGGTGTTGTCCAAATAGCCCGTGTGAGTCGCCAAATAACCCGCTTTACCAATGTAAAGAGTGCCATTTTGCGAGGAAAATAGGCTACTAGGCGTGATGGAGTCCCAAGTCGTTGCCCTAGAAGACCCATCTTGCAACATTGCCCTCATGTCAAAGCAATAAACCAAGCTCAGGTTAGGCAATGTCAGCAAATAGAAAGCATCGCTAGATGAGTAAACAGCATTGATATTGGCAAGAGTCTCACCAGCAACAGCGTTCATCAGGTCGTTGCGAACATTCTTAGACAAGTCACGGAAAGGAGCAGACTTCTCGGCAATCGTTCGCAAAACAGAGCGAATGCCAGTAGACGACAAGAAAACAAGGTCAGTTCCCGTGTAGGCAACAGAATCCCTTGCAATACAACCAATTCCAGTCACCACATCGTACAAAGTCATCGTGGCGGGGTCATCAACACCAGTGTAAATCAGGATGTTGTTCTTGCCAAAGATGAACAAAAAGCCGTTGTGGAAACCCAGAGCCTCAATGGTGTCAGTGCCATTAGGCCAAACAGTCGTAGTATCTAATGTGCCAGAAGATCCACCAGAGTATGCTTGATATGTTTGCAAATCAGACCATTGGACAGTCACCTTATTGCTAGCAGTATTGGCGTTCCAGATGCGTCCAGAAGCAGAAATCACGCAGTTTGAACTCTGCACAGTGCCCAAATAGCCTGTTGCTTCACTGATTCTGCGGAACTGAGTCGTGGAAACAGACGGGTCAAACACCAAAGGGTCGTGACCATACTGGAATAACACCAATGCACCATTGATACAGGCCATCTGCCAGTTGTTTGCGGAAATGGTAGGCGCAACACCTCCCCCCCCATAGGTCAAAGTGACCAAAGAAGTTCCGCTTAACTTGAACAGTTTGTTGTTGCCAGCACAAATGATATAATTCGTGCCATCATTGCCAACCAACTCTCCAATGGCTTGAATGTTGTTAGAGCCAAGGTCAGTATTCAATGCACTGTTGACCTTCGTCCAACCTTTACGAGCACCTACACGACCATACTGGTCGATGATGCAGTTGTTTGCGATTAAGGCAAACCCAGACGCAAGATCAAGAGATGAGTCTTGCGTATTCAACCCATAGAAGCCTGGGGCTGTGATTGAGTAGGTTTGCAGTTTTTGGCTCATCAGATCGCCTCAAAAGCATACTTGCTAGGATCACGAGAGTTCTCTAGGGCAATGGCATCAGACAACGCTGCCCGATACAGTCCAAAAGCCTCAGAAGAACTCAAACCACCATCCTCACCACGCTCAACCAAAGCACGAGCCAAAGCGCCAAAGATGATCGCATCTTGAGGCATCTTGGTTGTGTCGTTGTCCAACACAAAGTCGTCTTCAGGGACGATGATGGAGAACCTGATGTTGTCAGTAGCGCTAGGAGAAGGATAGAACTTGACTTTCTGGTCGCCATTGGAGTCCAAGCCATCCAAAGCAACCCAGTTCACCAATGCGCTAGGAGGCGTGGCAGTAGAGTAGTAATACTCGTCATACCGAGCCGTAGAAATCAAGTCAATGTTGTAGAACTTCGATGTGTTCCTGATGTCAATGATCTTGTATTTCGCACCAGAACCAGTCAGCGTGTAGTTGTTCGTCTGTCCACCCACCAAAGTGATGTTCACAGCAGTGTTCAGCGCAGACCAATCAAAAGCATCGTTGATCTGGCGCTTGGCATCATTGACAAACTTGCCGACTAAAGAAGAGGTCGTGGTTTGAGAAACAGTAGTGACATTATTCTCACGCATACGGGTGAGAACATCGTTGACAATCTCAAGATATGTAGGCAGAGCCATGTATCACCTCTTCGCCTTGTTCCTTGCAGAGATAGCCTTGGCTTTCGACTTGGCATCTGCTTTTGAGCTTGCACCCCAGGCTTGAAGGGAGAGGAGTAGTCGTGTCGGCTTCCCATCTTTGTATTCAGGCCCAGGCATATTGCCCATTCTTGCTAGAAAGGAGGCCCGTCTTGGGTTGTCGCCACTTTTCACTGGGGGCTTCAAATTGCCACCCGTTGACGCATTATAAGAGGCTCTGCCCTTGGCGTTCAACCCCCCAGAAGCAGATTTCCCCTCTTTTCGTTGCCAAGCAGGAGTCTTCATTTTTTCCTCGCCGCACGAATGTTATCCACCATGTTAGGGTAGGGTCGTCCAGCGGCTTTAGCCATCTTCTTTGCCACCGCCTTCTTAGCAGGGGTCAAAGGCTTGGATTTACCCAGACTTTTGGGGCGTTTTTGCTCCCAAATCGGCTTCATTTCTTGGCCTTTTTCTTGGGCTTTGACAAACCAGCCATGCTCAAACCAACAGCAACTGCTTGCTTTTGAGGCATTCCCTCTTTACGCAATTTGCTGATTTTGGCAGAAGCGGCCTCTTGTTTACCTTTTTTCGTATAAGGATACTTTTTTCCATCAACCATCGGCATGATTTATCCCCTAAAGAAAATTCTGTCACCAACAAAGGTAAGAAAACCGCCAAGTGCGCTGGCAATCGTCATACCCATCCAAAACCCGCCTTTACCCTTGTTTGCCAAGGCTAAGAGCTTTTTGACATCATCTCGTAGTTCGTTGACATCCCTCTGAAGTTGTTTAACCTCAGATTCAAGTTGCCCGAACTCCCTTGCGCTAATCTCAGACATTTACAACCTCTTTGCGTGGACGACCAAGTTTCTTCCTTGGAGGCACAGGCGCACTGAAAGCAGTATCTGTTCTAACTTCATCTTGAACGACTAAGGGTTTCTCCTCATTAGTCACTTCATCAATCAGAACATAGTCAGGATGTCCCTTCATGCTATCAATGTCGTGCTGGAGTGTAAAAGTTACGGTCTGACCGCTTCTAACACAGCGAAATGTTGCCATTTTGAGCCTCTGATGTGAGAAAGGGGGCTGTTTAGACCCCCTTGTTTGCCTAATTAGGCGACTTGACGACCAATCACCATTCGCAGGGTGCTAGAAGCCAAGTTAACCGAACCACCAGTTTCGTTCTGGAAGCGGATGCTGACGGTGTTGGCTGCGCTGATATAAGCAGTCACAATCAAACCAGCCACATCCACAGCCAAAGACGCACCGATCACTTGGTCGCCCAGAGCAACGCCAGGGACAGCCACGGTATCAGTATCGCCAGCGCCATCAGCCAGATCATCAGCATTGAGGGTCGCAGTGACCACCCAAGTGTCAGAATACAAGCCACGGAACTGATCGTTACCTTGACGAACAACTACAGAAGTTGCGTTTGCCATTTTCTATTCCTCCAATTACAGGTTAAAAAAAGACCACCCCCCGCCCATTAGGGAAGGGGATGGCAACTGCAATTAGGCAGGAACAGCCAGAGCGAAGGCGCTGGAGGACAAAGCAGCACCAACCGAAGCGGCGGTACGCATGGCCTTCACACCATACAGGGTGTCAGCAGTCAACAGGTTGGCAAGGTATTCTTGCTTGTACTGGGTCTGCGAACGAACACCCATCTGCTCAACCAGAACCATCGAATCACGATGACCCATCAAGCAGATACGGTCAACACCGCTGTTACCAGCGCCGTAGTCGGCATTGCTGGTCACAAACACGGGGATGCCGTACAGATTGCCGATCTCACCGTTACGGATGGCGTTGCCGTCACCCACAAAGGCTTGCTCGGTGTAACGAGCCAGACCCATCAGGGTGTTACGGCTCGACGGGGGGATGATGAAGAAGCGACCATCCATCGGCACATCGTTGTCGTCCAAACGCTGAATGGTGCGACGAATAGCGGCATCAGTCAGAGCGGCGGCGTTCGAAGAAGCCGAGTTGTACACGGTCGTGCCATCAGAGCCGATGTAGGCCTTGGTGGACGAAGCCGAGGTAGCGTAGTCATCAGTGCCAACGGTAGCGCCGTTGAAAGCACGACCCAACTGAACCAGATCGGTGTCGATCTGTTTAGCCAGGGCATAACCAGCGTCTTCCGTGTAGAACGAACGCAGGCTGGTCAGGGCTTGCACTTCAACGATGTCTTCGATCAAACGGCTGTATTCGTAGTGCTTGTTGATGCTAACTTGCACTTCGGTTTCAGTCGCAACGATCAAAGTCACGGCGTTGGTGGCGGTCTTGGCGTTTGCAGAACCACGGGTGGGGGCGGGAATGTGAACGGTGTCACCCTTCTTGCCCTTGAAGTTCATGCGCTTAACGAGGTTCGCCAGAACAAGGTTCTTCTTGTAGGCGGCAACAATCTCATCACTCCAAATCTCAGGAATGAAGGTTGCTGCGGTAGTGGTCGTTACACTATTTGCGGGGGAAAATGCGGTTGCCATGTTTCAAACTCCTAAAAGGTTATTTCACACGACCCTCTGCGTATGCTTGCATGATCTCATCTGAGAGTGCTTCATAGCGCCCAGGGTCAGTCATCTTCAGCCGAATCAGGTCGGCCCTTCGGTAGACACGCTTAGTAGATTCTCCAGTACCACCACTGTCAACTCCAACAGCTTTCAGGTTCTGCTTGCGAACTTGCTCTCCAGCACTTTCGGTATGCTTTGCCTTCACGCCACGAAGTTCTTTGTAAGTGGAAAGCAGTTCATTAGCCGCCTCGAAGTCAAACTCAGCATCAGCTTTGGCAAACAAGGCTAGGCGAACCGAAGAACCCTTAACCCAATCTGCAAAACCCTGATCTTTCACAATCTCGCCCATGTCTGGGTGAACTTGTGCAAGTTTTTGCTGTGTCTGCATTTTCCTCAGTTCAGATGCCGCTTGACGGGCAGCTAGAACATCAGGATGCTTCTCAACAGTCTTCTGAACAGCCTTCTGAGGATTCTCAAAGAAATCTACTTCAGGCTCTTCCTCTTTAACCACTTGTTGCTTGCTTCCGAGGTTCTGCTTGATGAGTTCATCAGCAAGTTTGCGAACTTCACCAACCTCTTGAGCCTGCTTACCAATCAGCTTCTCAGCCTCTTGGTGCATCCGAATGATGTCATCTAAGGATTTGCCCCGATATTTCTCAGGAAGCTCAGATGTCGCTGGCTCAACAGACTTTTCTAGGTTCTGTTCTTCAATCTTGATTTCTTCACCCAACTTCTCGTCTTCATTGTCAACTAGCATGGTTTTTTCCTTTTCCTGCCGTTACGGTTCTAGGAGATATGAACTCGACAACAATTGTTTATGAGTTCGCTTTACGCTCTGCATCCAACTTTTCACGATGTATGCGATCAAACTTGTTAGCCGCACCAGGGAAACTCCCCGACCATCCTTCCAACTTGATTGCTGGAGCGCTTATTTTGCGTTCAGCACTACCACCACACAAACACTGAACTTCAACTGTCTCATAACCAGTTAGTTTCTCAGTGATGTGGTGGCATGAGCCACACACAAATTCATACATTCTTTTCATTCAGTTCCTCAAAAGCTCTTTCGCTGACCTCTTTCAAGGTTTTCAGCCAAGTCAAGATCGACAACTCGCCTTTCTTGAACATGAGGTCTTTTTCATCCTGAACTGTTGATATATTATTCAAAGCGTTTGCCATGTTGTCAATGTCTTCTATCAAGTCTTTCCAGCCTTGAGTAGCCATCATTGAGAAACGCTCTGTATAATATTTTTCAAGTTCAGGCGTCATTGAACGACCTCTTGTGCCTCCAAAGACTTCTTAAGCATTTGCATGAAGGCATCACGACCAACGGCTAACTGGTCAAGATTGAACCTTGCAGAACCGATCTTTCGATCTAAATCGGTTACATGATTAACCAGAGTCTGTTGCTCGGCAGTCATGTCTTCAAACAAATACTCAACTTCATCAATAACGACAGGGGTTGTTTTTTTCTCGCCCATTTCGTTTACTCCAAAAAGCCACCATCAAAGGCTGGTGGATTGCCTATTTACCAAGGAAGTCCAGAAGCCTGAACAGGATTCTTCTGAGCATTGATTTGAGCCGCAACAGCATCTTCAGTGGCTTGCTTGTCCACAGAAGCCCACACCCACCCCAGCACAGTTGCTTCGCTCAAGGAGGAATAAGGCACAGCGGGTTGTCCTTCATTCCATGAGCAGGTTGAGTAAACAGAAGCGGAGAACTCTCCGTCTACTGCTGAACAAGTCCAATGTGCGGTGGTTACAAATCCGTCAGAGGTGCGGCGGTCGAGGTTAGAGATAGACCAAGTGATTTGCATGATGTTTCCTTTCAAAGATTGGCGGCATCCAGTCGTGCCTTTAGCGAGTTGATTTCAGCCACAGCCTCTTGCAAAGCCGCCGTGAGGGTTGCCACAAGAAAACTTGTGTCGATGCCTTGGTAGATGGGCTTGCCATCTGCGTCCACAGCGTCTTTTTCACCAGTCACACAGTCAGGCACAACGGCTTGAAGTTCGTGAGCAATAAAGCCTTGCCCTTCTGAGCCGTCTGCTTTCCATGTGTATGTCACAGGCTTGAGTTGCGCCACCACACCCAATGCGTTTTGCATGGGTTGGATGTTCTCTTTCAGTCGATAGTCGGAGGAGGTGGCGTAAGAAGTAGCGGTTGCAGTTGTGTTGATGGAGCCAACATTTGTCCCGTTATTTACTTCAAAATATGCCGCAATACCTCCATTTGCATCTGTTTGACGAACAAGCAAACCTCTATCAACCGACTTACAACCAATCGGCCATCTTGCCGATGTTGCAGTTGTTGCTTGAATTCCAACAACGTTTGTTATTGCAGAAGTGTCACCAACCAAGAAAACACCGCTGGAGTCGATACGGGCACGCTCGGCAGACGCAGAGCCGTTCCAAGTCCCAAAAACCAGCGCAGATGCTTCGTTTGCATTTTCTCTGTAAGAAGTTATATACGCCGCCGCCCCTCCAGTAGCCGTGGCAGAAAAACCAAGGTTGTAACTGCTCAATGCACCTGTAGTTACCGCACTACGCAGAAGGATATTACCGTTTTGAACAGTCAATAAAGAGTTTGGCGAAGTCGTCCCAATCCCCAAATTCCCGCTGGAGTCGATACGAGCCCTCTCAGACGAACCTTGAATAAATCTAACAACTGAAGCGCCAGTATTGCCAATGTATGTGCCATTACTGTCTTGACCAAAGTACGCATTGATGCCTGTGCTTGTATTAGCAACTCGCAAATACAAATCACCAGCTTTAGAAATGTGCAGAATATCGGCTGGCGAACTCGTCCCAATCCCCAGCCCTGTGCTGGTCAGGCGCATGGCTTCAGGGGCGGCAGTCCCAGCCGCCGCAGACCCGCCCGCATAAAACTTAACAGCTCCGTCAGAACCGTTGTAGATACCAGAAATAGCCCCTGTGCTGTCGTAAACAGGGCCTCCGCTATATGTGATGTTGTAGCCACCTACAAAGCCTCCACCGCCATCGCCAATAGCAACTCTTGAAAATGATGAGCCAGCAATTCTGAAATCTGTATTTGCAGAAACATAACCAGAAGTGTTGGAAAAGTTAGTTCCGTTGAATGTCAGCGCAGACCCACTCGTTGCAACTTTAGAGCCGTTGAGATACAGCACTCCGTTGGCAGTGCCGCCAGAAAGAGTAAGGTTGGAAGACAGGGTTAAAGCGGCTCCATCAATCGTCCCAGTCAGCGTTGGAGATGCAGACATCACCACATTGCCAGTTCCAGTGATGGCGTTGCTGGTCAAACCCTTAGAACCATCCGTAAAGACTGCACGAGAAGCAGTCAATCCAGTCATGATCGGGTTATTCACAAATGTGGCAACCTGAGCAGAACTGATGGTGATAGCACTGGTCGTGCCATTGGTCTGAATCGCAAGCGTTCCAGCACTTGCCAATGCGCCATCAAGAAGAGAGACTTGTGTAGCCATGTATTACTCCGTTACGGTGTTCCGTTTGCAACAATGTTAGTTCCAGAAGTGATCTCACCAGTCGAACTGATGGATGCAATGGTCGTTGCGCCATACTTGATGACCAACTTTCCAGCCACTTCTTCAATGCTGAAATTCGCCGTTGCCAACTTTGTTGCAGTTGCGGCATTACCAGTCGTGTTTTGGTTCAGCGTGGGAATGTCTGAGGCGACAATCGCACGAAATGTAGGCACTCCAGCAGAACCATTTGGAGATGCCAAGAAATAGTTTGCAGTCTTGGAAGCATAGGGATTCTGAGTATCACCATAGCCACTAGACAAACTGATTGCAGGCATGTTTCCACCGCTAGATGCCACAGGTGATGTGCCCGTAACACTCGTCACAGTACCCGTGTACTGATCTGCGCTAGAAACAGTGAAATTAGGATATGTCCCAGAGATTGTCGTTGTCCCTGAACCTGTCAAGCTCACAACCTGATCTGGCGCAGTGTTCGCAATCGTCAAAACACCATTGACTGTCTCTGATACCGAAATACCAGTTCCAGCGCCTAAGTCTGTATTCTTCCAATACGAATTACCTCCGTCATAGGTCAGAATCTGACCATTGCTGGGAGTCGTAATTTGTGCATTGGAGTCAGTTCCACCAAGCGTAGAGCCAAAAGCCAACCGAATCAGAATGGTTCCACCACCAGCCGAGCCACCTTTAATGACTGCTGCAATCTGAACCTTCACATTAGGCGCAGAAGGCTTTACATTCGTCATCCCTCCAGTAACAGAAGGGTCATACCAAAGAATGTCGCCATCAGCATAGCCGTTTGTGTTGACATTCCTGAGCGTTCCAAATGCCTGAACAAGACCAAAAGCATTGGTTGAAATGTTCTCTGCGGCAACACCCATGATGTATGTGCCATCAGTGATTCCAGTAGCAGGAGCGCCAGTCGGAACACCAGAAGCACCAACGGCTCCAGTGAACATGACCACCTGACCCTTGGTGATGCTGGAAGTTGCCTTGCAATAGAAGAACTGATCTTCACCAATGTGCTGAATGACATTGCCGCCAGCCATGCCAAGACCCAGAGTATTGTTGCCATCCCAACCCAATTGACCAGCAGCCAATGTGGTTGAGTAAGCAGTATCAAACTCAATGTAGTCAGGTGTAGAAATGGCTCCAGTAATCCCACTCAGACTGGTGATGTTGGAGTTTGCTCCAGCAGTCGCCCAAGACTGGTCAATCTTCTGCCAAATAGAGCCATTGAAGATAATCCAGTCGCCAGGTTGCCAATCTGTGATGCCATCAATGTTGGTCGTACCAGCCACTGAGACAATGTAGAAGTATCCTTGAGTGCCAACACCAGAAGCAAGAGTCGGAGTATTGGTCGAGGCGTTCCAGTTGCCTTGATAAGACAGACCTTCAACCAGTGCATTGATCTGGTTTTGCAGGGAGGTGAGGGTATCTAGGACAGACTGGGATGTGCCACCACCATTGGTGATGACTTTGATGCGCTCGGCAATGTCAAATGGGACTACTTCTCCAGCATTGATTTCACGCCCGTCAGAAAGAGTGATAACCAATGAGCCATCAAAGTCGATTCGGGCATTAGTGACAGAAGTGCCATTGACACCATCACGCCCATCCATCCCAGGATTGCCAGCAGGGCCAGGAGTTCCAACACCGTCCCGACCAGGACGACCATCTTTGCCATCTCGACCATCCTTTCCAGGAGCGCCATCTTTCAAAGACGCTACTTTGCTAGAAATTTTGCCGTTTAGCGCATCGAACTTGGAAACCAAGTCTTCTTCTATCTTCTTGATGGCACGAATGACAAGTTTCGTGTGTTCAGCAAGGCTGGTAGTAGTCTGTTCAGCCTTCTTCTTGGCAATGTTTTGCTGGATTTGAGACACCAACGCTAACTTGTCTTCGTCAGACAAGCCTTGAATACCCAATCTGGATTCAAGTTCGTTGATGTCCATTACTTCAGCCCCTCAACCAGTTGCTTCAAGAACTCATCTTCGATTTTAGTCATCTTTTGGCTTTTTTCAGCCATCTGCATCTCAACAATCTTGGATTTATTCTTGATGTCAGCCTCTTTGAGCATCAATTCAGCAATCTTGGCTCGGCGGTCAAACTCCTGTTGAGCCAAATCAGCCCTTTCAGGCAGGTTCTGAGTGGTTGCTGCCAATGTCTTAGCCTGAACTTCAGCAGGCAACAACTGGGTTTCAACCATTGTTTTCGATGCTTCAGCCCGATTTTGCTCCGCTTGCGTGGCATTGACAAGAGCCTGAGCCTGAATCGCTTGCAATTCCAACATGGCCTTTTTTTGAGCCAGTTGTTGAGCTTGCGGGTCAGGTTGAGACATCTGATCAAGAGCCGCCATCAACTCATAGCGGTTAGTCAGGCTAGAGTTGTTCAAGATTCCCTTCAAAATCAATGGCAAAACAGGGGTATTCGGGCCAAGAGTCTGAAGCAAAGAGATGAACTGCTGTTGTTCATACTCACGGGCAATGATGCCCAGAGTAGCAGTTGGGATGAACTTCATATCCACAGTGGGATAACGCTCAGGGTCAAACTGCATATAGCGGTAAGTCGCCTTCTGGATGAACGGAATCAAGAAATCTTCTTGGAAGTTCACCAAAGTGCGCTTGTATTTCTTGATGATGGAGGCCACAGCCATGCTGATGCCACCATTGCCAGCATCCCTAGAGACTTGGCTGACCATGCCCTGAGAGTCCAAAGTCCCAGTTGCCTGCAAGAGCATCTTCTCAAAGGCTTGTGCGGTCGTGATATTCCCAGAATCAGTATTGCCAAACTTGAACGGGAACAGAATTTCGTTGGGATTGCCGTTTGTCAGGATGGCTTTGCCAGGACGAACCTCAAACTTAGCACCACGAGGCAGACGGGTTGCGTCCATAGCCATCATGGGGCTGGTCGTCAAGGCAAGAGAATCCAAGTGGGTGCGAACCTGAGCATCAATAGCCATTTGGCTGTTGTAAGCCTTTTCAATGGTTCCCCGACCAAGCAGTCGGTTAGGCACAGTGTCATCCTGATAACAGATCACAGGACGATCCTTCATCATGTAAGGATTCTTCTCTGCTTTTAGCAGAACACTGTCGTTGGCAATCACGACGATTGCTTCGACCAGATCAGAATACTCGTCTTGGATGCTGTCTTCAGGGAACAGGTCAACGACTTCAGCGCCTTCGTTTTCCAGTTGCTCAAGATACTCACGAGGAACCAGACCATAGTAGGTCAGCAGTTTCACCTTGTCATCTTGATACTGGGTGACTTCTTGAGTAGGCTCCAAGCGGTCATCCAGAGAGTCAAGGCCAAGCTCTACTTTGCGGTAGATGCCTTGCTCTTGCCCACGGACAACTTTGTGGATAGAGACATACTTCTCAATGGCAACACCCATGCACTCTTCAATAGAGGCTCCATTGGGGTCAAACAGGAAGTTCTTGGGGTTGACGGGGTTGATCTTGACAGCAATTCTGTCTTTCTCAATCACACCAATCGCCGCTTGTCCAGGTTGACCAGGAATAGGCTGAGTGGCAGGGACAAACTCTTTCTCAGTGGTGACGATGATCTCGCCAATGCCAGTGCCGTAGATTTCAGCCATCAACTCAATTTGGTCAATGGACTTGCGGATTTTGTCCCGCTTGAAGTCTTCCATCAGTTGAGCCTTGATCAGACCCACATCCAAAGGACTTCCATTAACATCCCGAATATCGTCAGAGATGTCAAAGAACTCGCCTTGACCAAAAATGGCCTCCATGATCTCAGCATGACGGGTTTCAACCGCTTGCTGAGTAGCAGGAGTTACGATTCGGCTACGCTCAGACTCACGAGTTTTGTCTTCAGCTGCCCATTCGCCACGGAACAGTCGTTCGTAGCGTTCCCAAAGGGTCAGATAGTTGGTGTCTCGCCAGTCTCTCCAGCGGTCACAATGGTCAACAACGAAAGAGACAATCTCTTTGTCTGAATCACTAGGCTGGTCAAATTGGTTTTGTTCCATAATCACCGCTTTGTCATGTTCATAATTTGATCTTTGATCTTTTGCGCCATGATTGTTTGATCTAGCGTAGCATCTTTGGCAGATGGATCGTTTGTCAAAATACGAGCCAAGATTGACTGCTTTGCAGAAAGCGGGTCTTTTTCGTATTCGGTTCCAGAGAACATTTTTTGTTGTTCTTCTGTTAACTCAAAGTTTGGCTTTACTTTGTTTTCTTTCAAATATAAGCGAATCGCCTCATTTCTGGCAACTGCATTCAATTCTTTTTTTGAAAGACTAGAGAATGGATTGATGATTATTTTATTGTCTTCAGTTGCCATTCCAGCAACTTCTGGTCGCTTACGGAAAAAGTCAAGTTCGCCCTTGAATGGCTCTCTTATTCCGTAAAAATCAACCAAAAAATCCATCACACCCCCGAAATAACATCGACAGGCTCCCAGTTGTCTTCGTCATCGCCTTCAAAATAGGTTGTGATGTTCATTTGGTCAATGTAAGAAAGTGCATCAGGGAGGTCATCATGCACTCCTTTTGATGGGAAGAGTAATAGTTGATCTATGAACTCATCCCAATCTTCGTCCGAATTTAACACAATTCTGCCATGCTCAAACCGTCCTTGCAACGCCCAAATGATTCTGTCTGCTTTTTTCTTATTTCCATGCGTCAAGTCTTGGATATGGGCAAAAGTGTTGTTTTTACGCATCATGTCCATCAGATAGGGCATAACTGCATTTTTGAGCGCACCCCTCTCAATACCAACGGATAGAGGGCGGTATTCTCGAATTGCCATCAGAATCTTGTTGGCAGTTTCTTGGATGTCCCATCGTCCATGAATGATCTCTTTGACGAACCAAACGCCGTCATCTGTGACTTTTACTACTGCAATCGCAGACTCATCGAGTTTGATTTTTGCGTTTCCTGCTGATCTAGCCACTTCTTCAAAGCCAGCCAAATCGCAAGCAATGTAGTAACTGCCATAGTCAGGTTCAACACCAAACTTGATCCACTCTTCTTTGAAAACATCAGCACCAGCATTGTTGAAACTTGCCTTGTATTCTTGGTTAAAGGCAAATGTAGACATCGTTTTCTTGGCGTTTTCAATCTCTTTTGGGTCGATCAGAGGATTGTCAGCAGTGGTGAAGTGCCAAGACTTCCACTCAGGGTCTTCGCCTTCCAGACCCAACTTGTACATATCGTAGAACCAGTTTCTGCCCTTTGGAGTGCCGATGAACAACCCTCGACCCTTTTTGTCTGACAGGGCGGCTCGGATGACTTGTTCCCAGGCTTCAGGCTTGATGTCAGCCACTTCGTCCAGAACCACGAAAGTCAGGCTCACACCACGAAGGGTATCTGGTCTATCAGCGCCACGGACATAGATTTTGGCTCCGTTGATCAGGGTGATGTCTTGGTTATTCACATGGCTACCAGCGATGACTTCTCGCCCGATTTCCAGCAAAACATCCCAAATGATCTGTCTAGCCTGACCATTGGTAGGTGCAACATACATGACTGCCGAGCCAGCAGGACAACGCAATCCTTCGATGATCAGTGATGTAGCGGCCAGTCTTGACTTACCACAACGACGACCAGCGGCTACGACTTTAAACCTTGTTTTGTCGCCAAAGACGGTTTGTTGCCAAGGCAAGAGTTTGAACTGTAAATCAGCCATTCTTATCCTCAACATCAATGATTTCAGGTTCAGGCTCGTCAGATGAGCCTATGGTGATAGGGTTATCCCCAATGCCAGTGATGTTGATGGTCACGGCACTTCTTTGGTTCTTTTCTTTCTCAAACATACTGACAGGCAGTGTTCTGTCCATCAGTAACTTGATCATAGAGGCTTGGGCGGGGTGTTCATCGTTCATGGCAATCTCAATTGCTTTATGAACGACATTTGTGCCAGCAGAGTTTAGAAGGATGTTTTTCAGGGCTTTGAGTCTTTGCCCTTCAGTCACTGGAAGTAGGTCTTGCTTTTGTTTAGCAATGTCAGTGACGGTCATCTGCCCAATGGTCTTTTTGGGACGACCCCGTTTTCTCTTGATTTCAACATCAGTCATTCTTTTGCCCATAGAAGGAAGTTATGGCTTAGGGTAATCCCATTGACAAAATCTGTCAAGGATGTATATTTGCTTCGGGGCCATGACCCAGCCCTCCATGCTGTTGAGCCGACAAAGTGGGATAAACATGGCGAATCAGGCGAGTTCTCAGTAGGGCAGTGACAAAGACGGGATGTCTTCACACTCAACCTGAACAGGGCAATGTTGCTTGAGCTGGCAATGTCTGACAAACATACTCCAGTAGCCTAGATAAACAAGAGGCTCTCTTCGAAAGAAGATCAACCCTATATATACGGGTTACATGCTCACGCCTATACGCTTCGTCCGACAAGCACAAACCAACCTAGTCGCTTCTCCTTTTTTCAAAAGGCTTGTCAGTGCTAAAAATGCTAGTTTTCCTTTTTCAGAATTTGGGAAGTACCACAAATTTTTCCCACCACCACCCACCCCTCCCCCCCCACACAACCTCTCTCGAATTAACCAACCGATCGGTCGGGTAATAGAGGATCGGGAAGCACCCTCCCAGCACAACCTCACCCAAACCTAA
>JACCDX010886863.1_pt1 | contig 28792 bp, 30 predicted proteins | sample 7449681 | NCBI WGS metagenome assembly JACCDX01 (sample SAMN15323450, study PRJNA562643) | freshwater metagenome | isolation source: river surface water | place: USA:Blue River Watershed | collected 2017-08-18
AAGCAGGCAAGGTGGCATAAAAATTCATGTAGTCCAGGTCGTTGTTTCTAAACGCCCGCACAAAGTCGTAGTAGCCATTGCCGGCCAATTCGCGAGCGCTGGCGTTGCCGAGCCATTGTCTGGGTGTGTCGGTGACCCAGGTCATGGCAGCCCAGGGCAAAGCCAGGCAAGAGACGGCGGTCAGCAGGCGCCAGCGTCCACGAAAGCCCGGGGCACTGGCTGAGCGCCACAAAGGCCGGGCCATCCGCCAAAACAACAACACCGCCAAGACGCCGATGCCCAAAAAAATCCATCCCACGGGGTAAGACTGTCGGATGTTGCCAATGACCTCTCGGGTGTAGATCAGGTAGTCGACGGCGATGAAATTGAATCGGGCAGAAAACTCGTTCCAGAACACAAACTCCGACAAGGCAACGAAGATGGCACCGATCACCATCAACGGCAATAAACCCAGCACAATCAGTCCATGAAACTTGGCGCCTTTGGGGCCAGCAGGGCACAGCACGGCAATCATGCCCAGCAAAGCCCAAACATAGGTCATCACGGCCATGTCGTAGATCAGCCCAACACCCAGTGCCGCGAGCAAGGTGCCGATGTCCAGGCGTGCCCATTCGCCCGAGAATGCGATCAGACCCAAGCGGGTAAGCCCGTTGAGCAAGCCAAACCAGATAGTGAGGTAGATCATGCTCGCCAGACGGGGAGCGGACGGTATCAGGGTCTTGAGCTCAAACATGCAATGGGTCTGACCGAGAGCGACCGTTGAGGCGCACCTCAGTTTAAACTAAAGTTTAAATTGGGTCTATCATACACGCTGGATGTGCCACATGCGTCCGTGTACCGCAGGTCAGACCGTTGGCTGGAACCCTTCAATCTGGATTTCCCATCAGGGCTTAAGATGGCGGCGAGTGCACCACCGTCGCACCAGCAGCACCGAAGGTGCGCCTCATTGAAAATCTCGGTCCAATATGCTTGCTTTTTTTCGCCGTCGAATCATCGATACCGTGGGATACAGCCTGGATGGCTTGCGTTTTGCCTGGCGGTCTGAAGAGGCTTTCCGGATCGAGGTGGCGTTGAGCCTGTTGCTGGTGCCGTTGGCGTTGGGGTTAGAGCCTACAGGCGTGGGACGCGCCCTTTTAATCGGCTCGTGGGTCTGGGTCATCGTGGTCGAATTGTTGAACACGGCGCTTGAAAAAACCGTGGACCGACTGTCCTTGGAGCGGCACCCTCTGTCCAAGTCGATCAAGGATCTGGGCAGTGCTGCCGTGGGTCTGAGCCTGGTGTTGGCGCTGGTGATCTGGGTGTTGGTGTTGGCCTGAGCGGGGCCTTTCGCCGCCTCAGCCCCGATTTGTTTCAGACTTTGCTGAACGTCACGACGTGATCGGCCATGATGCGGATGCCGATCCACTCGCCCAGGGTGTGATCGTGATGGCTGGGCACATGGGCCAGGACCGTCTGGCCATTGGCCAGTCTCAGGGTGTATAAAAACTCCGAACCCCGAAAAGCTTTGCGGATGATTTCGGCTTTGACTGGGGCTTCGTCGTCGTGGACGATGTCATCGGCGCGCAAGAGCACATCGCAAACCCCGTCGGGGTAGGTCCCCGGCAGCGGGCACTCGTGCATGTCGATCAGATCGCCGACGGCGGTGTGCACCACCAGGTGACCTTCATCGAGTGAGATCTGGGCAGGCGTGAACACCCCATGGCCGATGAACTCGGCCACAAAGCGGGTGTTGGGGCGGTGATAGAGCTCGTAGGCCTCACTCCATTGGTGCAACCGTCCCTCCAGCATGACCCCGATCAAATCACCCATGGCAAATGCTTCGAGTTGATCATGGGTGACGAGCAGGGCCGTCGTTTGAGCGTCTTTCAGGATTTGCCGAACCTCGATCGCCAATCGCTCTCGCAATTCGATATCGAGGTTGGAAAAGGGCTCATCCATCAGCAGCAACTGGGGTTGCGGGGCCAAGGCCCGTGCCAGCGCCACCCGTTGCTGTTGACCTCCCGAGAGTTCGTGGGGGTAGCGGGTACCGCTCTTGGGCAGACCCACCAGGTCGAGCATTTGGCGCACCCGCTGGGCGCGCTCATGGCGCGGCCGATCCAGCAAACCAAAGCCGATGTTGTCTTCGACGCTCAGGTGAGGAAACAAAGCATGATCCTGAAACACCATCCCAATGCGCCTTTGCTCGGGGGGGGTGTGGCGGGATCGGCTGCTGACCACTTGCTTGGCCAATTTGATGTCGCCTTGGTCAACACGCTCGAGCCCGGCAACGGCCCTGAGCAAGGTGGTTTTGCCGCAGCCCGAAGGCCCCAACAGCACCCCGATCTCGCCTGCGCGCAAGCCCAGGCTGACTTCGTTGACGGCGGGTCGCGGGCGTTGCGGGTACTGCACCACCAGCTGTTGAATGTCTAAGAACATATGACCATTTTAAGGAGGTCGCTGGGCGCCCCTCTTTACAATCGAGTCATGACCCCTTGGCGATGGACCCATTTGTTGTTGGCAGTGCTGGCGTTTGCTTTGGCTTTGCCGGTGTTGTCCCTGCTGGGGTCCTGGGTCGGCTGGAATGAGCAGTCGGGTCAGATTTTGTCGGAAATGTCGCGCACCGTGTTGCCCGAGTATGTGTGGACCAGCCTCGCTTTGTGTTTGGGGGTCGGGTTTGGGGTGATCGTGCTGGGCATGGCTTCGGCGGTCTGGGTGACTTTGTTTCGCTTTCCCATGCGCGGGTTTTGGGAGTGGGCTCTGTTGTTACCGATGGCCATGCCCGCTTATGTGCTGGCATACGCCTATACCGATTTTTTACAGTTCAGTGGGCCCCTCCAAGTCGGTCTGCGCGAGTCGCTGGGCCTGCAGGGTCGTTTGTTGCCTGAGGTGCGCAGCGAGGGCGGAGCCGTGCTGGTTTTTACCCTGTCCCTTTACCCCTATGTGTATGTGCTGGCGCGCGCCGCGCTGGCTGATCGCGCCAGTCCGCTGATGGAGGCGGCCCGTTTGCTGGGCGCTCCGGCGTGGCGACGGTTTTGGCGCGTCGCCGTGCCGCTGGCACGACCCGCTGTGGCAGCCGGTGCGGCCTTGGCCCTCATGGAAGTGCTGGCTGACTATGGTGTAAGCAGTTACTTCGGGATACAAACATTCACCGCCGGGATTTACAAAGCCTGGTTATCCATGGATAACCGCTTGGCGGCGGCTCAGTTGGCGACTTGGTTGCTGGGTGCGGTCGCTTTGCTACTGGCTTGGGAAAAACAGGCCCGTTCACGACAGCGGTTTGCCAGCGTGCGCCCTGATCGGCAGGGTCCCGAGTCACAGCCTCGAGAGCTTCGGGGCTGGGCCGCCGCCGGGGTCTGGTTGGCCTGCGCCTTGCCGGTGTTGTTGGGTTTTGTGTTGCCCGTGCTGATCTTGACCCATGCGCTGCTGCGCAGTGAATGGGAGTGGGCTTGGCAAGGGGTGCGTTTTGCCCATTGGGCCTGGAACAGCCTGATGTTGTCGGCGGCGACGTCTGTCCTGGCGGTGGGGGTGGCCTGGCTGTTGGCTGCTCAAGAGCGGCTCACTCCCAGCGTCTGGTCAAGGGCTTCCAAAGGCCTGGTCGGTTTGGGTTATGCCATGCCGGGGGCGGTGGTGGTCGTGGGCTTGTTGTTGCCGGTTGGCTGGTTACAAGCCATTCGGCCGGATTGGGGCGTGGGTTACTGGTTGACTGCCAGCGTGTTGGGTTTGATTTGGGCCTATCTGGTGCGATTTGTGTCGGTGGCGCTGCAGTCGGTTCAAAGCGGTTATGAGCGCATTCCGGGTGCGATCGATGACAGCGCCCGCATGTTGGGGGTGCGCTCAGGTCGCTTGTTCTGGCGTATTCACGGACCGTTGCTGCGCCGGCCTCTGGTGGCGGGTTTGTTGCTGGTTTTTGTCGATGTCATGAAAGAGTTACCGGTGACATTGGTGTTGCGGCCGTTCAACACCGACACGCTGGCCGTGATGGCGCATCAATTAGCCCGCGATGAGCGGTTGGCGGAGGCTGCCTTGCCGTCTCTGGCATTGGTGGCAGTGGGTTTGTTACCCGTCATCTTGCTGAGCCGGGCATTGGGCTCGCGCCGCGACGGGTGACGCTCAGGCAATCACCTGGCTGTCACGCAAAGCGCTGATTTGTCCCGCACTCAGCCCCAGCTCGGTCAGCACCGCATCGGTGTCGACGCCCAGCCCCGGGGCACTGCTGCGCACGCGGCCTGGCGTGCCCAAAAGTTTGGGCACGATGCCCGGAACATCCATCTCGTGGCCGTCGCGGGTCTGTTGCTTCAGGATCATGTCGCGGGCGCGAAAGTGCGGGTCGTTGACGATGTCTTTGGCGGTGTAGACGCGGCCGGCCGGGACCTTGGCGTCGGAGAGTTGCGCCAGCACCTGATCCACGGTTAGATTTTGGGTCCACCGGCCGATGGCGGCGTCGATTTCATCGACCCTTTGAACCCGCCCTGCGTTGTCCGCCAGATCGGGGTCCTGACCCAGGTCGTTGCGCCCCATCGTGGCCATGAGGCGTTTGAAGATGCTGTCGCCGTTGCCGGCGATCAGCACCACCCCGTCGCTGCAAAGGTAGGCATTGGAAGGTGCAATCCCCGGCAGGGCAGACCCTGCGGGCTCGCGCACTTCGCCAAAGGCACTGTACTCGGGGATCAGGCTCTCCATCACATTGAGCACGGCTTCGGTCAGAGCCACGTCGATCACCTGTCCTTTGCCGCCGTTGACTTTGCGGTGATAGAGGGCAGTCAGCACGCCAATCGTGCCGTGCAAGGCGGCCAGCGAATCGCCAATCGAAATGCCGCAGCGCACCGGGACCCGGCCCGGCTCACCCGTCAGATGGCGCAGGCCGCCCATGGCTTCGCCAATCACGCCAAAGCCCGGCAGATCGCGGTACGGGCCCGTTTGCCCATAGCCGGAGATGCGCAGCATGATCAGCCCCGGGTTATCCTGGGACAGGGCGGCATAGTCCATGCCCCAGCCCTCGAGCGTGCCGGGCCGAAAGTTCTCAATCAGCACGTCGGCCTGCGCAATCAGGCGCTTGGCAATGGCTTGCCCCTCGGGATGACGCAGATCAATGGCGATCGAGCGCTTGTTGCGCGATTGGACTTGCCACCAGACCGAGGTGCCGTCGAGGATCTTGCGCCAATTGCGCAGAGGGTCTCCGGCGCCCGGCGACTCGATCTTGATCACTTCGGCGCCAAAGTCACCCAGTGTTTTGCCGGCAAACGGCCCGGCGATCAGCTGGCCCATTTCAATCACCCGCAGGCCTTTCAGGGCGTCGGAGTTCAGTGCATTGGGATTCATGGAGTCTCTCATCGTTTGCGGCAGACAGTCGCAGTGTCAAGGCATCAGGTTTAAGGGGTTGGGGTGTTTTGTAGTTCAAGCGCGAAGGCATACAGCGCCTTGCGTGAGCCGCCCGACAACTCGGTGGCCAATTGCACCGCTGTTTTCAGGGGCAGGTGGGGCAACAAAGTGCGCAGTTCGCGTTCGCCGGTCAACGCATCGACTGCGCCTGTGGGTGGAAGTTCATGCAGCACCAGTGCAAACTCTCCCTTGAGCCGGTGCGGACTGGCTCGGAGCCAGTCGCTGAATCGGTGGGTGTCGATGAGCGCAATCTCTTCAAATTGTTTGGTCAGTTCGCGCCCCACCGTCAATCCGCGCAAGGGCCCTGCTCCGAGTTCTGCGGCCAGGTCTTCAATCCGATGCGGGGCTTCGAGCAAACACTGCGGTCTGGGGTCTTGCATGAGTTCGCTCAGGCGCTGGGCACGTGCTTGGCCTTTGGCGGGCAAAAAACCCTCAAACACAAAATCGGCCCGCTCGCCGCGCCAGGCACCACTGGCGCTGAGCACGGTGGTGACGCTGCTGGCGCCAGGCAACGGGATCACGCGCAGACCTGCTTGCAACACCAGGCGGGCCAGTTTTGATCCCGGATCGGAGATGCCGGGCACCCCGGCGTCACTCAGGTACGCCACCCGCAGGCCGGAACGCAAATGGTCGAGCACCTCTTGGGCTGCGCCCGCTTCGTTGTGTTGGTGCAGGGGGATCCAGCGAGGCCTGGAGGTCTCCAGGCCCAGCGCACGCAACAGCTGTTGACTGTGGCGGGTATCTTCGCAGGCCACGACGTCGACCAGGTTCATGACGTGCAGAGTTCGCAGACTGATATCGGCCAGATTACCGATCGGCGTGGCCACCATATACAGAGCGCCCGCTGGATAATCTTGCAAGGCCGCCACGGCATGGGCGGCAATGCGGGCGGAGTCAAACGATGGGTTCAAGGATCACCTCTGTAGGGACAGGCCCCGGGGTCAGTCGCACGGCTTTGGGCAATGCAGCCGAAGACCGGGTGTTGGCCATGATGCTGGCGCGTGGCTGGCAACTGCTGCACCGTCATTATCGGTCGCCTGGTCGGGGTGGCGGCGAAATTGACCTCATCATGTGCGATCCGGGCGGTGTGGTGGTGTTCGTCGAAGTGCGCCAGCGCACCCGATCCGGCTGGGGCGGCGCTCTGGCCAGTGTCACGCGCGCCAAACAAAAGCGTATCATCTGGGCGGCACGCCATTTTTTGGTGCCGTTTGGCGGTGACCCGCCCTTTTGCCGTTTTGATGTGGTTGCCCTCGAATCCGACGGGGTCAAGTGGATTCAGGGGGCATTTACTTTATGATGTCGGGCATGTTAGAGCAACGCATCGCGCAGCAATTCATCGACAGCGCCGACCTGAAATACCAGGCCGCCGATCAAATGTCCAAGCCGATTGCCGATGCAGTACAGGCATTGCTGGCTTGCGTCACCAACGGCGGCAAGGTGTTGGCCTGTGGCAACGGCGGCTCGGCTGCCGACTGCCAGCATTTCGCCGCCGAATTCGTGGGCCGGTTCGAGCGCGAGCGCCCCGAGTTGGCGGCCATCGCTTTGACGACCGACAGTTCCATTTTGACGGCGATCGCCAACGACTACCAATTCGAACAGGTTTTTGCCAAGCAAGTGCGTGCGCTGGGTCAACCGGGAGATGTCTTGTTGGCCATTTCGACCAGCGGGAATTCATCCAATGTGATCGCTGCCATCCAAGCGGCGCACGAACGCGACATGACCGTGATCGCTTTGACCGGCAAGGGCGGAGGCCGGATGGGCACGATTTTGCGCGAAACCGATTTTCACTTGTGCGTACCGCACGACCGCACCGCACGCATCCAGGAAGTACATCTGCTCACCCTGCACTGCTTGTGCGATGGCGTGGACACGATGTTGTTGGGCACTCAGGAGGACAACCCATGAAACAAGCATTGATTCGATCGGCCGCGGTTTTGGCTTTGGCTTCAGCTTTGCAGGCCTGCGCTCCCCTCATGGTTGGGGGCATGGTGGGCGGCGCCATGGTGGCGACCGATCGACGCACTTCGGGCATTCAGTTGGAAGACGAGGCCATTGAACTCAAAGCGGCCAATCGCATGCGCGAGATGATGGGCAGTCGCGCCCACATCAGCGTCACCAGTTACAACCGACAGGTATTGATCACGGGCGAGGCCCCCAATGCCCAGGATCGCGACTATGCCGCCAAGTTGGTGGGTGAGGTCGAGAACGTGCGCAAGGTCGTCAATGAGGTCGTGATCGGCCCCAATTCCAGTCTGAAAGACCGCTCGACCGATGCCTTGATCACAGCCAAGGTCAAGGCGCAAATGATCGACAGCAAAGATATTTTTGCCAACGCCTACAAGATCGTCACCGAGCGCGGCGTGGTCTATCTCATGGGGCGCGTGACCCAGCGCGAAGCTGATCGCGCCACCGAAGTGGCACGTCAGGTCAGCGGGGTCAAAAAGGTGGTTCGGATTTTCGAGACCATCACCGAGGCCGAACTCAACGCCCTGGTGCCCGAACCCCCGAAGAAATGACCGCGCCATCCAAATAGGGCCTCGTTCGAGGCCCTTGCGGGCCGGGCCGGCCGCCGACACTCACCCCAGGCGCTTGATGAGGCTTGAGGTGTCCCAACGCCCGCCACCCATCTGTTGCACATCGGCATAGAACTGGTCGACCAGGGCCGTCACTGGCACGCGGGCCCCGTTGCGTTTGGCTTCGTCCATGACCAGGCCCAGATCTTTGCGCATCCAATCGACGGCAAAACCGAAGTCGAACTTGTCGGCCACCATGGTTTTGCCCCGGTTGTCCATTTGCCAGCTTTGCGCTGCGCCTTTGCCGATGACGTCGAGCACCTGCTCCATGTTCAGGCCCGCTCGCATGCCAAAGGCAACGCCTTCGCTGAGGCCCTGGACCAAGCCGGCGATGCAAATCTGATTGACCATTTTGGTCAATTGACCTGCGCCAGGCGCCCCCATCAGGGCGAAAGCGCGTGAAAACGCCATGGCCACCGGTTTGACCCGGTCAAAGGGGGCGGAATCGCCGCCGCACATGACCGTCAAGAGACCGTTTTGGGCGCCCCCTTGTCCGCCCGAGACCGGGGCGTCGATGAAGGACACGCCTTGCCGGGCGGCCAAGGCGTGCAATTCACGGGCCACATTGGCCGAGGCGGTGGTGTGGTCGACCAGGATCGAGCCGTTCTTCATGCCGGCCAGCGCACCTTCGGCACCCAGCACCACCGAGCGCAGGTCGTCGTCGTTGCCGACGCACATGAACACGATGTCGGCGCCGTGTGCCGCTTCGCGCGGGGTGGCCGCCGAGGCTTGGCCGTATTCTTGTTGCCAGGCTTGGGCCTTGGCGGGGTTGCGGTTGTACACGGTGACATGGTGCCCGGCCAATGCCAGGTGTCCGGCCATGGGGTACCCCATGACGCCCAGACCCAAAAAGGCCACTCGGGCTGCGGGGGTGGGTTCGTAAGTTTTGGGGTTGGTGCTGGCCATCTGGATCGTTCCTTTAAAAATGAATGGATAAATCATAAGTCTTTGCGGCATCGAAGTGACGTGCGGGGACACTCGGGGTTAAAGTAAAGGGATGACGCAACGATGGACCGACAGTTGGCACGCGGTAGGCCAACGGATCAGGCAGGCCGAGCAGGCCGCAGACAGGCGACCCCACTCGGTGGCCCTGTTGGCGGTGTCCAAAACCTTTCCGGCGCAGGCGGTGCAAGAGTTGGCAGAGGCCACCGGGCAGCGCGACTTTGGCGAAAACTATGTGCAAGAGGGCGTGGACAAAATCCTGGCATTGTCCGCGACCCCCTTGGGCCCGGCGTTGGTATGGCATTGCATTGGTCCTTTGCAAAGCAACAAGACCCGACTGGTGGCCGAGCATTTTGATTGGGTGCATTCGGTGGATCGGTTGCGCATCGCACAGCGCTTGAGCGAGCAACGCCCGGCTCATTTGCCCCCTTTGCAAGTGTGTTTGCAGGTCAACATCGATGGCGGCGCCACCAAGGCCGGCGTGGCGCCTGACCATGCGCTGGCTTTGGCACAGGCAGTCGCCGTCATGCCCGGTTTGTGCTTGCGGGGCCTGATGACCATCCCCGATCCGCTGGATGGGTTTGAGGCCCAATGCCAAGTTCATCGCCGAGCCCTGGCCTTGTTTCAGGACCTAGGGCGCTCGCTGGGTTTGCCGACCTGGGACACGCTATCGATGGGTATGTCCGCTGATCTGGAGGCGGCCATACATGCGGGCAGTACCCTGGTGCGGGTGGGCACTGCTTTGTTTGGCCAGCGGCCTCGTGCGGGCGTTGCTTTTCCAGTACAGTCAGATGCATGAATGCTCCTGAGTCTCCGTTACCCCCCGTTGATCGGGCCCGATTGCAGACGCGCATCGTTGCGGCTTTGACCGAGGCTTTGCCGGCCCATGCCGTGCTGCATACCCCCGAAGACACCACGCCTTACGAATGTGACGGCCTGACAGCCTATCGGCAGCGGCCTTTGTGCGTTGCCTTGCCGGAGACCGAGGCGCAGGTGCAACAGGTGCTCAAAGTCTGTCATCGTTTGGGCGTTCCGGTGGTGGCACGTGGCGCAGGCACCGGCTTGTCAGGCGGCGCCATGCCGCACGCCGATGGCGTGACGCTGTCGATGGCCAAGTTCAACCGCATCCTCTCGGTCGACGCGAACAGCCGCACGGCGGTGGTGCAGTGTGGCGTGCGCAATCTGGCCATTTCCGAAGCGGCGGCCCCTTTGGGCCTGTACTACGCTCCCGACCCATCCAGCCAGATTGCTTGCACCATTGGTGGCAACGTCGCCGAAAATTCGGGTGGTGTGCACTGCCTCAAATACGGCCTGACGGTTCACAACGTGCTCAAGGTGCGCGGCTTCACGGTCGAGGGCGAGCCCGTGGAATTCGGGGGCGATGCCCTGGATGCTCCCGGTTACGATTTGCTGGCAACCGTGGTTGGCAGCGAGGGCATGCTGGCCGTGACCACCGAGGTCACGGTGCGGCTGGTACCCAAACCCCAGTTGGCGCGTTGCATCATGGCGAGCTTTGACGATGTGCGCAAAGCCGGCGAAGCGGTGGCGGCGGTGATTGCTGCCGGCATCATCCCGGCCGGCCTCGAAATGATGGATGGCCCCATGACCATCGCGGTCGAAGATTTTGTCCATGCCGGCTACGATTTGTCCGCAGCGGCCATTTTGCTGTGCGAAAGCGACGGCACCCCCGAGGAAGTCGAAGAAGAAATCGGCCGCATGAGCGAGGTGTTGCGTGCCAGCGGGGCCACTGCCATCACGGTCAGCCGCGATGAAGCCCAGCGGCTGAAATTTTGGAGTGGGCGCAAAAACGCATTCCCCGCCTCGGGTCGCATCAGCCCCGATTACATGTGCATGGATTCGACCATTCCGCGCAAGCGACTGGCCGATATTTTGCAAGCCATATCGGACATGGAGCAAAAATACAGTCTGAAATGCCTGAACGTGTTTCATGCCGGCGATGGCAATTTGCATCCCCTGATCCTGTTTGATGCCAATGACCCCGATCAACTACACCGCTGCGAGCTTTTCGGAGCCGACATCCTCGAGACCAGCGTGGCCATGGGGGGGACCGTGACGGGTGAACATGGTGTGGGCATTGAAAAGCTCAACAGCATGTGCGTGCAATTCACCCCGGAAGAAAACGCCCAGATGCTGGGGGTGAAACAGGCCTTTGACAGCGGCGGGTTGCTCAATCCCGGTAAGGTGATCCCCACATTAACGCGTTGTGCCGAATACGGCAAGATGGTGGTTCGGGGGGGGCGCATGCCTTTTCCCGATTTAGAGCGTTACTGACCCCGGGCGGTTGTCGCCTGAGGGCTTTTCAGGCTCATGGCAATGGTGTAAGAATGGGTCTTTGATCCATTGCAACCGGAGATGAGCCATGGCTTACAACGATTTCGCCACCCAGGCCCAAGGGGCTGCTGCTCAGGTCGGCATCAATTTCGACCACCAGTGGTTGCCCTTCACGGGAAACCGGCACTTTCGCAAAGAGCCACGCGTGTTCGTCAAGGCCGACGGCATGTACTTCACCACCCACGATGGCCGACAAGTCATCGATGGCATTTCCAGTCTCTGGTGTGTCGGTGCCGGACACAACCGCAGCGCCATCCACGAGGCCATCAAGCGCCAACTCGACACCCTGGACTACGGCACGGCTTTTCAGGCAAGCAACGATCAGGCCTTTGAAGCTGCGCGCATGATCGCCGAGTTGGCGCCCGGCGACCTCAACAAGGTCTTGTTTTGCAACTCGGGCTCCGAAGCCGCCGACACCGCCTTGAAGGTGGCGCTGGCTTATCACAGGGCGCGCGGTGAAGGGCATCGCACGGTCTTCATCGGACGTGAGCGGGGTTACCATGGCGTGGGCTTTGGCGGCATGAGCGTCGGCGGCATTCCGGGCAACCGGAAGGTGTTTGGCGGGGCCATGTTGCCCCGTGTGGATCACATGCGTTTCATTCACGATCCCAAAAACGCCTATGTGCACCATGTCGAGCCACAAAGCGACGAAGACTTTTTGCTCGATCTCGAACAACGCATTTTGCCCCTGCACGACCCCAGCAATGTGGCGGCCATCATCGTCGAGCCGGTGGCGGGCAGCGCCGGCTGGTACATCCCGCCCAAGGGGTACAACCAGCGCTTGCGCGAGATTTGCGACAAGCACGGCATTTTGCTGATTTTTGATGAAGTGATCACGGGTTTCGGGCGCATGGGTCATCCCTTTGCCGCCGATTTTTATGGTGTGGTGCCCGATATGCTCAACTTCGCCAAATGCGTCACCAACGGGGTGTTCCCTTTGGGTGGCGTGATTTGTCGCGACTTCATCTACGACGGCCTGATGGACGTGTCGGCACCCGAGTGGGCGATCGAGTTTTTCCACGGCTACACCTATTCCGGTCACCCTGCGGCCTGTGCCGCTGCCATTGCCACCTTGCAACTTTACGCGCGCGAAAAGCTGTTCGAGCGTGCCGGGTCGATGGGGCGTGTATTGGGCGACGCCATGCACTCGGCCATGAAGGGCTTGCCCCATGTGGTTGGCATTCGCAGCATGGGTTTGGCCGCCGTGGTCGAGCTCGCACCCTTGCCGGGTGCGCCAGGCAAACGCGCGTTTGACATCTTCCTCGATTGTTTCCAGCGAGGCTCATTGGTGCGGCCTGCCGGCGATAACCTGGTGTTGGCGCCGTCGTACATCGTTGAAAACGGTCACATCGAGCAATTGGTCGGCACTTTGGCCGACGCCATCAAGCGGCACGCCTGAAGCCCACTCCACTAGGGTGCTTGCGGAGCCTTGGCAACCGGAGGTGGCTCTAGGGCTTTGAGGGTCTGATCGACCCGGTTGCCATTGGCTTGCGTCCACTCGACTCGCACCGGCAGCGTGCCCCATTCGGGCACATACCAAACGTCGATTTGGGCGTCGCCCGAATCCAAGGGCAAGCGCCGGAGTCGCACGGCCATCGTGTCGCCGTAGGGTGTTGGCGTTTTTTCACGACCCTGGGCGGCGACCAGCCAGGTCTCGGTCTGGCGCGAGCTCCACACCGCCAACTTGAATGCTTGCCCCTTCTCAAACGCCAGCGGGGCCGAGGCGACCCAAGCACCTAATTGGACAAACACGCTGAGTCGATCCTGCACACCCGGCTCCCAGGGCTGGGGGGTGGACAGGTTGGGAAATTGAACTTGTTGGCGCTCGGCATTCACCGTGGTGGTTTGGGTGCGCCGGGACTGGTCAACGAAGGTTCGTGGCTCCAAGCCCGAGGCGCCGCGCAGACCCTGACTGAGTTGCGAGCGGCTACCCATTAAAAATGCTCCGACTTTGTAGACCAGTGTGTAGCGCTCATCGGGCTCGGGCGACCAGGCCAGAGATGCGGACGCATGGTAGGCCAGTCCGTTGGACGTTCCTTCGATTTGATAGGCGGCCTGTTGGGCCCCTGACAGTTGTGCCGCTTGACCGGGCAACCACAGCGGGCCGGTCGGCACAGGCGGGTCATTGGCGGCGGGTGTGGTCACGGGCAAAGGGGCCTCGGCGGGGACCGCAGGAAGGGGCGTGGGTTCGGCGGAACGGGGCGGCTCGGCAATTTCGGTGACCGCTGTGGCCATGAAGGGCGGATTTTCAACGGTTGCCGGAGGGGATGCTGATTCTGGCGGCAGTGCCGGCGGGCGGGTGGACTGCGGCGTGCGGACCGCTTGTGAGCGTGCCATTTGTTTGAGTGACCCGCCGGGTGCGGCGGGCTCTGGTTGAACCTGGGTCACCCAAAGTGGGTCAACCACCTGTACCCAAACCGGAGCAGACGACGGGGCGGGGGTCGCCACGAGCACCCATGCATGAAGGGTCAGGGACACGAGCACAGCACTGACCCAAGAGAAAGGTCGGCGGTCAGGTCGTGGAGGCCGGGTGCGGGTCATGGTGGCGTGCAGGGGCGGTGGGCTGTCGGAGATCCGGCGACGATTCAACAAAACTGTAAGATGCGAGCATACAACTCGTCGGGTATCCGACTTGAACCCAAGGAGCAAGCCATGAAATTGGCGACTTACAAAGACGGCTCACGCGATGGCCAGCTGGTGGTGGTGTCGCGTGATTTGACCATGGCCCATTATGCGACGGGTATCGCCAACCGTTTGCAGCAGGCGCTCGACGACTGGAATTTTGTGGCACCGCAATTGCAGGACTTGTCCGACACCCTGAACCAGGGCAAGGCCCGACACGCTTTTCCTTTTGACCCCCGCATGTGCATGGCCCCCTTGCCCAGGGCATATCAATGGGCCGATGGATCGGCGTACATCAACCACGTCGAATTGGTGCGCGCAGCCCGTGATGCCATCGTGCCTGCCGCTTATTACACCGACCCCCTCATGTATCAGGGTGGCAGCGATGATTTTCTGGGGCCGACCGACGATGTGGTGTGCGTCAGCGAGGACCACGGCATTGATTTCGAGGCTGAGCTGGCCGTGATCACTGGCGATGTTCCCATGGGCACCGATGCAGATGCCGCTCTCGAGGGGATCCGCCTGTTGATGCTGGCCAATGATGTGTCTTTGCGCCACCTGATCCCAGATGAGTTGTCCAAAGGCTTTGGTTTTTTCCAAAGCAAGCCCGCCACCGCGTTCAGCCCGGTGGCGGTCACACCCGACGAGCTGGGCGAGGCTTGGCAACACGGGCGCGTGCACCTGACGGTGCAGTCGACTTGGAACGGGCGCAAGGTGGGCATGTGCGACGCCGGTCCTGACATGACCTTTCATTTTGGGCAGTTGATCGCCCACATTTGCAAAACTCGCAATGTGCGTGCCGGCTCCATCGTCGGCAGTGGCACGATCAGCAATCAAGGTGTGGAGCGAGAGGGGCGCAAATCGTGGCCGAAGGGCTACAGCTGCATTGCAGAAAAGCGTGCCATCGAAACCATTTTGGACGGCCAGCCCAGCACCGCCTACATGCGATTCAATGACACGATCCGCATTGAAATGAAGGGCCTGGATGGCCAAAGCGTGTTTGGGGCCATCGACCAGAAGATCGCGCCTCTGGCCTGATCACAGGGGCTGCATGGCGGTCGTTCAGGGCTCATCAGCGCGTGCCATGGCCGGTGCGGCGGTATGGCGGGTGGGTGTGTGCGTCACGCTGATTCATGTCGCGATCGGTTGGGCGGGCTTGACCTGGTTGCGCCTGCCGGATCTCAGCCAGCCCCAAATTCAGTGGGTTGAGTCGGTCCAAACTCCTGCTCAGGCGACCCCAGCGTCGCCGCCATTGAGCCCGTCGATCGTGGCGCCAACACCAGCCAAGCCGCCAGCCCCGGGGATCTCACCCACCTTGGCGGCACCCCAGCGCGCCGTCGAGGCTCCGGTCTTGCCGCCGTCCCCGGTGGCCGAATCCACCCGTGGCGCAGCTCAGGCATCTCTGCCCCAGAGTCTGCCCATGGCAACCGCGGGCAGCCCGGCTGCGCTGCCACGGTCCGACCCGCACCCGACTGCAAGCCCGGTTTCGGCTCCTGGGCCCGACCCGTCATTGCCCTTGAGCTTGCCCAGCGAGCGTGCGAGTTACCTCAATAACCCGCCGCCCACTTATCCAGCGATCAGTCGTCGTTTGGGTGAGCAGGGTCGGGTGGTGATTCGGGTGTACATTGACGAGCGGGGGGAGCCCATCGAAGCCGATTGGGCGCAAAGAAGCGGTTACAGTCGCTTGGATCAAGCGGCCATGACTGCGGTCATGGCCTGGCGGTATGTGCCAGCCAAACGGGGCGAAGTGCCCGTGGCCATGTGGTTCAATGTACCGATCACGTTTGATCTGAAACAGCACAAGGATTGAAACATGGACAGTTCGGTCGGTTGGGGTCATTTTTGGTCGCAGGGTGATGCGGTGACCCGTGCAGTGGCACTGGTGTTGCTGGCGATGTCGGTGGTCACTTGGTCGGTGTTGTGGCTTAAAGCGATGCAATTGACGCGCCTGAGCAAGCAAGCCCGCTTGTCGAGCGACTGGTCCGGCCTGGGCCCGACGCAGCGCCTGGCAGTGCAGGATCAGGCGGCGCCAGACGACCCCTATGCACACCTGACGGTGTTGGCGCGGCAAGCTGGGTCAGAGTTGGAGCAATCCGCACAAACGCGCTGGGTCGAAATGCGCGTTGACCCCAGCGACTGGGTCACCCGCCGTTTGCAGTCGGGCCTTGACGCCTCATGGCGCGAGATTCAATCGCGCCTGACCCTGTTGGCTTCGGTCGGCGCCACGGCCCCGTTTGTGGGGCTGTTGGGCACCGTTTGGGGCATCTACCATGCCTTGCTGCAAATGGGACTGTCGGGACAGGCTTCGATCGATCAGGTGGCCGCACCGGTGGGCGAAGCTTTGATCATGACCGCATTTGGCTTGGCGGTTGCGATCCCGGCGGTGCTGGCCTATAACGGTTTGGTGCGACTGGGTAAAAACCGGCAAGCTCATTTGCGTGCATTCGCCATGGCCTTGCATGCCGAGGTGGTGCTTTCTTCGGCGCGCACCGGCGCCAAGCACGGGGGCTGAGATGGGTTTTGAGTCGCACGAAGAGGCCGATGAGGTGATGAGCGAAATCAATGTCACCCCTTTGGTCGACGTCATGTTGGTGCTCCTGATCATTTTCATGATCACCATGCCGGTCATGAAGCAGGCGGTTCAATTGCAATTGCCGCAGGCTGCCAGTCAGCCGTTGGACCCCAAGCCTGTGGTATTTCGCCTGCTGGTCGATGCCCAGGGTCGTTATGTGCTGGACCAGTCACCGCTGAGCCTGACCGACTTGCGCGAAAAATTGGCGCAACTGGCCGCACGTGATCCCCAAGCCGCTTTGCACATTTGGGCCGATCGGCAGGCGCAATACGACGCTGTGGCGCAGGCCATGTCAGCGGCCCAAATGGCGGGCGTGCAAAAAATCGGATTCGTGACCGACAAACCCAAAGGAGCGCCATGAAAACCACTCCCACCACTGATTTTTCAAAGTTCGTCCCCGGTTTTGATTTTTTGCAAAAGTTGGCGGGGGCCTCTGGGCCTGCAGGCGCACCCTCGGTCAGCAGTTGGGTGGCGCCGACGCTCGACCCCAAGGAGCTTGAGCGCCGCATCCAGGACCTCAAAACCGTGCAGTTCTGGTTGGAGCAAAACACCCAGGCGGTGGCGGCCACCATTCAGGCACTGGAGGTGCAGCGCATGACCCTGGCAACCTTGCAGGGCATGAATGTCAGCATGGGTCACTTGGCCGACGCTTTGAAGGTCACGCCAGCAGCTGACCCTGCGCCTGCTGCGGTCGAACCCGGCCCGGCTGCGCCCGGGGCGCGGGCAAAACGCCCCCTGCAGGCGGGTGAACAGACGTCCGCTGCCAGCGCTTCGAGCGAGGGTGCTGGAGCCATCGATCCGATGGCATGGTGGGGTTCGTTGACGCAGCAATTTCAGCAAATTGCTGGCGAGGCCATGAAAGACATGCAAGACAAGGCGCAAAAAATGACCGCCGCGCAAGCGGCCCCGACTGCCAAACCCCGGGCCCAGTCTCGCCGGACCACAGGAGCAACCGCGCGCAAAACCCCGGCCCCCAAAGGGCGGAAAAAGACATGAAGCTGTTCCCTCATGGACATGCCACCCACCCCCAGTGGGCCATGGCGGCAGGATTGGTGGTGGCCCAATTGCGGGCTCAAATGGCCCTGCCCGAGTACGCCCAACAACCCCGTTTGGGCTTGCTGTATTTGACCGATCGCTATGCGATGCACGCCGCCTCCATCCTGGATCATTTGCGCGCTGAATTGCCCATGGTGACCGACTGGAGCGGTACCACCGGGATCGGCGTGTGCGCACCTGGTGTGGAGTATTTCGACGAACCGGCGCTGAGCGTCATGTTGCTCGATGTCCCTGAGTCGGCGTATCGGCTGTTCAGTGGTCAAAAGCCCCTGAGCCAAGCCCTGTCCCAGGGGTTCGAAGCCCGCACGGCGCTGGTGCATGCCGACGGCGGCACCCCCGATCTGACCGAATTGGTGGCCGAGTTGGCCCAAAGCACGCGAAGCGGCCATGTCTTTGGCGGCTTGGCCAGTGGCCGGGGTCAGTTGCCCCAGTGGGCCTTGCACGAGGGCTTGGCGATCGAAGCCGGTGTGTTTCAAGGGGGCTTGAGCGGGGTGGCGTTTGCCCCCGATGTCGCTTTGGTGTCGCGGGTCACGCAGGGTTGCCAACCGATCTCGATCACCCGCACCGTCACGGGTTGCGAGGGCCATGTGGTGACCCAGCTCGACGGCGAAGCGGCGCTTGATGTGTTGTTGGCCGATTTGGGGGTCGATTTATATGACCAGCGCCGCGCCGTGGACAAGGTGCGTCAAACCTTGGTCGGATTGACTCGTTCCACGCAAGCCATGTTGCAGCGCGGCGGCGAGTTTGGCGAAGAAGTCATGGTGCGTCACATCATCGGTCTGGATCCGAACCGGCGCGCCTTTGCCGTGGCGCAAGATTTGGAAGAAGACATGCAACTGGCATTTTGCCAACGCAACCCGGCGGCCGCCAAGGCCGATTTGTTGCGCATCGGCGCTGAAATTCGCGAGGCGCTGGAGCCCGAGGAAGTCAGCGCCGAATGGGGCGAGGCGATGGCCAACGAGGCCACCCAGGGCCCCCATTTGGCGCGTGGCATCGCCGGCGCCATATATGTCAGTTGTGCGGGTCGTGGCGGACCTCATTTCGGCGCCCCCAGCGCCGAACTCCAACTGGTTCGCAGGGCTTTGGGCGACGTGCCCCTGGTCGGTTTTTTTGCGGGCGGTGAAATCGCCCATCGCAATGTGTATGGCTACACGGGCGTGTTGACGGTGTTTACCGGGGAGTCGGCATGAGTCAGGTGGGATTGATTGGTTTGGGCGCCATGGGGGCGGGCATGGCGGGCAGTTTGCGTCGTGCCGGGCATCGGGTACACGTGTTTGATGTGCGCGCCGAAGCGGCGCAGGCTTTTGCAGCACAAGGCGGGGTAGCCAGCGCCACTTTGGCCGATTTGGGAGCCGCTTGCGATGTGGTGATTTCGGTGGTCGTCAATGCCGAGCAGACTGAGCAGGTGTTATGGGGCGCCGATGGTCAAGGCGGTGTGGCCTCAGCCATGCGACCGGGGAGCACCTTTGTCATGTGTTCGACCGTGGCGCCTCAACGCTCGATCGCCTGGGAGCAAGCCCTCCAAGCGATGGGCTTGCATTACCTGGATGCGCCCATTTCTGGCGGCGCTGCGCGTGCCGCCAGCGGCGAGATGACCATGATGACTGCCGGAACACCCGAGGCTTACACCCGCACCGAGGCTTTTTTGCAAGTCATGGCGGGCAAGGTTTACAAGCTTGGTGATCGCGCCGGCAATGGCTCTAAAGTCAAGATCATCAACCAATTATTGGCCGGGGTTCACATCGCCGCTGCCGCCGAAGCCATGGCCTTGGGTCTGCGTGAAGGCGTCGATGCGGCCGAGCTGTACGAGGTCATCACCCACAGCGCCGGCAACAGCTGGATGTTCGAAAACCGCATGGCGCATGTGCTGGCCGGGGACTACACGCCGCTGTCGGCGGTAGATATTTTTGTCAAGGATTTGGGCTTGGTGTTGGACACGGCTCGTGGCAGCAAATTTCCGTTGCCTTTGGCCAGCACGGCGCATCAGATGTTCATGCAGGCTTCATCGGCTGGTCATGGGCGTGAAGACGACAGCGCCGTGATCAAAATTTTTCCAGGCATCGATTTGCCCTCTCCCTGAGCCCCTCTCTGCCAAAGCGAGGCGTAGCACAGGCCCAACCCACTAAGCCACAGGCGCCGTACACACGTCTACCCACACGCCCCGGGTGACTTGCGCCATCAGATCGACCGAAATCCGCACCGCACTGTCGATGCTGCCTGCTGCGGGCAGCATTTCAGCGTACAGCTGCATTGAGCGATCCAGATGCACCGGCAAGGGGGTGGCCAAGCCAAACGGACAAACACCGCCCACCGGATGGCCTGTGAGCCGCACCACTTCGTCGGCTGGCAGCATCTTGCCTTTGCCAAACGTGGCTTTGAATTTGCCATGATCAATGCGCACATCCCCGGCAGCGACCACCAAAATCACCCGCCCGTCGTTCAGCCTGAAAGCCAGGGTTTTGGCGATTTGTCCTGGCGCAACGCCATGCGCCGCAGCTGCGGTGGCCACGGTGGCGGTGGTCTCGGTCGTGACCAAGATCGGTACATCGAGCCCCCGCTCTTGAAAAAACGCGCGCACCGATTCGAGGCTCATGGTCAAACCCCGCGGGCGCGATCGAGCGCAAACTGACGCCGGAACTCGGTGTAACGGCCTTGTTCCAGTGCTTGCCTGACCTCATGCATCAAGTTCAGGTAGTAGTGCAAGTTGTGGATGGTCGCCAGCATGGGGCCGAGCATTTCGCCACAGCGGTCGAGGTGGTGCAAATAGGCGCGGCTGAAGCCGCCACTGACGCTGCCATCGGCTCGGGTGTGACCCGCACACGCATAGCAGGTGCAGGTGTCGTCCAGCGGCCCGTGGTCGCTTTTGTGGCGGGCGTTGCGAATCTTCAGGTCTCCGAAGCGGGTGAACAGCGTGCCGTTGCGGGCATTGCGGGTGGGCATGACACAGTCGAACATGTCGACCCCTTCGGCCACGCCCTGAACCAGGTCTTCGGGTGTGCCCACGCCCATCAAATAGCGGGGCTTGTGCGAGGGTAAACGGTGTGGAGTGTGCGCCATGATGCGCAGCATTTCGTCTTTGGGCTCGCCGACGCTCACGCCACCGACTGCATAGCCCGGAAAATCCATCTCGACCAGCGCTTCCAGCGATTCCTGCCGCAAGTGTTCAAACATGCCGCCTTGGACGATGCCAAAGAGGGCGTTGGGGTTTTCCAGGCGCTGAAACTCGGCTATGGAGCGTAAGGCCCAACGCCGGCTCATTTCCATGCTGGCGCGTGCTTCGACCTCGGTGGTCAGGTGACCCTTGGTCTCGTAGGGTGTGCATTCATCGAGTTGCATCACGATGTCGCTGTTGAGCACGGTCTGAATTTGCATGCTGACCTCGGGCGACATGAACAACTTGTCGCCGTTGACCGGCGAGGCGAAATGTACGCCCTCTTCGGTGATCTTGCGCATCTCACCCAAAGACCAGACCTGAAAGCCTCCGCTGTCAGTGAGGATCGGCTTGTTCCAGCGTTCAAAGCCGTGCAAACCGCCAAAGCTTTGCATGATGTCCAGCCCGGGGCGCATCCACAAATGGAAGGTGTTGCCCAAAATGATCTGAGCCCCCATGTCTTCCAGACTGCGGGGCATGACCCCTTTGACGGTGCCGTAGGTGCCCACCGGCATGAAGATGGGGGTTTGCACCTGACCATGGTTCAGGGTCAGTGTGCCACGCCGGGCGTGGCTGGCAGGGTCGGTGGTGAGCAGTTTGAATTCAAGCACGATCAAATTGTAGGAGAGAGATCAGGTCGGGGTTGCCGTTGCAGCAGCATCGCATCGCCATAACTGAAGAAGCGGTAACGTTGCTCAATGGCATGCCGATACAAGCCCATGATGTGCTCGTAGCCGGCCAAGGCCGAAACAAGCATCATGAGGGTGCTCTTGGGCAAGTGGAAGTTGGTCAACAACAAATCAACCACCTGAAAAGAAAAGCCCGGGGTGATGAAGATGTTGGTGTCGCCCTCGACCTGACCCGTGCGGGCCCACGACTCCAGCGTGCGCACAGTGGTGGTCCCCACCGCCAGGATGCGCCCGCCCTGTTGGCGACAGCACTCAATGGCAGCCAGTGTGGCCGCAGGAATCCGATACCACTCGTGGTGCATGACATGCTGATCGATGCGCTCGGTTTTCACGGGCTGAAAGGTCCCTGCACCCACGTGCAGGGTGACGCTGGCACGTTGCACGCCGCGCTGCGCCAGCCGATCCAGCACGCCTTCGTCAAAGTGCAGGGCGGCGGTGGGCGCAGCCACAGCACCCGGCTCGCGGGCAAAGACGGTTTGGTAGCGGCGTTCGTCCTCGGCATTGTCTTCGTGGGTGATGTAGGGCGGCAAGGGCACATGACCGTGGGCCGCCATGAGGTCGTGCGGCGGACCGCTCAAGGCCAACCGAAACAGGTGGCCTTGGGCGTCGGGCCAACGTCCCAACAGTTCGGCTTCGAAGCCGCCCGCCATCAGCAATCGGGTGCCCGGCACCGGTTTTTTGCTGACCTTCATGTGGGCCACGACCTGATGCGGCGGCTCGCCCGCCACATCGGCCAGCACCCGCTCAACCAGCAATTCCAAAGCGCCGCCACTGGGCTTGTGTCCATGCAGGCGCGCTTTGATCACCTGAGTGTCATTGAAAATCAACAGGTCATCGGGCTGCAAAAGGTCGGGCAAGTCGCGAAACACCCGATCGACCGGGCTGCCGGCCCGGCCATCAAGCAGGCGCGAGGCGCTGCGTTCGGGCGCAGGATGCTGGGCAATCAGTTCTGGGGGCAGGGCGAAGTCGAAGTCCGAGAGCGTGAACTCGGGGCGGGGGTTCGCAGAGGTGTGCATGGTGCTTGAGGGCCGGACGGGCCCGTTCCAAGTGAATCAGACTGCGATTGTGGCGCAATATCCTCGACAATCAGGGGCATGTCCGCAACAACCCCACGCCCAGCCCAGCCCACGCTGTCAGCGCCGCAAAAAGCCCTGCGCAAAATGGGGTTGGAGCGTCCGGTGGACCTGGCACTGCACCTGCCTTATCGCTACGAAGACGAAACCCGGGTGGTCAAATTGCGCGACGTGCGCGAGGGCGATGTGGCGCAGATCGAGGGCGAGGTCTTGCGTTGTGACGTGGCGTTCAAGCCGCGTCGCCAGTTGTTGGCCGTGATCGACGATGGCAGCGACACCTGCACCCTGCGTTACTTCAACTTTTACCCCAACATGAAAAAAGTTCTTGAAGTGGGCAAGCGAGTGCGGGTGCGCGGTGAGGTGCGTGGCGGATTCATGGGGCGCACCATGATGCACCCCACGGTCTCGGCGGCGGGCGCACCACTGGCCGAAGCCCTGACGCCTGTTTATCCCGGCACGGCCAACTTGCCTCAGGCTTATTTGCGCAAAGCGGTGCAAGGCGGTTTGGAGCGCGCCATGCGTGAGGGGGCTTTTGCCGAAACATTGCCAACCCATTTGCAGCCCGAGGGCATTTGGCCCTTGGGTCAGGCCTTGCAATTTCTTCATCACCCCACTCCCGACACCCGTTTGGCCACGCTGGAGAATCGATCGCACCCGGCCTGGTGTCGCCTCAAAGCCGAAGAATTGCTGGCTCAGCAGTTGTCGCAATTCAAAGCCAAGCGCGAGCGCGACGCACTGCGCGCCCCCGTGTTGTCTCCCCAAACGGGCGCAATCCTGGATGGTCTGCGGCGCGCCCTGCCTTTCACCCTGACCGGGGCGCAGCAGCGCGTGAGCCAAGAAATTGCCGCTGATCTGGGCCGCAGCGTACCCATGCATCGACTGCTGCAAGGCGACGTGGGATCGGGCAAGACCGTGGTGGCGGCGCTGGCTGCTGCGCTGGCGATGGACGCCGGATGGCAATGTGCCCTGATGGCCCCCACTGAGATCCTTGCCGAACAGCATTTCCGCAAGCTGGTGCATTGGATCGAGCCCCTGCTGACCCCCTTAGGCAAGCGGGTCGCCTGGTTGACCGGCAGCCAAAAAAAGAAAGAGCGCCAACAGATGGCGCAAGCCATCGCTAACGGTGAGGCGCTGCTGGTGGTGGGCACTCATGCGATCATTCAGCAAGATGTGAGTTTCCAACGCTTGGGTTTGGCCATCATCGATGAGCAACACCGTTTTGGTGTCGAGCAACGCCTGACCCTGCGCCGCAAAACCCAAAGTGCCGTTGATGCTGCTGGCGTGCAAGAACCGCACATGTTGATGATGAGTGCGACCCCGATCCCGCGCACCCTGGCCATGGCCCACTACGCTGATCTTGATGTGTCCACCCTGGACGAGTTGCCGCCCGGCCGCACCCCGGTGCTGACCCGCTTGGTGGCAGACGCCCGCAAGGCCGAGCTGTTGCAGCGCATCCGCGCCCAAATCGACGAGGGGCGCCAGGTGTACTGGGTCTGCCCCCTGATCGAAGAAAGCGAAGCACTGGACCTGAGCAACGCCACCGAGACCCACCAGCGACTGACCGAGGCCCTCAATCGCGACCCGGACCGCCCCGTCATGGTCGGTTTGTTGCACTCGCGCATGCAGCCCGCTGACAAGAAAGCTGTGATGGACCTCTTCACAAAGGGCGATATGGCGGTGCTGGTCAGCACCACGGTCATCGAGGTCGGGGTGGATGTGCCCAACGCCTCGCTGATGGTGATCGAGCACGCCGAGCGTTTTGGCTTGAGCCAGTTACATCAATTGCGGGGCCGGGTCGGGCGTGGCGCCGCAGCCTCGGCGTGTGTCCTGATGTATTCGGTGGGCGAGGGCGGCCGCTTGTCCGACACCGCACGCGAACGCTTGCGCGCCATGGTCGAGACCTCCGACGGTTTTGAGATCGCTCGCCGTGACCTGGAAATTCGGGGGCCCGGTGAGTTTTTGGGTGCGCGCCAGTCGGGTGTGGCCCTGCTGCGTTTTGCCGACTTGCAAACCGACACCGAATGGCTGGAATGGGCCCGGCGCATCGCTGGGGACATGCTTGATCAGCATCCTGAATTGGCCGAAAAACACCTGAACCGGTGGTTGGGCCAGCGTGCCGACTTTCTCAAAGCCTGAGCCTGACGGTGTGAAAACCGCAATGCGGGGATAATCAGGTCATGACCCTGACCGAGTTGAAATACATCGTTGCGGTGGCACGCGAAAAGCATTTCGGGCGTGCCGCCGAAGCTTGTTTTGTTTCACAGCCCACCTTGTCTGTGGCCATCAAAAAGCTCGAAGACGAACTCGAAGTCAAATTGTTCGAGCGCAATGCCAGTGAAGTCACCCTGACCCCGTTGGGTGATGAAATCGTGCGCCAAGCCCAAAGCGTGCTCGAGATGGCGGCCAACATCAAGGAAATCGCCAAGCGCGGCAAAGACCCGCTGGCGGGACCGCTGAGGTTAGGCGTGATCTACACCATCGGTCCCTACCTGTTGCCAGAGTTGGTGCGCCACGCGATCGAGCAGACCCCGCAAATGCCGCTGATGCTGCAAGAGCATTTCACGGTCAAATTGCTCGAGATGCTGCGCACCGGAGAAATCGACTGCGCCATTTTGGCCGAACCCTTTCCCGACACCGGCTTGGCCATGGCGCCGCTGTATGACGAGCCTTTCTTGGCGGCGTTGCCCAGTGCCCACCCGCTGGCGCAAAAAAAGCAGATCAGTGCCCGCGAACTGAAGTCCGAAACCATGCTCCTGCTCGGCACCGGTCATTGTTTTCGCGACCATGTGCTCGAAGTTTGCCCTGAGTTCGCGCGGTTTTCCAGCGACGCCGAAGGGATCCGCAAAAGCTTCGAGGGCTCGTCCCTGGAGACCATCAAACACATGGTCGCCGCTGGCATGGGCGTGACCTTGGTGCCGCGTTTGTCGGTGCCCGCCGAAGCTTTAGAAGCGCCCAAGGCGCGCCGCAGCCGCACCGATGGGCACTATGTGCGCTATCTGCCCATCGTCGATGGCGACGACAGCCCGCCGATGCGTCGGGTGGTGCTGGCCTGGCGGCGCAGTTTTACCCGCTACGAAGCCATCGCGGCTTTGCGCAACGCCATCTACATGTGCCAATTACCGGGGGTGGTGCGTTTGTCATGAGGCTCATGCCTTATCTGGATCTGGTGCGCTGGGACCGGCCGGCCGGGTGGCTGTTGCTGCTTTGGCCCTCGTTGTCGGCCCTGTGGGTGGCGGCGCAAGGTTGGCCTGGCTGGCATCTGCTGGGCGTGTTTGTGCTGGGCACCATCCTGATGCGCAGCGCGGGTTGCACCATCAATGATGTCGCAGATCGTGATTTTGATCGCCACGTCAAGCGCACAGCCCAACGGCCAGTCACCAGCGGCGTGCTCAGCGTTCAACAGGCGCTGACGTTTGGAGCCCTGTTGGCTTTGCTGTCTTTTGGCTTGGTGCTCACCCTGAATCAAGTCACCGTCGCCTGGTCGTTCGTCGCTTTGGCGGTGACCCTGATCTACCCCTACGCCAAACGCCATGTGTCGATGCCGCAGGCGGTGTTGGGCGTGGCGTTCAGTTTTGGCATCCCCATGGCGTTTGCCGCGGTTCAGGGTGGTGACCTGGCCTGGCATCAGGCCGGCCATGCGGTCCCGCCGCTCGCCTGGGCTTTGTTGCTGGGCAACCTGTTTTGGGTGCTGGCCTACGATACCGAGTACGCCATGGTCGATCGCGATGACGACTTGCGCATTGGCATGAAGACTTCGGCGATCACGCTGGGGCGTTTTGATGTGGCGGCCATCATGGGCTTTTATGCCTTGCATTTGCTGATCTGGGGGGTCTTGTTGTCCCCCTTTGACCTGGGTTGGCCCTGGTATCTTGCCGTGGTGATGGCGTCATTGCAGGCCTTGTGGTGTTTTGTACTGATCCGAAACCGCCAGCGTGACCCCTGCTTTTTCGCCTTTCGCATCAATCATTGGCTGGGCGCAACGCTGTTTGCCGGCATCGCCCTGGGTTTTGCCTTGCGCTGAAGCGTTTCGGGGCAAGACTACACTTGGCGCATGAAACTTGACCTTGCATTCATCGGCGGCGGCAACATGGCCAGCGCCATTTTGGGTGGATTGATGCGCCAAGGCGTACAGCCCGGACACATTCAGGTGGTGGATCCTTCTCCCGAAGCTGCCGAGCGCCTGCGAGCCTTGGGCGTGGTCGTGGCGCCTCAAGCCCACGCCGATCTGGCCCGCGCCCAATTGGTGATCTGGGCGGTCAAGCCCCAGGTGTTTGCCGAAGCGGCGTGCGCTGCTGCGCCCTATCTCGGGCAAGCCCTGCACTTGAGCGTGGCGGCCGGCATCACCAGCAACAGCATCGCCGCCTGGCTGGGCTCAGAGCGCATTGTGCGCGCCATGCCCAATACACCCGCCTTGGTGGGATTGGGTCAAACCGGACTCTTTGCTCGTGAAGCAGTCACAGCGACCGACCGCGAATTGGTCGAGCAGGTGCTGGCTTCGACGGGGGCCTTCACCTGGGTGCAGACCGAGCCTTTGCTCGATGCCGTGACTGCCCTGTCCGGTTCTGGTCCGGCCTATTTCTTTTATTTCATCGAGTCCATGGTGCGTGCCGGTGCCGCCATGGGGCTGACCGAGGCTCAGGCCCAACAATTGGCGATCGGCACCATGGCTGGCGCCGCCGAACTCGCCCGCACCAGCACCGACAGTCCGGCTGTGTTGCGAGAAAAAGTCACCTCCAAGGGAGGGACCACCTATGCCGCACTCACCCATCTTCAGGCCAAAAATGTTGGTGCTCACTTCGAAGAGGCGATCGAAAAAGCAAGAATCCGGGCCGCTGAACTGGGAAAAGAGTTCGGCTGAAACCGGTGCCATGACCTGCGCCATGCGGGGTCCTGGCAAAAAATAAATGCCGGGACTGTGCAAAACCCGGGAGTTGTGTCATAATAGAGGGCTTCCGCTTTGAAAAGGGCGGGAGTTTCAACCCCAAACACGACTCTGGCAGAGTGCCAGACGAATGACGGGACCAAGACTGATCAGTGCGGCACATGCCCTCTGGTACAAGTTGGGAATTATTCAAAATGATCCAGACAGAATCTCGGCTCGATGTTGCCGATAACACGGGTGCCAAATCGGTTTTGTGCATCAAGGTGCTCGGCGGCTCCAAGCGTCGCTACGCAAGCGTGGGCGACATCATCAAGGTCAGCATCAAGGAAGCCGCCCCGCGTGGCCGCGTCAAAAAAGGCGAGGTTTACAGCGCAGTGGTGGTTCGCACCGCCAAGGGCATCCGCCGTGGCGATGGTTCCCTGATCAAGTTCGACGGCAACGCCGCCGTGCTTCTCAACAACAAGCTCGAGCCCATCGGCACCCGCATCTTCGGCCCGGTCACGCGTGAATTGCGTACCGAGAAGTTCATGAAGATCGTGTCTTTGGCGCCTGAAGTTCTCTAAGCAGAGGGCCCTATGAACAAATTACGCAAAGGCGATACCGTGATCGTCCTGACCGGACGAGACAAGGGAAAGCGTGGTGTGGTGACGCTGCGCAAAGACGACGACCACCTGGTGGTGGAGGGCGTCAACCTGGTGAAAAAACACGCCAAGCCCAACCCGATGGCGGGCATCACGGGCGGCATCGTCGAAAAGACCATGCCCATTCACCAATCCAATTTGGCCATCTACAACGCCGCCACCGGCAAAGCCGATCGCGTGGGCGTGAAGGTGCTGGCCGATGGCAGCAAGGTGCGTGTGTTCAAGTCCAATGGCGAAGAAATCAAGGCGGCATGATCATGGCACGACTGCAACAACACTATCGCGAAAAAGTGGTTCCCGAGCTGACAGCCAAGTTCGGTTACAAATCTCCCATGGAGGTGCCGCGCATCACCAAGATCACCCTGAACATGGGGGTCAGTGAAGCGGTGGCCGACAAAAAGGTCATGGATCACGCCGTTGGCGACCTGACCAAGATCGCGGGCCAAAAGCCCGTCGTCACCAAGGCCAAAAAAGCCATCGCGGGTTTCAAAATCCGCGAGGGTCAGGCGATTGGCTGCATGGTCACCCTGCGTGGCGTGCGCATGTACGAATTCCTCGACCGCTTCGTCACCGTGGCTCTGCCTCGTGTGCGCGACTTCCGTGGTATTTCGGGTCGCGCGTTTGACGGCCGTGGCAACTACAACATCGGCGTCAAAGAGCAGATCATTTTCCCCGAGATCGAGTATGACAAGGTCGACGCTCTGCGCGGCCTGAACATCAGCATCACCACGACGGCCAAGAACGACGAAGAGTGCAAGGCACTGCTGTCGGGCTTCCGTTTCCCGTTCAAGAACTGAGGTGGCATGTGGCTAAAGTAGCATTGATCCAACGCGAGCTCAAGCGCGAAAAACTGGTGGCCAAGTACGCCAAGAAGTACGCCG
>JACCDX011592152.1_pt1 | contig 28791 bp, 22 predicted proteins | sample 7449681 | NCBI WGS metagenome assembly JACCDX01 (sample SAMN15323450, study PRJNA562643) | freshwater metagenome | isolation source: river surface water | place: USA:Blue River Watershed | collected 2017-08-18
ATCGTGACGATGCGCTTACCGGCGAACTCCGGACGCTTGGCGAGCTGGAGGGCGGCCCAGATGTTGGCGCCGGAAGAGATGCCGACGGCGAGGCCTTCGCGGGCGGACACGTCGAGGGCGGTCGCGAACGCGTCTTCGTTGGAAACCTGGATGACTTCGTCGAGCAGCGAGAGGTCGCAATTCTTCGGCACGAAACCGGCGCCGATGCCCTGGATCTTGTGGGGCGAAGGCTGCACGGGCTGGCCGCTGCGGGTCTGGGTGATCACGGGGCTGGCGGAAGGCTCGACCGCGATGGCGAGGAACTTCGGGTTGCGGCCCTTGAGGACGGAGGAAACACCGGTGATGGTGCCACCCGTGCCGACGCCGGCGACGATGGCATCGACCTTACCTTCGGTGTCGGCCCAGATTTCTTCCGCCGTGGTGCGGCGATGCACTTCCGGATTGGCGGGATTATCGAACTGCATCGGCATGAAGGCCGTGCTGCCGATTTCCTCGCGGAGCTGCGTGGCGCGCTCGATGGCACCGCGCATGCCCTTGGCCCCAGGGGTCAGAACGATTTCCGCACCGAGCATGCGCAGGAGGACGCGACGCTCGACGGACATCGTTTCCGGCATCGTCAGGATGCAGCGGTAACCGCGGGCGGCGGCGACGAAAGCGAGGGCGATGCCGGTGTTGCCGGAAGTCGGCTCGACGATCGTACCACCCGGCTTGAGACGGCCATCGCGCTCGGCGGCGTCGACCATCGCCCGACCGATACGGTCCTTCACGCTCGAAAGCGGGTTGAAGTATTCAAGCTTCACCAGGATCTCGGTGTTGAGACCGGCGGTGACCTTGTTCAGACGTACGAGAGGGGTACGACCGATGGTGTCGATGACGCTGTTGTAGATAGCCATGGGGTTAATGATTAGTAGTTGAGTAATGATTAATGGATTAAGCCGAAAGGGTCTGCAAGAAAAAACCCGGGGGTACCGGGCTTAAGCTGACGAACTTAGTAGCGACGCTTGGGCGGAGGGCCCATGGGGCGCGGGGCGCTGTCGCGGAGGCGGAAGATGATGCGGGCCTGGGTGAGGTCAGCGGGGCTCATCTCGACCTTCACGCGGTCGCCCGGGTTGATGCGGATGAAGTTCTTGCGGAGGCGGCCAGAGATCCGGCCCAGCACCACGTGCTTGTTGGGGAGCTCAATCCGGAACATGGTGCCAGGAAGCACCTGCAGGATTTTGCCTTCGAGTTCGATAACGGGTTCTTCAGCCATGCCTTGTATCCCCCTATCCATGCGCAGGATGGCGCCGAGTCAATCACTGTAGTAAGGCAGCCTCCCCGCTTGCCTCCGGGGCCAAGCCGGCGATGCTCCGCTCATGGAAGGCGACAGCCATACTCCCCGCCCGGGCCTCACCTGCCCCTTCGAGAAGCTCCGCCCGTCGCAATTGGTCCGGGATGATGCCTTTTACATGGCTTTGGCCTTCAATCTGGCCGTGGACGCCTGGCGTATCGACGAGGTCCCGATCGGGGCCATCATCGAACGCGGAGGCGAAATCATCGCCGCCGCCCATAATGAGGTCGAACGCTCCAACGACCCGACCGCGCATGCGGAGATGTTGGCCATCACGCAGGCGGCCCACAAGATCGGCGACTGGCGGCTCAACGATTGCACGCTTTACGTGACCAAGGAGCCCTGCCCGATGTGCGCCGGAGCGACCATCATGAGCCGACTGGGGCGCGTGGTCTACGCCTGGGGCGACCCCAAGATGGGCTGCATGGGTGGGGCCACGGCCTTGCACGCCCTCCCCAAACTCAATCATCGGGTAAACGCCGTGGGCGGTGTCCTCGAGGCCCCCTGCAAAGAAATCCTGCAGGCCTACTTCAACATGAAGCGCGGCCGAGAAACCCACGACCCGGCTTGACCCCGTCCGTGTTTCGTCATCGTTGAAACCCATGGACCGCCGCGACTTCCTGAAACAGACTTCCCTCGCCGCCGCGGCCTTGGCCGTCACCCCGCTCTCCGCCCAAAGCCAATCCCTTTCCACTCCCACCATGTCCTACACCCTCGCTCCCCTGCCCTACGCCCACAACGCCCTCGAGCCGCACATCGACCAGGCCACGATGGAAATCCACCACGGCAAGCACCACAATGCTTACGTGACGAACCTGAACGCGGCGCTCGCCAAGGAGCCCAGCTTCAACGGCGGCACCGACGTCGATGCCCTCATCGCCGACCTCTCCAAGGTCCCCGAATCCATCCGCACCGCCGTCCGCAACAACGCCGGTGGCCATGCCAACCACACCTTCTTCTGGAACAGCCTCTCGCCTAACGGCGGCGGCGAACCGGTCGGTGCCCTCGGCGAAGCCATCACGAAGGCCTTCGGCGGTCTCGAAGGCGAGAACGGCCTCAAGGCCAAGTTCAAGGTCGCCGCGACCACCCGCTTCGGCTCCGGCTGGGCCTGGCTCGTCGTCAAGGCCGACAAGTCCATCGCCGTCACCTCCACGCCCAACCAGGACAGCCCGCTCATGAAGGGCATCGCCGACGTGAACGGCGCCCCGATCCTCGGCCTCGACGTCTGGGAACACGCCTACTACCTGAAGTACCAGAACCGCCGCCCGGACTACGTCGACGCCTTCTGGAAGGTCATCGACTGGAAGAAGGCCAACGAGCTCTACCTCAAGGCGATCGCCTAAGCGGCCCCCCCTCCGAATGAAGGCCGGCCCAGCGATGGCGCCGGCCTTTTTGTTTCTGGCGCTTTGGCGAAATGCTGGTGTGATAATGTCACCCCATGCCCCTCCGTGCCTGCTTCCTGCTGCTGGCCCTCTGCTGCCTACACACCGCCCTGGCCCAAACGTCCGCGGCCAAGCCCGACACCGCGCCCAAAGCGACCGCCCTCGAACGCTACACCACGACCTCGAAACGGTTCAGCCTACCGGTTCCGACCGGCTGGAAAAACATTCCAGGTGAAAACCATGGCCTGCGGGATAACGTCTTCATGCACCCCAAGCCGGTGCAAGGGTTTGCCGCCAACGTGGTCATGATCGAGGAAACGGCGCCGGCCAACCTGAAGTTGGGCCAGCTCGTGGACAGCAGCTTGGGCTTGATGGAAAAGAACATGCCCGGCTACGCGACCAGCGACCGCCAAGAACTGAAAACCGCTTCCGGCGTGACGATGATGCGCGTCCGCTACCAATGTCGCTTCCTCCCCAATGGCGTCACTTCCAAGAACGCCGCCTACTTCGTGCTCCTCAAGGACAGCCGCCTCCTCACGATCACGGTCTCGGGCATAGCCGCCACCCCGGACGCGCATGCCGCCGAAGCCGATGCCGCGATCCTCAAACTTGAAACCGCCCCATGAACTTTCCCATGAAATACCCACGCCTCCTCCTCACGCTCGGCGCCTTGGCCGTCGCCTGCCTTCCTTGCGCACACCTGTCGGCCGCCGACGCACCGAAGGCCTCCACGGCTGACCTGTCGAAGCCCGTGCAGGTCTTCATCCTGCTCGGCCAATCCAACATGGTCGGTCTCGGTAAGGTCACCGGCCCCGATGGCTCGCTCGACTTCGCGGTGAAGAACAAGAAGAAGTACCCGCACCTCGTCGACGCCGCGGGCAACTGGGCGGAACGCACCGACGTGCGCAACGTGCGCGTGATGGTCGGCCGCAGCGGCGGCATGCAGCTTTTCAACAACGAGTTCCTGAAGGTCGGCGGCAAGACCATGGGGCCGGAATACGGCATCGGCCATCCGCTCGGCGATGCCGTCGAGGCGCCGGTGATGTTGCTCAAGAGTTGCATCGGCAACCGCAGCCTGGGCTGGGACCTCCTCCCGCCGGGCAGCGAACGCTACGTGTTCGAAGGCAAGGTCTACGCCGGCTACAAGGATCGTCCGGACTCCTGGGCCGTCGATCCGGCCAAGGGCACGGCCACCGTGCCGGCACCCTGGGTCGACAAGGCGGGCAAGCCGATCGACTGGTACGCCGGCAAGCAGTACGACGACGATATCGCCAACGCCAAGAAGGTCTTGGCCGACCTCGGCAAGTACTACCCCGGCGCGACCAAGTACGAGGTCGCCGGCTTCTTCTTCTGGCAGGGCGAGAAGGACGGTGGCAACGCCAGCCACGCCTCCAAGTACGAGGAGAACCTCGTGCGCTTCATCAAGCACCTCCGCAAGGACTTCGACGCCCCCAACGCCAAGTTCGTCCTCGCGACCCTCGGCGAAGCCACCAAGGGCAGCACCGGCAACGGCGGCAAGATCCTCGAGGCCCAGTTGGCCGTCGACGGCACCAGCGGCAAATACCCTGAATTCAAAGGCAACGTCGCGACGGTCTACGCCAACCCCTTGTCCAAGGGCGGGAGCGGCAACAGCCATTACAACGGCAACGCCGAGACCTACATGGACGTCGGCGAAGCCATGGGCAAGGCGATGGCCGCGCTATTGAAGAAATGATCCGAACCCTGCTGCCGCTGGTTTTCAGCGTCGGCTGCTTGGGAGCCGAACCGACCAACCTTCCCCTCCTCCGACTGGAGGTCAAGGAAGCCATCAAAGCGGATGTGCGCGTACCCTGCTCCGCCCGTTTATTGACGCCGGCGGGCCAGGGCACCAGCGACCGGGCAGCCGCGTTGGCGCAAATCAAGATCCGCGGCGCTTCCTCCCAGGTTTACGAGAAGAAATCCTTCTCCCTCAAACTCGCCCAGGAAACCGGCTGGCTGGGGCTGGCCAAGCACCGGGAATGGGTCCTGAACGCGGCTTTCGTCGATGCATCGATGATGCGGCACAAGCTTTCCTACGACTTGTTCCGATCGCTCGGCACGAACGCGGCTCCGCGGCGGGCGGCGGCGAGCCGGTTCATCGAAGTGGAAATGAACGGCAAGTACCATGGCGTCTACCTCTTGATGCAACCGGTCGATGATCAGTTGGCAGGCTTCCCCGCGACCATCGCCACCACGACCGCACCCGCCCTCATCTACAAGGCCGTCGACCATGCGGCCAACTTCGGACAGCCCGGTCACGGCGGGTTCGAACAACGCGAGCCCGACCCCGAAAAACAAGTCTTCTGGGGACCGCTCGACGAGCTGAACCGGTTCGTGAGCCAAGCGACCGACCAGGAGTTCTTCGACGCCGGCAAAGGCATCGCTGCACGGCTCGACGTGGATAACGCCATCGACTTCCACCTGCTCGTGCTGATGACCTCCAACCTCGACGGCATCACCAAGAACTACAATCTCGTCCGGGCCGCCAGCACCACGGCCAACCCGAACCCGAAGTTCGCCTTCGTGCCTTGGGATTACGACGGCACCTTCGGCCGTAATTGGGATGGGTCCGTCGTGGATGCCAAGACATGGCTCTCGAATCGCCTCTTCGACCGGTTGCTCGGTCACCCTTTGTATAAAGCCAAGTACGCCCAACGCTGGCGCGAGCTTCGCGGCAAAGCCTTCACGACCTCCAACCTCGGCCGCATGATGGATGAAAATGCGGCCACCCTAGGTCCAGCCGCCCTCCGGAACGAACGTCGCTGGAAGCAGCTCAACTATGCCGACCCGCAGGCCCTCACGCTGGCGAACGATATCCGCCAGATGAAGCGCTGGACCGCCAGCCGGCTGGATTGGCTCGACGCCGAACTCGCGCGCCGGACGCGAAAATAATCTCCCCCGACCACCTCCCCGATGCGCGCCCTTCTCCTCCTGTTTTACGCCTATATAGCCGGGACAACGCTGTGGGCGGCGACTCCCGCCACCTCGAAAGCCACCCGCCACCAGCCCACCATCGCCGGGACCAACGTCGAGACCTACCGCAAAGTCGGCGCCACCGAACTCAAGCTGTGGATCTTCAATCCCGCGACCAAGGCGGACAAGCCCCTGCCCTGCGTGGTCTTCTTCTTCGGCGGCGGCTGGACCAGCGGGACACCGGCGCAGTTCGAACCCCAAAGCCGTCACCTCGCCAGCCGTGGCATGATCGCCATCGTGGCCGACTACCGCGTGAAAAGCCGCCAGAACGCCCTACCTGCCGATTGCGTGAGCGACGCGAAAGCATGCGTGCGCTGGGTGCGCGCCAATGCCGCGCGGCTGGGCATCGACCCGAGCCGCATCGCCGTGGGCGGAGGTTCCGCGGGCGGGCACCTCGCCGCCGCCGTCGCCACGGTGCCCGGACTCGACTCCGCCACCGACGACAAAGCGGTGTCCTGCCTGCCCAACGCCTTGGTGCTTTTCAACCCCGGCACCGTCATGGCCCCTTTCCCGGGCCTGGAACTCAAAGGCTTTGGCGCCGGCCTGGATAAGTCGAAATTCGGCTGTGAGCCGACGGAAATCTCCCCGCTGCATCACGTCAAGAAAGGGCTCCCGCCGACCATCATCTTCCACGGCAAGGCCGACACCACCGTGCCCTACGCCACGGTCGAGAAATTCACCGAAGCGATGAAGGCCGCCGGCAACCGCTGCGAGTTGATCGGCTACGAGGGCCAGCCCCACGGCTTCTTCAACAAGAGCAAGTACCAGGAGACCCTCGACGCCACCGACGCGTTCCTCGTCTCCCTCGGCTACTTGCCCAAGAGATAAGCCGACCAAACGGGGCGCCCGAGCCGCAGGCGCTTACGCGCCGCCGCGGCGGATCTCGGAGCCTTCGAAGCGGATCGAGACGCGCCAGACCTTCTTCACGCGGGTCAGGATGCGGCCGCTGATCGGTTCGACGCTCTCCGGGATCTCGATGCGGTGGAGGTCCACGACGGCGTGGAAACCGCGCTCGGAGAAGATGTCGATGAACATGGCGATGGCCAAGGAATCGTCGAAGACCGGAGTCTCGGTGTTCACGTGGGCCTGCCCGGAGATGGCATGCGAGCGGATGATCGGCAGGAACTTGTCCTGGATCAGGTCGATGACGCGCCGGAAGGTCACCGCATGGCGCTCGGCGTAGTCGTCGAGGCGGCGGACGAGGTCCTGACGGGCGTGCTGGACGATCTGCGACGACAGCGGGATCGGCGAGATCAAGTCATAGGTCTCTTCCGACAGCTCGAGCGAGCTCTGGTACTGGAGTTCCTTGATGATGCGGGCCTGGACCTCCGGCAACGAGCCGTGCGCGTTGATGAAGTGGTAGTGGAAGATATCCCGCAGCGACTGGAGCGGCTCGTAGGTGCGCTCCTTGAAGATGCGGTAGCGATTGCGGGCCGCCTCCGCGCTCAAGTCGGTCTTCCGGACCTCCGGGGTCGATGCGCCGTCAGCCTTGGCGCGTTCGGCCTGGGCGATGGCTTCGGCCCCGCGCTTCAGCTGACGGCGGACGGACTCGTTCTCGTCGACGAACAGGACGAGGATGTGGAAATGCGGCTTGGGGAAACGGACGCCTTCGGGGGAATGCCGGAACTCCTGGCGCAACTCATTGAGGCGCGAGAAGAGGTGCTTCAGGCACTCGACCTGCACCATCGAACGGGGGAAGCCGTCGACGACGGCACCGGTCTCGAACTGCGGCTCCAGGAGTTTGCGGAAGAGCAGTTCGACCACTTCGCGGTCACCGACGAGCATGCCGGCATCGATGCGCTTCTTGGCCTCGGGACTCGACAGGAGGTCGCTCACCACGATGGGCTCCGCCGCATAGTCGCGGTACTGCAGGATGAACTGGGTGTTGGTGCCCTTACCCGCGCCCGGCGCACCATTCAGCCAAAAGATCTCCCGAGGAAAAGAAAGCTTCGCTCGGCCGAATTCCCGCTCCAAGGATGCCCAAACGGAATCGAAGATGATCTGGGCATCTTTGACTTCCAGGTCGGAGACCGAACTGCCGGAGGGTCTGGTTTGAGCGTCGCTCATGAAAAGGGGAAAGTTAAGGCATATGCCGCCCGCCCCCCACGGCGAGGCGAAAAACAGACTACTTACCTTCAGAACCCTTCGTTTTGACCTCGTCGGTGCCGACGGGAACCACCGGCAAACCAGCCTCCGTCGAGCGATTGCGGCGGAACTGGTAACGATTGATGTCCTGCATGGAGATCTGGTCGACGGACTTCGGCTTGGCGCGATCGGCGGCCATGAGCGGAGCCACATTGTAGCGGCTGTTCGATTCGGTGGACAGACGCTCGTCCCAGCCCGCAAGGTCGGCGGTGCGGCGCGCCCACGGGGATGTCGGGCGCTCGACGGATTTCACCTCGATGAGGTTCTTGTCCTGGGCGTTGCCGCGATCGAAGCTGTCGACGAGATCGACCTCGGCCTTCTTGCGGCCGAAGGTGTCGAACTTCCCGCTCCACGTATCCATGGTGACCAGGTTCTCCCGGGAGTAGGGACGCTCGCCGCCCAGTTCGGCGGTCTTCGTTTCATAACGTTTCTCGATGAGGTTCGAGCCCTTGGCGGCGTTCTTCAGCGCGGAGTTCACATCCACGTTGGGGTCGACCTCCTTGTTCCCGTTGTTGAACGGACTCTTGCCGCTCATCGAAAAACCGTTGAGGCGACGACCATCCGCGGAAACCAAATCTTGAGGAGCGCCGCCCGTGGACTCCACCCGCGAGGCACCGACACCCGGCGAGGTCGACACCGCAGGGCGGTCAGCGGGTCGCGTGCCACCGACCGTGGTCTGCGGCGCCAGCGGGGCGCGGGGGTCGAGCGGACGTCCATCCGCGTCGTAACGGATCACCTGGGTGCCTTCGACGCCGCCTTCCGCCGTGACGGTATACCCGGAGACCTTGGGCTTCTCAGCCGCTGCCGACAGGTACGACCACCCCGAGGCGCAAGCCACGAGGAAGGTGACGGTGGAGGGGCGGAAGAACACGACCCCGGAAGTTTGGGGGATTTCCGGCCGCACCTCAACCCTGACTTATCGGGGGATAGCCTGCGATTTGGCCCGCCAAATGTGCTTGGCGTAGTCGGCAATCGACCGGTCGGACGAGAATTTCGCGCACCGGGCGACGTTGCGGATGGCCATGGCCGCCCACCGACGGCGGTTGGCAAAGGCCTGCTCCGCCCTGCCCTGCGCTTCCACGTAGCTGCGGAAGTCGGCCAGCACGAGGTACGGATCGCCCCCCGCCACGAGCGAATCGGCCACCGGCGACAAGGCCCCGGGCTGCTCGGGCGTGAAGGCGTCCGAACGAATCCAATCCAACAAGGCCGCCAACTCGGGGTCCGACTGCAAGACCGCCTCGGGGGAATAACCGCGGGCGTAGAGCTCCGCGACCTCCTCGACCTGGAGGCCGAAGATGAAGATGTTTTCGTCGCCGACTTCCTCGTGGATCTCGACGTTCGCGCCGTCCAAGGTGCCGATGGTGACGGCGCCGTTGAGGGCGAGCTTCATGTTGCCGGTACCGGACGCTTCCTTGCCCGCCGTCGAAATCTGCTCGGACAAGTCCGCCGCCGGGATGATCTGCTCGGCCAGCGAGACGCGGTAGTCGGGCAAGAAGACGACCTTGAGCAGGCCGCGTACGCGCGGGTCGTTGTTGATGACCGCGCCGATGCGGTTGATCGCATGGATGATGTGCTTGGCCAAGGCGTAACCGGGGGCGGCCTTCGCGCCGAAGATGCACACGCGCGGCTGCACCTGCGCGTCGGGATCGTTCAGGATCCTCCGGTAGAGGTGCAGGATGTGCAGCAGGTTCAGGTGCTGGCGTTTGTACTCATGGAGACGCTTGATCTGCACGTCGAACAAGGCATCCGGCGACACCTCGACGCCGACGAGTTCCTTGATGCGCGCGGCCAGCTTGACCTTGTTCGCCCGCTTGATCGCCAAGAAACGGTCCTGGAAGGCCGGCTTGTCCGCCAAGGCATCCAAGGCCCGCAACTGCCCCAGCTGCTTTTCCCAACCCAGCCCCGCGACTTCATCGCACAAGGCCGCCAGCGGCTGGTTGCAGCCCCGGATCCAGCGCCGCGGGGTCACGCCGTTGGTCACGTTGATGAACTTGGTCGGCCAGAGCGCATCGAACCCGGGGAAGAGATGGGCGCGCAGCAGGCGGGTGTGCAGTTCGGCCACGCCGTTCACATGGTGCGAGCCGACCACGGCCAAGTGGGCCATGCGCACGCGCTTGACGGAGCCTTCCTGGATAATGGAAAGCTCCTCCTTCTTGGCGTCGTCGCCGGGCCAGCGGTCGTCGACTTCGCGGAGGTGACGGCGGTTGATCTCGTAGATGATCTCGAGGTGGCGCGGCAGGACCTTCTCGAACAGCGGCACGGACCACGTCTCCAGCGCCTCGGGCAGCAAGGTGTGGTTGGTGTAGCTGAAGACGCGGGTGCAGATGGACCAGGCGTCGTCCCAGCCGAGGCGCTCGACGTCGATGAGCAGGCGCATCATCTCGGCGACCGAAATGGACGGATGTGTGTCGTTCAGCTGCACGGCGACCTTCGCCGGCAGGTTCGAGAAATCCGGATTCAGGCGCAGGTGCCGGCGCAGGATATCCTGGAGCGAACACGAGACGAAGAAGATCTGCTGGACCAGGCGGAGCTCCTTGCCGCTTTCGGTGCTGTCGTTCGGGTAGAGCACCTTCGAGATCGTCTCGCTGGCATCGCGATCGCGGACGGCTTCGACGTAACCGCCGCGGTCGAAGGCGCGGAAGTCGAATTCCGTCGTCGCCTTGGATTCCCAGAGGCGGAGGAAGTTGACGCTGCTGGCGGCGAAGCCGGCGATGGGGATGTCCCACGGCACGCCGATGAGGTCGCGGGTCTCGAGCAGCTCGGCGCGATGGTTGCCGCGGTCGTCGACGTTGTGCTGCACCCGGCCGTAAAGCGGCACGCGGACGCGGAAATTGGGGCGACGGATCAGCCAAGGATTGTTGTTGGCCAACCAGGCGTCGGCGACCTCGACCTGACGGCCCTGGACGAAGGTCTGGCGGAACAAGCCGAACTCATAATGGATGCCGTAGCCGACGGCCGGGATGTCCAACGTCGCCAGCGAATCCAGGAAGCAGGCGGCGAGGCGGCCGAGACCGCCGTTGCCGAGGCCCATGTCGGCCTCCTCCTCCGTCACCGCTTCCAGATCCTGTCCGAGGCTCTTCAAGGCGGCCCCCGCGACGTCGCGCAGACCGAGGTTGACGAGGTTGTTGGAGAGGACTCGCCCCATCAGGTACTCGAGGGAAAGGTAATAGACGCGGCGGACGTTCTCGGACGCGTGCACCGACTGCGTCGCGATGTAGCGCTCCAACATCTGGTCGCGGGCGGCCATGCAGGTCGCCGACCACCAATCATTGCGGGTGGCCGTGATCGGATCCCGCGCGAAGGTGCTTTTCAGGTGGCGGAGGATCGCCTCGCGGAAGGCCGCGACCGTGGGCCCCGGAGCGACGGTGGCCGCCGGCGTTGCCTTGGGCTTGACGGCGACCTTGGCGCGCGGCTTTGCCTTCGCAGCCGGCTTGACCGGGCGGCGGGCGGCGGACTTCGGAGCGGGCTTCTTTTTCTTAGGCATGAGCGGTAAAATAGGACACCCCTACCCTAAGCCACAAGCGAGCCAAAACCGCGTCAGGCGTGTGCCAGTTGGCGCAGCTTGTTCAAATCCAGCTTACCCGTGCCCAAAATCGGGATGCTGGGTACTTTCTTGAACACCTTGGGAATCCAGAGGTTCGCCAGCCCCTCGGCGGCCAGCGCCGCCCGCACCGCGTCCGGATCGAGGTCGACCGCGTGCAGGACCACCAATTGCTCCCCCTTGAGCGGATCGCTGACGGCGGAAACCGCCAACAGGACTTCGGAGGCCGACTGCAAGTTCAAGGCTTTGAGCAAGGCCTGTTCGACCGTGCCGTGCGGCACCATCTCGCCGCCGATCTTGGAGAAGCGCGACAGTCGACCGGCCAAATGCAGGAAGCCGTCATCGTCCAAACGCGCCAAGTCGCCGGTGCGGTACCACCCCCCGACCTTCGCCTCGGCCGTACGGGCTGGATCGCCGAGGTAGCCCTGGAAGACGTTGGCGCCGCGGACTTCCAATAAGCCCACCTGCCCGGGCGGCACTTCCGCTCCGGTTTCGACATCCACGAAACGGACGGCGACGCCGATCACCGGGCGGCCCACCGAGCCGCGGACATTCCCCGTCCAGATCCCGTTGGGGGCCTCGTCTTCGGCCTTGTCGGGCACGTTGACCGCCAGGACCGGGCTGGTTTCGGTGATGCCATAGCCCTCGAGCATCGGGGTCTGCAGTTGCTCCGCGAAACCCGTGGCCAAGTCGTCGGGCAGTTTCTCCGCCCCCACGACGGCCCACTCCAGGGACTTGAGGTCCTCCGCGGTGGCCCGGCGAAGGTAAGGACGCAGGAACGTCGGCGTCCCCACCGTGACGGTGACGCGCTCCTCCTTGATGGCCTTGATGGCGCCGTTCGTATCGAGCGGCGAAGGCAAGGTGACCAGCGTGCCGTCGCGCGAGAGGCAATACCAGAGACCGACGGTGAAGCCGAAGCTATGGAAGACCGGCAGGCTGGAAAGCAGCACGGCGGAGGAAGGCAAGATGTCGGCGTCCTCGATTTGGCGCAGGTTCGCCAAGATGTTGCGGTGGGAAAGGACGACGCCCTTCGGCTCGCCGGAACTCCCGCTCGTGAACAACAACGCCGCCTCGTCATCCCCACCCCGCGACGGTGCGCCCACGAAGAGCGGAACCAAGCGGGCGGGCAAGGCGCGCACCAAAGCCAGGCGCCAAGCGACCTGCCAGCGGGGCAACGCCTGCAGTTCGGCGGCGATGTCCAGCACCCGATCGCCCCAAGGGAAGTCGGGGAACTTCTCCGCCAGCTTCACCTTGAAGGCTTCGGCGGTGATGACCAAATCCACCTCCGCACGCCGCAGGCACGACTCCACCTGTTCCCGCCCCAACGTGAAGTTCAGGTTGACGGGGATCTTGCCGACCAAGACGCACGCCAGATTGGCGACGGCGGCGGCAACGCCCGGCGGCAAGACGATGCCCACGCGGCGCGCCCCGGTGGCCAGACGGAGGCGCTGGGCGACGATCCAAGCGAGGGACAACAACAGCGCGCCGGAAAACTCCCGCCGCGCGCCCGTGCGGTCGATGAGCGCCGGCTTGCCTCCCTTGGCCGCCAAGCCCACGGCGACCTCACGAGCCAGATGCCCGCGGAGCGAGGGGCGGAGCGCGAAAGCCTCCTCCGCCAACTCCAGCAACCGCAGGCGGGTCTGGGCATGCTCCTCGGCGGGGAAAGGCTTGCCGATGACCGCCGCGATGGGCCGCGGGAAATGCTTGGGCCACTTGAAGAACGACTTGCCGCCGAGATGGCTGAAGATCGAACCCCACAGACCATCCATGGCGACCGGCACGATCGGCACGTTGGCGCGCCGGGCGATCAACTCGAAGCCACGACGCAGCGGCAGGACGCCGCCGTTGCGCGTCAGGCTGCCCTCGGGAAAGATGCAGACCAACTCGCCGGCCTTCAGCGCATCGGCCGATTTCTGGATGGCATCCTTGGCCTTCTCTTCGGCGACGGGAATCGTCCGCATCAGGCGGGTCAACCTGCCCAGGATCGGATTGCGCTCGAAGCCCTCCCACGAAAGGAAGCGGACCGGCCGCGGACACAGCACGCCGAGCACCACGACGTCGACGTAGGAAACGTGGTTGCATACGATCAACGCCCCACCCGTCTTCGGCAAGTTCGCCAGCCCGCGGACTTCCACACGGTAGAACACCCGGACGAAACACCAACAAAGGGTCTGCACAAAACAGTAGCCCCAGCCCATGGAGGCATCGCGACGAAACCCTCGCCACAGAAAGACCAAGAGAAAGAGGCCGGGCGCTAATAGAGCGAGACCGAGCATGAGAAGGAGAAACTGGGGTACGGACACGCTTCACCCTTAGGCAACCCCTGCCCGCAGGGCAAGCCGAGTCCTTTCGGGTTGACCCTTCAACCCGAGACGTTGCCTTAAGGAGCTACCCTCATGCGCGACTACGTCCTCAGACGGTTGCTGCTCCTCCCTCTGACCTTCATCGGGATTACGTTCGTGGCGTTCTGCTTTACCCGCTTCGTGCCCGGCGGCCCCATCGAACAAGCGATGGCCGAACGGCAACAGGCCGACCAAAAGCGCGGTAGCGGGAAGGCGCGCCCGACGGGACCAGCTTCCCCCGAAGAACTCGACAACCTGAAGCGGCGGTACGGTTTCGACCGACCTCTCCTGGAAGCCTATGCCATCTGGCTCGGCGTCTGGCCCGGGCCCTCCTTGCAAGCCACGGCGCGGCTGGACGCCCAAGGTGTCGCGCAATTGGAAGTCAGCGACGAGACCAAGCCCGGCGCCTCGGTGAAGATCAAGGTCACCTCCGAGGGTAACGCCCTCACCGTCCGCAACATCGACGGAACCCCGCGGACCGGCTGGAAAGCCGAGCCGGCCCCGCTCCCCGATGACCCCGACAAGGCCGTGCGCATCGTCGCCTTCCACCCCTCGCTTTCGGGGGTATTGCAGCTGAACCTCGGCACCTCCACGGACTCCGACAAGCCGGTCTGGGATGAAATCAAGGCGCGCCTGCCGCTCTCGCTTTGGTTCGGGTTCTGGACGATGGTCATCGCCTACGGCGTCTCGATCCCGCTCGGCGTCATCAAGGCTCTCAAATGCGATAGCTGGTTTGATACGCTGACTTCGCAGGCCCTGTTCATCCTCTACTCCATCCCCGGCTACATCCTGGCCGTGGCCTTGCTGCAGGTCCTCTGCTTTCAGCTCGGTTGGTTCCCGACCAAGGGGTTCGCTTGGGATAGCCTCACGTGGGGCGGGCGCTTCCAGCACACCGTGCTGCCGCTGGCCTGCATGACCATCGGCTCCTTCACGGCGCTGACGCTCTTCACCCGCAACGGCCTCCTCGAAAACCTGGGCGCCGACTACGTGCGCACGGCGCGCGCCAAAGGCGTGGGCTTCAGCCGCATCGTCTATGTGCACGCCCTGCGCAATTCCCTGATCCCCATCGCCGCGACGTTTGGCCACAACCTCGGCTTCTTCCTGACCGGCGCCTTCCTGATCGAAGTGACCTTCAACATCCCGGGCATGGGTCTGCTCGGGTTTGACGCGCTCTCCCACCGCAATTTCCCGGTCTTCCTCGGACTCCTCACCCTTTCGAGCCTGGCGATGCTCCTCGGCAACATCGTCTCCGACCTTTGCGTCGCCGCCGCCGACCCGCGCATCCGCTTCGACAAAAAAGCATGAACTGGCTCGACCCCCTCACCCGTCGACGCCTCGAGCGTTTCCGCCACCACCGCGCCGGCTGGTGGTCCTTCCTCGCGCTGGCCATCCTCACGGTGCTCGCGCTCCTCGGTCCCCTGCTGGTCGGCAACCGCCCGCTGGCGTTGCGGATCGATGGCCAATGGCGCTTCCCGGTGTTCGCGGGTTTCATCTCGGCGCGGGAACTCGGCTACCCGGGCGAAGCCGAACCCAAGTACCGCCTGCTCGCGAAACAGGTCGCCGCCGACGGCCGCGGCTGGGTGCTGATGCCGCCGATCCCCTTCGCCCCCGATGAAGTCAGCGAAGTCATGCCCACGGTCCACCAAGATGCCGCGGGCAAATGGTGCGAACCCCGCGGCCTCATCGAAGAAAGCCGCATCTTCACGCTCAACCCCGACGGCACCCGGGCGCGCTCCTGGACCGTGGTCAACGGCCAGTTGTCGGGCGACGCCAAGGTCATCGTCGACGGCACCACCGTCGCCCGGGCCAAATTCGTGGACGGACAGGTCGTGGACAGCTGGCCGACGGGAACCCCGCAGGACTGGACGCCGCGCGGCACCCTGTACACCATGATCCCCTCACCGTGCGCACCGGGCCAAGATGGCCATTGGCTGGGCACCGATGAATCCGGCCACGACATCCTCGCGCGCCTCTGGGGTGGGTTCCGCCTGCTCCTCCTCGCGGCGGCGCTATACTTACCGGCGGTCTATGCCGTCGGTCTCCTGCTCGGCGCCGCCATGGGCTACTTCGGCGGCCTCTTCGACCTCATCCTGCAACGCGTCATGGAGGTCTGGTCGAACATCCCCTTCCTGTACGCCATCATCTTCCTCGCGAGCATCCTCGAGCCCAACCTGACCATCCTCGCCCTGTTGCTGGTCGCGTTCTCGTGGATCGGCCTCGCGCAGCAGCTGCGCGCTTCGGCCTACCAAGTCTCCGCCCGGGACTACGTGAATGCCTCGCGCACGCTGGGCGCCGGCCATCTCCGCATCATCTGGAAGCACATCCTCCCCAACTGCGCCACGGTCATCCTGACCACCCTGCCGTTCACGCTGCATGGCCTCGTCTTCTCTCTATCCGCCCTCGATTACCTCGGCTTTGGCCTCCCGCCCACCGAGCCGTCGTGGGGCGACCTGCTGCGCCAAGGCCGCGAAAACTGGCGGGCATGGTGGATCCTCGCCCCGGCGCTCACCTGCCTCGTCGGGCTCATGGTCATGATCAACTCCATCGGCGAAGCGCTCCAGGAAGCCTTCGACATCAAGCGCGTCCAGAAATGAAACCCCTCTTCGCCCTGCTCGCCGGCTGCCTCGCGCTGGCCTCCGCCCACGCCGAAACCTTCCGCGACCCGCGGGCCGCCGAGTTCTACAAGCAACACCCGGAGTTCTTCCGCTTCGCCCAACCCAGCGACCTGCCGAAGGACCTCGACTGGAAGGACGGCTCCGAGCAGCAGGAATTCGCCGACCCCCGCGCCATCCGGGGAGGCACGCTGCACCAGATGATGATCACCACGCCGCCGACCTTGCGTCGCGTCGGCGCGAACGCGAACAACGGCTTCCGCGCCGACCTCTACGAAAACAACGACCTCGGCCTCCTGGCCTCGCACCCCAACACCGACGAACCCATCCCCGGGATCGCCCTGCGTTGGGCCTTGTCGAAGGACGGCCTCACGGCCTACTTCCAGCTCGACCCGAAGGCCCGCTTCACCGACGGCCAACCCGTCACGGCCGACGACTTCTTCTACTCGTTCTATTTCTTCCGCTCGCCTTGGGCCGATGCCGACTGGTACGCCGACTTCTACACCAAGGAGTTCGGCGGCATCACGCGCTACGACGACCACACCATCGCCGTCCATGCCCCGCGCCTCCGCCCCCGCCAGCTCGAGTGGCTCGGCGACCTGCGCCCGACCCCCCGCGAGTTCTTCAAGGACTTCGGACCGGATTACCTCAAGCGCTACAACGACCGGCAGCAGCCGACGACCGGGGCCTACTATGTGCCCGCCGACGGCTTCCGCCGCAACCACTCGGTGACCCTGCAACGGGTGAAAAACTGGTGGGCCGACGAACGCCGCTTCTACCGCCATCGTTTCAATCCGGACGCCATCCAGCACCTCGTCATCCGCGAGATGGATAACGCCTACGAGTCGCTCATGGCGGGCGAGCTCGACTTCATGCTCATCGGGTTGCCGCGCTTCTGGTACGGCGCCAACGAGAAACCCGCCTACCAACTGGGCTACCTGACCAAGGTGCAATTCTACAACGACATCCCCCGCCCGCCGTACGGCCTGTACCTCAACACCCAGAAGCCCGGCCTCGACGACCGCAATGTCCGCATCGGCCTGCAGCATGCCACCGACTTCCAACGCGTCATCGATGGCTTCTACCGCGGCGATTTCGAGCGCCTGAACCAATTCAGCGAGGGTCTGGGTCAGTACACCAACCCCGCGATCCGCGCCCGCCGCTACTCCCCCGAACTGGCCCGCGCCGCCTTCGCCAAGGCCGGCTACACCCAGATCGGCTCCGACGGGATCCTCATGAATGCGGCCGGTCGGCGCCTGTCCTTCCGCCTGACCTTCGACACGACCGACCGCCGGAAGATGCTGGCGACGCTCATCGAATCCGCCCGCCGATGCGGCGTCGAATACGTCCCCGAAACCCTCGAGCACACCACGATGTACCGGAAGGTCATGGAGAAGAACCATGACATCTGCTTCTGGGCCTGGAGCGTCTCCAGCCGCGTGCCCGCCTTCTGGGAATCGCATCACTCCGACAACGCGCTCGAAACGCTTCCCGACGGTCGCCGCGTCCCCAAACGCCAGACGAACAACATCACGGGCATCGACAACCCCGAGCTTTCCAAGCTGATCGACGCGTTCCGCGTGGCGACCAAGGAGGAGGACATGATCCGCCTCTCCTTCCGCATCCAGGACATCATGCACGAGGACGCCGACTTCATCCCCGGCTGGCGGGTCCCCGGTTACCGCGTCGGTCACTGGAACTGGGTCAAGTTCCCGGAGGCCTTCGACGTCCGGGGCGGCGATGAACCACTGACCTACGGCCTCTTCTGGCTCGACCCCGCGGAACGCGAGAAGTCGCTGGCCGACTTCCGTGCGGGGCGCAAGCGCGGCGAACCCAAGTCCGTCGTGCATGACAAGTACCGGGTGAACTGACGCGGTTCTTCCTTCCCCTCCCCGCCCCGAAAGCCTAACTTACCCGCCATGTCCGCCGCTCCCCTCCTGAAAGTCCAGGACCTCGGGGTCACCTTCCGCTCCGGCGGCAAGGAGACCGTGGCCTCGGCTCACGTGAGTTTCGAACTCCGCCAAGGAGAGGTCCTGGCGGTCGTCGGCGAATCCGGCTCCGGCAAGTCCGTGTCGGCCTTGGCCCTCACCCGCCTGCTGCCCGGCGAGCCGACCTGCACCATCACCGGCCAGGCCTGGCTGGATGGCCGCGACCTCCTCTCCCTCGACGAAACCGCCATCTCCAAGGTGCGCGGCAAGGAAATCGCCTACGTCTTCCAAGACCCCGGCACCTCCCTGAATCCGGTCTACACCATCGGCTTCCAGATCGGCGAAGCGGTCCGCATCCACCGGCCCGAGGTCACCGACGTCGAAGCCGCCGTCGTCAAGGCCCTCGAGGAAGTCCACATCAACGACCCCCGCAAGGTCGCCAACCAATACCCGCACGAGCTTTCCGGCGGCATGCAGCAGCGCGCCATGATCGCGATGGCCTTGGCCTGCAACCCGCGCATCCTCGTCGCCGACGAGCCGACCACGGCGCTCGACGTCACCATCCAGAAGGAGATCATGGACCTGCTGGGCCGTCTCCGGAAGGAGCGCGGCATGAGCATCCTCATGATCACGCACAACTTCGGCATCGTCGCCAACTTCGCCGACCACGTGCAGGTCATGCGCCACGGCCGCGTGGTCGAGAGCGGCACCGCCGAACACGTGATGAACAACCCCACGGACCCCTACACCAAGGGACTCATCGCCTGCATCCCGCGCCTCGGTCAACGCCGTCGCCGCCTGACCACCCTCAGCGAAGAACTCTCCAAGTCGTGAGCACCGCCCCTTCCGCCCTCCTCGAGATCCGCGACCTATCGGTGCATTACCCGGGTCGGGCCAACTGGTTCTTCCAGACCGCCCAACCCAAGCGGGCCGTCGATGGGATCTCCTTCACCATCCCCAAAGGCAAGACCGTCGGCCTCGTCGGGGAATCCGGCTCCGGCAAGAGCACGACCGGCAAGGCGATCATCAAGCTCGCCCCGCTGACCTCCGGCCAAATCCTCTACCAGGGCGCCGACATCGGCCGCTTGGGCAACGCCGACTTCCTCCCTTGGCGCAAGAAGATCCAGATGATCTTCCAGGACCCGTACAACTCGCTCAACCCGCGCTCCGACGTCCTCGGCATCCTTTCCGAACCGCTCGAGATCCACTTCCCGGGCATGTCCAAGTCCGACCGCGAACAGCGCTGCGCCGAATTGCTCCGCGACGTGAAGCTGCCGCCCGAACACCTCCGCCGCCATCCGCATGAGTTCTCCGGCGGCCAGCGCCAGCGCATCGGGATCGCGCGCGCCCTCGCCGTCCAACCCGAACTCATCATCTGCGACGAACCGGTCTCCGCGCTCGACGTCTCCGTCCAGGCCGAAGTCGTCAACCTCCTGCAGGACCTGCAGGAAAAGCTGGGCCTCACCTACCTCTTCATCGCGCACGACCTCGCCGTCGTCGAACACGTCAGCGACCACATCTTGGTCATGTCCAAGGGCAAGATCGTCGAACAAGGCGTGCCGACCGAAATCCTCGGCAACCCGCAGCATCCCTACACCAAGACCCTCTTGGCGGCCGTGCCCCGGTTCTGATGTCCACGGAAACCCAGGGCGCCGGCGCACCCCAACTCGACGCCACGACGCGTGGGTTCGGTTGGTTGTTGCTGGGGATGGCGGCGTTCACCACCTGGGACCAATGGGCCATCTGGAGCACGAAGGACGACTACACCTTCGGCTACCTCGTGCCGGTTTTCTCCGGCTACGTGCTCTGGGATCGCTGGGAGGACCTCCGCGCCTGGCTGACCGGGTGCCGCTCGCTCCCCGGCCCGACCAGCCGGCCATGGTCGCTGCGCATCGTCGCCGCCCTGACCTTGGGCGCGCTGCTGACCTTTGCGTTGGGCGCCGCCGCCCGCGCCATCACCGGCACCGGGGTGGTCCCCACCCTCGCCATCGCCTTCGGGTTCGTGGGGACGGCCCTCGGCTGCACCTTCCTTTCCGTGCAAGGCCCCGCGCAAACCGAGGCCACGGGCCGCGCCCGGCTCGCCGCCGTCGCGTTGCTCCTCTTCCCCGCCTGCGTTTGGCTCATCTCCGGCCCCTTCCTTTACCTGATCGACAACCGCATCAAAGGGGAGCTCTTGACGAACGTCACCGAGCTCGTCTCGGGCATCCTGCGCGCCTCCGGCCACACCATCCGCGTCAGCGGCAACACCATCATCTTCCCCAACAATGACGCCGTGGGCGTGGCCGACGCGTGCTCCGGCATCCGTTCCTTCTCCGCCTGCGTGTTCGTGGGCGCGTTTCTCGGCGCCATCTTCCTCGAGGGCGGGCGTCTCGGCTCCTTGTTCCGCCGGGTGGCGATGATCGGCCTCTCGGCCCTGGCCGCGATCCTGCTCAACATCGGTCGCAACACCTACCTCGCCTTCCATGCGATGAACCATGGCTCCCGCTCGCTGGACCGCGACTACGCCGGCTTGGAACCCGGCAGCGTCGGTTTTTCGTCTTGGGGTACCGTGCATGATTTCGCCGGCAACGCCGCCATGTTGCTTGCCTTTTTGGTCCTCCTCGCCTGCGTTCCCTTGCTTAACCGCATAGGCCGAAGGCCTCCCTCGCCCGCATGAAGATTCTCCACATCACGCCGGAAATCGCCCCTTGGTCGAAGGCCGGCGGCTTGGGAGACGCTACCGCCGCCCTCGCCAAGAACCTCGCCGCCCTCGGACATGACGTCCGCGTCGCGACCCCGCTCTACGGCTCCGTCCCCGGTCGCGAGCAGATGGGCACTTTGTTGGATTCCCTGAAAGTGGAGGTGGGGGGCGACCCCGCCAAAGCGGCGTGCCGCGTCCGCTCCGTGGACCTCGCGCCGACGGCGCAGGTGTGGTTCATCGAACACGAAGATTACTACGGGGCCCGCGAGATCTACCCCGCCCGCGAGGACACCGCCGAACGGGCGGCCTTCTTCGGCCGCGCCGCCCTCGACGCCTGCCTCCAGCTCGGCTGGATTCCCGACGTCATCCATTGCCACGACTGGACGACCGGCCTCGTGCCGGTGCTGCTCAACACGACGCTCAAGGCCTCCCCGCTCGGTCGGTGCGCGTCGATCCTTTCGATCCACAACCTCCAGCACCAAGGCCTGCTGAGCCGGCGCATCCTGCCGTTCCTGCGTCTGCCGGAATGGCTCTTCAAGCCCGAGGAGCTCGAATGCCTCGGTGGCGTGAACTTCCTCAAAGGCGGCATCCTCCACGCGACCCGCATCATCACCGTCAGCCCCACCTACGCGCAGGAAATCCTCACGCCCGCCTTTGGTTTCGGTCTGGAGGATGTCGTGCAACGGCGCCAAGCGCGCCTCGACGGCATCCTGAACGGCGTCGACCTCGACGAATGGGACGCCCACAAGGACAAGCACCTCGCCCAGACCTTCGACGCGCAGGACCTCCGCGGGAAGTCGGCGTGCAAGCTCGACCTCCAGAAGCAGTTCAACCTCACGGCCGAACCGAATGCCCCGCTGATCGGCGTGATCTCGCGCCTCTGGGACCAGAAGGGCCTCGACCTCGCGGTCCAAGCGCTCCCGAAGTTCCTCCGCGCGGGTCGCCTGCAGTTCGTGCTGCTCGGCAGCGGCGACAGTTGGCTCGAGCAAGAGTACCGTCGGCTCGCCGACAATTTCCCCGGGCGCGTCGGCGTGCGCATCGGCTACGACCACGCGCTTTCCCACCGCATCGAGGCCGGCAGCGATTTCTTCCTGATGCCGAGCCGCTTCGAGCCCTGCGGCCTCAACCAGATGTACTCGATGACGTACGGCACGCTCCCGATCGTCAGGTCCACCGGCGGACTCGCCGATACCGTGCGGCATTGGAACCCCTCGACCCGCCAAGGCACGGGCATCGTCTTCCAGCATGCCGATGTGGCGGCCGTCGAATGGGCCTTGGACCAGGCGCTCGCCCTCTATGCCCGCCCCGATGACTTCCGCGCGGCCCAAAAGCAGGCGATGGGGGAAGAATTCAGTTGGCGGAAATCCGCCACCGCCCACGTGGTGTGTTACGAAAAGGCCGTCCAACAGCGTTAATTGCCGAACTTTTGGCAGTCCTGCCTATTAGTGGGCAGTGCGCCGGGGGTTTATGTCAAAAAAGCGTCGGTTTATTCCAGCCAAGCGCGTCCTGCCGAACTTTGGCATAGGTCAAGCATGAGCGGAGGTGCTATGAAACACACCTCCCTCCTGTCCCTCCTCACCCTCACCGCTGCCTCGGCCATGGCCCAGTCGGCAGCCCCGGCCCCGGCGCTCACCACGTCGGGTAACGTGGCCTTCACCTCCGACTACGTCTTCCGCGGCATCACGCAGAACGCCGGCAAGACCGCCCTCCAGGGTGGCTTCGACGTCTCCCACACCTCCGGCCTCTCCGCTGGCGTCTGGGCTTCCAACGTCAGCTGGGGCACGGCGACCCTCGAAGTCGATGCCTACGCCGCCTACGGCTTCAGCCTCACCAAGGACATCACCGCTTCCGTCGGCTACATCGGCTACATCTACGAAGGCAACTCCTCGCTCAACACCAGCGAACTGAATGTCTCGGCTTCGGCTTACGGCCTCACCGCCAAGATCTCCTACGCCACGACCGACTACTTCGGCATCGCCGGTTCCGGCACCAAGTACTACGAACTGAACTACGCCTACGACGTCGCCGCCGTGAAGGGCCTCTCCCTCGCCCTCCACTACGGCATCACCGACGGCAAGAACGCTCCCTCCACGGACAAGGACTACTCCATCGCCCTGTCCTACCCGGTCCTCGGCTTCACCGGCACCCTGGCCTACTCCAACGGCAGCGGTTCCTTCGCCGGCGCCTACGAAGGCATCACGGCCGTCACGCTGAAGAAGACCTTCTAATAGGGGCAACCCTTAGGATATAGCACATAGCCCAGGGGCGTCTTTCGCAAGGAAGACGCCCCTTTCTCTTTGTAGGGTTGAAAAACGGCCGATTCGGATAATGGTGGGCGTTCCGATGATCGAGTCCGCCCGCAAACCCGACTGGCTCCGCGCCAAGCTTCCCACCGGTCCCGACTACATGGAGACCCGGAAGAACGTCGACGAGCATAAGCTCCACACGGTCTGCCAGTCCGCCCAATGCCCCAACATGGGCGAATGTTGGTCCCGCGGCAGCGCGACCGTGATGATCCTCGGCAACGTCTGCACCCGCTCGTGCACCTTCTGCGCCGTGTTGTCCGGCCGGCCCAGCGAACTCGACCTCGGTGAACCCGCCCGCGTGGCCGAGTCCATCGCGCTGATGAACCTGAAGCACGTCGTGATCACCTCCGTGGCCCGCGACGACCTCAAGGATGGCGGCGCTTCCGTCTGGGCCGCCACCGTGCGGGCCACGCGCCACCGCTGCCCGACCACCACGATCGAAGTCCTTCCCGCCGACTTCCGCGGCGAACAGGAACACCTCGACACCCTGCTCGACGCCCGGCCCGACATCCTGAACCACAACCTGGAAACCGTGGAACGTCTCCAGCGCCCGGTCCGCAAGACGGCGCGCTACGACCGTTCCTTCTGGGTGCTCAAGCACGCGAAGTCCCGCGACTTCGTCACCAAGACCGGCATCATGCTGGGCATCGGCGAACAGAAGGACGAGGTCGCCCAGCTCATCAAGGACATCGCCGCCGCCCAAGTGGACATCCTCACGATCGGGCAATACCTTTCGCCGAGCAAGGAACACGCCCCCATCGACCGCTGGGTCCATCCCGATGAATTCGCGGAATGGAAGGCCTTCGCGCTCGCCGCCGGCGTCAAGCACGTGGAATCCGGCCCGCTCGTCCGCTCGTCCTACCGGGCCGACGAACAAGCGGTGAAGTTCGGCCTGCTCGCCCGTCGTCCGACGCTGACCAAATAAACCGTGGACGGCCTGCCTCCTGTCGACTTCCGGGCCGAACTGAACGCGGAACAGTACGCGGCGGTGACGTCACCCCCGGGCCCCGCCCTCGTGCTCGCCGGAGCGGGTTCAGGCAAGACCCGCACGCTCACCTACCGCGTGGCTTGGCTGCTCCACCAAGGGGCGAAGCCGTGGGACATCCTGCTGCTGACCTTCACGAACAAGTCGGCCAAGGAGATGCTGGAGCGCGTCGAAGACCTCACGGGGGTTCCGCGCGGACAGTTTTGGGGCGGCACGTTCCACTCCATCGGCCAGCGCATCCTCCGCCGCAACGCCCTGGCGGCCGGTCGTTCGCCGGACTTCACCATCCTCGACCAAAAGGAGTCCGAGCAGCTCTTCTCCGAAATCGTTAAGGCCGCCGATGGCGCCTTCATCAAGGACAAGACCAACCCCAAGGCCGCCGTCATCCTCGATGCGTATTCGCACGCCCGCAACACCCTGCGGCCGGTGGCCGAGGTCATCAGCGAACGGCTGGACTGGATGAAAGGCGGGCCCGAAAAGCTCGTGGGCTTCTGCGACGCCTACGAGGCGGCCAAGAAGGAACGCAATGTCTGCGACTTCGACGACCTGCTCGTGCTCTGGCTGCGCGTGCTCGAGACCGACCCCGCCGCGCTCGAGCACTACCGCCGCCGCTTCCAGCACCTGCTCGTGGATGAGTTCCAGGACACCAACCGCCTGCAGAGCCGGATCATCGACCTGCTCGCCTCCCACCACCAGATCATGGCCGTGGGCGACGACGCGCAGTGCATCTACACGTGGCGCGGGGCGGATTGGGAAAACATCGTGGCCTTCCCCACCCGCCACCCAGGCACGTTGATCCACACGATTGATACGAACTACCGTTCGACGCCGGAGATCCTCGCCTTCGCCAACGAGATCCTGAGCCATCGGCCCCGCATCGAGGGCTTCGACCGTCGGCTCAAGGCGGTGCGCGGCGGCGGCCAACCGCCGACGGTCTTCACCATCGGCGACACGTCCCAACAGGCCAAGCTGATCGGGCGCAAGATCCTCCAGCTGCACAACGAAGGCCATCCGCTGGCCGACATCCACGTCCTCTACCGCGCGCACTACCAATCGCTCGAACTGCAGATGGAACTGAACGCCCTCGGCGTGCCGTTCGTCATCACGAGCGGCCACAAGTTCTTCGACCTCATCCACGTCAAGGATGTGCTCGCCCACCTGCGTTTCATCCAGAACCCATCGGACCAGGTCGCGCTCTCGCGCCTGCTCTGCCTGCTCCCCAAGGTCGGGCCCGTCGCCGCCGACAAGATCACCCGGGCGGCCAAGGACATCGAGCTCGCGCAGGGCCGCGGCATGGTCCGCGCCCTGCGCGACCCCGCCGTGCTCAAGAAGGTGCCGGAATCCGCGAAGGATGACTTCAACGACCTGACCATCACGCTCGAAGACATGCTCGAGGGCATCGAAGCCGCCCGCCAGAAACCGGCGCCGACGAATCCGGCGGCCGACCTCTTCACCGCCGCCCGCGACCGTTCCGAAGAGAAAGTCGCGCGGACGCCCGCCGAGACCACGCGGGTCTGCATCGAAGGCTGGTACGGCTCGCACCTGAAGACGCTCTTTCCGGATTGGAAGGACCGGGAGCAAGACCTCACCGGACTCATCGGCTTCGCCGCCAAGTTCGAAGAACTCAGCGACCTCGTGGCCCAAGTGGTGCTGCTCAACGGCGAATCCTCGGACAAGAAGCCGGAGCCCGACCAGGACATGCTGCGCCTGACGACCATCCACCAGTCGAAGGGCTTGGAGTTCCCGATCGTCTTCCTCCTCGGCGTGGCGGACGGGCTCCTCCCCCTGACCCGGGCGATCGAGGATGGCGACGTCGAGGAGGAGCGTCGCTTGTTCTACGTCGCCTGCACCCGCGCCGAAAACATGCTTTACCTCTTCGCCCCGCGGTTCGCGGTTTCGGGCGAAGGCTACCGCCCCCTCGACCCCTGCCGTTTCCTTGAGGAAATGAGCCCGGATTGTTACGAATTGGCGGATTATGCCCACCGCCGGCTCTAGGCCGGCACCGCAGTTATGACAGCCCAAACCGGGGTAGTGGCTTGCCATTGCCAAGGTCGGGCATTTATGACTCAAACCAATCTTTATTAGCCACTATTATGCCTAAGGTACTCGTCGCCGACAAAATTTCCGCCACCGGGGTCGCCCTCCTCAAAGCCCAGCCGGGTTATGAGGTCGTCGAAGCCTACGGCTCGACCCCTGAGAAGGTCCTCGCCCTCGTCGCCGACGTGGACGCGATCCTCGTCCGCTCCGAGACCCAGATCACCCGCGAAGTCCTCGCCGCCGCCCCGCGCCTGGTTTGCGTCGGCCGCGCCGGCGTGGGCGTCGACAACATCGACGTCGATGCCGCCACCGAGCGTGGTGTGATCGTGATGAACACCCCTTCGGGCAACACCATCGCGACCGCCGAGCTGACCTTCACGCACCTGCTCTCCCTCGCCCGCCCCGTGCCGGAAGCCGTCCAGTCGATGCGCGAAGGCAAGTGGGACCGCAAGACCCTCTCCGGCACCGAGCTCTTCGGCAAGAACCTCGGCATCCTCGGCCTCGGCCGCATCGGCGCCGAAGTCGCCAAGCGCGCCAACGCCTTCGGCATGAAGGTGCTCGCCTACGACCCGTACCTCACCGAAGCCCGCGCCAAGGCCCTCGGCGTGACGATGTCGACCCTCGACGAGGTGTTCGCGCTGTCCGACTACATCACCGTCCACATGCCGCTGACCCCGCAGACCGAAGGCATGGTCAACACCGCCGCGTTCGCCAAGATGAAGAAGGGCGTGAAGATCGTGAACTGCGCCCGCGGCGGCATCGTCGATGAGGCCGCCCTCGTCGCCGCGCTTGCTTCCGGCCAGTGCGGCGGTTGCGGCTTCGACGTCTTCGTCGATGAGCCGATGGCCAAGGACCACCCGCTCCGCGCCTTCCCGAAGGCCCACCTCTCCCCGCACCTCGGCGCCTCCACGGCCGAAGCCCAGGAGAACGTCGGCGTCGAAGTCGCCGAAGCGGCCATCACCGTCCTCGGCGGCGGCTCGCCCGCCAACGCGGTCAACCTGCCCTCCGTCGACTCGCAGACGCTCTCGAGCATCCGTCCTTTCCTGGCCCTCGCCGAAAAGCTCGGCGCCATCGCCCGCCAGCTGGCCGCCCCCGGCCGCGTCGAAGCCCTCCGCCTGACCACCTTCGGCACGGGTTCCGACCAAGGCGCCGGCGCCATCGCCCGCTCCATCCAGCGCGGCTACCTCCGCGGCATCGTGGAAGGCGTCAATGACGTCAACGCCCCGAGCAAGCTCAAGGCCCTCGGCGTCGAAGTGCAGACCATCCGCTCCTCGGCCGAGGCCGACTACAAGGAACTCATCCTCGTCGAAGCCCTGCTCGCAGGCGGCAAGTCCGTCTCCGTCGCCGGCACCGTCCTCGGCAAGGCGCAGTCCGCCCGCGTCGTCTCCATCAACGGCCGCACGCTCGAGTTCGTCCCCGAAGGCAAGCTGCTCCTGATCGAAAACCAAGACCAGCCCGGCATCATCGGCGCCCTCGGCACCCTCCTTTCCAAGGAACGCGTCAACATCGCCAACATGGCCCTCAGCCGCACCGGCGGCGCGAACGCGCTCGCGGTCTACCAGCTCGACACCGCCCCCGGTGCCTCGGCCTTGGCTGAGATCCTCCGCAATCCGGCGATCGTCAGCGCCAAGCTGATCGACGCCTAAGCGATGTTCGCGGCCCTCGGGATCAGCGCGCTCGTCGGATACCTCCTGGGTTCCGTCAACTTCGCCGTACTCGTCTCGAAGCGCTACGGCATCGACATCCTCAAGGAAGGCTCCGGCAACCCCGGCGCGACCAACGTCAAGCGCGTGCTCGGCAAAGGCCCGGGCAACCTGGTCTTCGCCCTCGACGCGCTCAAGGGCTTCGTCGGCGCCGGCCTGCCGCTCCTGTTCCTCGAAGCCAACGCGCAGAACCGCGACATAGTCTTCCTGGTCTGCGTGGCCGGTTTCGTCGGTACGCTGCTCGGCCACTGCTTCTCCTGCTTCCTGAAGTTCAAGGGCGGCAAGGGCGTGGCCTCGACCATCGGTGGCCTGCTCGTGCTCCTGCCGGTCCCGATCGTCATCGGCGCCGCGCTCTGGGCCCTCGCGTTCTTCACCACGCGCTACGTCTCCGTCGCCTCGCTCGCCCTCGGGCTTTCCCTGCCCCTTTCCTGCTGGCTCTTGCCGAAGTTCACGTCGCTGCAGTTCGGCGCCGCCCAACTCATCTTCGCCGGGGCCATCGCGCTCTTCAACGTCTGGACGCACCGCTCCAACATCGGACGTCTCGTCCGCGGCGAAGAGAACAAGTTCACCAAAAAAGCTTCCTAATTTCCATGTCCGCCCCTCGCACCATCGGCATCGGCATCCTCGGCTTCGGCACCGTCGGCCAAGGCGTCTGGAAACACCTCTCGGACAAGCAGGCGGACCTGGAATCGCGCCTCGGCGTGAAACTCGACCTCCGCAAGGCCTGCGTCCGCGACCTCAAGAAGAAGCGCGCCGTCAAGATCGCCGCCGCCAAGCTGACCAAGGACCCGCTCGAGATCATCGACGAC
>JACCDX011144317.1_pt1 | contig 28789 bp, 17 predicted proteins | sample 7449681 | NCBI WGS metagenome assembly JACCDX01 (sample SAMN15323450, study PRJNA562643) | freshwater metagenome | isolation source: river surface water | place: USA:Blue River Watershed | collected 2017-08-18
ATATTAAATGAAAAAATCTGTCATGCTAATATTATAAACTTTTGTCGTAGTGCAGATTCTATGGAAAAAACTATTGAATTATTATTAGAAAATATAAAAAAAATCTAAGTTTATTTATATGAATTTAATATCAAAATGTACTAATTGTTCTCCCAACCAAAAAATATCTTCTGCTATTTTTATTATAATAATCATTTTCTGGTTTTTTAATATTCGCGAACAAGGCGTATTAAGTGTATCAATCCCTAGAGAACATTTTTCTTCTAAATTAAATTTTTTTAATTATTAATTTATTAAATTATTTAGTATTAATAATATCTAATTATCATTAATATGAAAATTGATGAAAAAATGATTATTGATATATTTAATTTAAAAATTAAACTTAAAGACAAAGATAAAATAACACTTTCAAAATATCAAGAATTAATACCAATGTATGACATTTATAGTCAACAAATTTATCCTATTAAAAAAGAAAATATACATCATAGATTAATTGAATCACATTATAGATTTATTAATGATGAAATTTATGATTGGTTAAAAAATTTATATAAAAAATATAAATCTAATAAAGAACTTGCAAACAAGTTTGAAAAAAACATTAAAATATTAGAAAATTATGATATTCCAACATTATTTGAAACATCCACAAAATCATTTTATGATTTTAGCCCTAGTTATGGACTTAAAATTAGTATTTGTAAAAGAAATAGTTTCAGTCCATTTATGAAACACTTAAAACCATATTATTCAAAACCAGAACTTATTAAATTAAGTAAAAATATGAAATTAAAAACAGAAGATATTGATAATATTAAACTTAGTGATAAAGAAACACATTATAATTTTTGTAAATTAGTATCATCTAATGATATCTCATATGAAGAAATTAAAAATCATACACAACAAATTTTAGATAATAATATTATTAGTTGGGTTTGTTTTTATTCTTTTATTGGTTCTTTTTTATTAAATAATATATTAAGAAAAAAATTACAAATTTCGTCTTTTTTATATGAAGGACTTAATAAAATAACTAATTTTAAATCTCATGAATTAAATAATAATTATTATATTTATAGATTTACATGGGATGATAATTTTATAAAAAATTTAAAAATAGGTGATATATTTATTGATAATGGTTTTATGTCTACTACCCGTGACCCATTTTATAGTCCCGGTATTAATAGTAATGGTAAATTTGGTTTAGTATTATTAAAAATACATTTACCTAAAAATATTAAAGGAATTGGATTATTTATTGAAAATTTTTCTTTATTTCCAAATGAACAAGAATTTTTATTAAATCCATATTCTAAATTAAAATTAATTTCAAAAAATGAAAATTTCAAATATTATCATACTAATAAAGAATTTGAAAAAATAATAAATATTAAATATGAATTTGAATATATTGATTGTGATTATAATTTTATTAAAAATATTAAAATTAATAATAATATTAAAAAAATAGAAGATTTAACACAATATCAACCAAGAGGTGATACTAGAATAATGATAATAAAAAATTTTGTTGAAAATTATCAAACAATTGATATTACATTTAAATCAAAAATTTATCAATTTCAATGTATGTGGTTTGATTCTACTGAATCTAGTTCATATTCTAAATTATATTATAACAAAATATCAGATGGTATGATGTTTAGTTTATATAAAAATGGTTATCCTTATTTAAATATTGAAATTGGTAAAGAAATGGTTATTAACTATATAAATAAATTTTATTTTTATAATAATGAATATCAAGAACTTACTAAGGATATACTTGAATTACTTGTTGAATTTTCACGCATCTTTTATTATAAATCAATTATTATTACACATCAATATAAAAATTTCCACGAATTCTCTAAGGATAATATTTATGCTTATAATCGCATGTATAATCATAGTATTTATAATTTTGCTAAAAATAAAGTAAAATTTTTATATGATAATAATTATCAGTATACTACTGGTTGGTATAAATTAGATAAATTCTTAAATATTAAACTTTCTGATAATTTAATTAATGTATATAAATTACCTATTAATAATAAAAATAGTACAAATAATTATACAATTAGAGAAGCACTTGTTTATATTGTTGAAAATAATTTTATATTATATGATAACTTTATTCAAGATTTAGAAGATTTTACATATGACCTTTTAAATTTAGAAGAATCAGTTTATTTAAATAAATATGATAATGTAGTACTTGTTGTAAATTATGAACAATCTAATGAATATAAAAATAAATTATATATTATTGATGCAGACGACCAAATAAATAATGATGATTATACATTAGTTTTTAATAAACAAGTATTCAGACGATTTTAATTATACATTTATAAATTAATGATAATATTGATCTCCGCAATTTTGACAAACAGACAAATATCTTCTTATTTGTGAATCTTTTGATACTATTGTATTTGTACTTTTACATTTTTTACAATAAACATACTCTAATACATATTTTTTCATTAAATCATTTATCATAACTGATGTTAATCTATCATAATCTACGTTTATTCCATCTGATTTAGAATCTGTAATCCATGTCATTTGACATTTTAATTCTTCTGAAAAAAATTTAATTACATGTTCAGGTGGTTTATTAACTATTTTTAAAAACTCTTTTACATTTTTCCATATAAAATGATGCCCATGTTTTATTAATTCAGGCGGTGGTAAACTTATTTTACTTTGCATTCTCACACTATTTGTACATGATTCAAGTTTATCATATACTTCATCTAACATTTCTTCAAATGAATCCATAATATATAAATGTATTGTTATTTATTTATATATTATTCAATTTTTATGACTTATTTATTATTCAATTTTTATGACTTATTTATTATTCAATTTTTTATGAGTTATTTATTATTTAATTTTTATGAGTTATTTATTATTCAATAATTATTATTAATTTATTGACTAAATAGTTCATTAGATACTTTACATACATATGAATTTAATATTTGATATATTTTAATTTTTTCATTTATATCTTGTGTTTTTTCAAATTCAGTTATTAAATCATCAAAATTAGTTTTTTTTAATGATACTTTTTTGATTTCATCTAATGATTCTTCCAATTCTGATAATTTAGTATCTTCTTCTTTTATTTTTTGTTTAACTTGTTTAATTAATTCTAATTTATTATTCCAATTGTTTGTTTTTTCTATTTCATTAACTAAATCATTTATTTCATCCATAATATTAATTATAAAAGAATCTTTAAATTATAATATATTTTTTATTAAATTATATTATTTTTATGAAATAATTTTAATTTTATATTCTTTATCACCCCATCTTAATAAATAAAATTCTTTGATTTGTAAAGTATCAGCATTTTCTATTTTTTCATTTTCTAAATTAAATAAATTAATATTTTTACTATTAGTATCAATAGATTTAGAAATATTTTTTAATTTCTCTTTTGATTTCATTAGTTGAATTTTTATTTGATTTTCAAAACTAGCTATAAAAGTAACTATATCATTAAATTTTGATTTTATTTTCATTTCATATTGAAATAGTTTTTTATGTTCGTCACCTATTTGTTTTATTATAGTTTCTTTTAATTTTAATACTTGTTTTTCTAATTGATTAATATATTTTTTATTTATATCAATTATATGTTGTGCTGCTAATGATGGTGTTGCACATGAAACATCTGCTACTAAATCTAATAATGGATTATCTACTTGATGCCCAATTGCACTTAAAATAGGAATTCTTTTATAATTAAATACAGTTTCAATTAATTCACTTTGTGAAAAACCTATTAAATCCATTAAACTACCACCACCACGAGTTATTACTATTAAATCATAATGTATATCACTATTATAAATCTCTTTTAATTTTTCACAAATTAATTTTGGACAATCTACGCCTTGAACTGGTACATCATGAATATCATATGTTAATTTCATATTTGAATTATTTATATTAAATATAAAATCTTGTATTGCTGCACCATTTGCACTTGTTAAAATTAAGATTGAATTTATTTTATTAGGTATAGATAATTTTTTATCTTGTGAAAAATAACCTTTTGCCTCAAATTCTAATTTTATTTTATCTAAATCATGACTACCTTTATTTTCTAAAATATTTTCAATTATTAAATTTATATTTCCACCAAAATTATAAAAATCTAACTTTGTTTCTATTATTATTTTATCTCCTTCTACTGGCAATTTATTTATTTTTTCTATTTTTGATTTCCATATTATTGCCTTTAAATTAGTATTTGCATCTTTTATTGTTAAATAAAAATGACCATGTGATAATTTTGGTTGAGAAACTTCTCCAGATATTTTATATTTTGTAGTTGGTAATAACTGTTTTATATTATTTGCTAATTCAGTTGGACTTAAAATATTTGAACTTAAAATATTTGAACTTATATTATTATTAAACATCTTATTAATTAAGAAATTTTATTTTTAAATCTAATATTATTTAATGATTATATTAATTTTAATAATTATTTTATTTTATTTTATCTATAATAAAAATAATGAATCATTTGATTATTATCCTATTAAATTAACATCATATAATCCATCATTATATAATAATATTTTAGATTTAAGTAATAATTTTACAAGTGAAAATAATATTTCTAATATAACTATGTTAAATTATACAAATTATGCAAGTAATGAAAATAATATAAATAATACTATTAGTGGTAATTTTAATAATATAAGTAATATAAGTAATATAAGTAATATAACAATAAGTAATTATATTAATTTAAGTGAAAATATTAATTTAAGTAATAATTCACTTAATACTGATAAACAATTTATTAATCGCATTCAATTAAAAACTACAAATCCTTATTTAGAAATAGAACAAACTTTAAATTCAAATAATAGATTAGATTCATCTAATTGCTGTTTAGTAACTAAAAAATTTAATGGTAAATATTATTATGACTATGAAAAAATGTCTGGTGATAAATGTAATATTGATTTATATATTTTAAATAAAAATAAAGAACTATTATTTGATGGTATTAATGGATGGTCTAATGATGCATGTTCTGTTCAAAGTAATTATATTAATAAATTAGGTTCTTGTAGAAATAATAATTTTGAATGTAAAGATTTTATTCTTGAAAATACATGCAATCAATATAAAAATAATAGTAATTTAATTTTAAATGAATTTAAAGGAAATACTATTAATGATTTAATAACTTTTCAAGATAAAAAATCTTTAATAAATAAAAGTAATATTAAATGGTCTGAAAAAACATGTGAAGAAAGACTTGAATATAATCCACCTGTTATTAAAAAAACTATGGATTATATACAATAAATAAACGATTACTATTCATATATAAAAACGATTACTATTCATATATAAAAACGATAAATTAAAAAAATATTACTCTAACTACTAACTACACTAACTACTCGAACTACTCGAACTACTCGAACTACTCGAACTACTAGTATCGCTCAAGCCCATCACCACTGAACAGACCATTCAGGTTCAACACATTTCGATAAACTGGTTTTCCAGACTCATCAAAAGATATTGGTGTACCATCATCGTCGTAAAAGCTCTCAGGGTCCATGTTATAATGGTACTTGACAAGGTTCCACTCATAATCCTTCGTTCTACCTTTGTACAACAAAGCATTAATCCATTCCGGACTCAAAAAACAAGTACCAAGCTTCTCAAGCATGAACATATTTTTACTAATGCGGTCAACCTTTCTTCCATCAGAATAGGCTTTAGCTTCAGCTTCTGCTCTAAGCATACGTTCGTTACGAGCTTCTTCGTCTTCGTCTTCGTAGTAGAATTCGTCGCTATAGTTAGAACCAACTTCATCATACTGTGAATTCCATTCAAATACATGTTTGTTTTCAATAGCTGAAAATCTGATATCATAGTACTCGAGGTTACTATCTTCACAGATATTTACAAAAGCTTGAATATTCTCTTCGTCGCCTTTCTTAATGTAATCAAGAAATAAGCGTCTATGAGAATCAGACATGTCAGAAGGAACAGTTCTTTCTCCAGTAATTCTACTAAAAGTGTTGGTAATCAGAGAGTTTTCCAACTCTTGAACACGACTTTCCAAGGCTTCTAGTTCTTGAATAGTAACAACTTCGTCGTACTTGGGCTTGGAACGAATTGTTACACTAGGAGGAGGAGGAAGACAACGTCCAGTAGTGGGAACAAACAAATAGTTAGGGGCATTAGATGCGAACATTTCTTATTACATATATTGTTATGATATTAACAAGATATTGTATTGTGATATGTGTATAGATTATTTTAATACTTTTTTATATTAATAGTTAATCTACACTTTTTTTTTCAATTTTTTTATTATAAATAAATATTTATTTATAATAAAGTAATTAAATTACACTATTATACAATTATACAATTATACAATTATACAATTATACAATTATACAATTATACAATTATACAATTATACAATATAAACAATTATATAATATAAACAATAAATAAAGCGTACGTATTAATTATAACATCTAAATAAAAGGACCAGTATTACATCTTATGTCTCTCTTTATCTAAAAGCTCAAATAGTTGTTTTATTTTTTTTAATGCATCTAGAGCTAAAACATGCATTTCATCTGTTTTGTAATCAATATAATCATCACGAGCGGTTTCAATATTTCTCTCTTCTTCGTACTCCCATACTGCTTTATGAAGTTCTAAAGAATCATTATCTTCATCAGTTTCTTCTTCATCATCCACATTATCTTCATCATCCACATCATCTTCTTCATTATCATCTTGTTCAACATCATCTTCTTCATTATCATCTTGTTCAACATCATCTTCATCATTATCTTCTTCATTGAATTCATCTGCTTCATCATTATCATCTTGTTCCACATCATCTTCTTCATTATCATCTTGTTGTTTATTATCATCTTGTTGTTTATTATCATCTTGTTCCACATCATCTTCTTCCTCAAAATAAAAAAGACCATTTCCACTAAAAAGACCATTTGGATTTAACTCATCAAGTCTTCCCTCATTATAATACTGAGCAACTGTGTTGAAATCATCTTGAGTAGCTCTACCTTTATAGTTTAATGCAGAAATCCACTCATTAGAGAGGTCAATAGGACCCAACTTGTTATAAACATATTGGTTATTAGCCATACGTTCATAAAATTCAGACTCGCTCTCATTCTCGCCTTGATTATGATAAAGAATGTAAGCATTATCTTTAGGACTAAGATCATGATTATAATGCTTAAGACCACCATAATTACATATTTCAACGAATATTGTAATAGACTCATCATTTGATTCCCACATGTTAGATGGTAGCAATTTAAAAAATGTTTCTCTATCTTCATAAGAAAAATCAGGCAGTTCTCCATCAAAATAAAATCGAATTATACGATTTTCCTGACTACAAAGACTTTTTATCATCTTATTACGAGACTTAATAACTCTCTTAATAAAGGCTGCCTTATCAGATGGTGACATTGTTAGTTAATTCAACTTGAAATTATATTATAGTAGAAATTATATTATATGGGGGTTTGTGTTTATACTTTTAATTAATAATACTCTTTAATTTTTTTTTTTCAATTTTTTTTATTAAAATATATATATTTTAATAAAAAAATCTAATAGTTAATCTAATAGTTAAGCTAATTTTTAATCTAATAGATAATCAGATTTTTAATATAATATATAATCATGTTTTTAATATAATATATAATCATGATTAATCATGGAATCTTAATAAAATAGGAATATTGTATAAACCATTAACTATTTGAGCTCCACCAACATTAATACCGTTTCTAAATACCATAGTTTCATTAACTAATTGGTCATCAACTAATAATGAACCATTTAAGAATAATGGGAAATCAAAAGTCATTCCTTGGAAGTTAAAGTTTTGATTAATATATACATCACTTCCTTCTAATCCAAGATTTTCAACATTATATTTACCACTAGTAATATATTGATTAAATAAACTCATTTGGAATGTTCTATTATTCATAGATGATGATAAATGGTCCCATAATTGTACATCATGTTCATTAAATGCAGCATCATTTGAAATAGCAGAACGTGCTTGAGCATGACCAAAGATTTTATGTGCCATTATTTCTAATAAAGTTTCACCAAATCTTACAGGTTCAGCAAAGAAAGTACCAAAACCTACAGTTGCTCTTCCTCTTGATACAGTAATAATATTTTGTTGGTTGATATCATTCCAATTAAATGTCATATTTGACATACCATTATGATTAGGTATATTTAATTGAATATTAACATCATCTGCATTTTGACTGTTTTGTATATAATGAGCAGTTGAAAAGATATTAGTCATATTTCCATTTACACCAGTTAAAGCACTAACATTAAATGATAAAACATAATCAAAGTTAAGTTCAGCTTCAACATTATGTTCTTCTGAGTAAATACCAGTATTTTGATTAATTGTTAAACCATTATTAATAAATAAATTATTACCTTTTCCTAATACAGAACCATTTATAGTTGCATCAGGACCATAATAATTATAAGCATTAAATCCAGTTAATTCAATTCCTGTAATATATACATTTTTAACAAATCCAGCTTCAGCATTATCAAATACTGCATTATAATTTTCAATAAATATTACACCATCAGATTCAAATACACCTGAAATAGATGTATAATATACAGTTGCTGCAGTAGTACCATCATAAGTTTTATTATGTACGTGCCATGTAATATTTAATGGTTTAGGAGTAATATTAGCAGTAGTAGTATTATTTACTAAAGTATAGTTTCCACTTTCAGAACCACTAATAGAATTGGTTAAACTTATTAATATATTATTATCAACATTTTTATTATTAAATACACCAACTGGAGCAATTACATTACTAATATCAGCTACAATTAATCCACTTAATGTAGTAGTTGCATCAGTATTATTATCATATACTTTATTATCACCAATTGCAGTAACTTGTTTTCTAGTAATATTAGCAGATGTAATATTATTTAATACATAGTTAGATACATGATAACCATTAATTGAACCACTAATTGATATTCCAGTTCCTACATTTTTATCAGCAAATAAAGCAGTTACATTTACTGAATCTAATACACCATTAACAGAAACTAATTCACTACTAATATCAACTATTGCTGTTCTTAATCCATCATATACTTTATTTCTACCAGTACCAGTTATTCCTTTAGGATTAATTGTAGCTCTTGAAACAGAAGATAATACATAATTTGATACATCAGTTCCACTAATTACACCAGTAACTACTTTATTAGTTTCTGCAAAAATATCTGAAAATACAGCAGTTACTGATACAATATCACCAGCTACTATACCAGATAATGATACAGATGCAGTATTTAAACCATCATAAGTTTTATCACTAGTATTTCCTATTAATGATTTAACAGTAATATTAGCACTACTAATACCAGTTAAATTATAATTAGATGCACTAGCACCAGTTAATATACCAGTAATTGGTTTTGAGTTTCCTACTAATCTATTATTAAAACTGGCATCACAAGCTAAAGTTGCAACATCAATACTTTCAACATCATTTAATACAACTTGAGCAGTTACATTTCTATCATATACTTTATTTTGACCAGTACCAGTAATTGGTTTAGCAGTTACATTACCTGATGATATATCGGAAATAGATAATGAGTAATTATGAGAATCAATACCAGTTAATGTTGCACTAGCTGATTTATTTGACCCAACTAATGCAGTTGTATAACTTCCTACAGCAGATACAAGATCAGGTGAAATAATACCGTATAATGTAAATGATGTATTTGCACTACTATCATAAACTTTATCTGCTGGTAATGCTGTTAATGGTTTTCTTGTAATATTTGCAGTATTAAATGTTACAGTATAGTTAGAAGCATAAGTTCCAACTAATGAACCAGATACATTTACATTTGATGATACATCTTTATTAATAAAGTTAGCATTTGCAGTTACTGAACCATCAATTGGTAAAATATCAGGTAATAAAACAGATGCAGTTGTAGTTCTATCATATACTTTATCTTGTGAATAACCAGTTACATTTAATGCAGTTATATTTGAGTTAGAAATACTAGTTAAATTATAATTTCCAGAAGATAAACCAGAAATAGAACCACTTATAGTTTTTCCATTTCCTACATGTCTAGAATTAAAATCTGCTGATACACTAACATTTGATGTATCTATTGCTAATACACCATTTAATAAAACTGATGCAGTTGTTAAACCATTATAAGTTTTAGGATAACCAGTACCTGATATATCTAATTTAGTAACATTAGCACTTGATATTGCTCCTAAAGTATAATTATTAACTTGAGCACCACCAGTTAATATACCACTAATTGATTTACTTACACCAACATGTCTACTATTAAAATATGCTTCATAAATAACTTCATCTTCACCAGATAAATCACCAATAACTAAATTATTAAATACTATTACTGCAGTTGTAGTACCATCATAAACTTTATTTTGACCAGTTGCAGTTAAAGTTAAAGGAGTAATATTACCAGCTGTAACAGATGATACATGATAATTACTACTATCTAAACCTGATAATACAACAGATGATAAATCAATTGATACTGAATTACCAACAAATCTTGATACGTAATTTGCAACACCAGATACAATATCACCTGATTCTACATTATTTAAACTAATATCAGTTTGTGTAGATGCACTATATACTTTATTATTAGCTGATGCAGTTACAGATTTAATAGATATTACTGCATTATCTACAGTACTAATATTATAATTTGATGCATCAACACCTAATAAAGTAGTTGATAATACATTTCTTGAACCAATATTTTTAGAACTTATTACACCAGTTGCACTAATATCATCACCTACAATTGTATTTGATAAATCTACTACAACATTAGTAGTTGCATCATAAGTTCTATCTCTACCTTTACCAGTTAAGGTACGAATAGTTATATTAGCATTTGATACAGTTGATAAAGTATAGTTATTTGCATCAGTTCCTGATATTACACCTGATACTGATTTATTAGTTCCAATGTTTTTATTATTAAAGTATCCACTTACACTTACAGTATCACCAACAATTACTCCTGATAAAGTTATTAATCCATTAGTTGTTCCATCATAAGTTTTATTAGAAGTAGTTCCTGTTAAAGTTTTAGTACTAATATTTACATTTGATATTGATCCTAATAAATAATTAGATGCATCTGTTCCTTGTAAAGAACCGGTTACAGTTTTATTAGTTCCAACTAATTTATTAGTCATTGAACCGGATAAAGTTACAACATCACCTGATACAACACCTGATAAAGTTACTGTTACATTAGTAGTTCTATCATAAACTCTATCAATAGAAGAACCAGTTATAGTTTTAGTAGTAATATCTGCAACAGATATTGATGATAATATATAATTACCTGAATCTAAACCAGCTAAAGAACCAGATACTGATTTACTTGAACCAATATTTTTATTATCAAAATCACCAGATGCAGTTACAGTATCACCTGATATTACACCTGATAAAGTTACAATTGCAGTTGTAGTTGCATCGTACACTTTATTAGAAGCAATACCATTTATACTTAATTCAGAAATATTTACTGGTGTAACTGAACTTAATAAATAATTAAATGCTCTAGTACCACTTAAAGTTCCAGTTACTGATTTTCCAGTACCTACTAATTTAGTTAACATTGCACCAGATACATTAACATTACTTAAATCAGATGCTTCAACACCATATAAAGTAACACTTACATTAGTAGTTCTATCATATATTCTATCAATTGAAGTACCAGTTATTGATTTAGAAGTAATATTTGCATTAGAAATTGATAATAAATTATAATTTCCAGAATCACTATTTATTAATGTTCCAGTTACTGGTTTATTTGAAGATACATCACTACTACTAAAATCAGCTGATATTGTTACACTATCACCAGATATTACACCAGATAAAGTTACAGATGCAGTTGTTAATGAATCATATACTTTATCTACTGCAGTACCTGTTAAAGTTTTTGCAGTAATATTTACATTTGATATTGATGATAATGAATAATTAGATGCATCAGTTCCTTGTAAAAATCCAGAAACAGTTTTATTAATTCCAACTAATTTATTAGTCATTGAACCAGATAAAGTTACAACATCACCTGATACAACACCTGATAAAGTTACACTTACATTAGTTGTTCTATCATAAACTCTATCAACAGAAGTACCAGTTATTGATTTAGCTGTTATATCTGCAGTTGATAATACAACAGTATAATTTTCTGCATCTGCACCTGCTAAACTTCCAGATATAGTTTTTGATGTACCAACAGTTTTATTATTAAAAGTACTAGTAATTGTTACAGTATCACCAGATATTACTCCAGATAATGTAGTTGATGCAATATTATTTCCATCATATACTTTATTTGCAGTTGTACTTGATAAACTTAATGCAGTAATATTTACAGTTGATAATGATGATAATAAATAATTAAATGCTCTTGTTCCCTCTAAAATACCAGAAACTGTTTTATTTGTTCCAATTAATTTATTTAACATAGTTCCTGATAATGTTACATTATCACCTGATACTATACCAGATAAAGTTACAGTTACATTTGTAGTTCTATCATATACTCTATCAATAGATGTACCAGTTACTGATTTAGCAGTAATATTTGCATTTGATATTGATGATAAAGTATAATTTGCAGAATCACCATTAATTAAGGTTCCAGTTACTGGTTTATTTGATGATACATCACTACTGCTAAAATTTGCTGATATTGTTACAGTATCACCTGATATTACACCAGATAATGTAACTGAAGCAGTAGTTAATCCATCATAAACTTTATTTACAGCAGTACCTGTTATAGTTTTAGTAGTAATATCTCCATTATTAACAGTTGATAAATTATAGTTATAAGCCATTAAACCAGATAAAGTTGCTTCTGCACTAATACCAGTTCCAGCAGTTACTCTTAACCAAGTACCAGAAACATTTACATTAGAAATATCAATTGTTTCTATACCAGATAAAGTAAAAGTTGCTGTATTTGTTCTATCATATACTTTATTATTTGGTGTAGCACTTACTGATTTTACTGTTATATTTGCATTAGATACAGATACTAAATTATAATTAGATGAATCAGTACCAGATAATGTACCTGTAATTGATTTACTAATATCAACAAATCTATCACTAAAATCTGCAGTTACATCTACTACATCACCTGATATTACACCTGATAAAGTTACATTAGCTATTACTGTTCCATCATATACTTTATCATTACCAATACCATATATATCTTTAGTTGATATAATTGCACCTGATACACTTACTGCATTTATACTATAATTATTACTATCAGTTCCACTTAATATTACAGAACTAATTGTGTGAGTTCCTACTTGATTAGAAGTAAAAGTACCAGTTACATTTACAATATCCCCAGATATTACGTTATTTAAATGAATAGATGCAGTATCAGTTTTATCATAAACTTTATTATCAGAATAACCAGTTATTGATTTTACTGTAATACTTGCAGGTGAAATTGCACCTAATGTATAATTAGATATATCAGTTCCACCTAATACACCTGATATTGATGAATTTGATGATACATCTTTTGATATAAATGATGCACTAATAGTTAAATTATCACCAGATACAACTCCACTTAATGTTACACTTGCATTTAATAAACTATCATAAACTTTATTTATACCTGTTCCAGTTACAGTTTTTTGAGTTATATTAGCAGGAGAAATAGTAGTTAAATTATAATTACTTGCATCAGTTCCTGATAATATACCGTTACTTATAGTAATATTTACACCTACATATTTAGATGCAAAAGTACCAGTACCAGTTACTACATCTCCAGATACAACATTATTTAATGATAAATCTACACTTGTAGTTCCATTATAAACTCTTGATATACCAGCTGCAGTTATATCTTTTTGAGTAATATTAGCAGTTGATACGGTTCCTAATGTATAATTACTTGATTGAGCTCCATCAATTGATGCAGTTACTAGTTTGGAAGTTCCAATATTTTTATTATTAAATGTACCACTAATTGTTACAACATCTAATACACCACCTACAGTTTTAAGTTGACCTCCATCAATAGTAATTGATGCACTATTATTTCCATCATAAGTTTTATTTGATGTAGTAGCAGTTATAGTTAAAGGAGTTATATTTGCGGTTGATACAGAACTTAATAAATAATTATTTGCAGCAGTTCCTGATAATGAACCAGCTACAACAATATTATTTCCAACTCTTACAGATGCAAATGTACAAACTGCATTTACATTATCAACTACACTATCAATTGTTATTACACCACTTAAATCAACTGTTGCAGTATTTAATCCATCATATACTTTATTTCTTGTAGTACCAGTTAATGATTTTTGATAAATTCTACCATTAATTATTGAACTTATATTATAGTTATATGCATCAGTTCCTGATAAAGTACCAGTTCCTCCAACATTATCACTTGCATCTCTTGAAATATAATAACCATTAAATAATACATTATCTGTTACACCACTAATTACTTCTAAATCTTGAACACTTCCAGATGCATTTGTAGTACCATCATAAGTTTTATTTGCTAATACAACAGCAACTTGTTTTTGTTCAATATTACCAACAGATATAGATGAACCATCAATATAATAATTATTAACATCAGTTCCATAAATAGAACCTGTTACAGTTTTAGCATCACCTGCATTTTTATCACTAAAATTAGCTGTTACTTGTACTGAATCACCTTCAATTACACCATTTAATAAAACAGTTGCTGAACGAGAACCATTATATTGTTTATTTATAGTTACACCAGTTAAACGTTTAGCATTTACCATAGCACTAGAAACACTTCCTAATGTATAGTTAGTAGACATTGAACCTGAAATAGTACCAGTTACTGATTTAGGATTTACTGAAACATCTTTAGTATTAAAATTACCTGTTACTGTTACATTACTTGTATCAATTGTTTCAACACCAACTAAAGTAATAGATGCAGTTGTTAATCTATCATATATTTTATCAGCTGCTGTTCCTGTTATAGTTTTTCTAGTTATATCAGCATTTGATATTCCTGTTAAATTATAATTACCTGCATCAGTTGATGTTAATGCACCAGTTACTGATCTTGTTCCTACATGTCTAGTATTAAAATCAGCAGTATATCCTACTACATCACCACTAATTATTCCAGTTAATGGTGTTACTAAAGTTGCTGTAGTTGTACCATCATATACTTTATTAATAGCAACTCCGCTACAATTTTTCTTATAAATACCTACATTTGCAATAGAAGTTAAAACATAGTTAAATGCTCTTGAACCAGCTAATGAACCGCTAACTGTTTTACTATCACCAACATTTTTATCAACCATATAACCAGATAAAGTTACATTACTAGTATCAAAAGCTTCAACATTATTTAAAGTAGTTGTAACATTTACAGTTCTATCATAATCTCTATAAAGTGAATTTGCTGTTATTGGTTTAACAGTTATATTTGCATTTGATGTAGAAATAAAATTATAATTACTAATATCAGCACCTATTATTGAACCAGTTACTGGTTTATTTGATGATACATCTCTATCACTAAAATTACAGTTTCCACTAACATCATCACCAGAAACTATACCATTTAAAGTTACTGTTGCAGTAGTAGTTGAATCATAAACTTTATTACTTGTTGTTCCACTGCAATCTTTTTTAGAAATATTTACAGTACCAATTGAAGTTAAATTATAGTTACCAGCCATTGAACCTTCTAAACTACCTGATACAGTTTTACTAGTTCCTACTAATTTATCAGTCATATAACCAGATAAAGTTACATTACTTGTATCAATAGTTTCTACATTATTTATTATCATTGTTACATTTACTGTTCTATCATAAATTCTATCAATTGAACTTGCTGTTATGGGTTTTGCACTTATATTTGCACTTATTGTACCACTATTTGATATATTATAATTTGCTGAATCTGTTCCTGATAAACTTGGTACAACATAAATATTATTACCTACATGTCTACTATTAAATATACCAGATGCATTAACTACATCACCACTTAATACACCAGTTAATGTTACTACAGCTACAGTTGTACCATTATATGTTTTATTAGATGCAGTACCAGTAATACCTAATAAAGTAATATCAGCATTTGAAATACCAGTTAAATTATAATTAAATGCTCTACTTCCTGTTAAACTACCTGAAATAGTTTTATTAGTTGCTACAACTTTATTAGCAAAATTTGCAGTATATGATACATTAGCTACATCTCCTGATTCTACACCATTTAATGTAACACTTGCAGTTGTATTAGCATTATAAACTTTATTTAAACCAGTTCCACTTATATCTTTTCTTGTAATTGAACCGGCACTTACACTTCCTAAAGTATAGTTAGTAGATTCTGAACCAGCTAATAAAGAATTTACAATAGCACTATTTGATGATACATCAAAACTAATATAATCAGCAGTTATAGTTACATTTGATGTATCAATAGTTTCTACACCAGATAAAACTACTTGAGCAGTAGTTGTTCTATTATATACTTTACTTTGACCTGCACCAGTAATAGTTTTAGTACTAATTACTACATCAGATACACCAGTTAAATTATAATTTCCGGATTGAGCACCACTTAATACACCTGATACATTTCTAGTACCTACACGTCTATTAGATAAAGTACCTGCACATGATACAACATCACCACTTATTACTCCTGATAAATTTACATTAATTGATGTAGAACCATTATAAGCTCTTGATACACAACTACCTGATATATCTTTCTTTGTTATATTTGCAGAAAATAATGTTGAAGTAAAATTATAATTTGATGCATCACTTCCATAAATAGTTCCACTTAATGTTACATTTATATTACTAGAAACATCAATTGTATCAAATGACCCAGATAAATCAACTGAATCACCTGAAACTAAATTACTAAAAGTAAATGTAACATCAGAATCTTTATTATAAGTTTTATTATTAGCAGTTGCAGTTAAAGTTCTTAAAGTATAATCTACATTTGATACAGATACAAAATTATAATTACTTGCATCAGTACCAGTTAAAACTGGAGTTACTATTTTTCCTGATTCAACATTTTTATCTACAGTTGTACCACTTATTGATAAATTATCACCACTAATAGTATTATTTAATACAATAGTAACATTTCTAGTACCATCATAGATTCTATTTTGTGAAGTACCACTAATATCTCTTGCAGTAATATTTGCACTAACATCAGTATTTAATGTATAATTACTACTATCATCACCATAAATATAAGCAGAAATAGTTACATTTGAACCAATATTTCTTGAATTAAATGAACCTGATATACTTACATTATCAGTTGCACCGCCTACTACTTCTACACCACTTAAACTTAATATTGATGTTCTATTTCCATCATATATTTTATCACTTGTTACTGCTCTAATTGGTTTTGTAGTAATATTAATAGATGATGATGATAATACTAATGTATAGTTATAATATTTAGTACCTCCTAAACTAGTTGATGTTGCAGTTCTTGAACCAACAAAACGACTGTCTAATGTTGCAGTTGCAGTAACATTATCTCTAATACCACCTACAGTTTCAATTGCTGCACTAGTTAAATCTACATTAACTACATTTGTATTATTATAATTTCTTGATACTAAGATACCAGTTATTTGTTTTTTATTAATATCTGCATTTGCAATAGATACTAAATTATAATTTGTTGAATCACTACCACTTAATGTACCTGTTACAGTTTTATTATTTGATGCATCTAAAGTATCGAATAAACCATTATTTACAACTACATTATCTAAAGTTCCACTTACACTTAATACACCACTTAAAGTTACAGTTGCATCACGAGAACCATCATAAGTTTTAGTTTGACCATAACCATAAATATTTAAAGTATTAATTGTACCAGTTGTAGTTGCACTTGTTGAAGCTAATGTATAATTATCATTAGCAGTACCACCTAATGCAATATCAGTTACTGCAACAGAATGTGTTCCTACAGTAGCATAATCAATAGTACCAGTACCAGATACAGTTACATCTTCTACACCAACTACACCACTTAATGTTCCTGTTACAGTTACACTTCTAGTAGTATTATAATTTCTTGTAGTAGTAACCCAAGAACTAGATAATATTTTTCTATTAACTACACCAGATGTTGTTACACTTCCAGATACAGTATAATTTGAAATAACACCAGTTACACCAGATAAAACTATTCCTGATATTGTTACTACTTTTCCAGTTCCTTGATTTACATTATCAAAAGTTGATGATGAATAAGTAAAACTTACAACTTCTGAACCTACAATATCACTTAATGAGCCTGATACAGTTGCATTATTACTTGCATCATAATATTTAGGTGTAGTTGTAAAACTAATACCTAATTGTTTAGTACTAATTGTACCAGTTGAAGAATTAGTTGAACTTACACTATAATTTGAACTTGCTGCACCAGTTAAAGTTATACCAGTAATTGATACATTTTTATTAGTTCCTACATCTTTAGTATCAAAATTTGATACAACATCATTCATATAAACACTTACACCTGAACTTTCACCTGATAATATTCCTGATAAACTTGGTGTTACAGTTGCAGTTGTTGAACCATTGTATATTTTTGAGGTTGTTACAAAAGTTGCTGTTAATACTACTGGATTTATATTTGCATTAGATACAGTTGATGCAGATGATACAATACTATAATTACTAGATGCAGCACCTGAAATAGCAATACCAGTAATAGTAGCACTACGAGAACCAACATTTACATTTGTAAATCTTGCATCAGTTTCAGTTAAAGTAACAGTTTCTAAACCTATTAATCCACTTACAGATTTAGTTGCAACAACTGCATTATTTGATTGATCATATACTTTATCTTGTACTGTATAAAGTGGGGTTAATGCTTTTTGATTAACAGTACCTGAAGTTGTTAAAGTACCATTAATTGTATAATTTGAAATATCACCTGATATAGTTATACCTGTTACAGTTACTACTTTATTTACACCTACGTTTTTATTATTATAAGTTGCTGATGTATTACTAAAACTTATGTTTTCAGAACTTATAATACCTACTAATGAACCAGAAAATACTGCAACATCAGTACCATCATAATCTCTTGGGGGTACTGAAAAACTAATATCTAATCTTTTTTGTGTAATATCAGCTTGAGTTGAACCAGTTGAACTAATATCATAATTTCCAGAATCAGTACTTGTTAATGTAACACCAGATATTAATACATTTCTTGTTCCTACATTTACATCATCAAATATAGCTGTTGAACCTGAAGCAATTATAACATTAGTATATCCAGTTACTAATCCTTGTAAAGTATAAGTATAAGTTGCATTATTTGAACTATCATAAGTTTTATTAACACCAGAATAAGAACCAGTTATAGTTTTTTTAGTAATTACACCACTTATAGTTGAAGGAGGTGAATTAATAGAATAATTACTACTATTTGTACCACCTAATGTTACTGATGAAATATTTACTTGTTTACCAGTTCCTACACTTGCACCAACAAATGATGATGTTTGAGATACAGTTACAATATCACCACTTAATACTCCTACTAAAGTTCCACTTATAGTTATATTATTTGAACCATCAAATTGTTTTGATGGACCAGCATAAGTTACTGATAAGTCTAAAGCAGTTATATCACCTGTTGTAGTTAATGAATTTGATGATAATGAATAATTTTCTAATGTACTAACATCACCTGATAAAGATAATCCAGATACATCAACATCTTTACTAGTACCTACAGTAAAAGTTCTATAATTTGCAGAGTTATAAAGTAAAGTTAAAATATCACCAGATACAACACCAGTTAAACTAGTTGAACCTACATTTGCAGTTAATGATTTATCATATGTTTTTGCAGTTATTGTTACTACTGGAGTTAAAGTTTTTACAGTAATATCACCAGTTGTTGATAAAGATGAATTAATAGAATAATTACTATTATTAGTTCCAGATAATGATATTCCTGTTACATTAACAGTTTTACTTGTACCTACAGATGCTGTATCATATATTGCACTTATTCCACTACTTAAAGTAATAGTATCTCCTGAAATTACACCAGATAAAGTACTATAATTTACTGTTGCTGTTCTATTACCATTATATACTTTTGATAAAATATTAACATTTGCAGTTAATGGTTTTGCAGTAATAGTACCTAATGCACTACCAGAAGTACTAGTTGTATAATATGCACTATTTGCTCCAGATAATGCTATTCCTGATATTGTTACAGTTTTACCACTACCTACATGAATACTATCAAATGTTGATGTAGTATGAGTTAAAGTTACTACATCACCTGATAAAGTATTACTTAAACTTCCTGAAACAGTTGCAGATAAAGTTCTATCATATACTTTTGATGTTACTGTCCATGAACTAGTTACAGTTCTTACAGTAATATCACCAGTTAATCCATCAGGGGTAGTATCAATTGAATAATTTGATGCATCACTACCAGTTAAACTAATAGTTGCACTTACAGCAATACCGCTTGCTGGATAAATTGAATTAAATGTAGCAGATAATATATTAATTGTTGCATCATTTCCACTATAAACACCTGATGATACAACATTTACAGTTGCATTATTAGTTTTATCATACTCTTTTGAACTAACTGAATAAGATGGTACTAAACTTCTAACAGTTATATTAGCAGTACTAGTTACTGATGATGCAATAGTATAATTATTATTAGGATCATTAGTTAATTGAATATTATTTATAGTTACAGTTTTATTAGTTCCTACATTTTTATCATCAAAAGTTATACTTGAATAACTATAACTTACTGTATCAGACCCTTGAACTCCATTTAATATAATTACACCTGAACCAGTAGTTGTATTATTATATACTTTATTTGCTGCTGTAAAAGTTAAACTTAAAGTTCTTTGAGTTATTTCTACACCAGTTACAGTTAATGTTGAATTAACAGTATAATTACTATTTGATGTTACTACATTTATAAAATTAACATTATTTATACCTGCATTTGCTGTATTATATGATGCATCATAAGTTAATAATGAATTATCACCTGATATTAACCCAGAAACAGATACTAATGTTATTTGACTTGGACTAACAGATGTTGTTCCATCATATGTTTTTGATGTAACAGAAAAATTAGGTGTTAAAGTTTTAGCAGTAACATCACCTTCTAATCCACTAATATGAATATTTTCAACATAATCTTGTTCAGGTAATATATAATTAGTTTTTATACCAGATGATAAACTAAAATCAATATTTTCTAAAAATATACTTTTATTTGTACCAACATTTTTAGTATCATAAATTGCTGATGTAAATATTAATCCTGATAAAGTATTTGTACCTATTAATCCAGTTACTGTAATATCACTTGAAGTTAAATTACAAGTATTATTTCCATCATAAACTTTATTTTTTGGTGCATTTACATTTATAGCTAAAGTTAAAGTTTTTGCTAAAACTCTAAAATATACAACTGCACTTGCTAATTGATTATCTCCAGAATCAAAATATTTTATTTCTAATCCATAATAATTTGGTATTGTATCATTTGGACCTCCTTGTGATGGTAATGGTGATGTGTTAGCATTGGCATAACTAACATTACCTGTAGTACCTGTATCAAATGATAATTGACCTGTACTAGTATTTATAATAACACGAGGATTTCCTCCACTACTATCTACATTTATAGTTGTTGATGTATAATAACCACCATCAACTAATCCTGTAATAGTTGGAACAAAATTTGTTATTGTGTTACCACTACCATATGAGTATAAATCAATTACATTATTAGAATTATCAAAACGTCTTAAACTCCCTCCTACATTTCGTTGATAATAAAAACTCATCTATATATATATATTGTTATAAAAAAAATATTATATTATTTTTTTTATAATTAAATACTTAATATTAATATAATTTATTTCGCTTATTTCAAAAAAAATAATATTAATATTTAAAATTTATTATTTTAAACTTTATTTTTTGTTTTTATTTAATATTATATAAAAAAATGTTATATAATATAGAGATATAGTATTATAATGAATATTCCTGATGACAATCAAAATATTAATTTAAAGTTATTTATATTAGATCCATTATCTGTTATTATTAAATTAGCAATTATTTCAAATAAACAAAATGATATTAAAATATGTATTTATAATAATGTTATTTATATTCAAGAACCCAATATTATTCAACCATTAATTAGATTATATTATAAAAATTCAAAAAGTGATTTACAATATTTATATAATCCTATTGAATTAGCTTGTCAAACTTTCTTATCAAAAGAACCTAAAATTAAAGATTTATTTATTTGTGCACAAAAAGGTATTGAACGATTAGTTAATACTTATAAATCATGTTCTATTGTTTGTCATAGTCTTTATTATTATTCTAGTCTTATTGGTAATCATTTAAATACTAATTTTAACCAAAATTTATTTAAAAAAGATTCATTCAGTTGTTTTTATAATCAAGAAATTGTTGATAAATTAAATAATAGATGGGATGAAGAAAAAATTAAACTTATTTTAAAAATGATAGACTTTTTAATTAAAGATGGTAATGCCATAGAAAGTGTTAAAATGTTAGAAACATTTATGATACAAGTTGATTTAGAAACTCACGAAATTATTAATAAAAATTAAATATATACTATAAAATAATATATATATAATAAAATGAATATTACAAATAATGAAAATGTTAATACATTAATTATTAATAAATGTATTGAAAAATTTAATAATGACTCATTATTAAGTACGGGTGTTATTAATATTAATATTAATGTTGAATTAAGTTTAGATAAAATTGTAGAAATAACAAATGAATTACATAATATTGGTTTTAAAGTTGAACTGTTTAATGTTACTAATATGAAAACACAGATACATAATGGGATACAGTGTTCATATTATTTAAGTTATATATTTTGTTTTCCATGTTTAACATATAACTATATTAAATATCATTTATTTCCAGAATATTGTATTATCATACAAATAGATAAACATAATTATCCTAATTATCAAAAAAATAAACATTAATTATATTATTGTCATGTAAATTAATTATATACTTGTCCTGTAGTTTCATCTTGACAAGGTCTAGAATCAGTAGTTGATTTAACAGAATTTGAAATATTTTCTAAATCAGTTTTAGCTGCATAATATTTATAATAATTATATGATGAACAACAACAACATAATAATATAATTAAACCTAATATACTTAACCCAATATTATTAGGTGATGTTGCTGTTGCTGCAATTAATGCAAATAATAAAGTTAAACAACAACAACAACCACCACACCATGCAAATTGAATAAAATTCCATCCCATTGATAATACATCTAACATAGCTTGTCCTGCTCTTGATACATTGGAATCGTAATATTTTTCATTATTTATTGTAATATTACAAGTTTTAATTTCTTGTGACATATTTATATATAATATATATAGTAAAATATATTTTATTATATATTTAATATTATTAAATAAAAATTAATAATTAAATAAAAATTGATAATTAAATAAAAATTGATAATTAAATAAAAATTGATAATTATATAAACTGATAAGAATATATAATTATTATGACAAGAAGAATATGTTATTTGTATACTGAAACTACTGGATTACATGATTTAGATGAAAATGTTTCAAAAAAAAATTTATTTGGTTTTGCACGTTTAGTTGCCTTAAATTATGAGATTGGATATATTGACTCCAATAATTATAATCTCATTAAATCTGTTAGAAAAATAATTAAACCAAGATGTATGTTTATATCTGAACAATCTATTAAAATTCATGGTATTACTAATGAAACTGCTAAATCAGAAGGTACTGAAATTGAAACTGTATTAACTGATTTTTTAGCAGATTTAAAATCAAATAATGTAACTGTTATTGTTTCACATAATATTACTTTTCATCTACGAACTTTACAAGCTGAATATATTAGATATAATTTATCTTTTAATTTTTCAAATTATATTATTATTGATACTATTAGTTTTTATCATAAATTATATTTTCCAAAATTAAAGGATTTATATGAACAATTATATAATAAAAAAACAAAATCAAAGAGTAATCTTGAATTAATCAAATTATGTTTTAATAAATTATATGATGATTATGAAAAATCAATTGTTTAATAATTATAAAAAATATCATACCAATCAATATAATCCATTTTCCAATCAATAAAATTATCAAAATTAACTACTTTTTTAATTATTATTTTATTAATTGATTGTATTTTAGAATTAGAATCAACTAATAAAATTATTTTATAATTATCAAAATATGTATCTAATAATAGTATTAATTTATTTAATTCTTCTAAATATGATTCTGTGATAGGTTGTAATTCTATTCTTACGAATTTAATTTCACCAGTTTGAGCTACAAAATTATTTATTCTTCTTAATAAAACTTGATTAAATTCTGTTATATTATTATTATATTTATCAAATATTTCATGTGCAAATGTAATATTATATTTATTTGATAAAATATATGATGAATTATGATTTTCTGAAAACTTTTTTATAAAAACATTTTCATAATCTTTAAACTTTGATTCAAGCACTTTATTTAGTTGTTTTATTGTTATTTTTGACCAATCAAATGGAAATGATTGTATTCTTAAATTATATTTATTTAATTGATATGTTACTGAACAATTTGAACCTAATGAAATTATTTGTTCCATAATTATATTATTTAATTATGTTTTATCTAGATTAAATAACATATTTAAAAATAAATAAGTATATTAAATATGTTATCTAAAGTAAATAAAAGTAATATATATCTAGGTACAAATGAATTACAAAAATTATATAATGATACTAATTATGAATTAGCACAAGATAATTTAAATAACCATATTATTTATAAACTAAATAATAAAAATTATATCAAAAACTATATAACAAATAAAATATATAATTATAATAGAATACAAGTTGATATTCTTGGTGAAAAAATAATTAAACAAATAGATTCATTTGACCAAAATAATATTAATATATCAAATAAAATTAGAAAAACGGTACTTTCATTAGTTAATAATAATTATAATAATTATAATAAAATATTAGGTATTGGTGGTGAATTTTATGTTTATTTTAAATTTATTAATGCATTAGAATATATTGGTATGTCAAATCATCAATGTATTATAGATGATGCTAATTATAATATACCTTATTCTAAAAATTATTTAGTTGATTATAATAATATTATGAATAATAATAGTAGCATAAATAACATTAATGATATAGATTTAATTATATTAAATGTTTATAATATTTGTGAATCTATAATAAAATATATTCATAATATAAAATTTAAAAAATTAATTATTATTACTTGTTGTTTAACAGATAAAAAATTAAAACAATTAACTAAATATTTTAAATTAAAAACAATAAAACATATTCAAAATTTTAATTCATGGATATGTGTTATAGAAATTTAAGTAACAAATATAATAATAGTATTATTATAAGTTTACTTCATAATAACATTTATTATAAGTTTACTTCATAATAACCTTCATTATTTGTAATACTAATATTAGTTGAATCTTTATCTTTGTTGATACAATATATTAAAATATTAAGTAATGATTCAATATAATAATTTTTTTGAATATATATTGTATTACCAGTTTGTTCCATTATATTATTAATATGATTATTTAAAATATCAATTTTATATAATATATATTTTTCTTGTGTATCATAATATTTCTCACTATTCATTACTTGTAATATTTCATCATTAGTTCTATTTCTTAATTTACTTTTCATAAAATCTAATTTAACTAATAATTCATTTAAATTAACTATTTTGAGGTCTTTCATAATTATAAATAAATTAAATGCATCAAAAAATCTATGATAATATTTAATAGCATAAATAATACTTTCATTTTTTTCATAAGCATGAATAAAATATGCTAAATTTTCAATCATTGAATGTATTAAATAATATGATTTAAATAATAATACTTTTTTATAATTTTCTTCTTTTCTATAATAAAACATAGTACCTACAACATGTATAAATGCACCTTGAGTAAAATATGTTTCATCACCATAATAATTCATATGTGATAATGAATCAATTACTTGTTGTTTTACTAATTCTTTATTAATCATTATATTATTTTTTAAATTTGTATCTGTATTAGTATTTATTAAATTTTCAAATTCTTTCATTTTTAATATATAATTTTTTGCTTTATTTAATGGTTTCATTTTGAATAATCCATTTATAAAAAAATTATTAATTTCTTTATTTAAAAAAGTTATATATCTATTATGATTATAACAAAATGATAATAAACGTAAATAAGCCCATCTATCTTGATTGTTTGATTTTATTTCATTAGAAAATAAACATGTATATTTTCCTATTTGGTCTATATCCCATATTAATCTATTATTAGATGTACTATTTGGTGGTATTAAAAATGAATAACCATATAAATTAGTATCAAATACTTCAGAAGGTGAAGCTTTAAATACTTTTTCAATTACTGAATTAAATATTTGTATCATCTGTGAAACTTTATAATGTCCAGCAATTGTTAAATCATAATCTGAATCTAATGTTGCTTCAGGACCTACTGAACCAGATGCATTTGAAATACAATCGTTACGTAAACAATCTGGAAAAACATCAAATATTTTTTTTATTAATGTATCAACTATTTTTTTTCTAAAATTAAATAAAATTTGTTTTATTTGTATTGATTGTTTTTTTATATTATCCCATGTTAATAATGTATCTTTTGATAATAAATATGATTTATCATTATCAATAATAATAATATTATTATTTTTATTTAATTCTGATATTTCATGTGAAATAAAATTTACTAATTCTTCTTCTAATTGTTCTTTATTAAAAGAATTATTAGTAGCACCACCATAATAATTTTTTAAATAAATATATTTTTGTTTATATTTTAAATATTTTGATTTATAGTCCATATATAATATAATATATATATTATATTATTTATTCTAATTTATTTATTATATATTTATTAAAACTTATATTCATTACTGATATTTTTAATAATATTTTTTCAATAAATTTAAATGCATTATTATATTCATTACCTAAATTTATTTTTCTTAAATCATTTAATACTTTTGTTATATATGAATATGTAAGTAATAAATTATATTCAGCTACTGTTATTTTCTTTTGACAATATTCTAATAAATTAGCAAATATAATAATAAATATTTTATAAAAGTCAGCAACATTATAATTATTATCTAATACAAACTTTTTCATTTGTGATAATATAATTGTTGATCTAACTATATCTTGTGTATAAATTATTGAAACACCTAATAAATAATTATCAAATATATCTAAAAAATCACCAGAAATACGAGCACCATCTGGCATATCTAAATATAAATTAACATCATAATTATAAATATCAATATAATAATTCTTTTTTACAAATAATGAAAAATCTAAATCAAAAATTGATGCATCGCCATTTTCTAAAATTAATATATTATTTATTTTAAAATCACAATGTTTAAAATTAAATAATGATGATGCTTTACTTCTATTAAATAAAATATTATACATATATGCATCTACATTAGTTAATCCATATTTTAATATATGTTTATCAAATGTTAAATTTTTTGGATTAAAATCACAAACTAAACATATAAAATTTGTTTTTGGTGGAATATTATTATGAAAATTACTAAAACCAATTTTTAGTTTACTATTTAAAATAGGAATTTCAAAATAATCATAACTAGATACATTTTCTAAATATATTATTTTATTAAAATTTTCAACATTACAAATATTTTTAGAACATAATAATAATCTATTATAATTTTCGTATTCTCTTTGATATTTTTCAATATAATAATCATCAAATGATAATTTTAATAATTTATAATAAAATAAATGTTTAACAACATAAATATTATTTTTTATTTTATGTAATTTGTATAACATTATTAATAATATATAAATAAATATTATTTATATATTAACAATAATTATAAAATTAATTCATTATCGTTATTTATATTGTAATTACTATAATCATATTCTGTATCGATATCATCTTCAACTTCATCATAAATTTTTTCTTTTAATTCTATACTATTTAATTCGTCTAACTTCTTTTTATCAGATGAATTATATATTAATAATTTTAATGAATTTATTTTATATGCTTTATAACTTGGAAATGTTCGTTGATTATTTTGGTCAGTAAATTTTGTATCATCATCATTTAGCATATCTAAAAACTTTTCTAATCTAGTTACATATTTTTCATTTAAATTATTCTTATGTTTTTCTAATGATAAATTTATTTCTTTTACATGTGTATCAATTAGTTCATTTAACATCTCATTTTTTTTAATTGAAATAAATTCTTTACCATTAAAAATATATCCAA
>JACCDX011903988.1_pt1 | contig 28781 bp, 25 predicted proteins | sample 7449681 | NCBI WGS metagenome assembly JACCDX01 (sample SAMN15323450, study PRJNA562643) | freshwater metagenome | isolation source: river surface water | place: USA:Blue River Watershed | collected 2017-08-18
CAATAAATAGGCATAATTAAATACAAAAATACATTATTCAACATTTATCATATGTAATTCTATGTAGGACTAGTATAGATTAATGCCATATTTTATAAAAAATATTATTATTTTAATTAAAAATTCTGATTAAAATAAAAATAATAAATAATTCAATTAATTTATTAAATCATTAAAAATTTTGGACAAATTCTTATTCGTACATTATTATCTCTAACAGCTTTTAAATGAAAAGGTCTATGTTCGCTCTCATTAATAGTATGATTTGCAATATTAAAACCAACTAATTCAACCTCTTTCTCTATAGAACCATCTGGAAATAGTGTTTTATCAATTTCCGATTCATATGAACTATTTATAAATAAATGCGTGCGATAAATCATAAAACCATTATAAGCTGATAATACGGGAATTAACTCCGATGATTTATTCATTCTATACTCTAAAATTAAATTTGCAATCTCTTCTCTAACTTTTTCAGCTACACGATTCCATGATTGAAAATGAAGAACACTATAAATATACGGGTCATACGACAATGACCATATATCTGAAAAGCCAGATGAACGGTTAAAACATATTGCATCCCAATCATTTCGTTGCATAATATTTTGTATTAAATCAATATCAATTTTGGTATCAATTGTATATTCATTTATATCTAACATTATAAAATATGGTATAGATGAATAATTATTACGTATTTCATCTAAAATCAAATTTCTAGCATTTGCATATCTTTTGGTTCTTTGTAATCCACCAACATTATTTATATAATTTAAAATAATTACATCTACATTTGGTATATTTATTTCATTTAAAAGACCGAGTGTGTTATCACTCGATTTGTCATATGAAATAATGAATTTAATTTTATTAAAAACATTTGTTAAATTTGTGATACTATTAAGCAAGTATTTTAATTTTACTTGAATATTATAAGCATATAACCCAATAATACAATCCATAGAATATTAATATATAACTAGATAATAAAAATTATATTTTTAATCATCATTATATTACATAGATAATCTTTTTATTATATCTCTTGCATTATTCTTAATAACTTTGTCTTCACCACTCTTTACCTTTTTTTCCCATAATTTATACATTGTTATTGTTCGACCATTTGTTGCAAAAAAATTCTCATTTTTATTATTATATTTAATTACTGGCGCATCTCCTATATAATTATAAAATAAGGTTTTCATATCTTTATCCCATTTACCATCTGCTTTAAATTGACCATTTGACATTTTTATAAGATAATTATCACTTGATATATACGGTTTTGATGTTGTAAATCCACCATCGGCATATAATATCATACAATACACGTTATTAACCATTACCCAATCATATGAATCTATTGCAAATTCCATAAACCATCTATAGACTTCATGTGGATGAAACTTCATTAAATTCATTATATTACCCATTATCATTAATCGTTGTATATGATGTAAATATCCATAATCAAATGCATGTTTAATTGTTATATCTACGGGAGTCCAACCAGTTGTTCCTGAATACCATTCTGGTGATAATTTATTATGAGAACCCATAAAATTCCCATTTTTCATTTTATCATAAAAATATACATATAAAAATCTACTATATTCTCTCCATCCTAATACTTGTCTTATAAATCCTTCAATATTATTCAATCCAATTGATTTATCAGAATGATATAATTCTTCTATCCTTTTAATAACCGTTAATGGTTCCAATAAACCTATATTCATCATATGAGATAAATTACTATGAAATAAATAAGGTTCTTTAACCGAAAATGCATCCTGATAATCGCCAAAATGTATTACTCGATGTTTTATAAAGTCATCTAATGCATCATTTGCCTCTTCGTGACTAAAAGATAAATATTCATAATTATTTATATTACCAACATTATTTTTAAAATTAGTTTCGATATATTTTATTCCTTCTTTAATATATTTATTTTGACTTTTTTGATTTGACTTGGTTTTATTATAAGTTTTAGGAACATCAACATTTGGATTATATGGTAATCTATTTTCTTTATCATATGATATCTTTCCACCTAAAAATTTACCTTTATTCATTAAGATATTAAATTTTTTACGACCAAATGAATAAAAACCATTTTGTAAAATATGTTTATTATCTTTTACTTCATTATAATATTCAGCAATATCTACTTTTTTAAATATAAAATAAGGAGTATCTAATGAATCATTTAATTTAATTTTATTTTTATTACAAAATTCTTTTAATCTTTTTTCTAATAAATGGTCGCAAAAATCATATACATCTAATTCATCTATACTATTTTCATTTAATAAATCAATAAATTTTTTATTATTATAAAGATTTGGTGTAAATTCTATGTATTTTGTATTCTTAAATAGTTTTACTAATTTATCATAATAAATTTTCATAGATACTCGATGAAGTAATAATTTTAATTTATTAAAATTAGATACACGTTCATCATCTTTAAAATATAATGAATCTTCAATTAAACAAATTAATTTATAGTTTTCAAGCTTATCTTTTAGATTATCTAAATTAAATAATTGATTTGGATAAATAATTAATACTTTCATTATATTATATTATCTATTTAAAAAAATTATAAGTATTTTATTACAATTACTATTATGACTAATATTGATAATCAAAATGATTCATATAAAGACCTTCCAAAAGTATCTTCTTTAATGTTATCTGCATTATATTTCCATTTTTTATATATTATATATCTTAGTTTTTATGATTATTATAATCTTTTAATTTTATTACCCATTATTACTGGTTATTATGGATTAGTTTATCAATATGTTTATTTTATTAATTTTTATATTTATGGAACTTTATTAAGTAATATATATAGGTTAATGTTCTTAGTTAATTATGTATCAATTGATGAAACAAATAAATTATTTAATCAATTAATATCTTTTATATATGGATGTGAATTATTTATTACTGAAATGTTTATTAATCAAGTTTATAAATTTAGAAAAAGAATTGAAATTTATAAACAAAAACATACTATTTATGTTGTATCAAACGATAGTGATACTGATAATTATGTCTAAATTAGATTTACAAAATGTAATGAAAACAAAATATCAGATATAAATCCACCTATTGCAAATACAAATAAAATATATTCTAATTTATTTTTATTTTTTTTATTATAAAAATATATTATTAATACAAAAAACATTGGTATGGCTATTAGGTCTCCATAATGCGTCAAATCATCTATACTCATCATTTATATATTATTCGTTAATTATTTCTTCTGATACTTTTTCTTTTGTTCCACCAAAATATTCATAACCATGTTTAGATTCTATCATTTCTTTATTTATTAAAATAAAATTATTATCTAATCTTAAATTCATACCACATAATTTTATGCGTATTTTTGCTGCATATAAATTTACTAATGGTCTTCCATATTTACAATATCCAAAAAATTCGGCCTCAATATGTTTTTCATACATTAATTTAGCTAAATAATCTTTTGCTTCATGTGCTCTTTTTATTTCATCATCTCTATCCTTTTGTTTTAAAGGTGGTTTCATTTCAGGCGAATCATAACCATACATTCTACATTTATATTTATAATATTTACCATGTATTTTAATAGCAAGCCATAATGTATCTCCATCATAAATTTTTAATATTTTACAAGCTAATCTTTTACCATTTAAAGAATAAGTTGGAGTATTATCAAAAGTGCATCCATCTAATTTATTATTTAAACAAAAACAATTTCCCATTTTATATAAAAATTTATTAAATACTAATAATATTATAGTAAATTGTTTTTAAGATAGAATCAAAATATTTTCTGTTTTTAATATATAGAATAATGGATAAAACTAATTCACCTAGTAAATCTAGATCCCGTTCTCCTAAGAGATCTGCAATGATAAAAGCGGAAGAACAAGCTAAAAAATTAGGAGTTTCAGTTGTAGAAGTTAAAGAACATTCTAATGGTTCTTTCGGTGCTAAATTTTCTGATGGAACTTATAGAATTGTTCAATCATCTTCATCATCTGCTTCTGTAGCTAGAACTTCACCTCGTGGTGCTAAACCATTATCCCCATTAGCAGCTGTTCGTGCGTTCTCAAAATATTATAATAAAAAACCATATACAACAGAAGCAAATCGTCGTCGTTCTATGAAATTAGATTTATGTCGTTCTAAATCTCCTAAAAAGACTACTGTTTCTTCACCATATCGTAAAAGTCCATTAAGATATGATTATCCAGGCTTAGATGACGGTAGTCAATGTAAAAATGCGGATTCTTTTATTAAAAGATTAAGAAGTTCAGCTATTAGACGTTCTAAAAAAGCTGAAAAACTTCTTGAACCAGTTCCTTCATCAGAACCAGCAATGACTTTACCTTTTGCGAATCCATTTACTACTGTTCAAACACCAGTTGCACCTCCAACTGTTCAACCACAACCTGTTCAATCAATGTCTCCTATCCCGGTTCAAACTCAACCAGTTATTGGAGGTAAAAAAAGAAATTCTAAAGAAAAACGTCGTTCTCAACAAAGAAGAAAATAAATAGAATTTAAAAATAAATAATTATATTAAGATATAAATATTAATATTTTAATATGACTTATAACGTTCAATTAGTAATTGATAATCGTGAATCTATTAAAGATAAATTAAAAGAAATTATCTCTAATACTAAATTAGATAATTTAGAAATAGGTGATTATGTCTATTATATAGATGAAGAACCTGTATTATATATAGAACGTAAAACTATATCTGATTATGCAGCATCTATAGTTGATAAACGTAAAAAAGAACAAATTCATCGTTTAAAATCTAATGTTCCTAAAGATAGATTATTATACCTTGTTGAAGGCGATTTAACTAAAAATAATTCCAATTTTCAATTTAATAAAATAACTAAAGATACAATCGTATCATCAATGTTAAACACAATGTTAAGAGAAGAAATATACGTATTACATACTGCTAATACCGAAGAAACTTTAGAAGTAATGCAAATGATATATAAGAAATATCAAAAACAAGGTTTAACATTTATGGAACACAAAACAAGTCATAAAGATGATTTGGTAGAAACTGCTAAATCATGTAAAAAAGCTAATATGACAACTGAAATAGGATTTAAAATGATGTTAAATGCAATACCGAATGTATCTAATAAGTTAGCAAGTCGTATAAATGAAAAATTTACAAATATGAAAGCATTAATTGAATGGTTATCAGTATTTGAAGATAATGATAAACGTCTAAAAGAATTAGTTAATTTAGGAATGGATAATTCTGCTAAACCACGTAAAATAAATAAAAATGCAGCTTCAAATATTATATCATATTTAGGTTTTAATTAAAATATATAATCATAAAATTGAATTATTATTATTTATTAATTCAATTATATTTTGTTTGTTTTTACTCTTTTCATCCATGGAAATGTCTCTGGATAGCCACCACATTTTTCTAATGCAATTCTTTCAGCAATATCAAATAATGATTTACTACCAGACAAATTTTCAGAATTATTTTTTAATTCAATTTGGGCATCATTAAATGCATCGTTTATATTGGCATAATCATATAAATATTTCATTTCACACATTCTATGAACAACATACTCGACAGATATACCTACAATACTACCATTAATAAATCCATTACATAATTTACTATCACTTCTAATTTTTAATTTATATTTTCTCATTAATTTTTCTAAATCACGTTTTCTTTTTAATTTCTCATTCATAACATGTAATAATCTTTTATTTGTATTAGATTTCATTTCCATTTTTAAAAAATAAAAATTATATTTATTTTATATAACTTGATTTGTCTTTAAATCATTAACAACTAATTCTGATTCTTTTTCAGTTTCTTTATATTTATTTGTTACTAATCAAAATTATTTAATGATAAATCACTATCTAATTCAGAATCTGATTCTAATTCAGTATTAGGTTGAATATCTATTTCTAAATTATTAGGTATTTCAATATTAACCTGAGTATTTATATTCAGTGGTAATAATGTGGAACTATTTATATTTATATTTCTTTTTCTTTTATTTTTAGAATGAATTATTGAATGACCATCATTAAAATATAACCCAATTTTTTTTGATAAATAGATATATCTATCTTTTGCATGTCCCATAAAATAAATATCTGAATCATTCATAAAATTTATTGTTAATATTGGCGTTATTAATAATCTAAATGTATTTGGATGCTTATCTAATGCACATATTTTACAAAATGATTTTTTAATTTCTGGATATACTTTTATAAAATCATTAAATTCATCCCACCATTCATCATCATCTAATGAATCAATATATTCATTATGAACTTTATATAAATTATTAGTTGAGAAATTTTTATTGAATATATCTACATCATAATAACAACTTATAAGTTGATATAAATAACTTGGCATCTTTTTACCTAAAATATTATATTGTTTTTGTATAAAATTAGTAATTTCAACTAATTGTTTTAAATTAAATATATTATTTGTATATGGATTTTTAATTGGTTTAGGTGTTGAATAATCAATACTTCTATACATTAAACTATATTTAATAATACGGACTAACTCACAAAATTTAAATTGATATATTGATTTATTAACAATGTCATACAACTCAAGTTTGTCTGTATCAGTATTATTAAAATTATTTAAATCTAAATCAGTATCATTTATAATCCGACATTTATTTAAATTTTTAAAATAAATTCTTCTTCGAATAAAATTACGTATTTTAACATACTTTGAATAAATATCTAATATTTTTTCTTTGTTTAAATATTCACTAAATAACCCTTTGTTATTAATAATAGATAAATAGGATTCAATTAATACAGGAAATTTATTTTGATTAAGATTTCTAATAAGTAAATTAACATATTTATTAATATTAAAATCAGATGAAAATGAATATATGCCATTAAATACCCTATTATTTGTATTTGATTGATAAGATTGTATATTAAAAAGATTCGTTAAATTTAAGCTTAAATCAACTTGCATTACTAATTATAATAAATATATTTTTAATATAAATAAATTTGATAATATAAAAATTATATTATATTTTAAATATAAACAATTTGAATTATTAATAATTAAAAATGTCTCATGAAAATACAAATGATTTTTTAGTATTAGACCCTTGGAATTCTTCTAATAAATTATTGACTGTTAATGATATATACAATATATATGAAAAAGTTGGTTTCAAGAATGTTAAACAATGGTTAAAAATTAATAATTTATCATTATATCAAACTGCATTTGTTCATTCTAGTTATGTTAAAAAATGTATTTTAGAAATCAATAAAGATAATACTAAATCTGTTTCTATTACTGATAAACCAGATGGTGCAATCGATTTATTTGAGGAACATCAAGATTATGAAAATATGGAATATTTAGGCGATAGAGTCCTTGAATTAGGAATTGCATTTTATATATATCGTAAATATCCAGATACTACTCAAGGATTTAAAACAGTATTAAAAACAAAATTGGTTAGAAAAAATACATTGGCTAAATTTGCCAAATTTTTAGACTTACCGAAACATATTATTATATCAAAACAAGTTGAAGATAAAACTCAACATGGTCGTTATAATGAACGTATTTTAGAAGATATTATGGAAGCATTAATTTGTGCTATTTATTTAGACCAGAATTTAAGTATATCTGATAATTTTAAATCATTAACTGATACTATATCTAAATTAGGTCATACACGATTAATTGGTCCGGGATTTCAAATTGCAAATGCATTTATTGAAAATTTATTGGAACAAGTTATTGATTTTGAAGATTTATTAGCTAAAGAAGAAAATTATAAAGAACAATTATTACAATATTATCAAAAAGAATTCAAAATTACACCTGAATATATATCTATTTCGGTTGAGGGTCCTCCTCAAAGACGTATTTTTACCCAAGGTGTATTAGACAAAGATGGTAATATTATATCTAAAGGTATTGGTAAAAGTAAATCTGAAGCTGAACAACAGTCTTCAATGTATGCTTTAAAATATTTTGGTGTAATTTAATAAAATTTATGATATCATTAAATATCATAATATTTATTTTTTTAATGCATTTGGTTAAAAATTTTATAATATAAATATATAATAAAAATATCGAATATGTCGGCTACACCAAATAAATCAAATGATATTTTAACTAAAATATATATACCTTTAAAAAAAAATATATTTCCAATTAAGTTTGTAAATAAAAAAGAGAAAAAAATATTAGCAAATACATTTAAAGAAGAACCATTTACTAAATTAATTCCAAGAGGTATTCAATATGTAGAAGATTCATTAGATATAACAAATGAAGATTTAAATGAAATGATTAATAGTGAAAGAGATATTACTAAAAAAATTGTATTACTCTCTAAACAATATGATATTTTAAGAGATATTAATACTGCTCGTAAATTGTTATCAGAATTAAATGAATATGAAGATACAATTGATATGACACAGCTACAAAATAAAGATTCATTTGATTTATTTAAAAAACAATTAACTTCATTTATTGATAGAAATGATAAAATTGAACAAGATGAACAAAATAATACTGATACAATTAAATTAGAAATTGAAAAAACAATTGATCCAGTATTATTTAATTATCCTAATACATCCGACCGTATTAATTTATCAAATTGGATTCTACCTAATCGTAAAAATTTTACTAAATTTATAAGTAATACATTTGAACCAATTGTAAATGAATATAGCAGAGAACCTATTAAATATTTTGAAAAAGGTGAATTAAATTATCATAATGCATTTCCTCATCAAAAATTTGTTTCTGATTATTTATCTGATAATAGTCCATATCGAGGATTATTATTATATCATGGTCTTGGTTCCGGTAAATCATGTTCATCTATTTTAGTAGCAGAAGGTTTTAGACATAGAAAAATATGTGTTTTATTACCAGCATCATTACATTCAAATTATGCAGAAGAAATTACTAAATATGGTGAAATGGCTTATAAAAAACATTTTTATTGGGTTTGGATTAAATTACAAATGAATACTGTTGATTTACAAAATAAAGTATATAAATATTTAGAATCAAAGGGTATTGAAAAAAATCTAGCTGATAAAATTATTGTTAAAAGAAATGGCAATAAGGGTATTTTTATGATTGATAATAATCAAGATGAACAAAACTATGATAGTATGCCTACATCTGACCGTGAAATTTTAGATAAACAAATTAAAACTATGATTGATTATAAATATACAATTTTACATTATAATGCTGGTTCATATTGTATTAGAGATATTTTTTCAGCATTTACACCAAATTTTGATGAAATTAAAAATAAATTATATGGAACACCTAATAAAAATAAATTTAATGAAAATGATTTGATTTTATTATTTAATTATGTTTTTAATAAAGATAATAAAATACCAAATCCACTTGATGATAAACTTATTATTGTTGATGAAATTCATAATTTAATTTCACTTATGTCTGGGTCAGGTGTTAATGGTAAAATGTTTTATGAATTAATTATGCGTTCTAATAACTCTAAATTAGTCTTTTTATCCGGAACAATTGCTATCAATTCCGCATTTGAATTTGATATTATGTTTAATTTATTACGTGGTTATATTAATACTTATAATATTAAATTAACTAAAATAAATGGCACATTTAAAGAAGATGAAATTAAAAATATACTTAGTAATTTTAGATTTATAGATAGAATTAATATTAATCAAAAAGAAAATTTAATCGAAGTATCTAGAACACCATATGGTTTTATTAATAATTATGATTCAACTGGTAAATATACCGGTGTTATTAAGTCTATTGATGGCGAAATTACTGATGAAGAATTTATTAATTTATTATTATTACAGTTATCTAGTAAATATCAACAATATGGTGTAATAGAACCAAAAACTTACAGTATGTTTCCTGATATATTAGTTAATAAACGAAACAAAGGCACATGGATTCATAAAAATAAAAAATTAGTTGATAAAGTTCAAGATGAATTTATTAATAAATATGTTGATACTACTAGTTTTGAAATTAAAAGAGATATTATATTTAAAAATAAAATTGTTGGTTTAGTTTCTTTTTTTAATGAAATTAGTGGTATCGATATTCCAACTGGTGCTAATTATTTTCCAGATAAATTTTATGCATCTGATGATGAAATTTTAGTTAATATGACAAATTATCAATTTTTAGATTATGCTCTTAAAAGACAAGTTGAACGTGAATTAGAAGAAAAGAGTGTTAAATTATTAAGTTATAGTCAATCTGCGGAGGTAAATAAAATGTCTATGGACACTGTAAATAGTTATTTCCGTATTTTTACAAGACAAAGAGGTATATTTGTTTTTCCACCTGAAATTACTAGACCTGAAAAGAAAGAATTTTATAAAATTAAAGATGATGAATTATCTACTAATGAAATTGATACAGAATTTAATTCATATGATGATACTTTTGATGATGAAATTGAAGATAATTCAAGTGTTAATAAAAAATATGAATTAGCATTAAAAAATGCGGTTGAAAAATTAACTGAAAAACATTTAACAATAAATGATTCTAAATATAGTTTATCTACATTATCACCTAAATATGTCAAAATGTTAGATAATATTAATAAAACACAAGGATTAGTATTTTGTTATTCACAATTTAGAGGAACTGAAGGTATTGCTGTATTTACTAAAGTATTAGATGCAAATGGTTATTCAAGATTATTTGTCGAAGTTAAGAAAAATGGTAAGCCTAAATATATTTTTGATTCTAAAATTGTTCCAGGTAAAAGAGTTCGTTATTATTCTGGTAATGATATATGGCTAACTGGTCTTGTTAAAAGTGTTCAAAATAAAGAAGTCTATTTAGATGGTGTTAAAGAAGTTTTTAATATTGAAGAAGTATATCCATGTGTATATGCATTATGGACTGGTGATGAAACTACAGAACAACGTAATGCTATACAAAAATATTATAAAGAAGATGACAATATGTTTGGTCAAAAATGTTTAATTTTATTAGCATCTGCATCTGGTTCCGAAGGTATTAGTTTATATTTTGTTAGACAAGTTCATATTATGGAACCATATTGGAATAATGTCCGTATTAATCAAGTTATTGGTAGAGCTCGTCGTATAAAATCGCATATTAAATTACCAGATGGACAACGTAATGTTAAAGTATTTCAATATAAAATAAAATTTAGTAAATCACAAATAAATGGAACATGGGTTAAAGAGATTCCTGAAAAAGATATAATTACTTTTTATGATAAATTAGTTCAAATCAAAAAAGATAGTAATTTAAAATCTGATAAACAAGAAAAAAATAAAGAAGAATTAGATATTGCAACAATAAATGAAAATTTTAAAGTAATGGGGAAACAAATTTCAAATGAAATTGAAAAGAAAGATGATGGATTATCTTCAGATGAAGTTTTATTTGAAATATCCAATAAAAAGGAAAAGATTTTAAATAACTTTTTAAAAATAATTCAAGAAGCATCAATTGATTGTAATTTTAATTATCAAACTAATATTCAATCGGATATTAGTCTTAAAAATAATAAATGTTATAATAATATTCAAACTACTGATCCAACTTATACATTTGAATTAGATGATACTAAAGATGAGACTATACAAAATAATGTTGTTCAATCACAAAAAAGTCTTATAGATATACCTATTTCATTGGATAAATTGGGTCGTATATCCGCTATAACAGAAAAAGTTGCGGACGGTAATTATCCGGAAAATCATCCTATTTATGATTATTATTTGTATAATGGTTTATTTTATAAAGATAATACACCTAAAAAATTGGTCATAATTGGTGTTTTTAAAAATAATATGGCTGCATTATTCGGTAATTTTATTGATAATAAATATACTATATATACAACAATTGAACAATGTATGAAAAAGATGGGAAAAATACCGAAAGATGGTTCTGATGAACGTAAAAAATATATTGAAGATTTAAAGAAGTGTCATCTTGAAACTGATACATATTGGACATGTTTTCAATGTTTTCATAAAATTATAAATGATGTTGAAATATGTAGTAAATGTGGAATACCTAAATCAATATCAGATGAATTTACAGGTAAAACTACAACTCCTAAAAAAGATACACCTAAACCAGAATCTAGTGCAGTTAGAGATACAAAAACAGAAGCACCAAAGAAAAAAATAACAATTTTCAAACCACCATCAAAATAAACAAGAATATAAATAATTTATTTTAAATCATTTTATAAAATAAATTGTTTAATAATTATCATCTGATACAAAATCATTATCAATAACATCATCATTATTAATTGGTTCTTCTGTATTTACTTGAGTTCCATTATTAATACGTAATGTTCCATTAATCATATTATTAATGATTTTTTTTAATTCATCTATTGGCATTAATTTAATGATATAATAAAATTTCTTAATCAAAAAAAGATACATCATTTGTTATTTAATTTGATTGTTAGTTAAAAAAATATACATTTCCGTGATTTAGAAAGTCTTAAAATTTTAAGTTTTAATAGTTATTTTCAAATTAGTAATATAATAAAATTTATATTGTCAAACTCTTAAGTTTTTGATTTATTTATTAAGTTTTATTTATAATTAACTAACTTATTCGGTATAATAAACCTAACCTAATATAATTAAGACTCGATACAATAACATAAAATATTTTTTAATTTAAATATATATATATCATTTATCGCATTTAATTATTATTGAGTGTGAGTTATTTATACCGTCATTGAAATCATTCAAAATATAATTCGACTTTATCGCCGAATTCACTAACATCGATTTCAAAGTATTGATTATATTCAATTTTAATTTCTTGGGTCGGAATCCACTTAATTATATTGTATAATTGGGTCTGATTAACATCAATTGCAATAAAATAATAATTATCACGTTTTATATATTTATGTTGGTTTATAGATTTGTAATTAATAAATAATTCTTTTTCAATGTAATCATCCATCTTATTATACGTATAAATATATGATAATTTACTTTTTGATTTAAACTCGTTTATTATCGTATTTGACTTATACGGTATAACCATTGACGTTATTTTAGAACCGATATCTTTATTAATATTATATAAATTCGGATTATTAATACGTGGATTTGTATTTATTTTTTTCATTGTAAAACAATTTGTTAAATTAATATTTGCTTGATTATTGTAAAAATCATAATAATTATATGGTGAATTTGTATAATAGTCAATCGTATATAATTTATATTCTAAATTAAAAGGTATTATATTTTCATATTTATAAGGTTTCAATTCATAACCTGAATTATTTATTGAATCAAAATAAAAATTAATTAATTTATAAATTTTCATAAAATTTTAGTTAATATTAACAAATATAATCAATATTTTTTTATTACTCATAATTTAGACAACACATCTTTTTTTTTATAATTTATAAGTTCATCATATCCAGATAATTTAATTACTTTAATATCTGTATCTTTTTTAAATTCATAATCATATTCAAAGTCATCAATTATTAAATACCAATTTAATGCATTCTTTTTAAGTAAATTTATACCCTGTTCAAAAATATTATTTTCAACATAATCATCTATTAAATAACTTGTTTTTGTTGAACAAATTAAATCATATTTTAATGGTAACAAATTTAATAATTTAGTATGTGCATGATGACCTATATCTATAATTACATTCACATTTGATAATTCATTTCTAATATTATAATTTACTAAGTCTGGAAAAATTATATTATAATAATATCTAACAGACTGATTTAAATCATTTTTAAAAACTATCAGATTAATATCCTCTGAATCCATATGATAACCAATTGTAGTCATTTTATAAATTAATTTATCAAGCCATTTAACACAATATATATTTTTACGTGTTTGTCTTTTTAAACCTTGACCAAATAATGGTTCTGAATCTATAGCAACAAATGTTGTAATATCATTTAAACATATATATGGCATAACATCTAAGCCAGCACCAATATATACTGCTTTTTTATGAATATCTGAAATTGTCATTAACATTTATACAAATTGAATTTTATATAAAATATAATATAAAATTGAATTATCAAATTTTACAAAGTTTTTTAATTAATGGAAGGTCTTACTAAATTAGTTGAATCTGGTTCTGTGGTTTTAACTTCAAATATGTATTCAATTTGATTAGATAAATTCACTATAAAAGAACTAGGGACTGGAGAACCAGCTCCAACTACATTTCTTAATTTAGTTTCAATATTAGATGTTGATGTATTTAAATCAGAAACTACATATTTATTATTACCATTTTGTAATATTTTATCACCTACAAATGTATTATTTACAAATTCTTGACTACTATTTGAACCAGCATCTGTATTTACCCAATCAATATCATTAAAAGTTTCTTTAACACTTTCACCATCAGAATCAAGTAATTTAATACTTAAACGGTCTAATTTACCTAAAGGAGATGAATAAAACATTGTATAATCTTCATCATTATTTAAATAATACATATAAGAACGATTACTGAATTTAACTTCTTTATCAAATACGATTTTACAAAATATTTTATCAGTAAATGATTTAGTAGAAATAATATTTGAATTAAATTCATCAATTGATACTAAATAATATGGGTCTGGATAAAAAACATCACTACGTGGTTTAGGAATAATAACACGTGATAATTTAATAGAAGTAACATTCTTTAAAACTTGTTGAACTGATGGATTAGAAGAACTGGATGATACATAAGTATTACTATTTAAATTAACAGTATTTAAACCAGAATTAATATTATTATTAGTATAATTAATATCTTTATAATCACCATCTGCACCAAAAACAACTCTGAAATTATATTTATCAAAACCAGTATTATTTAAATTACGGTCTTTAGATGAAACAATTAAATTATGTGTTCTAATAGTTAATGGTTGCTCTTTTTGTGCTTGAATTAATCTAGGAATATCAATTATTGTATTATAAAAACGACCTAAATCTTGTTTGCTCCATGAATCAACTAATTTATCTATTTTTTGTGTAGTTGCGTCAATATAAGATTGATGTTTATCAATCGATTGTTTTATTATTTCTAATTCTGCAGATATTTTAGGGTTAGGAGTGATAACAGATTGTTTTGTAGTATTATTTACATGTTCATATGGATTTTTAGGAAATAATTTATCAATAGATGATTCTTTCTCATCAAAAGTAGGATTTAATGAATTTAATGGATTACTAAAATTTTGTTCAAATGTATCTGTAAAACCATTTGAAGATGAATTAGTAGTTGTATTTGTATTATCAACTGGATTATAATTAGAATTATTAAAAGATGTATATAAATCATCTAAATTAATATTATCACTTTCCATATTAACAATAGTTGATGGCATTGATGGGTTAGAATTAGAATCATTATTATATTGCATAGAACCTTGATTAAATGATGGTTGGCGTGCCATTGATTGTTGAAATTGATTTGCTTGGTCAGCTGTATATTGAGAAGTATTGACATTTGATTGTGGAATATTCATATTTGCATTATTGAATTGTTGTTCTAATATAGAACCCATATTTGTATCACTATTTAAAAAGTTATTTTGAAACAAATTTGGTGTTTGTGTAAGAGGATTTGGTTGATTGAAATATGGTGCATTTGTAGGTTGAGAATTACTAGGAATCATCGCATTTTGACTTAAATTACTTTGTTGCATAGAAGGATGTTCAAACTGATTCGAACTTTGTTGATGATTCGGTTGATTGCCTTTAACAACAGGTGCTAAATTATCATATTCGGAACGTCTAGCCATAGACAATTCTGAAAAACGTTTAGCAACATCATCATTAGTAATACCTGTATTTTTATCTTGGAAATTAACAGGTTTATTCGGAGTATTAGATTGTGGCATTTGAGGCATAGGTGCTTTAAATTCTCTTTCTTTTAATAATTGGGCATAATTAGAAGCAACATTTCCTTTATCATTCGCAGGTAAAAGAGAAGAATTAGTAGGTCTTTGAGACATACTATTATTAATTTGATTATTATTCTTTTTTAAAATTTCACGATTTAAATTATCATTTTTATTATTCATTTTAGTAATATTATCAGTAAAATAACCAATTGCAATATTAACAGCATTTTGTGTTAATACTTTTAAATAATCTTGTTGTGTTGCGTTTGGTGGATATTGAAAGGTTTGTCTTTTAGAATAAACTGAATTCATAATTTTAATTAATTCATTTTGAAAACGTTCGTCTCTTGAAATATCAAAACCTAATGTTTGTATAATTCTTTTTTTAACTATATCAAAAATAATACTTGTATTTTGTTTTGTTAAAAATACTTTATCCATTATAATATACCTTATAAATAAATTTCACATTTATAAACTCATTATTATCAATTAAATTCTATTTTTATTTTTCCAATCATTAAAATCATTCATAAATTTTATACATCTTTCTTTTACTTCATTTTGATTATTATATTCTTCTAATTCATTTTTAGTTAATTCATTTCTTGTAAAAGGATTTATTTCATTAAAAGATAAATATTCCATTATTGTATCTTTATCAACTATATATTTTGTTTCAGGTATTTCTAATGGTTCTCGAATAGGTATCATCATTATTGGGTCTAAAAATTCTATTGGAATATCTAAGTCAAATAATTTATCTTTATTTATTTTAGAACGTATTATATTTTGAAATTTATCTACAATTTTTTTGACACTAATATAATCATTAATTTTTAAATTAATATTTAATGGACCAACTAATTCACTTGTTAAGTCCCATGATTCTTCTATATAATAATATTGATTTTCTGAAATATAATTAATGAAATCATTATTTTCAATTAAATTATTTATATTTTCAAAAAATTGTATATATAATTTTTGAATAATAGTTTTAGATTCATTATTAATAATATTATCTTCATCTAAATTAGAGCACATAGTGCATAATACAAATAATCTATTTTTACTACTTTTATCTATCCAATATGCAACTAGATCACATATTTTTTTTATAAAATTAGTATTATTTACATAATAAAAATTATTTATTAAATAATAAAATATACTATATGACTTATATATTTTATCTATATTAATTGCTAAACTAATCTTGTATTTATCTATTTTATTATTTCTATTTCGAATCATTGATAAAGTTATCTTATTTTTATATTCACATACGCTGTCAAATAATTTATTTAATTCACTAGTATATAAATTAATGAAATCATCTAATACATCTTTTTTTATTTGTTTCAATAATTCGAAATTATTAATTTTTGTTATTATATTTATTATATTATATCTAGTAATATTTCTTTCTAAAAAACCTGTATTTTCATCAAATCTCTCTAATTCTTTATATATAATAAGTAATAATTCTACTCTTTCTAATGAATTAAAAATATTATAATTACCTGGTTTTATGAATTTAATTTTATTATAAATATTTACATGTGTGTTTTCAAAAACATTATTTAAATTTATATATATTTCATTATACAAATTTTGATATAATGTATCATTTGTTAATAATGAATTATTGTCATTTAATGTAAAAAAGGGTATTATATTAATTAATGAATTAAAATATTTATAATTATGATTTAGATAATTATGATGTTTTATACTATTTTGAAATTCTTTAAAAAAACAAGGACAATTAAATAAATATTTAATATTATCATAATAATTTTCTAAATCATTTAATATTAAATTATAATCATTATCATTAATTAAATTCAAAGTATTTGTATATTTATAATTATCTTTTACAGATAGATTAAAATTATATAATTCTATATTAGTTTCAATAATTTGGTAAAATAGTGGTAAATGACTATCTAATAATGTATTTAAATTATCATAATTTGATATATTATCATATAATTTAGAAATAAGTTTTAAATAATTTGAATATAAACATATATTCTTTGATTCAATTAGACTTAAATTAAATGCATTAAGATACGAATTTAATGTTTCAATATACTTATTAGCCACTACTATATAATAAGGTATATATTCTTCATCTAAATTAAAGTTAAAATACTCAATATTTTGGTAATCATTTATTAAGATATCAAACATACTTTTACGTGCATTTTCATATTTAAAAAATAATTTATTTTGAATTAAATAAGTTATAATTTTAGAATTTAAAAAATTTGGTGGAAAATTATCTATTATTTTTTTGCTATTTTTAAAATTATATACTAATTTTTTCATTATAAATAAACTAAAATCTTTATAAGTAGTATATGATTGATTTTCATTTATTTTTAAAAATAAGGTGAATAATTTATTATTAGTATCATAATTATTCTTTTTAGATAAACTATTATTTAATAATTGATAATCTGGTGTTAAATTTTCGACATCTAATTTATTACTTAAATAATTAATAAATAGTAAATCATTTGGATGAATATTTTCAGTCATTTTATTATTACTTATTATATAGTTTTTATAAATTTATATATAAATATATTATAAATGAAAAAATATTTAGGTGATATATTTGATATAGTTCTTATTATATCTATTATTATTATCTTAATTCTTTTATTTTTGTATAGAAAAAGTTTAAGAATTAGTAAAGATTCTTCAAATAATATTGTTGATATAATTAAAAAAAATAAAACAATTGAAGGTTTTGCAGATAGTTTTGACTCTAATAATTTGCCTAAAGATAAGAATGTTGCATATTTAAGTTTTGTATGTGATGATAAATTATCTATATATCACGATAAAGGTAGTAATTCTGAAATTGGTGGTAAAGTGTCATCAACTAAAATAGGTGATGCAAAATGTTGCGATACTTTATATCAATTTATAGTTCCGGAATTTAAATATGGTGATAGATTATTATTTTATTTAGAAAATACTGGTGGTCCAGGATACATGGCTGGAACTATTTGGTGGAATGGTAAAGCATATCCAACAGATAATACTAATTTTAAGATTCGTTCTGTTAAAACTAATACAGGTAAAGGAACAAATGATTTTATTCAAGCTGGTAAAAGAATAGGGTGTCATAGAGATAATCCGGGTAGAATGTTGCCATATTATGCTGGTAATAATTTAACAAATGAAGAATGTCGTGATTTAGCAATACAAAGAGACCATCCATATTATGGATTACAATATGGTGGTGAATGTAGAACAGGTGTTGATTTAAATAAGGCTACTAGTTTAGGAAAAATAGATGAAAGTAATTGTCAAATGAAAAGTGCTAAAACGAATGGAACTGAAAAATTAGGAGGTGAATGGGCAAATGATATATATTCCTCATTTGAATCACCAAATATTCGTATGTGTGGTCGTGCTAATAAATCTTTTTTACATAAGGATTCTTTTTATATTAAATCAGAACAAGGTCCAGATTGTGATAATAATGATTTATGGGAAATTGAATATGAATGGCAACCTAAAGACCCGCCAATTATATCTTTTTGCACCGACCCAGATTATACAGAATTTTATCCAATTGGATGTTCAGACCCATCAACTAAAACAAAATGTAATTCAACAGTTAATACTGGATTTGAAGCTGATTCAACTCAATGTAAGAATAAGTATAATGTAGATTATAATGATTATGATAATGAAGATTTTTATAAGATGGTTAGTGAAGCTTGGAATATTACACGATTACCATCAGACCAACAACCAGCAAATATTCAACAATTTACTACTAAATTAAGAGATTCTATAAATCAAACAATGGATGTATGTTGTAAAATATTAGGTTCAAAAGATGAATATTTTGATGTAAATAAATGTATATCTGAATCAAAAGACCAATTTAATTCCAATACTTATTATGATAAAGTTAAAAAGGCTAATAATATGTGTAGAACATCAGACCTAAAAGAAAATAAGTTTATGTGTGATTTATTTAGAGAATCCTTAAAAAATACTGCATATGCTGCACGAACAATTGTATCTTTATCAATTAAACCAACTGTTCAATATATAAGTTCATTAAATAATAAAAAATTTCAAGAAGAAACTGTTCGTAAAATGCCTAAACCTAAACCGAATGAAATTAAATCTGGTGTATGTGAAACAAAATATTCTAATTGGGATATTGTAGGTGGCTGGAGAACTAATTATTTAGATAGACAACCTGTTCAATGTGCATCTAATCAAATGCTAACAGGATTTAAATTAGAAACAAATAATAATAATGGAACTGCAAGATATAAATATAAATGTTGTCCTTTAGAAGATACTAATAATACATTAAATATAACTAAAATAGATAAGGCTACACCATGGAACGACCCAGGTGGTTGGAATCAAATCTATTTAGATAGACATTATTTAGATTGTAGAAATGAGAATGCTATGAATGGTTTTAGATTACAAGCTAAATATGGACCAGATAGTGTTCATTATAATTATAGTTGTCTTAAAACAGATTCACCTGATAATCTTAAATGGACTTGTAATAATATGACAACTGATTGGAAACCTGAATCTTCTGGTTTTAATATTCTTGAAAATCATGATGTTAGTTGTCCTGATGGGGAAGCGGTTAGTGATTATAGATATTATCGTGATGGTATGGGTTATTCTAAATTAACTTATAAATGTTGCAAACCATCATTTGGTGATTCAACTAAGAAACCAGATTCAACCGGTGATTGGAGATGCTTACCTGGATTAACAGTTCCATTAAATAAAAATGAATGGGGTGATGTTCAATGTATGGCAAATGATAGTAGAAATTGTTTATGGCAACAAGGAAATAATGCAGAAGGTAAATGTAATGATTTAGCTAAAAATCCACCTAATAATTTAAAACCATTAGTTTGTGGGGGAGGTCATCAACGAGCATGGGGTTCTAGAGGATATGATAGTGGTCCGGGTCATTGGTGTAATAAAGGTAGAGAATTAATTAAATAAAAAATTTTGACTATTTAAATATTCTATTTTAATTATATTTCAAAATAAAATGGAAGATTCATGTAAAATATGTTATGATAATGATTATAATTATTCAAATCCATTAATTTCACCATGTAATTGTAGTGGTTCAGTAAAATGGGTGCATTTACAATGTTTAAATCAGTGGAGAACAATTAATCAAAATAATTTTTATAATTGTGATTTATGCAAATATAAATATAATTTAATTGAAAAAAATTTATCAAAATATGATAATTATAAACGATATTTTAATTATGCATATTATATGATACGTGATATAATATTTAGTTTAATAATATATCAATTATCAGCATTAATTATCGGTTTTATATGTTATAAATTTAAATATTTTGAATATGTTAAAATATTTATAAATCCACGTAATAAATTATATTATTTAATTTATGGAAATCTTGTTGGAGCATTTATAATAGGAATAATTAGTATATTTCTATTTATTATACTCGTTTTTAAAGATAATAGTGAAAGAGATTTATCAAGAATATTATCTGAAATTTTTAATAAAAATGGACTTGGTTCAAGTTCAAGCACTCGTAAATGTTGTGCAGGTTCTATAATTATAATAGGATTCATCGGTTTTATATTATGTTTTACATATTTAATAGTTTATTTAACTAAGAAACATAGTGAAAAAACATGGCGTAAAGAATTGACTAAAACAATTATAATACAACCATTTGAAACAATACCAGATTACTCAATTTTAAATGAATAAATAATTTTTTTTAATGAAAATCATTACTCGAACTATAATATAATAAAAAATGATATATTGTATTAATAATTAATAGGTTATAAAAATCTAGAATGTCCGGGTCCCGGACATCCTAAAATAACTTAAAATATTTAATAAAGAATTATATAATGATATTAGTAATTTACTTGGATTATATGCATATACCAAAGATAAAATTAATATTAAACCATATATTATAATTGGCAATGAATTATAATAAACATATAAAAATCACATTTTATAATAAGTAATAAGATGTTATTTTTATTAACTACTTGGACACTTGATATAATATTCGGTGCTACATGGTGGGTTGTATCTAAAACTTCAAAAGGTATTTATTATATACTTTATGGACGAAATAAGTCTGGTCAAATAGTTGAATTGGCAAAAACAGATAATGAATCATCAAAAAAGGTAATAGAAGATTTATTAGAAGAAACCAAGAAACAAAAGGAAGAAATTAAAAAATTAAATGAAAATATATCTATTTTATCTGATTATATGAAACTACAATTAGCGAAATCAATACCAACTGAAAAAATTATAGATATGAATCATTCAATCAATGATTAAAAGTATATGCGTATTACCAATATATCCTATAAATTAATCAAATGATAAAACCACTTTAACATTTGTTTTAGATAATGTTTTTGTTGCAGATACTGATAATTGATGACGTTTTCTTCGACTTTTATTTGATAGATTAGATTCATCATCAACTAAATTAGGTAAATTATCAACATAATTATTATTTGGAAATAATGGGTTTTCGGAAATACTAAAATTTATAGGTGATGTATTTGTCGAATTATCTGAATAAATACTTGATTCTGATTTTAATGTAGCCTTCTTATCTTTACTTACATTATATACTGCTTTATAACAAGTATTCATATCGGTTTCAATAACTTTTAAATTTTTCTCTATAAATTCAATAATTCTATTTGAAATAGCCCATTTAAAAAAATTCAATTGTCCAACAGTAGTAACAATCGAATTTTCTGTATTATAATAGAAATCAATACGAGAACGACGACAGAACGGGTCAAATTGTTTTTTTTGATAACCTTTTAATTGTAATTTATAATCAATATATACAACAAATTGACGAAATTTATTATTACCAATATTTAAATTACCATCTTCATCTTCTAAAAGAAGTTTATTATCATCTGAAATTAAATAAGATATATTAAATTTCTTAGAATAATTAGTTACGAACCAATCAATAACTCTTAATGATATTTTCGAATCACCATTTAAAATAGGTAATAAAGTATTGATATTTTCTTTAATATTATAAAAGTTTTGTAAAGACGACATTAATAAATCATTTTTTGGACTAGAATAAGTCATTATAACCTGAAATTAATAATTTATGTTTAAATTAGTTTTAAGTAAATAAAAAAAATAAATTATTATTAATTATTCTGAATTTTCATTTGTTTTTTTTGTAAATTTTTTAAAAGTTTTTTTAGGTGCATCTTTTAATAATTTAATAATCTCTAATGCTTGTTTTTTAGTAATTTTAGTTGCATCAATATCTTTGGGAATTTTATAATTTTCTTTACCTTTTTTAAGATAAGGACCATATTGACCATTCATTACTTTTATATCTGAAAACTCTTTAATTATATTTTGATTAACAGCATTATTACTTAATAATTCTTTAGCTTCTGCAAATGAAACATCTTGTTGTATAGATTTTTTAGTTTTATTATGTTCTAAATATAAACCAAATTTACCCTTTTTAATAAATATTTCATGTCCATTATGTTTTCCTAATTTCTTAGGATAGCTTAATAATTCTAATGCACGTTCTAATGAAATTGTATCTATAGAATCTTCATTAGTAAGTGCTGCATATTTTGGTTCTTCATTGTTTTCACCTTCTTGAACACATGGACCATAACGGCCTAAATATGCATAAATATTCTTATTATTAGTTGGATTAACACCTAATAATCTTTTAGATATATTATTTGGCTTACCACTTTCTTTTAATTTTTTAGCTTCTTTTTTTAATTCTTCTACAATAGGATGAAAGCTTTGATAAACTTTTTTAACAATATTATACCAAATAGCTTCACCTCTTGAAATTTTATCTAAATCTGTTTCGACTTCAGATGTAAAATCATATGAATTTATATTACTAAATTTTTCAGCCATAAAATTACTAACCAATCTACCAATATCGGTAATTGCTAATTTATTAGTATCGGCAGACGCATTAACTTGTTTAGTTCTTGTTTGAATTTGTTTATTTGGTTCAATACTTAATTCTTCTAAATCTATTTTAGTAATACTATCTTTTGTCTTTTTAATAACATATTCTCGTTCTAATAAAGTGCTAACTAAATTTGAAAATGTAGATGGACGACCAATACCACGTTCTTCTAATTCTTTAATTAAGGCTGCTTCAGTATAACGACCTTTTGGTTTGGTCATAGTTTCAGCTGCTAATAATTTTGTTGGTTTGTATTTATTATTTAATTTTTTAGATAATGTCTTAATTAATTCATTATTATCTGATACGGGAACTTGATTTCCATCTTCATCAGTTGTTAAATCTTCATACATAGCTTTCCAACCAATCTCGATAACTTTTTTAAGTGTAAATGTAAAGATATGGTCATTATTTTTTAATTCATAATTATAAACCTCTTCTTTATATTTAATCATTTGAGAAGCTATAGCCCTCTTTTTAATTAAATCAAATACTTTACGGTCATAAGGACTAAATGAATCTTCTAACTCTGTCGATGTTGAAACTGGACGAATACATTCGTGTGCTTCTTGTGCATTAGCTACTTTACTAGCATATGTTCGTTGTTCAAATTTACCTGGTTGTGTAGATTGTAAAAAATCTTTAACTTCATCTATAAAATTTTGACTAATAGATGTAGAATCAGTTCTTAAATAAGTAATTTTACCTTTTTCATATAAATGTTGTAAAGCACCCATTGTTGATTTAGGTGTCATACCAAATCTACTACTAGCCTCTTGTTGGATAGTAGAAGTTATAAAAGGTGCTGGAGGATTATGAGACGCATTTTTCTTTTCTTTTAAAGATAAAGTATATTCGTTTTTAATTAATGTAGGTAATAATTCAATTACAGTATCTTTTGATTCTATTTTTTTATGATATACAGTAGTAGCTATAAAAGTATCTGTTAATGAAAAATAACCAGTTAAATTATAAAATTTATTAGATTTAAAATCATTAATCTCGTTTTCTCTTTCTAAAACAAGTCTTAAAGCAGGTGATTGACAACGACCAGCTGATAATCCTGGTTTAATAAATCTCCATAATACAGGAGAAATTCCAAAACCAATCAATAAATCCAATTCACTTCTTGCTTGTTGAGCATTAAATAAATCAAAATCCATTTTACGAGGTTGATTGAACGATTTAACTATAGCAGTCTTTGTAATTTCATTAAATGAAATTCTTTTAGTTGTTTCTGGATTTAAACCTAAAGCGTAGGCAATATGAAAACCAATTGCTTCACCTTCTCTATCTGGATCTGTAGCAATTAATACTTCATCAACCTTTGATAATAAACTTTTAAGTTTTGTAACAACCTCTTTCTTGTCATCTAATACAGAATAAGTAGGTTTAAAATTATTATTGACATCTATAGACTTTAAACCATCTTCAAAATAACGTATATGTCCGAAAGATGCTTCAACTGTGAAATTATGACCACTAATTGTATTTAAATAAGATGCAATCTTATCCTTTTTATTAGGGGATTCAACTATAACTAAATATCTCATTGTTATATAATAATAATTTTTATTAATTTTATAAGAAGAATAAATAAAAATTATATTAATCAAATCTTTATAAAAAGAGTCTAAATTTAAATTTCTAGAAATTTAAACAAATAATTTTGTATGGAAAAAATAAATAGGATGAGTAATAATGAAAAAGAAGTAGTTAGTATTTTAATAAAATATTTACAAAAAGGTTCTTTAGTTAAAAATAAACCTAAAAAGACTATTAAAAAAGAACTATCTGATTTAGAAAAAATTTATAAAAATTTTAGATTAGAACCAATTATTGGTTATTCATTTTAAAAATCAGGGCTACATGTATTTTTTATTTAAAAATCAGGACTACCTGTTAAAATTTCTTGCTCAAATCCTCTACCACCACTTTGTGAGTCGCTACTTATAATAGTTAAACCTAATAAAACCATACCAAATACTAATAAACCAACTTTAATAATTGGACCAGCAGTAATTTTTTCTTTAGATGCTTTTAAATTAATAGCGGATAAAATCATAGATATTACACAACAAATTAAACTTACAATAAATGGATTTTGTAATTTAAACATATTATATTATATTATAGAAAAGAATATTATTTATTAAAAATATACTAATTATTTATATTTTTAAAAAGGGGCTGCATCATGAAAAAAACTAAATTCATCTTCTTTATTAACTTGTTTTTCAATTAATTTAGATTCGTCTAATTTAGTTTGTAATGGTAATTTACTACTAATTGTGCTTCTTAAATCAGCTGCAACACTTTTTTGGTCCAAAACACTTAGTTGTGATTTAATATCGGATGAAACAGGTTTAACTTCCATAGTAATAGGATTAGAAGAGCCTCCTATATTTGTATATTTTTTATTTGTTTGTATTTCAATACGTTTAATACCATCGTCATTAGGTATTTCTAAATTAGAAATAGCTTCTTTGGTTTCTAATTCAATAGTTTTATCATTTAAATTAAAATCAACATTTGATAAATCAACATTAGAATCTTTAATAGATTGTTTAATTTCATTTAAAACAAATTCGGAATCTTTATCATTATGAATTGATTTAGTATCTACAGTATTACTAAAATTTTCAATAACATCTTTATGAAATTCGCTAATTTTATCAGTATTATTATCATTACCACCATTTTGTTCTTTTTTATCATCTAAATCAGAATCGGATTCAATCTTTACAACAGAATGAGTATCATCATTACCTATATTTTTACTATATAATGTTTGTTCTATTTCAGCTTTTACTAATTTACGTAAATTTTCTTTAGTATTAGTGGATACATGACTAGTAACATCTTCATCCGCATCTTCATCACGATAATCTCCACCTAAATATTCTTGTAATATATGTTTAACAGGTAATTGCTTACGGATAGTTTCTTCAATAGATTCTTTGATTAAATTTTCTGAATCAGATAAATTACGTTGCAATTCAATATTAGGGAAATTATGATATAATAAGAACGGTTTTTTCCAGAAATTACGAGCTGCTTCTACATAACATTTGTGTAAGAAATATGGACCATTTGGAACATTTAATTCTAAAGCTTTTTTAGTCTTATTTTTTACTTTAATTGATGTTAATACTTTAGTATGACTAACAAAAACTGCTGTTATAAGGTCTTCAATCCATTCACAATCTGATGATCTTACAATTCTTTTATATTCACTATTAATACGGTCAGTGTTCCATTTTGGAATATATGATAATAATTCTTGAAATTTCTTAAGAACATTTTTATCCTTATTTTTATCACAAAAAATTAATGCTGCATCATAAATCGATTTTAATCCTACATACATTTCAGAATATAATATATTAACTAACTGTTTAGTATATTCTTGTTTAGCCTCTGCTAAAACTGTTAAATTATACTTATCCATTAAAGATTATAATATTTATTTATATGATTTTAAACTTAATCTTACGCATTTATAAAATTATTGTTATTAAAAATTTGATAATACCAATATATTTTATTACACTTAAATAATTCACATTAAAAAATGGATAAAAAAGAATCTTGGATTTTTAATAATTATGAATTTATTAATAGTATATTAAAACCTGAAAATAGATTAGGTTTAGATATATTTGAAAATTTACAATCAAATATAGATATCATTTCTACAAATATTATGTTAGATTCGATTGATTCATTAGGTAATATATCATCTCTTACTAAAAAGAAGCGTAAATATCATTATTCTATAATAGAATTTTTAGATTTATATATGCCTGAATTCTTTGAAACTTTTAAAGACGCAGTATTAATGAATTATTATATAAATTTATATAATTCTGAACGTAATAAATTAGATAATAAAAAATCTATTAAAAAAATTTATAAGTTCAAGAAAACTAAATCTAAATAAATTTATATCCTTTTTATTTTATTGCGTTTATTTTTCACTAAATAAAATACTCTATATAAGATAAAATGAACTTGGAATTAAAAAAATTCAGTATGAAATCAATCGCCGACGATAAAGTTATTGTCTTAATTGGTAAAAGAGAAACCGGTAAATCATTTTTAACAAGAGATTTGTTATATTATCATCAAGATATTCCTGCTGGAATTACTATATCAGGAACAGAAGGTGCCAATTCTTTTTATACTCAAATTATGCCTCCTATTTTTATTCATAGTAAATTCCGTCCAGAAGTTATAGCTAATTTTATGAAAAGACAAAAGAAAATTTTAACAAGTATTAAAAGAGAGATGTTAGACCGAGGTTATGGTCATATGACTCCACATGAATATGTTAAATCTGGTAAATGTTCAATTGACCCACGTGCCTTTTTAATATTGGATGATTGTTTGTATGATAAATCGTGGATTAATAATGAAGATATTCGTTGTTTATTTATGAACGGTCGTCATTATTTCGCAATGTTTATTATTACAATGCAATATGCGTTAGGTATTCCACCTGTATTAAGAACCAATATTGATTATGTTTTTATTTTACGTGAAAATTATTTTGCAAATCGTAAGAAATTATATGAACAATATGCGGGTATGTTTCCTACATTTGAAATTTTTAATCAAGTTATGGACCAATGCACAGAGAATTTTGAGTGTATGGTTATTAATAATAATGCAAAAAGTAATAAATTAGAGGACCAAGTCTTTTGGTATAAAG
>JACCDX011716109.1_pt1 | contig 28770 bp, 35 predicted proteins | sample 7449681 | NCBI WGS metagenome assembly JACCDX01 (sample SAMN15323450, study PRJNA562643) | freshwater metagenome | isolation source: river surface water | place: USA:Blue River Watershed | collected 2017-08-18
ATTGCAGACGAACTTTACGTGGATTTTTTAAAACAGTTTATGGTTTCAGATGACGACGATGATGATTTTGGTTCGTAAAAGTATCCTTTACAAATTTTGTATCCTTCATACAATTTAAAAGGAATATTCTTTTGGGTTTTTAGCTCGACGTTCGAGATTCTTGTGCACACTGGTCGCGCGAACAAAAATTCTTTGTAGTAGACACACGTCGAACACTTTTCCATTTGTTCTAAAGGAAAAAAGTCCAGATATTTTAAATGCAAGTTTCACACTTTGTGAGACCTAATGGTGAGTTGTACAGGATAATAAATATAGTCACTGATGATTCGAGCGTACTCATAGAGCTCGAAAATGGATTTTCACGATGGTTCAGGTACAATGAAATTTTGGTTGTCCCGCCGTTCATCAAGATGGTGGTGGTTCCTCTTTTTGTCGCCGACACGCCTCAACAATAACGTTGTGTGTCGATACGACGCCGATCATCGCAAAGAGACTCGTGATCACGCCGATTATTTCAAGACGCATTAGGCCCAACTTCTTACTTTTACTTGCGCTCTCCTTATATTTGGTAAACTCTGTCTCACGAGACGACCATTGTTTCTCACATTATTTGCCACCACTCTAGTCCCGTTATTATTGTACAGCCTTCCGTTTCTCACATTTTTGTTAGTTTTGTGAGAATAGTAATCCAGGTTGTCCAAGAATACTCTCAGGTACCTGATCTGAGCGGGTGTGAATCTAACCTTGTTTAGTGTCAGTGCAGCATTCACGAGATTGCTCCTGTTATTAAATGTGAGATTTCTGTTGAATGTGTACCTGTTCGCGTGAACTCTGTTTCCAATCTTACGCAGTATGGGAGGTCTGAGAAGCTCGACGACCCGGTTTACGACGGCACGATTTTCGCGACTCACCGCTCTCATCTTCGCGAGATGCTCATTGGAGTACTTTTCGGGACTCGTCATCATGTGACCCCGAAGTACGTGAAGAACGTTCGATGCTCTGTTGTTTCTTTTCGGAGAAGGCGAAGGCGACTTTGTCTTTTTTCTTCTGCACGCGAAACAACTCCTCATTTATTCTCACGAAGTATTTTTGTTTTGTGTTCAGGTACTTATTTTGTGACAACCAAAGTCAACAAAAATGCGGTACGCAGCAAACTCACCGTGCGGACGCGCGTGGGCAAAGGTTGTTGCGGACATCCGGGAGCAACATCCGGAGGCTTCACCGGATGAATTGCGCGAAATTGTATTGAAGGTTCGAATTGTGTTTCATTATCAGTGGCAGACGTACAAGTACGTTAGACCGCAATAATTTAACTACACTGAGGTTCGCGGTCCTCTCGGTCTTCTTCTCCGATATAAAAGTGTTCTGAGACTAATGTGTTGTTGGAAATTAGGAATTTCTTGAGCTAGTTTATTTAGATTTCCTCCATATTTATCGAGAGTCCGTAAAATTCTGTACCGTGTGTTTGTGGCGTTACTATTATTATTCTGTATATTTGCAGTGTTTCTTAATGCGGTTTTTTCAATCGGGCGACATGAAGCGACTATATATGTTCCTGGACCGATACGACGAATGAGTCGAGAAAGAGTCGTCCTCTTAGTTAGTGTCTGTAAATCAAACCTTTTTACTCCTGGTAATACTCCTGGTCTTTTGACCAATCTCTCTATATGTACGTTTGTGAACACGACTTTTCTTCTAGACCTTGCATTTGCAATATTGCTCGTTGCCGGAACAGGTAATCTCCATGTGTGTCCAAGCATAAGGTGATAATCCGAACCGAGTGTTAAATCGGGAAAAAAACTACCCGGTCTGTTGTATACTCGACGAGTGTTGTTCACGTGTGTAGGATCTCCACGTAAATAATTCTGAAGGTTATTAAGCAACATCTTACGCCCACCTGTTGTTAAGAATATGATCTTAACACCCGGTGGTAAAGGAAACAGTTTAATTTTCCTGTTACTTTCACTACTACGACACTTACCGTGCTGAACAACTAAATACCTTTTCATTTATTATTTATTAAATGTTTTTTAGAACACAGTCACGTCTGTAATGTACTTTTTGGTGACTGTTTTTGCATTAGGTGCGTTGACCACCGGTCTGTACAGATTTCTTTTTGTGATTTTGTAGAGAGATTTTCTGTTTATAAGAACCTCGAATTCTCCAAACCTGTTCCATTGATTGAGTCCTTGCAAGAGTAGCGCACGAACCCCCTTCACGAGCTTTATTCTGAGGTAATTATCTGGTGCATACGCTCTCTGGGGGACGTACGCGGTGGATGCAAAGTCGTCGAGAGTGTGTCTTTGTCCAATTTTTCCTTTGAATATATTGTGTAATGTACCTCTAAACACGTACATGGTCTGCGGAACAGGGGGTGCACCTCTAACAATTCTGTATAGATCCTTCGCGTACATGTCGAGCGCTTCTTCGATAACTGGTTTGGGTATACGCCGTTTCTTATTCTCTTCTGAAGCAAATAATAAAAATTTCATTCTGTTTTCGTAATTTGTGTAATTTAGACCTTTTGCCCATGGTTCGTTCGAGTACTTCTTCTCCTTAGCAAGTTTCATAATCTGTGGATAAAGAGGGTACGTGTGCCCGGACGGAAAACTAAATTCAAACCTTTTAGTTGCCCCTCCGCGTAACCAAGGTCCTATCCACTCGTGTGAACGAACCGTGTACGCCATCGCGGTCAAGTAATCATACTCATCGAGACCCTTGATGTACTTTGCCTGGTCATCGAGCCATTTCTGGGTCGGCAAAAAATCTTTTCTGATGGCCAACACAGTCCCGTCCTTTATCTTGTCTATTTCTTCTGGAATTTTGATGGAAAAGGTCGAGTCTCTGTGCCCGCGCTCGCTTCTAGAAATACCCGCGCGTATGGTCGAGAATCGTTTGAAAGTGAGTGTCTCTATAGTCGGTTCCTTTAGTTTCTTAACAACTTCTCTGCGTCTTCTCACGGTCTGTAACAGTCTCAAGAGAGGACTTTTTCGGATTCCTCCTAGTGGTGGTGTTGCCTTAGGAGTCAGTTTCTTCGGAACTGTCCTCGTGAACTTGTACACCTTCTTACCTTTTGCGTCGAGAACGTAAAATCCACCCTTGGGTCCCTTGTATATAACGCGTCCCTTGATGTTTTTGTTCGGGGACGGTGCCTTGGGAGTCAGTTCCTTAGGAGTCAGTTCCTTAGGAACTGGAGCAACAGCCCTCGTGAACTTGTACACCTTCTTACCTTTTGCGTCGAGAACGTAAAATCCACCCTTGGGTCCCTTGTGTATGACGCGTCCCTTTGTGTTCACTTCATTATTCATTTTTTAAAATATGTGTTAGAAATTAAAAAATGAAATGGCCTGTGCGATACTTCACAGGGTTGTCCCCAAAAATCAAAAAGATGCGCGAGAAGGAGCTCATAAAGAGACGGACGACACCGTACTCGAAGCTTGGTTTGGCGAAATCGGATACGTTTGTGAAAAATCCTAAAAAAAGTAAATGGACGTTGCTCTTCCACAGAACGTATCCAGACCTAAAGTTCAACAAGGTTCTGATTTCCAAAAAGACGGGTATACCTCTGAGTAAGTTGAATACTGTTTATGACCGAGGACTCAAGGCATGGAAAACTGGTGGATCTCGCCCGGGTGCGACGGCACACCAATGGGCGATCGCACGCGTTTATAAGTTTGTTTTAGTGACCAAGAAAAAGGCAAAAACGACCCGGTACGACCCGGATCAAAACCTAAGGAGGATCTCCTAGTTTCTTCTGGTCATTATATTCGTCATCATTTCGTTCAGCATGCTTCTGGTGACTGGTACTGCACCGGATCTGGAACTATTTGCAATGCCTCGCAAACGCCGTATGCGTCTTTCGATTCTCTCTAGTTTGTTTCTTGTATTGTAATGAGATCTAGAAGAGCGTCCTATTGGAAACACACCTGAACCACGAGTTGCACGTAAAAGTGTTCCGTAAAGTCTGTTTCTCTCTTCTGTCAGTATTCCGATTAGAGCGTTCGTGTATCTGCGCACAGTCGATGGACTCACAGCGCCCTGAACCCGAACATTTGCAGGGGCAGACGCACCCGTCAACCAATTGAGAGCCCGTGTGGAAGGACGGGAACGTCTTCTCGCCACGGAACGCGGATTGGAGTGTCTTGCTGAAGCATTTACAGTTGATGGAGGCATTTTATTTTATGTATATAAAATAAATGTACAAGATCGGAAAGATTAAGCTGACTCAGCAGGCTCTCGCAGTTTTCATCATAGGTTCAGTCGTCTCTTTTGCAAATCTGTACGCACTCAGGAAAACCGGGTGGAAAGTTGCATCTTTGGCGTTCCTGTTCACGTTTGCGTTTGCGTGTTACGCGACGTACCTGACGAACTGCACGGTCGTAGGTGATTGCAAAGAGCTCGCTTGGTTCTTGGTGGCTGTGAACGTACTCACGGCCATTCTGTTCATAAAAATGCGTGTTTTGAGTCCACGGAACTAGAGTCCAAAGAACCAGTTCTTTGTCCAGAGACGCGTCTCTGTCCAAGTACACAGTACTTGTCCGTCATGCATCCGTGCTGGAAGGATCTTCCCCTTGAGATTTCCGAAAAAATATGCAACATGCTACCGAAAGTCAGAAGGATAGACGGACGTTTGTCTGAAGACATTCGGTACCAATGGTACAAGTTTGACAAGTACTATTTCAATTGCGTTCTCATGTTTGGTACAAACAACGCTTTGTACGTCATGTACGACGATATGAAAAATGTTGTCGGTGCAGTGGATCACTACCCTGAAGAAATGTCGTATCCAGAGGTGGTCATGAACATGTGGAAGGGACTCACACCAGAGGAACGCAATGAAATTATGGTGACATCCTAAAAAAAATATCAGCTCAAAACAAAAATGACGACTCACGATCACACCGCGTATGCTGCCGTTGCAAACGCCGTGAAGAAGCGCAACATGTCCGGTAAGAAGATGTACACACACGCCAAGAGAATGGCGAACGGCAAGTACAAGGGTTCCGGAAACGACAAGAATATGATTAGTAATGTGGCGCGTTACTTAAAGAATCATCCAGGAAGCAAGAAGGCCGAGAAGCTACTTACTCACGCGCTTAAGCACTAGAGTGGTCGCGTATGTGACCCACACCAAGTAAGGCCAGAGAAGTTTCGATGCGAACGCGTCGATCTTTACAAATTCAACAATTGTTAAAAGAATGGTGATCCACAGTGCAATGATAATTTTCAGAGCCATCTTAGGGTCATTCTTTCTGAAATATACAGGCGACCATATGAGATTCAGCGCGAGCTGAATCCAAAATATCAACGGTACAGTTCCTGTTTTTTGATAGACTATATTTGCAGAGTATCCCATCATGAGATACAACACCGTCCAGACCGGCCCAAATACCCAGTCCGGAGGTTGTCCTTCGACTCTTTGAATTTTTGTGTTTCCAATCCCGCTCACGAGACCAGACAAGGACCCTCCAATGAGAGGTGTGAGTAATAGAGGCCAGTTGGTTTTCATTACGGCTTATAACTACCGTCGTTATTAAATTTCATGAAAAATGCAGCTCCGTTTGATGTCGCTGGAAGAGTCGTTATGACTGTGTTTGTGTCGTCCTTTACACTCATTCTTCCTATATAAGTTCCCGCTATGTACACGTTCTGATCGTAATCACACGAAAGTGCATTGTACTCACTGTTTTCGTTACCGAACGAGTCGAAAATTCTCGAGTACACATAATTTCCAAGAGTGTCAAACTTACACATGTACACTGCTGTGTTTGAACTCGCTGGAAGTGTTTTGATTGTTGTTGACACGTTCGATGTGTTTCTGTAATATATCGTCGGTGTTCCGCTGTATGTACCTGATATGTACACATTGCTAAACCTGTCACACGCGACTGAATACGCGACGTCTGTTCCAGCACCGTCTACTATGATGGAGTACTGATACGTACCCGTAGAGTTAAATTTACTCATGAACGCAGCGGTTGTCGTAGAGTACAGATTTCCCAAGTTCGTAGACGCATTTGAAGAATTTATGTAAAATATGTTTGCAGTTCCGTTAAATAATCCCACACAGTATAAATTTGATGAAGTGTCACACGTTACTCCTGTGATCTTATCGCTGTTAGCAGAGTCAAATACTATTGAGTACTGATACGCACCGGTAGAATTGAACTTTGATACGAATCCTGCGTCAGACGAACTCGCAACCAAATTAGAGACGAACGTCGCTACATTGTTTGTTATTCTTCTGATTCGAGCAGTTCCGTTATAAAAACCACCAAAGTACAGATTGTTGGATGCGTCGCACGCGACAGTTTGCCCGACGTCTCCTCCCGCGGCGTCGATAACGAAGCTGTACAAAAGATTATTGACAATACCAGTATTTGGACTAAATTTACACACGAATCCAGCGTCTCCGACAACAGAAGGCAGCGTCCCGAGTAAGATAGCGACACCACCCCCGTCGTACACAGACGCATTTGAGTTGTACTGACCTGAAAAATACACATTTGATCCTAAATCACATGTGATACACAGACCATAATCTCCACCCGTACCGTCGACTAGTTTTGTGTAGTCCAAAAATGCACCCGACGAGTCAAACAACGTCATGTAACAATAATATCCACCAGCTGGCGCAGAAAATCCATCTATGAGTGAACCATTTTGATCATATATATTTATAGCACCGTTAGAGAAACCGGCGAGATATACATTGCTTGAGTAAGCTGGTGTTACTGAGTACGCATAATCAGAACCAGTCGACTCGATAATTCTTGAATAGAGATATTTTCCCTTTGAATTAAATTTAGACATGATTCCAACATTACCTGTACCTACCGGTAATGTAAACAACGTGGTTCCTCGATGGTCTTCTATAGTTGGATTAGAACCGTTGTACTGTCCAGCAAAATACACACCATCTACGTAATCGCACGCGACAGATTGACCACTGTCTACATTCAGAGCATCCATGATTCGTGTAAACGTGAGAGGTGACACCGGTGCGTAATCACCATTCGAGTTGAATTTGCATACGAAACCTACAGTTCCAGCTGTTTGTGCAGGTATAGAACCAAGAAATCGACTATTTTGATCTCTAATAGAAACTGTTACAGTTCCGGCGACTTGTCCGGAAATAAACAGATTATCATACGAATCACAATCTAGATGAAATCCTGTATCTGTACCGGTCGTGTCTATTATTCTCGAGTATTGATATGTACCCGATGAATTGAATTTACACACGAATATAGCTCTATTAGAACTCGCGGGTAAAGTTCCCAAAGAACCACCAGACTGATTTTTAATGGTCGGGGTACCTGTATAGTATCCTCCAAGATACATGTTGTTCGATGAATCACAAACAACCTTGTATCCCGCCTCGTCTCCTGTCGAGTCAACAATCCTCGAATACTGGTACGTTCCAACCGAGTTAAATTTACACGCGTACGCAGCACCCGTACCTGCACTTACTGGTAACGTTCCGAGTGACCCACCTGCTTGATTTTTGATGGTTGGTGTGCCATAATACTGCCCACACATGTAAGAATTACCCAATGAGTCACACGTAACACCTAAACTGTTATCCGTCGATGTCGAATCGACTATCCTTGCAAAATGGAAATTTCCAGAAGAATCAAATTTACACATAACACCCGCGTTATTTCCAGCCGAGACGGGTAAATTACTCAAATTTGTTCCAGCTTGATCTGTAACTATTGTTGTTGTGTCGTAATATCCAACTGCATACACGTTAGAAAGAGAGTCCACTGCAACGTCAAAAATGTTTCTGTTTCCTGTTCCTGCAGAACCATACAAGAGTCTTGCGTATTGGTACGCACCGGCCGAATCAAACTTTATCAAACACCCAGAACCATTTCCTGCGCTCGTGGGCAACGTTGCGAGCAACGTGTTACCCTGTGTTCTTACATTAGGAGTTCCGCTGTACCCTCTCACAAAATACACGTTTGAGTTCAGATCGCACACACATCCGTATCGTATGTCGTCACCTATAGCCGTTGTTAGGACTCTCGAGTACTCGTAAGCACCATACGAGTTGAATTTGCACAAAAATGCATTTCCTGATCCGCTACTCGCGGGAAGAGTTCCGAAAGAAAATCCATTTTGGTCTTCTACGGCACCCGTGCCGTTATAATGACCCGTGAAATAGACATTACTTGATGCATCAGATGCAGTCGAGTATCCATAGTCTATTCCTGCTGAATCGACGACTCTTGAAAAAACGTACGTTCCGAGCGAGTTGAATTTAGACATGTACGCGCCCTGTAAAGTAGGATTTGCGATAGTCCCAAACACATCACCAGTGTGATCCTTTATGGTAGCGACGTTGCTAAAGTTTCCAGCGGTGTACATGTTCAGACTCGAATCTGAATTGACTGAATAACATGTGGTAGACCTTGTTGCAAGAGTATCAACGGTCACTGAATATCTCGTGTCTCGTGTGACTGAATTCGAATTAAAATTTCCACTCGAATCAAACTTTACTAAAAATACGGAATTTACGTTAGAGTATGGTAAGTACCCTAATTCTGATGTTTCTGATTTAATAGAAGCTTGTCTCACATAAAGACCTGTCATATAAACACTATTATCAGCGTCACAGAAAGCAGAATACGAAACATCATCAAACGACGCTTCTACGAATCTAGAATAAAGATATGTTCCAGAAGAATCGAACTTAGATAAAACTGCTATACTTCCAGAACCAACCGCAGTTGGTAAAGTTGTCACGTTTGAAAAGACGTTTGCGTTGCTCGCAGTCCGAACGTATGCAGCACTCGCGCAACTACCTGTCAGGTACACATTGTTTAAAGAGTCTATCGCAATACCCTGACCTCGGTCATTTACGCTAGCAGATATTCCGTCTATGATTCTACTGTATTGATAATCACCCGATGAGTTAAATTTTGCTAAAAATGCAGCGTTATTTCCCAAATCCGCGGGAAGTGTCGCGACGTTAGAAACTGCATTTGAGCTCGTGACGGTTCTCACGACAGGAGTTCCATTGTACTCTCCTGCGAAATATACATTATCAGATGAGTCACACTTCACTGAATACCCAATTTCGCTTCCAAGTGAATCTATTAATCTAGAATATTGATATGCACCTGACGAATTAAACTTACACATGAATGCCACAGTACCAGTAGCTCCAACGCTCGCTGGAAATGTACCGACGTTAGAATATGCGTTTGCACTGCTGGCAGTTCTTACATATACAGTTCCTTGAGAACTCGAACCTGCAAAATAAAGGTTTCCAGCTGAATCGCAATCAACAGAGTATCCGAGTTCTGAATTTGCACCGTCAACTATTCTACTGTACTGGTATACACCTGTCGAGTTAAACTTTGATACGAATGCAGCGGTGAGACCCAAATCAGCTGGAAGTGTCGCGACGTTTGAAAAGACGTTTGCGTTACTTGCAGTTCTAATGAAAGCCGAACCATCATACGAACCCGCGAGATATACGTTGTTTGATGCATCACACGCGACACTGTACCCGTTGTCGCTTCCAGCTGCGTCAACGAGTCTGCTGTACTGGTATGCACCGTTCGAATCAAATTTTGATAGAAACGCTGAAGTTCCTCCTATACTGGCTGGAAAAGTTCCCAATGTTTCACCAAGTTCGTTGTAAACTGAAGGTGTACCTTCTGAACACGTTCCTGCTATATAGACATTGTCAGAAGAATCACATGTAACTGAATATCCTGTGCCTTGGATCACTCTGCTGTATTGATACACTCCAGATGAGTTGAACTTTACCAGAAATGCAAATGTACCGTTCGGTAAACTTCCTAGAACGTCTCCGTAAGAATCTTCTATGTACACGTTCGAAACAGAACCCGCGTATGTTCCTGCTATGTACACATTCTTAAAAGAATCACAAGCTACTGCATACGAAGTACTCGATCCTGTTGTCGAGTCTGTTATGCTTATAAATCTAGCAAACGTCGTAGCTAATCTTTGAAAAAAATATGAATTGAACCAGAGTGTTGTCATCCTTATTAAATTAAATATATAATTTACCCTAGCGTGTTGAATATTTCATCCTCTGTGAGCTTCTTTCCGCCATCGTACCAGTACGCAAGCTTTTGATGTACGAGTATGTTTGCAAATTCACCGATGTCCGCGAGAACTCGTCCGTACTTGTCCATCTCCATACAATTGATTGTGAGGTACGTCTCGTTTCGCTGAAAATAGTCGTCAAAATCCTTCTTGCGCCACATAACTGTGTCTGTGTCTTTGCGCCCGGTAATAAGCTCGAATAGCTTGTCACGCGCGAGGAACGCCTTTGTTTTTAGTATGGTGTTCTTGCTCGTCATTTCACACGTATCAATTCTGTTAATGCGAACAGGAAACTTGTAAAATGCATTATCAAATTTAAAAATTCCGGTGAACGTGTCACCGTCGTGAATAGAAACCACGCGAATGGTCCTCGTTCCGTTTAGAGAAAACCACGGCGCATCCGCAGGGAAAACATCACTCATTGTACAACAGAATAGTCTCATACTCTTAAGTTCTAGACGCCGTCTTCTTTATTGTTCGTAAAATTTTTGCAATTGTAGACGCCTTGAAGAATCCATACTTTTTGTATTCTGCGCGTAACATTGTATAGAATGGGGTTCTAAATGGTCTGTTTGATGAAACTACGAGAAGAATCGTGTTGTACAGTAACTGTGCGTTCTTTGCACCCCTGAGTTTAAACTTTTTACGATACGAGTTCAATCTCGTCTGAAACTCTTGCATAAGAAGATCATCGATTGGATCACCTGACTGTGAGTTACGCGCAAATTCTCTTGCGCGCTTGACGAGATCGATGTAGTTTTTGAATTCGCGAACCATTTTTAGGTTCGTCTTACCCACGGAGAAGTTTGCAGGTGTGACGCGTCCCTTGCCTTTGAGTGCCGATGTTACGAGCTTAGGTGGTAGATTAATCATATTCGGAGATTTACCTTGACGCATAGCTTGGAACAGAGCCGTCGCTGCGAGACTTTTTGGAGGACTCTTTCGAACCACGGGTCTCAACCGGGCCTTTTGGGTTTTTAAATTCTCGACACTGAACGGAACTCTACGACGACCTGTAGTAATATGTCCCGGGATGTTCTTAGGACTGAATTTCAGTATTGTACCCTCTGGAAACCGTCTGCGCAGTCGAGATTTTCCTAGCAGGATGTTCTCGCGAGTAATCCGAGGAAGGGCTCTTTTTCCCTCGTTACGAACTGTTAGGCTCAGTTCCTCTTTCATGTTTTTGATGAAATTCTTCACAGAATTAGAAGGATTATGTTGGTTGCGATACTTTTCGAGACTTGTGATCAACCCCCTGAGTTTGTTTGCGGGAATGCGCATACCGTTGTAGTAATTGTTCAGAGCGTTCATATTCACATTGTGTCTTCCATAGTTCATATAGAGGGCGTTCCGTACAGATTCATTCATTTAAAAAATACAGCGAAATTTATCGCATGGAACTTCGGAAGAGAAACAACGATATCAAGCGCGTTTTTCTGACGCAGTGGGTTCAGAAAGGGTCGAGAGTTCTCGACGTCGGATGCGGACAGGGCGGTGACATTCACAAGTGGAAACATATAGGTGTTTCACTTGTGGGTGTCGATCCAAATCCGTGGGCTATCGAAGAGGCTCGTAGAAGATCTCAGGGAAAGTATGGTACTTTTATCGTCGGTGACATTCGGTCTGCTCCTGTTGAACTCTTCGATGTCATCTGTTACAATTTTTCTCTACAGTACCAGCCACTCGAACTTCTATCAGAAGTTACTAAACGTCTGAAACCATCAGGTCTCCTGATAGGAACTGTAACAAACTCAACAGAATCACACGAAGAAATACAGATAGAAAAGATTGACTCTGAGAGGATACGGGTGTACATACCAGACACACCGTACTATGCAAACGGTCCTGTGATTGAACCCATACTAGACAAGAGAGCTCTTATAACAAAGGCACACGAACTGGGTCTAGAGTTGCTTCTGTGGGAGACGTTCTCAGTCTACGCAAAATTTGTTTTCCGGTACATATAGTAAGATGAGAGTACTGTTGATAGTACTTTTGATAACGATATCCATAATTCTCATATTGAATGAAGAGAATCCTCTTCTTATAGAACTAAAACGACGCTACGACATTCTGTTAAAGAGTGACCTTCCAGACGAACTTAAAATACTGAAAGAGAGGGTTGCTATACTCACAGGAAAATCAGATTATGAAAACGGAGACAATATAGCGTTCAACGTAAATAAGGGATACGAGATTCATATATGTCTCGATGGAAAAAAGGTTAACGGTGCAATGTACGTTCTGTTACACGAGCTCGCGCACATCACGGTAGAAGAGTACGACCACAGCGAGAGGTACTGGAGACACTTTAAAAAGTTGCGCGAACACGCCGCGAGTCTGGGAATATACAACCCAGGAAATGAGATTGAATACTGTGGTCAGATTATAAAAGACCCGATAGTTAACGATTCTTCATGAATCGGTGAGCAAAGAAGAAAACGACTGCAACCAACAAGGCACTGGCGATGCTTCCGTTCATTCCGGAGAAATTTGGAACCATTGTGGAGAGCTTCATCTGTATGCTGTTCGAGAACACGAGAACCGCGACGATACCAGCAATCGCTGCGTTGAACTGCTCGTCAGTCAGATTGAAAGGGTTTCCTGTACTTTTCTTGCTCGAAGGCTGGGGCTCGTTTGGAAGACTTAGACCGGCAACTCGGTTGTTCGTCGGATTTGTGTACACGTCCTGAGAAGAAGGTGGCATCAAATCTGCGACTGAACTAGAAAACTCCATCATTTGAGGTTCGTCAATTTTTTTTTCTTCGACAATAATCTCTTTTGCAATGTCCGAAGTTCCGTTAAAGTCCATGTTCTCCATTTTCGTATAAACGGTTGGTTAATTTTTATATAGGATAACAGATATCATCTATCATCACATATCCTTCAGGACACATTGAAGAAGACGTCGTGGTTATGTTTGGAATGAGTTCTGTGTTTGAAGACGAAGACGGTGAAGACGAAGGCGAAGAAAAAGACACACACATATCCTTTTCAAGCGTGTATCCTGAAGGACATGTGTATGTTGGTTCCGTCACACACATCTTTCCTTCTAAACGAGTTCCCGACGGACACGTAAAGTTTGGAGAAAGAATCATTTATTATTAATACCATCTAATAATAAATGGCTCCACCAGAGGAATGGGGACCCCCCACTTGGTATCTCATATTCACAATCATAGACGACATGCCAGAATATCCAAAGAATACAGAATATTACAGAATGTTCTTTGAATCTCTCCAAGGTGTTCTTCCTTGTCAGATGTGCAGACAGCATTACACAGAGTACATAAGCGTATATCCACCCCCAGTATGGTCAAAAGAGGAGATGCGAAAATGGGCTACAAATCTTCGTACGAAAATCAGACAGAGAAACGGAAAGTCGTCATCGTCATTTTTCTTTTTTAAATAGGTAAAGCTATGAAATCTCCTGCTTCATTCGGAGTTATAGTATAACCATATGACTCTAATAATTCTTTTGTATCTGGAACTTTTTCCATTCCAACGTCTTTGGGATTTATATGAGAACCATCGTATTCAAATAATATTTTTGGTTTAAATTTTTTTATTGTTTTCTCTCCTCCTAATAATGCTAATGGTTCTGCTCCTTGAATATCCATTTTTATAAAATCACAACTTTCTAAGTTTAAAGAATCTAATGTAATGACTTCAACTTCTTCTCCGTCATTTCCAAAACCTATACTACCTTTGTTGAATTCGTTAGTAGGTATTTTTTGTAACTTTAAAGTATCTTGTTTATACCCTACTGCTTTATTTATAGGTATAACTGTGTTATCTAACTTATTTTCAGAAATATTTAGTTTCAATATTTCATATAGTTGTTTTTGAGGTTCAAATGCATATATTTTACAATTTTTATTATGATTCCCGTAACTTATAGAATGTGATCCTATGTTTGCTCCTAGATCTATTACAGTTTTACAATTACTAATTATAGGTAAAACACTCTGTATCATATTTTTTTCCCAAACTTCACCCCTTTTAAAAGAGTCTGCTATAACTATATCGTTTGGATCAAAATAAAAAACACCATTTTCAGTAGAAGATTTAGGATACTCTTGATTCATACCTTCTTTACGTTTACTGATAACAAAATAGTAAAGTAAAACTAACATAACAACTATCAAAAATATATAAATTTTATCGTCCATATAATTATTCACTTATTTTTTCTTCAACAAGTGAGACTGCACTGAAAGGCTCTACTATTCGTTTCCACCATCTGAGTTCCGGAAATGGAATAGGATACACCGGATCCAACTCTGGATCCGGAAAAGTTGAATCTGTATCTATTTGAAAATTTCCGTCAAAAAGATCATTTCGTAAAAGAGTAACTTCTATGACACGTGGAAATTCAATATCTATGTAAGGATTTGTGAGATAGTGATTTGCGTGCATGTGAATTATTCTAAAATTTAATAACAATCTCTCTAGAATTTTAAGTAAAATTCCATCAATTTTATAAAAGTGAAGCTCTATTACAATTTGTTGGAATTTGTGCAAGACGTTACACGTGGCTAATACAGACCACTCAGCAGACTCTACATCCATCTTTAGCAAGAGTGATTTTCCTTCTGGTATGTCGTTCTCCTCGAAGTGACTCTCTATAGTGTTGCAGTCTTCAGTCTTTTCGTGTGAAACTCCTTCACGTTTAAATGTTATATAATCTGGTTTATCTGTAATTTTTTCTATAGTGTGGTCATACGTAAAAGAGTGTGTTTTGTATCTCTTGTACAGACCCTTCTCAAATGCTATGTCGTCATTTGAACCGTAACTGTAACAGTAATCACACGGAATATCTGCAATAACGTAACCATCTCCTTTGCCCTCACATATCTTGACTTTTTTGTACGGTGATTTGTACGGTACAAACAAACGTTTCAAATCTCTCATAAATACGAAAAAATTCATTTTATATTTTTGCAATGTATACTTTAAATGAACTCGTGTCCGAACAGCGATCCAAATTTTAACAAGATTATAGGTGATAGAACACCAGAAGAAAGAAGTAAATTGTATGTGTTGTGTGTTCTCACACGCTTCTTGCTCTATTCTGGTGTGTACGTGTACAGAGATGAACCTTGGATGCCTTTTCTAGTCGGTGGGTTATCGTTGCTCTCGATGTACCAGTTGACACGTCCTACTCAAAACAAGCAGTGGTGGTCAAAGAAGTTTCAGCTTGTGATGGCTGTTCTTGTGTTCATGAGCGCACTTTTCGCACACGTAAACTCAAAGGCAATGTCAACTATGCTTTTCATCAGTCTAACAGGTGGTGTACTTCAAAGACTGCACATAAATATGTGCTAAATACAAATGAGACTCGTAGGATACAGGGACTCCAATAAAACTCCGACGGCTGTGACACCTTGGACACTCGTTCACTTTATAGTTGGTATGGCTTTCGGAATGTTGTCATATAGACTCGGATTCAACAACTCGTTGATACTGTTCGTTATAATTCATACCATCTACGAGTTGAAGGACATATACTACGGATCTTCTGTCATCAACAGTGTTTTTGATGAACTCTTTGCGATACTCGGCTTTTTGGCCTTTTATCAATTCAACATGACGACTTCACAAGTGGCACTGACAGTCACAGGTTCTCTCTTACTCATGACAAGCCCCATGTTGTCGGATGACAACAGTTGGACATTAGACATATGGAACTCTAGAGGCTAACCTCCACGGAGGCGAAGAACGAGGTGAAGGGTCGATTCCTTCTGCACATTGTAATCGGCGAGAGTTCGTTCGTCTTCGAGCTGTTTACCCGCAAAAATAAGACGTTGCTGATCAGGAGGAATACCCTCCTTGTCTTGAATCTTCGCCTTGATGTTTGCAACAGTGTCGCTCGACTCAACTTCTAGGGTTATCGTCTTTCCTGTGAGGGTCTTTACAAATATCTGCATCTTTTCTAGTAAGTGTAGGTATTTTTTTAAACCGGTCGTCGAAATACGCTTCAAGGCATTCCGCTTCCTTCCAAGAAGCCTTGCACTGCGGAGAGTTTGGCCCGTAGTACATGCAGTCTCTTGTAGCCTTTTTTATTGCATCTTGAATGTACCAATACGAGATGTATTTGGGAAGACTCATCTTTTTATTATATTAACTACGTGAGTCTTTTTATTTACTTGTGGATTTCTCATAGTACCCGGGTTGTAATGGTTCATGTGATGATTCCAAAAAGCCTGCGACCCAACGCGAAAGTTCTTTCTAATAGGAGCCTTGTAGTAAAACACACAGTCCTCTAATCTGTTTGATTTGCTCGTGTTGTCGAGAACGAGACACTCGTAGTTTTCCGTGCACGCGTTCATAACCTGGTTGAACATCTCAAACGAAGGAAAAATTCCAAAGAACGCTTTCCAAAGACGCTCTCTATTCTGAATAACATTCTCTCTGAGGATAAACACATAATCGACATTCGCTCTGAGATCTGGACTGAGATCCATGCAGTACTGCATGGTGAGCATGAAGAATATCTTCCAATGTCGACCGTTCATGAAACACTGGCGTATGCAGTTGTCCTTCATAAAAGCTTTGTTGTACATGCAGTCGTCTAGAAGAATAAACACCGGTGTGTTTTTGTTCTGGGAGACGAGTCGTTTTTGCCTGTCTATCACCTTTTCTATAGCCTCTCTGTTATAGTCCCCGTATATGAACAAATCTGGAATAAATTGCTTGTAGTAGTGGTTACCTTCTTCCGTAGCCGACATGACTATCCCTGCTGGAATATCCTTTTTGTGGTAGAGCAAATCGGTCACAAGTGTAGACTTTCCTGTCCCTCTCTTTCCTATAACGACGCACACCTTGTCATCTGCTATCTTGGTCGGATCAAATTTTCTCAATTGAATATTCATACTATTTTTTACATTCCAAATTAAAAATAAAAAAATAACACAATTTTAAGAATGGTGTATCTTGCATACCCCGGTATGCAAGATATGTTCTTGACTGAGAGTCCTAAATTCACACACTTCAAAACTTTGTACACGAGAGACATACAGAGTTACAGCAAAGTTATAGAACAGCCTTTTGACCAACAAGAAGTTTTCAGGGGAGACGATACTCTAATAGCTACCTTTAAACAGAATGGTGATTTCATAAACAACATAACACTTAAAGTAACATTGTCTAACATAGTACCAACGAGTCAGTATTACACGTATCCAGACTATTTAAAGTTCATAGGAAAAACTATGAGTGTTTTCAGTTCCGTCGATGATACAAAACTGTTCGATCTGAGTCTCAACGGTCTTCTCGCCACTACTGAAAACACAAATTGGGCAACGGCAAACGTGACACTACCTGGATCTACGTTTATTTCGTACGCGAACAGTAAGTTTGATTTTTCTGTTGGAGAATCAACGTATGCAGTTTTTGATGACATAGAATTTGCAAACTTCTGGGGATTCGTTTTCAATCCTATTCAACTATTTGGCGGGTTTGTAAAATTTATGAACATATCACAGAGTCAAGTGACATTTCAAGAATGTGGGTGGCTTCCAGGTGATCAAATTTACGATTCTTCGTACTCGTATCTTGAAGACACGATGTACAAGATGATACAATCTGTTAGCTTGTACATAGGAAAACAACTCATACAGGAGTTTGATTCTGCGAGTATAAAATTTTACAAAGAGACACATACATCATACAAGAACCGACCGGTTCTCAAACTTCTCGAAGGGAACGACAATATAGTCGATGATAACAGAATCTACTATTTTGACATTCCTTTTATAAGCATTCCGATACACGCTTTACCTAGACACGATGTTCAAGTACATCTGAAACTAAACAAACTTAACAGTATAAATTTTTATAATGCACCGTCTCTCATAGTGAATTACAATATATTTTCTGTAAATCTTCCTAAAGAGTACCTTATTCAAGTTCCACAAGTTTCTTATTTTTCGTCATTTGAGACACTGGACATGAGAAATCACGTAAAAACTATCGTTATAAACGGGTCATCAGATTTCAAAATTGAATTTAACGGTGAATTTTACACGGATTCTGTCTATAGTAAATCTACGACACTCGATAATTTTCTGAACGTTCCTGTGAGTTCTAACGGTACAGTAGTACTTAAAAATCCTATAAACATGAGCAGAATACGCGATCAAAAATTCAAATCGAGTAACACGATGGTTTACGCAGAGAGTATAAACTTTTTAAAAGTTTCAAACGATCTGTCTGGGCTCTTGTTTAGTAAGACTGAGAGTAGTGGGTATCCCGTAGTGACCGGAAATCTCACAAATCCAACACCTACAACCCAACAGACGTACATTTTTGATCAGATCCCAACGTCCGTGTCTAGTATTCAGAGTTTTTATTCCATGAGACTGACAAATACTGCATACAATGGTCCTGTCGTACGTCTCAGAGACCCGAGCACCGACATAGAAGCTGATTTTTACACGGACACGACACAGTCTTACCTTAGAACGAATGAAGGGGTATCTATAGACAATTTTCCTGGAAGAAAGGTTGTTGTATGGTACGATCAGTCTCTCAACAAGAATCACATGACACAGTACATAAAACAGTTACAGCCTACACTTTTAAAAGAATCTGAGAGCGGTCTTTACACGATAGGAATATTCAACAATACGACGGTACAAGATTCTATATCTCCTGACTGTTACATGGATATAACCACACCAGTCCATCCACAGCAGTTTGCTATAATCGCAGAATTTAACGCACTGGGTACTTTTAATAGTCCTTCTACTATATTTTCAACTCCAAATTTTACATGGAGACTTGTTAATGGATCTGTAACCGGTGGTTCTAGTCCTAATGCTGGTGATTGGGTCCAATGGCCAGAATCAGGGTCAACGACTTTTAAAGTCAACGGCACTTCACAAACAACTCTTTCGGCGAGTGAATGGTATGTTATAACGAGCTATCATACACAGACCTATCTTGGATCCAATGTGAACGTAATAGGAGCTAATTCTGAAGGTATTTATCAGATTCCCAGAACTTCTGCCAACGCTTACGTTTTCGAATTTAGTTTTCTCGACAATACAACAATGTCTACTGACGCAGATTCTTACTTTCTAAATGCACCGAGTACTATCGTACAATTACAGTATCCGCTTCAAGCTCTCACTGGGTACGGAACAACAATTTCTGGAAGTCTGTACGGAAATGGTAAGTATACCGTCGCTGTATCTTCCGATGTTTCCGGTTTTCAAGGATGGCGTGCATTTGGAACAAATTCTCAATATTGGAGATCCGGTTCAGCCTATAATACAACTACGGGTGTGTATACCGGTTCTAATATTATAGGTGGGTACAAAGGTGAATACGTCACTATTCAATTACCAGAATCTATAAAATTGAAAAAGATTACCACTCTAAATAACTTTTATACAAAAACTATCAATGTTTTAGGTTCTACTGACGGTATCATATGGAAATTTCTGTACAAAATTAACAGATCAGGTAATTCTCAATCTGTATTAGTAAATTCAGAAACGGCTTACTCATTTTATGCATTCGTGTGTGAAGATCTCACAACATCTAATTTTTTCGGGGCTGTGTTTTTATCAATTAGATTATTTAAAATTTAATATATAGAATTACTAATAGTATGGACCGTGTATGTTCTCAGACTATAAAAGTGCCCTTTCCGAATAAAGTGTTCTTTAACAGTGAAGTCACTGTGAAATTGCCCAGAGCTGGTAACGGCATCTCTAAGATCCAACTCGTTCTTGACCTTCCTTTCGTAAACACATATCAAGAAAATATCATAAAACAAGCTGAACTATTAGCGAATGAAGCTACAGTTGAAAAGATTTATGGTGAATTCATACACATTGAGAATCAACTTATAACTCCGATAGAAAAACAAGACCTGTTGTCAAATCTTTTGTGTAAGAGTTCACCAGGAACATTTTACTTGGAATTGCCTTTTTACGCAGTAAAAAATGTATTTTTTGAGCTCGAAGATACTTATGTTAGACTTCTCTTTACCGAAGGAGATGATTCGGAACTTCAAGGGTACCTTCTCGTTGATTATATAGTAACAGAGAGTCTTCCAAAAGAGCCTTACTTTCAAAAAAATAGAAAGATAAGTAGTTTAAGTTTCCTTACTAATCAATCTACAAAAATTGCGAGTGTTTTTACGTATATACCAGGTCCTGTGTATGAATTAATTTTTACAGTACAAGATGCACAGACAAACGAGTACGTAGACGCGATAGAGAATGTATCTTTTTTCATGGGCGAAAACGAACGTTTCAAACTTAGCGGTCACTATTTGAAGTTTATAGAACCGGTGAAAATTTACGGCCGATATTCGCAAAGTATCCCTGTGTATGTTTATTCTTTTCGTTTAAATTATGATTCAAAAATTCCATCTGGTCACACTAACCTCACAGAAAAACAGCGATTCGTTTTTACATTCTTTAACAACGAAGACACGTACAAAGTGAATATATGGTCCCAGTCACATGATTTTTTTTACAAGAACAAAACTGTTAAAAACGTATTCAATTCTGATGAACTCATTTTATCAACTTCTTTTCAAAAGGTGAACAATTTTCAAGATTTGGATTTCAAAACATCATACACTTTTTATATCGACACAGCTTCAGTGACATATACGAGTAATATAGAAATTAGTAACGTGAACGTTGTTTCTACAAACGCAAATGATTATACAATCACGCAGAATGAAATTATTTTTGACGGCCTCGATTCATTTAACGGGGACTATTACGCAAATGTGGTGTTCACGGCAGACGGATTCAGAGACGTGACGTGCTATTTCAATTTTAAGAGTCCAACGTCAATGAACGAATACATAAAAGGAACTGAAATAGGATGTTACGATGTACTTTTCTCCGGAAGTCCGAAGACTGTCATAGACGGAGACCAACGTTTCAACGTTTTTTCAGGAACTATTCTCAATGGTGTAAATCTCGGTGGAACCAATATAATAGGAGTAGTCGTCGATCAGTATCGAAACTATATAGTGAATAGACAAAATTCAGTAACAAAGTACAGTAGTAATCTGTCGAGTACTTTGTACGTTGTAACCGGAGACTATTTCGGTGTTCCGTCTTCGTTCAATTTCGGTACAGATGTAATACCCGGAAGTAATGTGATTTACACGTACACGAACAACTCACTCACTTCTCAAAAATCTATACAATATGCTAGACTCCATTGTTCTAAAGATCAGTACATAAGCGGAACCACTATAGGAACAGGTTCTATAAATTTTGTAGATGACGGGGTGAACGTGAGTAAAGGAACTGGTGTGAAATCATTTCTTGTAAAATACTCACCGGATTATGAATTTTCGGTTGTTGTTGACGAAAACAATGGACCCACGTACGTAGACACCACATCAAGTGGACCTGTCATGTTATTTCCCGTGACGACGAGCTCGACTCTTTTTGCAACTGATGCAAATTACGAATACACATTCAATGGAATTTCTTTAGTACAGTTTGATTCTGTAGGAAATAGATTATGGAGTTCTAATGTGAGTTCGGCTACTGCTGTTCCAGAATTGTGCAAAACAGACATATTCGACAACACGTATTTTACGTATTACGTAGGATCAGCTGATTATTACATAAAGAAAATCGACTTAAACGGAAACACAAAGTGGACAAAAAATTTTACCGATGTTTCTACATTTTCTATGAACGTGTTCTTTTCACAGGACGTTACATTCGTTTCATATACGAACACTAGTGGATCAACTGTCCCTATCCAGTTTGATTCTGTAACTAAAAATATTCCGGGGGGGCTCACTGATATAAGTGCGTTCGATTCTAACGGAATTCTAGTAGAAAAGTACGTCACACCAACATCAAACATCGTTGACTTTACGAACAAGACAAAGGAATTGTACTACACACCTTTGTACAGTGGTCTGTACTTTTCTAATAATACGACGTACACATACACAGACGCAACGAGAAGATATTGGGGACTCTTTGTACTTGGATTTCCTTCTTTGTCATCGAGAGCTACTGATAGTATTACAGACACGGTGTTCACAGGACAGTATGGTCCTAATTCTTCTAACATTTATCCAACCTCAGAAGTTTTACCGGAAATATCTAAATGTGCTACTTTCGTCATAAAAGCTGGTACTAACGGTAATGTCAAATGGTTTTCTTATATAGATACAACTGTTAACAAATATTTTTGGTACAGCGTAAACATGTCCACTTCAGGGGATGTGTATGCAACAGGTACTTACGGTACGTACAGATCAAACATTTATAATTCAGATGGAAGCGTGTTTTCAGGATACTTACCGTCTCTAGGAGATAACGGTATATACATCGTAAAATTTGACACCAATGGATTTGCGGAATGGCAAACATACATGAATGGACTAGGGGGTACAGATCGTAATTTTGCTGTTACAGAAAGGAATAACAATGTGTATATTGCAGCAGTATCCGAAGGAAGTGGAGTAACTGTTTACAATGCAAAACTGTCAGGTGATAGAATTCCTACGACGAGTGGATTGTCTACTTCAAACAAAGCATTTGTTATAAAATACAACAGTTCTGGTCAGGCTCAGTGGATAGTGTCTTTTAATTCAGGTGGACCTGAAGCATATGATATAACATCAGATTCGAGCGAAAATATATACGTGGTGTATAATTATTACGGAGGTAGCGGGCGTATGGTACAAAGCGACGGAACTCAGTTTTCTCCTCTATTGTACAATGGTTGTGTCGTAAAAATGACACCTAGTGGGTTTGGTACTTTAGGCATAATCGCGCAAAATTGCGAACGCGTTACCAGTGTGGGTGTAGATCCATCAGACAACAGTTTCATAATAGCAGGTAGACTCAAAGGAAACACAGGAGGAGGAACAACATTTTTTCAATGGAATGGAAGTGCAATAGTAAGTTCCGGAGTCACGTTGAATCCACCAAGAGGAGACGACACAGACGCATTTATAGCAAAGTACGATTCTAACGGTGTGTTCCAGTGGCGTGCATACATTGTACACAACCCAAATAAAGGAGGTGAATGTATACCCTACACGGTCGTTTGTGACTCGACGGGAAATGTATACGTCACAGGCTCTTATGGAAACTACGAAGAAATATCTACAGTGTACAGTTCCAATGACGTTGCTTTCCCTAAAGTTTTACCAGGTACAGGATCAGGAACCCGTCTACTAGGAGACGCCTACATAGGAGGGTTCCTAATAAAGTACAATCAATCCGGAATATGTCAATGGGTCGTCATTCTAGACTCAAATAATATAACAACATGGCCAAGTCTGAGTATTGACTCTGCTGATAATATTATTCTTACTTCTACGTATTATGGGCGAGGTGCAAAGTTTTACGACTCAAACGGCGGTGAACACAACTCTCAGCCGACCTTAACTCCATCACAGACCATGACATACTGTGTTAAATACGATACGAATGGTTTCCTTGTACCAATATAATAATGGAAGACATATTCTTACCGGTTCTAGAATCTGCTATGGTGTACGCGTGTCACTATTGTAAAGCAACTGGTCGATCTACAGTCACAGCGACGGACATGGATTACGGATGGAAATACGCTGCGCGCGTGACCCTCGGAAACAAACTTGGAAGTTTCTTTCCGGAGATTTACGAGGAAGAAAGTTCAGATGAAGAAGATGACATAGAAGTCGTCGACGACGAAGACGAACCGTTCACTCGGTACACGGGAACTGACGAACTGTATGTGAAGATGAACGAGGTGTACGATACATGGGACCAATGGGAACCTTATAGTCCCGCGGAAAAACTGGTAAAAAATGCCATCGACTCACAACAAAGAAAGACTTGATGGATGGATATTCAAATACCGAATACAGTGAATTTATAGACGAAGACGAAGAAGATGAGGACGCACTAAAAAAACAAAAGGTCAAATACATGGTTCTAAAAGAAGAAGATTTCATTCAGGACGAATAGTACCCTTCGACGATTCCGTACTCGATACACTTGGAACTCGAAATGTCGACGTCGGTTTGCATGTACCTGTCAAGTTCATCGTCAGGGATGTTCGTCTTCGACGCGTACAGTTTTTTAACCTGTTTCATGAGAGACTTCAAGTTTCGTCTCTCGGCTCTAAACTCTTCAAAATTACCTGAAAATTCAGAAGACAGTTGATGTATGAGTATGCGCGCATTTGGCATGATGTATCTGTTGTCTCCGCCGAGCAACATTATGCTCGCCGAAGATGCACACAATCCATCAGCGACGGTGGTGATGTGAGAAGGACTCGTGGTTATGTGGTCCATCGCACACAGACCGGCGTACAGATCACCACCATCGCTCTTGATGAATATCGTAATCTCTCGTATGTGTTTCATCTTCTGGAGCGTGCTTACCAGTTCGAGAACGGACTCGTCGTCGACGTCAGAGTGGAAGAAAATGACATTGTCGATCACTTTGATTCCCGACATTTCTTCTTTAGAGAAGTAAGTATCCTAGGCTTTATTTTAGTGAATGAGAGCTGGTTTATACTGTCGAGGTCGTACGTGTCGGTGATTTCTTCAAGAGGATCTCCGTTGTTCGCTTTGAGAACGAGGAGTTCTATGTATTCTCGATTCATTCTGAGTTTCTTGAGTCTCCCCGCTTTCATGAGCATGTTCGAGTGCTTCGTCCAGACACTTCCGGGGCGGAGTTCTTTCGTGACTGGGCCCTTGCACAGACTCCCTGGAACAACGCACGCAGAGACGTTAAAAAACGGCATCAGATCCCACGACATCTCTGAGTATATGTACGAATCTATCAAATCAGCTTCTGATAGACTGTGACTAATCTGGGCCGTGGTCGAAGATGAGTAGTCGGTGTAATTCTCGTGCATGATTCCGAGCGTATTTCCGTGTTCGGTGAGAAAACGGTCTATAAATTCACACTTTGATGGCGTCTCTATGATTCGTTTGATATACTCTTTCGAGTCTATAAAGAGATCTCGCTTGCTCTCAAAGTTGTTCGTGACATCCACGCTCGCAGAAGTCATGTTTCCACCGACCCTGTCGATAACCTCCTTTGCTCTGTCGACTGTTATGGAGTGCAATTTCGCAAAATCATCGACGGAGACACCAGGAAACTCAAACCAGTCTGTGATAAAATCGAGCTTGAGTTTCTCAACAGAGACGATAAAGAACGCAGTTCGAATTGGATACTGAAGTTCCTTGACACCAGGACACGAACTCACGTAATCAAAGTCGTCGAGAACGAGAGGCATCAAGGAGTAACGCATGGTCTCCATGAAGTGTAGTGTCGACTCCTTCGTTTTCAGGATGTCGTGATCCATGTTCACGTGCTTTATGGTAGAGAAGAATGTACTCTTTCCGCATCCGCGGGGTCCGTATACATTCACAACACCTTTTCTTGGCATATTTTTAATGGATGACGAAGAAGACGACATTCCTCCTCCTATTACGAAGCAAATCTTAAATCTTATGTTCGAGACAAACGAGATTCGATTACTCCTCGGATTCTGGACGTGTCTCAATATGATTATACTGATTTTACTAATTTATATTGTTCTTAAAAAGTAAAAAATGATCATACTCGAAAAAAGTCCCAAGCCTGAAAAAAAATTCAGAGTAACTTTTCTCGACAGCGGAAAGACGGTTGATTTCGGTCAGAGAGGGTACTCAGACTACACGATTCACAAAGATCGTGAAAGAATGAAGAGGTACCTTCAGAGGCACGCAAGGATGGGTGAGAACTGGTCTCTCAGTGGGAAGTACACCGCCGGGTTTTGGAGTCGTTGGCTACTGTGGAGTCGACCGAATCTGCGGTCTGCGATTGGGTTAGTCTCACGACGTTTGCGGACACCGATTCGGAGACGGCTCTGAGTACGTTCGGTGTGTTTCTGCCGTCGTAAAACATCGTGTTTTGAATTCCAATGTCTTCAGCACCTTCTAGGTCACATCCGACGTACATGACGTCGAGCTTGCTCAATTCTACTAGATCTTTGACGTGAGACTTGGTGTACTTTTTACTGGAGTTCTCCTGACCGTCAGTGAGTATTACGAACGTTCCTTCGTGATTGTGTTTCTTCAGAATCATTCCCATGGAGTCAAAAAGAGCCGTCGAACCACCCGGAACGTACGTTTCCTTTGTGAGAAAAGGAACCTGATCGATTGCTGTGTCAGTGTACTCGCACTTGCACGTGTCGCTGAATGTGTACAACGAGAGCGTTCCTCCGAGAGGAACTTGCTCTCGCACAAATGCATTGAAACCACCAATAGTATCTTCGAGCTGACATTCCATCGATCCAGATTTATCAAGAAGAAATATACGCTGGGACATCTTCTACGAGACCATCGTTTCTCATCTTTATAGCTCGTTTTTGACCCAGAGTATCCGTAACCATAAACCCACCCTCGTAAGGCTTCAAGTTGTCTTCGAGTGTCGCCTTTACTCCCATAAAGTGAAACGTGACTCTCCATTTCTTTACAATCGTGTACAGACTGAGAGGGTTTATGTAATTTCTTCTCGGTCCTGAAAATTTTATGACACGCTCGGTGACGTCGACGCCGTCATCCCTCGTCACGGAGCGTATCGGTGGTCCAGCCCCAAGTCTCAGATTAGGAGGCCATGTGTCTGTAAAGTACCTCTTCATATTGTACACGTATTCCCAAACTCTGTGAACTCCCATCTGTATTTCGTTCTTTATAGTGAAGTTGTCATCCTTGAAGAACAAAAACAAATCAAGGAGTTTCTCCATATAAAAGAGTCAATCATATTTCTTTAAAATGATAGCGCGATACAACAAGAGAGTTTCAGAAATCCCACCTGGACCAGAACTGTACGATTACATGGCGAGGAGTGCGCCTTTTATATTGGAGTACGACACGTCAAAGAATAAGAAGGATCTCTTTAAGAAGTTTATGCAGGAAGTTGAGAACGAGCCTGATTTTTCTGGAGTTTCTGAGAATGCGTTTCTTTTTCTAAACTGCGAGGGATGCGGTAGCTCAAACCTGTATTACGAAGACACGTCTAGCGACACGATATGTAAAGAGTGTGGTCTCGCACAGTACACGTTTTCCGGTGAGAGATCGTACAAAGAAGAGCAAGACAACGAGCACAATATAGTGTACAGCTACAAGCGCGAGAACCACTTTAACGAGTGGCTTGCTCAGTTCCAAGCGAAGGAGGTTACGAACATACCACAGGAAGTTTTCGATTCTCTCAGAAGCGAGTTCAGAAAGCAGAAGGCTTCCAAGAGCGACATCACACACGCGAGAGTTAGAGAACTGTTAAAGAAGCTCAAGATGAACAAGTACTACGAGCACGTCCCTTACATAACGAGCATTCTCAACGGAGTCACTCCACCGCAGATGTCCAGGGAGCTCGAGGAGAAGTTGCGAATCATGTTTCACAGGATTCAGCAACCCTTTTCAAATCACTGCCCGAGCGACAGAAAGAACTTTTTAAGCTACTCGTACATTCTGTACAAGTTCTGCGAACTATTGTCAGAGGATGAATTCCTGGTGTGTTTTCCTCTTCTCAAGTCCAAAGAAAAGCTGTACAAGCAAGATCAGATATGGAAGAAGATTACTGAAGAGCTTCAGTGGGAATTTATACCCACTATATAATAATGAAAGTTCTTGTAGTACTCCTTATTATATTGGTAGTTGTGTTTTTCTTGATGCAACAAAGAGAGTCGTTTACTGGTGAAAAAGACGTAGGTAACATAGGAAACATACTGAATTGGTATTTTTACGATATGGGTCGGTCGTGGGCAAACAATAAGACTTTCGATTACGGTGATAAGTTCAAAGACAGATTCTTTTACGAGAACTTTCCAACAGTTATCGAAAAACCAACAGATAGGGACTTTCCAGATTTCGACGCAAAAGGAAAGACAGAATGGAGAGTGGACACGGATGAGAAGAAGAATTTTTGGGACGCTCTCAAACCGTACGGAAACAGATACATAGATGAAGCGCTCACAAAAGCAAACATGAAGGTTGATCAAAAGTTACCTGTCATACATTTCAGATGTTCTGATTTCCCATTCTGGTGTTCTCCAACGGGGTTTTGTTACGATTACCATTTCCAAAAATACGAATTTTTTAGAAAGGCGTTAGGTGATTACAAGGAGGTAGACATAATAACGTGCAATAGACACGGTTCCGACGATCGAATGAAAACTACATGCGAAGAATATGTAAACTTACTCAAGAATGAGCTGAATATAAAGGTTAACTTGAAACTGTGTGAAGGAGATGCGCTTGAAGATTTTGCTAGAATGTTCTATGCACCTCTGATTATATCCACAGGCAGTTCAATGTCTTTTATAGCTGGATTTTTTGGAAACGGAAAATTTATTACAAGTGGTCACGTAGAGGAAGAAAAAGACGGCACAACAACTACGTGTAAGATATGTGAATATGGAAACGAATACAATTTACTTCATAAGAACGTCAAGGACTATTACAATGTACAAGACGTTCATGAAAAATTAAAATAGGTATTAATTAAATGATTTTGTTACTCGTATTGTTACTTTTCGTAGTAATAGCTTTACAATACAAGAAGGTTTCGAATTTTGAAAAGACCCGCGTCACTATAATCACACCGTGCTCTCGTCCAGAAAATCTCGACAAGATGAAAGAGTCTATAAACTTCAACAAGATTGCAAAATGGTACATTGTGTACGACA
>JACCDX010814166.1_pt1 | contig 28745 bp, 26 predicted proteins | sample 7449681 | NCBI WGS metagenome assembly JACCDX01 (sample SAMN15323450, study PRJNA562643) | freshwater metagenome | isolation source: river surface water | place: USA:Blue River Watershed | collected 2017-08-18
AGCGACACCTGCAGCACCGGCACATCGGCCTCGGGGTACATGTGCATCAGGGGCACCCAGGCGCCGTGGTCGAGGCCGCGCCGCGTGTCCAGACGCGCGGGGATGCCCTGCGAGGACAGCAGCTGCGCGATCTGCGCCGCCAGCGCCGGCGCGCCGGGTGCGGGGTACTGAAGGGTGTACAGCACCCGCGGGAAGCCACCGAAGTCGTGGACGGTCTCGGGTCGCTCGGTGGCCGTGATCTCGACGCCGCGCGTCATCCAGTGCGGCGACACCACCACCACCGCGCGCGGCTTGCCCAGGGCCCGGCCCAGCGCGCGCAGCTGCGCGCCGGCCAGCTCCGGCTCGATGGCGAAGGTCGGGGCGCCGTGGGAGACAAAGACGGAGGGCATGGCGGTCATGGCAAATCCATTTCGGTTCGATGCGAAAGAACGTACTGTATTGATCTCGATCAAGGAGATAAACTTCCATCCATTGCATTGACTGTTCATTAATGAGGAACAATGAACAAATTCCAGGAGATGCGAGTCTTCACCGCCGTGGTGGACGCGGCCAGCTTCATCGCCGCGGCCGAGGCCCTGGGCATGTCCAAGGCCGCCGTCTCCCGGCATGTCTCCGAGCTCGAGCAGCGCCTGGGCGTGCGGCTGATGCACCGCACCACCCGCAAGCTCTCGCTCACGCCCGAGGGTGAGGTGTTCCTCGCCCGCTGCCGCGACATCCTCGCCAGCGTCGAGGCCTCCGAGGCCGAGATCTCCACCCGCCGCGTCACGGCCAGCGGCCTGCTGAAGATCAGCGTTCCCGTGAGCTTTGGCGTGCGGCACCTGGCGCCGCTATGGGGCCCCTTCCTCGACGCGCACCCGCAGGTCACGCTCGACGTGCAGCTGGCCGACCGCGTCGCCGACCTCGTCGACGAGGGCTTCGACATGGCGGTGCGCATAGCCGACCTGCCCGACTCGTCGCTGGTCTCGCGCCGTCTCGCGTCCACGCGCCTGGTGCTGTGCGCTTCACCGGGCTACCTCAAGCGCCGCGGCAAGCCTCGGCACCCGTCCGACCTGGCGCAGCACGACATCGTCGGCTACAGCCTCATGGCCATGGGCGACCAGTGGCAGTTCACCGGGCCCGAGGGGCCGGTCAGCGTCAAGGTGCGCCCCCGCATGTGGTCCAACAACGGCGACACCTGCATCGCCACCGTGCTGCGCGGGGGCGGCATCCAGCTGCAGCCGGACTTCCTCGTGGGCGAGGATCTGGCCCGAGGCCACCTCGTCGAGGTGCTGCCCAGGTTCCGCAGCGCGGAGCTGGGCGTCTACGCGGTCTACCCCAGTCGCAAGTTCGTGTTGCCCAAGGTCAGGGCGATGGTCGATTACCTGTCCGCGCAGCTGGCCGAAGCGCCCTGGCGTACCGAGGCCCGATGACCGCGGGCTGCCGCGGGAGCGTCTGCTAAACTGTGCCGCGTCATTGGGGAGTAGCCGCTCTTCGTCCCGAAGAGGCTTGCGTCAACACACTTGTCCCGCAGGACATGGCGCAAGCGGTTCCCGCGCTTGGCAAGACCTTTGACCACAACGCCTCCGTTTTCTGGCCGGGGATGCGTCGTGGTCAATTGCTCTTGATCCGGCCTGCACGTCATCATGGAATCACTCCTCGTTTCGACCGGCGTCGTCGCCCTCGCGGAAATCGGCGACAAGACGCAGCTGCTGGCCTTCATCCTGGCGGCACGCTTCAAGAAGCCCCTGCCCATCATCCTCGGCATCCTGGCCGCCACCGTGATCAACCACGGCCTGGCCGGTGCCCTGGGCGCCTGGATCACGTCGGCCATCAGCCCGAACATCCTGCGCTGGGTGCTGGGCGCGTCCTTCATCGGAATGGCCATCTGGACGATGATTCCGGACAAGATCGAGGAGGAAGAGACCCAGGTCGCCCAGCGCCTTGGCGTATTCGGCGCCACCTTCATCACCTTCTTCCTGGCGGAGATGGGCGACAAGACGCAGATTGCCACGGTGGCCATGGCGGCGCACTATGCAGCGCCGCTGATGGTGGTCATCGGAACCACCCTGGGCATGTTGATTGCCGACGTGCCCGCGGTGTTTGCCGGCGACAAGCTGGCCAGCAAGATCCCGATGAAGCTCGTGCACGGGGTGGCCGCGGCGGTGTTTGCGGCGCTGGGGGTGGCAACGCTGCTCGGGGCGGGGGCGCGGTTCGGGTTCTGAGGACGGGGGCGGCGCGGGCGTGCCCTTCATGGCCCCGCGGGCATTCGTGGCTGCCTACACTCCTGCCCATGCCCACACGCTTCATCCTTGCCACACTCATTGGCGTGGGACTCGCGGCCCCGGCGGTTGCCGCGCCCCGCGAGCGCTTCACCCTTGACCTCGAAGTCGGCAGCGCCTGGCAACAAGGCAACGAGGTGCAGTCGCCCAACACCGCCGCCGGCACCCGGTTTCCTCTCGACGCCCTGACCGGGCCGGGCCCCTTCCCGGCGGCGCGTGTCCAGTTGACGATCCCGCTCAATGACCGGGACGATCTGCGGCTGCTCGCCGCGCCCCTGCGCATCAACGAGCAGGGCACGCTGCGCAGCGCGGTGAACTTCGAGGGCAAGGCCTTTGGTGCCGGCGCTACCACGGCCACCTACCGCTTCGACTCCTACCGCGCCACCTGGCGGCGGACGGTCCATGAATCGGCCGACTGGACGGTCAAGGCCGGCATCACCGGCAAGATCCGCAGCGCCGAGATCACCCTCCAGCAGGGAGGCACCAGCGCCAGCCGCACCGACGTCGGCTTCGTCCCCCTGGCTCACCTCCACGCCCAGCGACGCCTGGGCGAGCGTGCACGATTCATCTTCGAGGGCGACGGCCTGGCCAGCAGCCGTGGGCGCGCCTTCGACCTGTCGCTGCGCTACGCGCAGGACCTGCGGCCGGGGCTTGCGGCGTTTGCAGGCGTGCGCCTGCTCGATGGCGGCGCCAACAATGACTCGGTCTACAACTTCGCGCGCTTTGGCTACCTGACCGTGGGTCTCACCGTCACCGGCTTCTGAGTGACGGAGTGTCTGCGGCACGCCTCGGCGCCTTCGCAGCCGTCAAGCGCCCTGCACGCGCAGGCGGACCAGCAACTGATACCCGTGGTTCCAATCCGAGCGGACCCCGCCATGGGGCAGCTCTGGTGCCAGCGACAGCATCTTCTGCCGAACCCGGCTTATCTTGACCTCCAGGGCCCGGCGGCTGATGGCCCGCTCCTGCTCGTGACGACGCAACGCCACGCACAGGTCGTGCCCAGGCACCACACCCATCACGCTCGCTGCCAGCGCGCGAAGCAGCCGGGCCTCACCTTCGCTCAGTGAGACGGGCGTGGGTATCCCAGGCGCATGCAAGCGCCCTGACTCCATCTCCAGCAGCCAGCTTTGGCCCGGGTCGGGCGGCACCACCCGGCGGAGAACACTGCGAATGGCGGCCAGCAGCTCCAGCGGACTCGCTGGCTTGGGCAGGTAGATATCCGCGCCCGCATCGTAGCTGGCCAGCCGATCGGGCAAGCCGGTGCGGGCGGTCAGGACCAGGATACCAACGTCTGGATGCTGCTTTCTCAAACGCTGGGCCAGCGCCAGGCCGCTGTGCCCCGGCAAGCCGATATCGACCACCACTGCGTGGAGCCGATGCCGCACCAGGATCTCGTCAAGCGCCCATGCGGAATCGGCCTCGTGGACTATGAAGCCCTCGCGCCGGAGGAAGACGCCGATCTCCTCACGCAGGATGGCGTCGTCCTCCACGATCGCCACATGAATCCCGGGACTGGCGCTCATACCGGAATCTCCACAGAAAAGCGGACTTCGCCCTTGGACAGTTCGCAGCACACCGAGCCGCCGAGGAACGCAGCGAGCTTGCGGACCAGGTACAGGCCGACGCCGGAGCCGCCAGGATCCAGATCCGACTCCAGGCGGGATCGCTGCTCGAAAACACGATCCGGCTCGAGCATCACGCCAGGCGCCAGCACGTTGCTGAATCCGACCCTCAGGCAGGGACGTTGTTCGTGCTCGCTGCTGCCCACAGAAGCCTCGATCCTCACCGCAGTGCCGGGTGGCGAGTAGTGCAATGCGTTGCCCAGGAGCTTCGAGAAGATGATGGACAGCAGCTGTGGGTCTGACAGCACCTGCGGCAAGCTGCCGCCGAGCCACGCCACCCGCCCTTCAGCCGCCTGCCGCTGGATGACCTCCCTCAACATCGCATCCACCTGGACAGGGATGGCGCGGACCCATGCGCCATCGTCCGCGCCCGAGGAAGCATCAGGGCTCGCACTGATCGGCGGCACGCGGCGCGCCAGGATCTGGTCCATCGCGCGGACCGACGCCTCGATGTTGGCCAAGCGCCTGCGCGCGCCCGACGCGTCGGCTGGCAGGTCTGGCCGCAGGTTGTGCGCAGCCAGCTCCACGGCGGCAAGGGCGTTCTTCAACTCGTGATTGAGCATGTTGGACAGCTTTCCGCGCTCCAGGTGCATGCGTCGCTCGTACTGCGCCTGGAGCTGGGTCTGGACCAGGGACTGCCGGGTCGCTTCCAGCTCGCGGCGTGACACCCGATTGCGGACGATGACCAGCGCCAGCATCGCCACCGCCGTACCAAGGTCTGTCATGCGGGTGGCGAGGACGGGCAAGTTCATCCCGGGCGGGTTCCACCAGACAGAAAGAACGACCAGGGCGATGTTGGCCTGCAGCACCACCATGTCCGCGGCCAGGGCCAGGCGCAGCGGCCGGGGGATCCCCTGGGTCTGCCGCAGGGCCAGCAGCAAGGGAAGAGGCAGCAGCAAGGGCCCCAGGAAGGTCAGGAGTTGTGCCGGCGCCATCACGCCCAGCGCCGCGAACGCCGCGGCGGCCGCGGTCGATCCGTGAATGGCCCAGCCCAGTGGACGAACCCAGGCGGGCGCTCTGTACGGAGCCAGCAGGGCCTGGATCACCGCCAGCCATATCGAGAGGCGGAACATCACCAGTGCCTGGAAACTTCGGGCATCGAGTTCCCAGGCGTCCCCGAACCAGAGGATCTGCAGGAGGCCGCTTCCCGAGATCACGCACAGGAGGACTGCCCCCATGAGGAGGGCAAATCGCCGTGTCACCGGTCCAGGCTCCAGCCAGATGCCCGCCAGCGACAGGAGAAAGAGCGCCAGCAGCAGTCCGGTGTGCAGCCCCAGGCCCCATTCCGCAGGAAGGGACACGCCGGCATGGGATGTCCTGAGCTCGACCCAGGCGAACTCGGGCAGCGGGGCGTTGAACCGGAGGTAGGCAACCGGGCCGGCTGGTGGTCCGGTCATCGCGAACCGGTATCCCTGCAATACCGTGTGCCCTGCGGCCTGGTCAGCGCGTTGGCCGGCCCGCTGGACCTGCCAGCCACCGTCGGCAGGCAGAAGCAGATCCACCGAAGCCACAGCGTGCGGCCCCACGCGCAACTCATGGGAGCCACCACGCGCGAGGGACTCGGGCAGGCTCAGCCGCGCCCACAAGGCTGTGGCGCCACCCCGTGCCAAGGGGCCGGGTTCAGGGCCCCAGAGGCAGTCGGTCGGAGGACCTTCCGCCGGCGCGGACCTTGCCGCCTCCTCGGCCAGGCACCAGAGGGGCTGCAGCGTGGCCGCCGATTGCGCGCGCACTTGGCCGGCGCCACCCACCAGGGCGATGGCAGCCAGGAGGAAAAGCAGCCAGACCTGCCGGCGCGAGGCACACAGGGATTGCATTCAGAGCGGAAGAAATTGACGTGCCTTGGGCATGCCGGAAGAACGTAGTGCCCTCGCCTCCATCCAGGGGCTGCCTTACGGTTCAACCCGGCCCGCCAGCGCAGGTGGCGAGCACACCCCGGCAACGTTCATCAAATTAAACAAAGAGTTCATCACGGTCAAGGGCACAGGTCGGGTCTTCCGAAAGAGAGAAGCGACCATCAGAGACCGCCTGCCCTCCAGCAGGCCGAGCTTGAAACCCCAGCCGGCAGCAAAGCTCTCAAGGTCTCTCAGGGGCTCGAGAGTCATCGAGAGACTTCGACAAGCGCCACCTCGAATACTGCGATGACAGCGCCTGTGGCTCGTGCATCACCGCAGGCGCGCCGCAGGCCGCACTTCAGACGACACCTGCGCGCACCGATCGGATGCGCCAGCCGACAGAGATCACCCATGACCTTCCGAATTTTTTCGACGCTGCTCTTGATCGCCACCTGGGTGCCTTGGCTCGCTGCCTGTGGGGGAGGTGGAGGAGGCGGAGATGGGGTACAGACCGGAGTCTTTCGGGACGCTGCGGTGGTGGAGGGGCTGCGTTACCAGACGGCGAGCCTGTCCGGCATCACGGATGCGAACGGCAGGTTCCGATTCCGATCCGGTGAGCAGGTGACGTTCGCGGTGGGCGACTTGGTGCTAGGACAGGCAGCAGGTGCTTCCCAAGTCAACACCTTCGACCTGGCTGGCATCCAGCCCCCATCGAATGAAGTGCCTGTGGGGACGCCCACGGCGACAGGCCGCGGACTGGACAAGGCCCTCAACATCAGCCTGTTCCTGCAATCGATCGACGAGGACAGCGACCTGGCCAATCGCATCACCGTGCCGGTGCAGCTGCGGTCGATGCAGGCGCGCGCCCCCATTCGCTTTGAAACGTCTGCGATTGACTTCAAGACCCACCCGACGTTGGGCACCTACATGGGCCAGGCACGAGCGGCAGGCATCTGGGGCGGATCACGTCCCATCAAGAATCCAGGTTTTGCCGCAACCGACCTGTACCGCGGGCTGGGGCTGACGGTCGATCTGGCTGCGGTGTCGGAGGTCGTCAACACCGAACTCCCGGCAAACTTGAAAACGACGACCCGGATGCGCTATTCCGATCGAGGCCTTCTGGTCGAGGAGCGCTACCTCGACAACTCCGACAACCTGATCTCCCTGGCAACGTTTCACTACGACCAGGCAGGGAACCTGATACGGCGCAACGAATCGCAGGACGGCATCACCGTTGCGGCCGTCATTTCTCATACCTACGATGCGAACGGATACCTGATCAAGAGCGAAGCGACAGATGGCGCTTCGGTCGTCTACTGGACAGAAACGATCTCGCGCGATATCCGGGGGAACATGCTGGAGCGCATCTACATCTTCAACGGAAACCAGGTCGAACGAATAGTCCAGCGCTTCGACGACCTTGGCCGACTCACGCGGCGGGAATCGCTGGACACTGGCGGGCTGGTTCAGGACGCCACGGAGTATGAGTACGATGAAAAATACCAACTCGCGCGCTCGAGGCAATTTGATGCAGCAGGTGCGCTGACCGGGCAATTGGGATGGGAGTACGACGCGCTGGGCGGGTTGACCAAGTTCGCTCTCTACGATCCGGCGGGTCAACTCCTGGCGGGATCCGCTTGGGAATACACCGTTGATGCCAGTGGGACTCGAACCCGGGCCCGTGAATTCATTCTCTCGGCGCAGGGTGGGCGCAGGCTGGCCTCTGAGACGACAAACAACGCACGCGGACAACCGGAATTCTCCCGCCTCTACGATTCAAATGGCGACATGTACAACACCTACGAGTACACCTATGACAGCAGCGGGCGAAGAATCCGGGATGTCTCGACCGCTGTCGCGAGCGGCGCTTCCCGGGTAAGTACGACCCAGCATGTGCAGGTGCCAGGGTGGCGGGCGCTGCTTGGCGGAAGCTGAGGCAGCGGGCACCGCGGCCAGGCAGCCAGGCGCCCCGAGAGCCAGCCGTATCAGGCACGGCCCGATACGGCACGGGCCTCGAACCGCTCCAGCAAGGCCTGGTGCCTTTCCGGCCATGCCATCACCGTGCGGGCGTCGCCGTCAAACGTCTCGCGCAGGAAGGCATCCACCAGCTCGCAGGTGGCGGTCTTGATTTGGCGGTTGGCATCCAGGCCGCCCGTCGCCAGGCGGTCGGTGAAGACGCTGTGCGTGCCGCCCTTGAATACGGCCAGGCACTTGCGGGCGCTGCCGATCGCGTCGAACACCGACAGCCTGTCTTCGACACCGCTGAAATAGCCCGGGATCCGGATCACGTCCCCGGTGGCCGTGATGTGCAGCGAAGGCACGGTCACCGGCCCGAGGATGCCGTCGGCCGAGCGCTCGCCGAAGAAGGGCGGCGCCGAGATCAACACCGCAGCCCGCACCCGGGCATCGCGCAGCTCGATGGTCTCGCCCGCACGGCGCACCGTGGCGCCGGCCAGCAGCATGCTGGTGTTGGCGCCGTACGAGTGGCCGGCGGCCACCACGCGTCCCATGTCCAGGCGCTGCGACCAGGACCCGGCAGCGAGCTGGTCAAGGGCGAAGCGGACATCCGCCGCGCGGGCGCGGGCCTCGTCCTCGCTGGCCGCGGCGCGGATGCGTGACAACAATTCCAGCGGGCTGCCGCCGGCCCACAGCCGGCGGTCGCTGCCGACATGCTGCACATGCAGTGCGGCAACGCCCTGCTGCGCGAGAAAACGACCCAGGTAGCTGTAACCCTGTCGCGAGCCGCCGAGGCCATGCGAGAACACCACCAGGGGCGCTTGCCGCTGCGGCACCTGCGGCATGTACAGGCGGGCGGGCACGTCGCGCCGGCGCCCGGGGTCGGTCCAGTCGAAGTCGATCCAGCCTGCCTCGCCGACACCCGCCGACGCGCCGCTGATGGGGCCTGCGCCCGCGGCGGGCTGGTCTGCGGCCCGCAACGCCGGCAGCGACAAGGCCGTCGCGGCGGCGCCCAGCAGCCATGCGCGGCGGCGGATCATGCGGCCTGGCCCGCGAGGCAAGCCGGCATTCGGGCAAGGGGGAGGATCGGGCGCGGCATCCGGGCTCCTGGGTGACGATGGCCGGATGATAGAGACGCGGGGGTCGTCCCGCGTCCCGTGGGGTCAAGCCGACCCGCGCGAAGACCCGCGTCTAGCTCGCCGGTCCCGTCCTGCCGCACCCCGTGTGAAACAATTCGCCGACACCGACGCGCGTCTGGATGCCCCCGTCGCGGCTTCCTCACTTCACCATGCATCACGCTGCACTCGTTCTTTTCTCCGGCGGGCAGGACTCCGCCACCTGCCTGGCCTGGGCGCTGGACCGGTACCAGCGGGTGGAGACGATCGGCTTCAACTACGGCCAGCGCCACGCCGTTGAACTGGCCTGCCGCGCGACCTTGCTCGAGGGACTGCGAGCGCGCTACCCGGCGTGGAGTGCCAAGCTCGGTGACGACCATCTGCTGGACATGGCACTGCTCGGGCAGGTCAGCGACACCGCTCTGACCCAGGACAAGGCCATCGAATTCGCCACCAGCGGGCTGCCTAACACCTTCGTGCCGGGTCGCAATCTGCTGTTCCTCACTTTCGCGGCCGCCCTCGCCTACCGCCGTGGCCTCACCGTGCTGGTCGGCGGCATGTGCGAGACCGACTACTCCGGCTATCCCGATTGCCGCGACGACACGCTCAAGGCCTTGCAGGTGACGCTCAGCCTCGGGCTCGACCAGCGGATGGTGATCGAGACGCCGCTCATGTGGCTCGACAAGGCAGGTACATGGCGCCTGGCGGAGACCCTGGGTGGCGAAGACCTGGTGTCCCTCATCCTCGAGGAGTCGCACACCTGCTACATGGGCGACCGCAGCCAGCGACACAGCTGGGGCTACGGGTGCGGCAGCTGCCCTGCTTGTGAGCTGCGCCGCACGGGCTACGAAAGCTACCGCAGAGGCTAGGGACGATAGACGGCAGCGGCACCTCAGACCGCTGGGTGCTGCATCCGAGTAGTTCACCGGCGCCGCTGTCCGAGACAAACAGCTGCAGCGGCTCCGCGCGACGGGCCGTTCTAGTCGTGATCAGGAACCCGAAGTCCTCGGGGTCATTTGTGCCATGGCCGATCCCCGTGCACTCGGACATGCCGTGGACCCAGCGCACCGCACGCACGGTGACATGGTCATTGACCTGATCCGGCTTGCCCCCCCACCGACCGCAGCCGCGGGAATCACCTTGGTGACCCGGTGAGGACGAGGAGCAGGTCGAAGCCTGCATCGACATTGATCAGGGATTTCCCGGATGCTAATATCTTAGCTATCGAAGAATATTGCCCAACACCAAAACCCGAACCCTGCCCACCATGATCACCCGCGAAGAAAACGAACTGCTGTGCCGAGTCGAAGGCGATGCCCCCATGGGGCGCCTGATGCGCCGACACTGGGTCCCCATCTGCCTGAGCGAGGAGGTTGCCGAACCCGACGGCGACCCCGTCTCCGCCCGCATCCTGGGCGAGAGCCTGGTGGTTTTCCGCGATAGCGACGGCAACGTCGGCGTTCTCGATGAAGCCTGCCCGCACCGCGGCCCCTCCCTGGTCTACGGCCGCAACGAAGAGGGCGGCCTGCGCTGCCTCTATCACGGCTGGAAGATGGACGTCCAAGGCAACGTCACCGAAATGGTGTCCGAGCCCGCCGCCAGCGGGTTCATGGACAAGGTCAAGCACAAGGCCTACCCCGTCAAGGAGTGGGGCGGCATGGTCTGGGCCTGGATGGGCGCCAAGGAGGCCATGCCCGAGTTCGTTCCGCCGAACTGGGCGCCCACGGCGGACACCCGCGTATCCATCGCCAAGGTGGTCCTGCCGGTGAACTGGGCCCAGGTGCTCGAGGGCGCGATCGACTCCGCGCACAGCTCCAGCCTGCACAGCTCCGACATGGTGCCCGCCCGGGTGCAGGGCGCGGAAGCGACGGCCTCGACCTGGCTGCGCCCGTCCACCGACAAGGCGCCGCGCATGCAGGTGCAGCGCGCGGGCTACGGCTTCCGCTATGCCGCCATCCGCCGCCCCATCGTCAACGCCCAGACGCACGATTACGTCCGCAGCACGGTGTTCGTCGCGCCCTGGACGGTGCTGATCCCGCCCAACAACCTGTACAACGTCGCCAACGTCAATGTGCCGGGCGACGACACCACCACCAACTTCTACTTCATCGCCTGGGGGCATCCGGCGCAGACGCCCGAAACGCAGACCTGGCGCAAGTTCCTGCGCCAGACCGTCGGCGTGGACCTGGATGAACGCTATCGGCCGCTGCGCAATCACGACAACCGCTTCTGGCAGGACCGCCAGGCCATGCGGGCCGGCAACTTCACCGGCATCACCGGCTTCCCCAACCAGGACGTGGCCATGTGGGTCACCATGGGGCCGATCGCCGATCGCACCAAGGAGCGCCTGGGTGCGAGCGACCTAGCCGTGGTCGAGTTCAGGAAGCAGATGCTCGAGGCCCTGCGCGCCTTCGAGCGGGGCGCCAGCGCGATCGGCACTGGCGAGCAGGCGATCCCGCCCTCGGTGTGCGCGTACCAGGGCGTGATTCCGAAGACCACCGACTGGCGCGACCACCCCGTCCGCTACGTCTGGCAGGGCACTGAGGCCCAGGCCGAATCCGACAACAACTACGCCGTGAAGGCCTGACCCCATGGCACGCCTGCAAATTTCGGTCGCCATGGGCGACTACGACCGTAACCGCGCCCTGTTCGACGGCCGGGTGCAGATCGACGGCTGCGATCCGACCTACATGCTGCTCAATCCGGAGGAGATGTTCTTCCGGGCGATGCGCAGCCGCGATTTCGACATCACCGAGCTGTCCTTCTCCAGCTACCTGGTCAAGCACTCACGCGGCGACTGCCCCTACATCGCCGTGCCGGTTTTCCTCTCGCGGGCCTTCCGCCACACCTCCATCTACGTGCGCAAGGACCGCATCCGCAAGCCCCAGGATCTCAAGGGCCGGCGCATCGGGATCCCCGAGTACCAGCTCACTGCCATCGTGTGGGCGCGCTCCATCCTCCAGGACGACTACGGCATCTCGCCCGAGGACGTGACCTGGGTGCGAGGCGGCATCGACACGCCGGGGCGTCCCGAGAAGATCAAGCTGGACCTGCCGCCCGGCGTGAAGATCGAAAGCGCGCCCGAGGGCAAGACCATCTCCGACCTTCTTGACGAGGGCGCGATCGACGGCTTCATCGCACCGCGCCCGCCCGGTGGAGCCGCGGCGCAGAACCCGAATGTCGGCTGGCTGTTCGACGACACCGTGACCGAAGCCAAGGACTATTACCGTCGCACGGGGATCTTCCCCATCATGCACGTGGTCGGGATCCGCAAGGAGCTTGCGCAGCAGCACCGCTGGCTGCCGGCGGCGGTGGTCAAGGCCTTCGGCGAGTCCAAGGCCCGCGCCCTGGAGCTGCTGGGGGACACATCGGCGACGAAGGTCACCCTGCCCTTCGTCGAGGAGCAGCTCAAGGCGGCTCGCGAGACCCTGGGCGAGGACTTCTGGTCCTATGGCGTGGGTGCCAACCGTCGCACGCTGGAGGCCTTTACCCGGCATCATTTCGCGCAGGGCCTGTCCGCGCGCAAGGTCGAGGTCGACGAGCTGTTCGACCCGTCGACCTACGAGTCCTACAGCATCTGAGACAGGAGCGGGCGAGGCCCTGCGGCTATTCGCCCGCTTCCCGCGATTCCGCTGCTTCTTCGGCGGCCAGGTTCTCGATCATCGCCAGCAGGGATTCGCGCAGGGCCGTCACCGACTTGGGTGGCAAGCCGCGGACGCTGACGTGGTTGACCTCCTCGGCCAGCGGCACCAGCTTCTTCTTCAAGGCGCGGCCGGCGGCGGTGAGGTGCACATGCATGTTCTTGCGGTTGCCCTCGCGCTGGCGGCGCTCGATCAGGCCCATCTGCTCCATGGCCTTGACCGCGCTGAAGGTCGTGGGTTCCATCACCCCTGCCAGGTCGCTCAGCTCCTTCTGCGTCAGGCCGTCCCGGATCCAGAGGATCCGCAGGAAGGTCCAGTGGCCGAAGGACACGCCGTAGGGCGCGATCCGCTGCTGCAGCGCCCGCATCTGGGCGCGCGCCACGTCGCGGATCAGGTGGGCCAGACGGTCGTCGGGGACCGACTCGCGCCAGTGCTTGAGGAGTTGATGGGTGTCGGTGTCGGCTTTGCGCGAATGGGTCATGGCTTGCGAGACATCAGGTGGTCGCGGCCACCTGTTCACTCAGGATGATAGCCCGGCCCTCGCGCTGCGAAGCCAGGATGGCCAGGCACACCTCCACCGTCGCGCGGGACCAGGCGCCCCCGTGCACCGGGTCACGTCCCTCACGCGCCACCGACCACAACTCGTCGATCACCTCGCTGCGGGCAATGGCGGGCGCGGGCAGCGCCTCCAGGCGCACGCCATCCTGGTCATGCACTTCCACGCCCCTGGACGTGAGCCGCAGGTCGGCGCGGTCGCAGCAAACGATCACCGGGCCGAAGTGCTGAAAGGCATCGGGCGCACCAGAGGTGTCCGGCTGGTAGGCGCTCCCGCCGTAATTGCGCTGCGCCTTCTGGGCGGCCTCGGCCGCTTCATCGGTGGCGGCGGCGAGCTTCTTTCGGGTGGCCTGGTGGGTGCCGGGTACCTTGGGGTGCCCCATTTCGCCGACCCCGTCCATCAGCGCATCGCTGTCATAGAAGGCATAGCCGCTGTAGGTCAGGTTGGCGACGGCGCCGCCCTCGAAATCCATGAGGGCCATGTAGGCGCCCTCGGTCGGTCGCGCCGGGTCCCAGGCGCCCGTGCGGGCATACACCGACCGGGCCTGGCCGCCGGCCAGCAGGCGCACGATGTCGACCTGGTGCGCCGCCTGGCTGAAGACGACACCGCCGCCTTGCGCGGTGTCCAGTTCTTCCGGGCGCCGCGGGCGATAGAGGAAATCGGTGAAATTCATGGCGTGGACCATGCGCACCGCGCCGAAGCGGCCACTGGCGATGAGACTGCGGGCCAGCCGAACCGGCGCGTTGAAGCTGTGGCTGTGCCCGACCACGAGATGCGTGCCGGCGCGCGCGCAGGCTTCGATCATGCGGGTGCAGTCGGCCATCTCCAGGGCCATGGGCTTTTCGACCAGCACATGCTTGCCATGGGCAGCGGCCAGGGCCACATGCTCGGCATGCAACTGGTGGGGCGTGGCCACGTAGACCCACTCCACCGCAGGGTCTGCGCAGAGCGCCTCCGGGCTGGCGTGGGCGACGCCGGGAAAATCCTGGGCGAAAGCTGCGGTGGCAGATGCACGCGGGTCGAAACCCGCCACAAGACGGACGCGGGGGTCGCGGCTCAGGGTCGGCAGCATCAGCGTGAAGGCCCGGCCCAGGCCGAGCACGCCAAGGCGAATCGGCGCGGCGGTCATCGCGGCCCCCACGCTCGGCGCGGCGCTCATAGATCAAGCACCAGACATCCGCCGCCGCTGCAACGCGACACGCAGACCATCACCTGGGAGTCGCGCTCCTCGGGCAGCAGGACGAGGTCGCGGTGGTCGGCCTGGCCTTCCAGCAGGCCCACCTTGCAGGAGCCGCAGGTTCCGCTCTCGCAGGAACTGGGCACCTGGACGTGGTGGGCGCGCAGGGCGTCCAGGATGGTCTGCCTGGCGCCTACGTCGATGCGCTTGTCGCTGCGGCGAAGTTCGACCGTGAATGGCTGGTCATCGGCATGCGGCCGGGTGTCTGCGCCGAAGCTCTCGAAGTGGATGGCGCTGTCGGGCCAGTGCCCGGTCATGTCACGCACGCTGTCCATCAGGGCCCTGGGGCCGCAGCAATAGACATGGGTGCCACTGGCCACCTTCTCGAAGACTTTCCAGAGATCGAGGGACTGCGCAGGGTCGCCATGGTCATGGTGGATCACCACCCGTCCGGCCAGTTCAGGCGCATTCAGCTCGTCGAGAAAGACTGTCGACTCCGGGTCGCGGGTCAGGTAGTACAGCTTGAACGGACGCCCGCCCTCGGCCTGCAACTGGCGCACCATGGCCATCATGGGCGTGATGCCGATGCCCCCGCCGACCAGGATGAAGCTGCGCGCCTTGTCGCTGAGGGCAAACAGGTTCTCCGGCCCGCCCGCCATCACCGTGTCGCCCTCGTTCACCCCGTCGACCAGGCTCATGGAGCCGCCGCGGCCAAGGGCCTCCCGCTTGACGGCCAGCTGGTAGACGCTGGCGTCCGCCGGGTCACCGCACAGGGAGTAATGACGCATCGCCCCGCTGGGAACGCGAATGGGCAGGTGGGCTCCCGCCGTGAAGGCCGGGAGGTCAGCGCCTTGCGGGTCCCGCAATTCAAAGAGATGGATGTCGCGGGCGACTTGGCGTTTGGCGGTGACCCGCAAGGGGCGCAGGAAATCGGACTGGGACATGGGTGGATAGCGGATTGAGGGGTTAGCACGCTTGACAAGCGTCAAAGAGATCTCAAAAATCCGATTATCTTAGTTTTCTAAGAAAAATCGATCCTCACAAACCCGGAGATACACATGCAACGCAGGACCTTGGCCGCTCTCACCCTGGCGCTGGCCGCCCTTCCCCTGGCCTCGATGGCCCAATCCTGGCCCAGCAAGCCGGTGAAATTCATCGTGCCCTACGCGGCCGGCGGACTGCCCGACACGGTCGCCCGGATCGTCGCGCAGAAGCTCACCGAGCGCATCGGCCAATCCGTCATCGTCGATAACAAGCCGGGCGGCAATGGCGTCGTGGCGTACCAGAACCTGCTGGTCGGCCCCAACGACAGCCACACCTTCATCGTCTCGGACGGCTCGATGCTGTCGATCACGCCGATCCTGAACAAGTCGGCCAACTACGTCGTGGGCAAGGATCTGCTGCCCGTGTCGCTGATCGCCCGCTCCCCGCTTTTCCTGGTGACCCACCCCAAGACCGGCGTGAAGAACCTCAAGGAATTGGTCGAGAAGACCAAGGCGAATCCGGGCGGCTACACCTATGGCTCCTCGGGCATCGGCAGCACCCATCACCTAACCATGGAGGCCCTCAAGTCCGACCTCAAGCTGGATATCCGCCACGTGCCGTTCCGGGGCTCCGGGCAGTCGGTGCCGGCCCTCCTGGGCGGCCAGGTCGACTTCCTGTTCTCGGCGCTTCCCTCGATGGCCGGCTTCGTGAAAACGGGCCAAGTCACCCTGATCGGCACCAACGAAGCCAAGCGCTCCCCCCAGGCGCCGGATGTTCCGGCCATCGCCGAGGTGGTGCCCGGTTTCGACTTCTCGGTCACGATCGGGGCGCTGGCACGCGCCGGCACCGCGCCTGAGGCGCTCAAGCGCCTGGCCGACGACATCGCCTGGGCCGTCAAGCAGCCGGACGTGATCGAGAAATTCAGCAGCGCGAGCATCAACGGCATGGGCGCTGGCCCTGAGGCTTACCGCAAGGAAATCGAGCGGGAAAACCAGGCCATGGCCAAGGCGGGCAAGCACGCCGACCTGAAGGCCGAATAAATGACTGGACCGGGCCCGGAGGCCCTGGCCTCCCTGGCCCCTCTGGCGGCCTTGCTGGCCGCCTGTGCGGCCATCTTCGTCGCCGGCGGTGTCGTCAAGGGCACACTGGGCGTGGGACTGCCCCTGGTAGTCGTGCCACTCCTGATGCTGGTGGTGCCCACGCCACAGGCCATGGGCCTGCTGGTCATGCCCGTGCTCCTGTCCAACACGACGCAGGCGTTGGCGGGAGGGCGCCTGGGCTATGCGGTGAGACGATTCGCCCCGCTGATGGCGATGCAGTTCATCGCCACCCTGCTGGCCAATCACTGGGGCGCACAGCTGTCCCCCAAGGCCCTGAATGGGGTCATCGCCGTCGCCGTGATCAGTGCCGTCGCCCTGATGGTGCTGCAACCCAAGGGGGAAGTGACACCGAGCCAGGAGCGCTGGGTCGGCCCCTTGGTGGGCGCGATCGCCGGCGCAATGGGTGGGGCCTCCTCATTGATGGGGCCCATTCTGATCACCTACCTCATGGGCCTGCGCCTGCCCCGGGAGGAGTTCGTCGGCAGCATCAGCATCATCTACCTGTTTGGGTCCATCCCCATGTACGGTGTCATGCTGGCCTGGGGCCGATTCGGCTGGGATACGGTCGCCTGGTCCTGCCTGGCGCTGGCGCCCATGTACCTGGGGATGCGGCTGGGGGGCTCCATTCGAAGCCGACTGAGCGAGAAAGCCTTCCGCAACGCGCTGATGGCCTTCCTCTCGATGCTGGCCACTCTGTTGCTGTTCAAATAGCGGGTGAGACTCCCCACTATGACATCCCTGGTTCCCGCCCAATCACTGACCTGGCACGACGGCCTGCTCCTTGGCTACTCCCCGATGGACGACGTACACGAGGAATTCGTGCAATGCGTCGTGGCCCTGCGAGAGGCCCGCGACGAGCAGCTGCCCCAGGCGCTAGAGGCCCTGGCCGAACACGCGATCCACCATTTCGCGGAGGAAGACCGCTGGATGGAGGAGACCCAGTTCCCCGCCCGCGAGTGCCACATCAACGAACACGCCGCGGTGCTGAAGTCGGTGCGCGAAGTGCAGGCCCTGCTGGCGCAGGGCAACACCCAGATCTGCCGCCGCCTGGCCCAGGAGCTCTCCGACTGGTTCCCGGGCCATGCCGACTACCTGGACTCCGCCCTGGCCCACTGGATGTGCAAGCAACGCCTGGGCGGCAAGCCGGTCGTGGTGAGGCGGGACATGGCGGCACTGCGCGCCAACGCCGACAATCCCCTTTTCCCCACACGATAAGCCCATGGACTTCCGACCCTCCCCCGAACAGATCCAGGCCGACGTCCGCCGCGCCCTCGAAGAGGACGTGGGCAGCGGCGACCTGACCGCATCCCTGGTGCCCGCCGAGCGCCAGGTCACCGGCACCATCATCTGCCGCCAGGCCGCCACGGTCTGCGGCCGACCCTGGGTGGACGAGGTGCTGCGCCAGCTCGCGCCCACTGCACGGGCGAACTGGCTGCTTGACGATGGCGGGCGTACCACGCCGGGAGCCAAGGTGGTCGAGATCACCGGCCCCGCCCGCGAACTGCTCACTGCCGAACGGACCTGCCTGAACTTCCTGCAGACGCTCAGCGCGGTCGCCACCAAGACCGCGAAATACGTCGAGGCGGTGCGCGGCCACCGCGCCGCCATCCTCGATACCCGCAAGACCATTCCCGGCCTGCGCCTGGCCGAAAAGTACGCGGTGCGCTGCGGCGGCGGCAAGAACCACCGCATGGGGCTCTACGACGCCATCCTGATCAAGGAGAACCACATCGCGGCAGCGGGTGGCCTCACCCCCGCCTTCCGCGCCGCGCAGGCCCTGGCCAGCACACGCCCGGTGGAGTTCATCCAGGTGGAGGTCGAGACCCTCACCCAGCTGCGGGAGGCGCTGGACGCCGGCGTGACCATGGTGCTCCTGGACAACATGGACCTGCCCACCATCCGCGAGGCGGTGGCGATGGCCGGTGGCCGTTGCAGCCTGGAGATCTCTGGCGGCGTGACCTTCGAGGACCTGCCGGCGATGGCCGCAACAGGCGTCGACCGCATCTCGGTCGGCGGCCTGATCAAGGACATCAAGGCGGTCGATTTCTCGATGCGGTTCGCGGACAAGCCGCTCGAGCGGGCCGCGGAGTGAAAGCGGGCCACGGTCGGCGAATGAAATGACCGTGGGACCGGAAAACCCGCCTACTCCAGCGGCACGCGCAGCTGCTCGATGACAGCGGCTGTCGAGGGCCGCACCCCCCGCCACCAGGCGAAGGCCTCGGCTGCCTGCTCGGCGAGCATGCCCACGCCGTCCACGTAGCGGGCGACGCCGGCGTTGGCCGCCAGGCGCAGGAACGGGGTCATGCCCTTGGCGTAGGCCAGCTCGTAGGCCAGACCGCAGCCGTCGAACACGCTGGGTGGCACGGGCGGCAGCTCCGCGCGCAGGCTGGCCGAGGTGGCGTTGAAGACCAGGTCGAAGTGCTGGCCCTCCAGGGCGCCATAGGCAGTGGCGCGCACCGTGGTGCCGGCTGGCGCATGGCGTTCCGCGATGGCGGCCAGCGCCTGGGCCTTGTCCTCGCTGCGGTTGGCAATGACCAGTTCCGCCGGGCCCTCGGCCAGGAAAGGCAGCAGCGCGCCCCGGGCAGCGCCGCCGGCCCCGAGCAGCAGCACACGGCGCCCGGCCAGGGGCTGGCCCAGGTTGTGGACGACATCGCGCACCAGGCCAACGCCATCGAAGTTCTCGCCGACGACGCGTTCGCCATCAAGCTTGAGGCAGTTCACCGCGCCCGCCAGCTGCGCGCTCGGCGAGCATGCGTCGGCGTAGCCGAAGGCGTCGAGCTTGAAGGGCGCGGTGATGTTGAGGCCGCAGCCGCCAGCGGCGCGGAAGGCGTCCACCGTCTCCTTGAAGCCACCGAGAGGGCCAAGGATCTTGGTGTACTCGATGTCGTGGCCCACCGAGCGCGCGAACTCGCCGTGGATGAAGGGCGACTTGCTGAAGTCGATCGGGTTGCCGATGACGGCGTACCTGTCCGTCATGCTCCCACCTTCGCTGCACCGGTGACGGGCTTGGCGAACAGGACGCCATCGGCCTGCATCTGCGCGATCTCGGCGGGCGAGAAGCCCAGGCTGGCCGCGATGGGCGCGTTGTGCTCGCCCAGCTCGGGCGCGACCTCGCGGATGCTGGTGTCGCAGTTGGAAAAGCGGAAAGGCAGGTTCGGCAGCTGGATGCGGCCCAGGACCGGGTGGTCCTGTTCCACCAGCATGCCGCGCGCCTGGATCTGCGGGTCGGCCAGCACCTCGTCGATGCGCTGCACCTTGGCTGCGGGCACGTCAATCGCGTCCATCAGGGCCAGCAGCTCGGCGACCTTGCGCTGCGCCACCCAGGGCTTGACCACCGAGAGGATCTCCATCCGGTGAGCGTTGCGGCCCGCCGAAGTGTGCAGACGCGCGTCAGCGGCAAAGCCAGCCGGGCCGCCTTGGGACTCCACCACCTGCGCAAACCGCTTCCAGGCCTCGTCCACCTGCGCGGCGATCACCAGGTCGCCGTCGGCGGCGCGGAACACGCCGTACAGCGTGGAGGTGGGCATGTCGTGGCCGGTCTGCACCGGCACCTCCTGGCCGCCCGAGAAGGTGTAGCACTGGATGGCGTATTCGTGCATGGACACCAGGGTGTCGTAGAGCGCCATGTCGATGTGCTGGCCGCGGCCGGACTTCACCCGCCCGAGCAGGGCGGCGTTGATCGCGGCCACCGCGTGGATGCCGGTGTACATGTCGCCCAGCGAGATGCGAAGCAGCGGCGGCGCCTCGCCGGGCGTGCCCACCATCTGCATGATGCCGCTCTTGGCCTCGGCGATCAGGCCGAAGCCGGCGCGGTGCGCGTCGGGCCCGGTGTGGCCGTAGGCGGAGATCGAGCAGTACACCAGGCCCGGGTTGCGCGCGGCCAGCTCGGCGTAGCCCAGGCCCAGCTTGTCCAGCGCGCCGGGGCGGTAGTTCTCGACGAACACGTCGGCGCTGTCGCACAGGCGGTGCATCAGCTCGCGTCCGCGCGGGTCCTTGGTGTTGACCGAGAGCCCCTTCTTGCCCATGTTCAACTGCAGGAAGTAGCCACTGTGCTCACCGACAAACCAGGCATGCTGCCGGCCGGGGTCGCCGCTGCCGGGGCGCTCCACCTTGATCACCTCGGCGCCCAGGGCGGCGAGGCAGCGGCCCACGTAGGGGCCGGCCAGGAAGTGGCTGTAGTCGACGACGCGGATGCCCTCGAGCGGGCGCGATTGCAGGGGCAGCATCAGAAGGCTCCCGGGCGGCGCGGAATCATCAGGCGGTGCTCGCCCTTCTGCACCACCTCGCCGTGCTGGTTGATCAACTCCGAAGGCAGGACCACGATGCCCCAGCCAGGGCGGCTCTTGCTGGCGCGCAGGCCAGTGACGCGGAACTTCACGTGCAGGGTGTCGTTGATCTTGATCGGCAGCAGGAAGTCCCAGGTCCAGCCCAGGGACATGCCGGGGAGGAAGCGGTATTCACTTTGCGTCTTCAGGCCGTCGGCGATGGACAGCCCCAGCAGGCCATGCGCCACGCGGGTGCCGAACGGCGTCGTCTTGGCGTATGCCTCGTCGATATGCACCGGCGTGAAGTCGCCGGTGAGCTCGGCGTAGGCATTGATGCGCGCCTCGGTCACCTGGTAGGTGGGGCTGGTGCATTCGTCGCCTTCGGTGGCGTCGTCCCAGTAACGCTCGGGCGTCTGGAAGGAGATCTTGGGGATGTTCAGCATGCGGGTGCGGGGTTCTTGAGGGATCAGGCGCGGGGCTGCACCGACAGGGCCTGCTGGACGCTGCCGGGCGCGGCCTGCATCAGTTCGACGGCCAGGCCATCGGGCAGCTGCAGCCAGTTGTAGCCCTGGGGCAGGGTCTTCACGCCCCAGGACGAGGCGGCAGACAGCGCGGCGTCCAGGTCGTCGACCATCACGCCGATGTGCGCCAGCCAGCCGGCGTCGTTGCTCGGGGGCGCCTGGAAGCCGGGAGAGGCGATCAGCTGCATGCCGCCGACCGTCCAGTACTGGCTGGGGTTTTCGGGCGTGCCGGCCACCTCGCGCATCTCCATGCCCAGCACCTCGCGGAAGAAGCGGATATGCCAGTGGATGTCGTGCACCCGCACCGCCACATGTTCGACATAGGCGCGGGTGGGCGCAGAGGGCTTGGTCATTTCGGTCATGGAAGTCTCCTGGGCCAGCGTCATGGCGCGCTCGATGCCCTTGACGCAGGCCGCGAGCGTGCGGTTCACCGGGGTGGCCACGCCGTGGCGCTCGCCCCAGCGCACCACGGCGCCGTTGATGAAATCGATCTCGGTGACGGACCCCTTCTCCAGGCTCTGGAGCATCGAGGTCTTGAAGTCGGCGGGCAGGCCGGCGCTGGCCTTGGTCCAGGGGGCGCGGGCGTCGGTGGTGGTCAGCGGGATGCCGGCGGCACGGGCGACGTCCATCGCCTCCTGCACCGCGGCGACGGCGGTGGCCTCGATCTCGGGCAGCTGGTACAGCGGGCCGTAGGTCAGCCGGGTGATGGCAGCGACCGCGCCGGTGGCCACATTGACCAGCAGCTTGTCCCAGATGACGCCCAGGATGTTGTCGCTCACCGTGGTGGCCAGGCCGGCGGCGTTGAAGGCCTCGCCGATGGCGAGGGCGCGGGGCGTGAGGCGGCCGTCCAGCTCGCCGATCAATGTTTCCTTGCCGGGGACGCCGGCGATGATGTGGCCGGGGCCGAGCATCACGCCGCCGACATAGGTCTTGCCCGCCAGCAGGCGCTCGCGCCCCACCAGCTCGGCCAGGATGTCCTCGTGGCCCAGGCCGTTCTGCAGGGACATCACCACCGTACCGGGGCCGACCAGTTCCATCGCGCCGGCCATGGCCTCGCGGGTGTGGAAGGACTTCACCAGCACCAGCACCAGGTCCTGCGGGCCCAGGCCCTGCGCCGTTGTGGCCGCCCGGGCGCGCACCGTGACCTCGCCCTGGGCGGTGCGCATGCGCAGGCCCTGGGCGTTGATGGCGTCCACATGGCCGCGGTTGCGGTTGATCAGCGTCACCGCATGCCCGGCCTGGGCGAGCGTGCCGCCGATGGAACATCCAAGGGCGCCTGCGCCCAGCACCGCGATCTTCAAGACGGGTCTCCTGTGTCGAATCCGGCGATTCTGGAGGCCGGGATCAAATTTGAAAACGCAATGAATTCAATACCCGGAATGTGGATTTGAAATAATAGGCCAGTGACACCCCTGGACGAACTCGACGCCCTCGACCTGCGGCTCCTGCGCCTGCTGGAGGCGCTGCACCGCACCGGCAGCGTGACCCGCAGCGCCGAGCTGCTGGGACAGGGCCAGCCCACGGTGAGCCTGTGGCTCAAGCGCCTGCGCACGCAGTTCGCCGACCCGCTGTTCGTGCGCACCGGCGCCGGCATGCAGCCCACGCCGCGGATGGACGCGATGATCGGCACGGTGCGCGAGGTGCTCGATGGCATGCGCCGCCTGGCCGAAGCCGGCCGGGCCTTCGACCCGGCGACCGCCGACCGCGAGTTCCGCGTCCTCATGACCGACGCCAGCCACGTCACCCTGCTGCCGCGGCTCTTCTCGCATGTCCACGCGCTGGCGCCCAAGGTCCGCCTCGAGGCCGGCGCCTTGCACGCAGGCATGGGGGAGGAGCTGGCCGACGGCCGGGCCGACCTGGCCCTTGGCCTGATCCCGCAGCTCGAGTCGGGCTTCTACCAGCAGACCCTGTTCGACCAGGACTGGGTCTGCCTCGCCAGCAAGCGCCACCCGCGGGTCGGGCCCGGCTCCTTCACACGCCGCGACTATGCGCGTGAGGCGCACGTGGGCATCGTCTCGGGCACGGGGCAGCAGCTGCTGGAGGCCACGCTGGACAAGCTGGGCCTTCAGCGACAGGTGGTGCTGCGGCTACCCGGCTTCCTCGGGCTGCCGGCCACGCTGTCCACCACGCAGCTGGTCGCCACCCTGCCCCGCCAGATCGGCGAGACCCTGGCCCGGACGGCCGGCGGGCTGATGGTGCTGCCCTGCCCGCTGCCGATCCCGAAGTTCCAGGTCAAGCAGCACTGGCACGCGCGCTACCACCAGGACCCGGCCAACCAGTGGCTGCGCGGGGTGTGCGCGGCGTTGTTCCTGGACCCGGGGCGCCGGCCACCGCCGGGAGCATAGCGGCTAGACGTTCGCCACCTTCAGCGTGTAGGTCTCGGTGGTGGCGCCATCGGGCGCAGTCACCACGATCGTGATCACGCCGCCGTTCGTGACCGGAACGCCCACGGCGGTGCCAGGCAGGAGGGCGGTCCCGTTGACGGTGATCCTCTTCACCTTGCTCGAAAGCGGGATCGGCGCCAGCTCGATCTGGGTCGTCCCGGCTGGCACGTTGACCGTGTAGGCAAACACCCAGGGGTTGAACTTGTTCCGCAGGCGGTTCGGCACCGGCCCGCCCGCCGGCCACAGCGAGCCGTCGGCCAAGGTGAGTTGCGGATTGGGCGCGGCCCAGACCATGTCGGTGCCGACCAACGTCGCGCCCTTGAGCTCGATGTTCCCGAGGACGCCGTACTTCAGGTGCGCGTTGGGCTGCGAGTAGTCGATGGTGGGATGCGAGCTGGAGGCGGGATTCGGCGCGCTCAGGTAGCTGTACGGCGTCGTCCCGAAGGTGCCGCCAATGCCGATCGCAGCCCAGTTATAGAGGTCGGTGAACATGTTGCCGACCATCGTCGTGCGGAAACGAGGCGGATCGTTGCTGCGCAGCGTCGGCCGTGCGGCCGCTTCCTGCTGGTCGATCACGTTCTGGAAAAGCTGCTGGACCCGCTCGATGTGCGGGCCGGGCAGGGCCGCCTCGTCATGGCCGGTGAACAGCTTGGTGATCTTGCCGCCGTTCTTCTTCATGCTGGCGTGGGCCTGCATCAGCACCGACAGCTGCAGGTCCGCGCGCGCACCCGAGAGGTTCACGTTGTCGGCCGTGCCCATGCGGGTGCAGCCGTAGTAGTCGGTCGCGAACAGGTAGCCGCTCTCCTTGTGATGCAGCATCACCAGCGAGTTCTCATGGCCAGGAACAGCGTAGACATCGAGCTTGAGCGGCGCTGCCGGCGTGCCGAGGTCGAACTGGTCGCCCTCGTCGATGTTGTTCACCTGCTTGATGTTGTCCTTGGCGCCGAGCACGCCGGCGAACGTGGTCCAGCTTCGCTGGTTGGCGTACACCGGCACCTTGGCATTGAGGAAGTTCTGCGTCTGCGCGGAGTGGTCGAAGTGCGCATGGCCGACGACCAGCTTGAGCGGCTTGGAAGTCAGCGACCGGGCCTTGTCATAGAGCGTGCCGTGGGTCTGGTCAGGACTGTTCCAGGCGGTCTGCAGGGCGTCGAAGACGATGGCCGACTGCGGGCCCTCGATCAGCCAGCTCATGGCACGGACCGACTCGTAGTCGCTGTACATGCGGGTCACCTTCGGCGTGATCGGCCCCTTGGCCGGATCGAAGTTGCCGGGCTCGATGACATCAGCGCCGTACTGCGACTGCCAGGGCCGCAGCAGATTCCAGCGGAAGGTTCGCACCGGGCTCACGGCCAGGCCGTTCTTCACGGCGACCGTTTTCCAGGTCACCAGGCGATAGGGCTGCGGGCCCTTGGCGCCCGAGCGCTCGCCGACCAGCTCCTGGATGTGGCCGTTGGCGCTGGCATCGTACACGACGCGGGTGGCCGAGGTCCTCGGGTCGCTGCCGTCGGTGGTGTAGTAGATGGTCGCACCCGGCGTGGGCGTGCTCAGGTAGATGAAGCGTCGGGGCGAGTAGTTGCGGTCCGCCAGGAGCTTTTGAATGGTGGCTTCGGGTACGGCGCCCGCGGGGCCCGGCGAGCCGGCGCCATCGGGCAGGATCGTGAGGTGGGCGGCGGCCTGCTTGGGCATGGCCTGGACGACCACGGCAGATTTCGAGGCAATCGCGTCCAGGGCGGCCTGCGCCTCGGCCGTCGTGATGGCAGCAGCCGGCGCAAACTGCGTGCTGCTTCGACCGGGCATGTAGCCAGCTGCAACCAGGGCGGCCACGCTAGGTTTGGCCGACTCTGCGATCGAGTCGGCATCGCTGAACGCGTTGAGCGCGGTCGTGTTCGAAGAAGCCGGAATGAAGAACGCCCTGGCGAGGATGACCGCCGCGTCCTGGCGCGTCATGGGCGCGTCGGGCCGGAAGTTCCCGTTGGCGTCGGGCGCGATCACGTTCTCTTCGTAGGCGTTCTCGATCTGCTTGCCGTACCGGTCGCTCGCCTTCACGTCGGCAAAGGTGCGCAACGGTACCTTCCAGTAGTCGTTGTAGGTGGAGGCGTGGTACCAGCCGAGGTAGTCCGAGACCTGCGCGACGAACTGCCCGCGGGACATCTCGCCCCGCGCGGGCAGGAACCGGCTGGCAATGCCACTGGCGTAGGTGGCACAGCCCGCCGCCACCAGCACGGTGAGCGCGACGCCCAACAGCCTGGCGCCTCCAGCCGTGCGTTTCAGGTACCCGGTGAAATCAGCTAGACGCATTGACTTTCCATTTGTTGCAGAAACGACAAATGATAAGCCCCGGGCTCGGGGCACGAGGGCGAGTGTCACTACCGCGCCACCGACCCTGCCCGAGTTGGATTCGATGGAAACCCGGTGCTGGCCAGAGATCAATGCGGACTCTAGTCCACAGAATGTGAATGCGATCGACCTCGGTCGGAGGCTCGTCACTCAAGCCCTGCTTGGTCGATTGGATTTCGGTCCATCGTTGACAACCTGCAGATCGTTCCGTACAGTCCGTACTGTCTTTGAGGCACACATGTCCAGCAACACCTACGGCCTGGAGCAGGCGCGCACCCATCTTCCGCACATCGCGGCAGAGGCGCGCGCGGGCTATTCCACCGTGATCACACGGCACGGCAAGCCGGTGGCGGTGGTGGTTCCTGTGGAAGCCTGGCAGGCACAGCAGGCAACCCGCATACGTAAAGGAGGGATCCTTGCCCTTCGGGGTACGGGTCGGCGTCTATGGCCCGAAGGCGCCGCCAAGACGGTCGCGCGGTTGCGTGACGAATGGCAGCCCTGAAGAAGCCAGCAGCCGTCCGGAAGTCGGCCAGCTGGGGCGGACTGTCCGACGGCGCCCTCGTGCTGGTCGACACCGCGCCCTGGATCTACCTGCTTCAAGACCACCCGGACTTCGCTCCACGCTTTGACGGCTTGTTCATCGACGCCGCCGAAGGTCGCATCCAGCTGGCCTTGTCCACGATCACCTTGGCGGAGGTGCTCACGGGCCCCTTAAAAGCCGGTGAGACCGCCCTGGCCAAGCGGTACGAAAAAGCATTGACCAGTTATCAGGTGGTTCCGCTGTCAGCGGCAGTGGCGAGCCTGGCTGCGGATTTGCGGGCGCAATACAAGCTGAAGCTTCCCGACGCAGTCCAGCTTGCGACGGCCCTCGACATCGGCGCCGCCGCACTGGTGACGCACGACCGGGATTTTTCGGCGGTCAAGGGGTTGCCGATTCTTTACGGGGACTGAGTGATCTCGGTCCTACCATGCCCCCATGCCCACGCCCCAGTTCATCCAGCTTTACCAGCACGACGCAACCGCCGTGGCGCAGGAGCTCTTGCAGGGCCTGAACGCCCCACAGGCCTTCACGTCGCCGAAGTACCTGTACGACGCACTCGGCTCGCGCCTGTTCGAGGCCATCACCGAGCTGCCCGAGTACGACCTCACCCGCACCGAGGCACAGGTGATGCGCCTGCACGCCGACGACATGGCCCGGTGCGTGCCCTCAGGCGCCTGCTGGATCGACCTCGGCGCAGGCAATTGCGAGAAAGCCGGGCGCCTGCTGGGCCCCATGCAGGCCGGGCGCTATGTGGCGGTGGACATCTCGGTGGACTTCCTGCGCCACGCTCTGGACAGCCTGCAGCGCCAGCACCCCCAGGTGCCGATGGCGGGCGTGGGGACCGATTTCTCGAACGGCCTCGACCTGCCCGGCGCACTCGACCTGGCCCCGACCCAGCCTCGCGTCCTGTTCTACCCGGGCTCGAGCATCGGCAACTTCACGCCCGATCATGCGGTGCGCTTCCTGCGCAGCCTGCACAGCGCCTGCGGCAGCGCGCCGGGCAGCGGCCTGTTGATCGGGGTGGACCTGCTCAAGGACGCCGCCGAACTCGAGGCCGCCTACGACGACGCCCTGGGCGTGACCGCCGCCTTTGACCTGAACCTGCTGCTGCATATCAACCGCCTGGTGGGCACCGACTTTGCGGTGCGTGATTGGCGACATCTCTCCCGCTTCAACGCAGCGCAATCGCGCGTCGAGATGCACCTGCAGGCACGCCACGCAGTGCGCGTGCGCTGGCCCGGCGGCGAGCGCCTGTTTGCCCCGGGCGAGACCATCCACACCGAGAACGCTTGCAAGTGGACGGTGACCGGCTTCGACGCCCTGCTGCGATCAGCCGGCTTCAGCTCCACCCGGCATTGGACCGACCCCGCATCGCGTTTTGCGGTGTTCTGGGCCTCGGCTTGATGCACGTTCAGGGCCTGACGGACCCCGAGGGTTTTCAAGGCCTCTCGACGGCCACCGACCGGAAACCCGCGAACATGTCTCGACGCTCCGGCAAGTAGAAGTTGCGAAAGCGCACATCCACCACATGCGCCGAGGTGGCCACGCTGGCCCCGCGCAGCACACGGTGGTCGTGCCACCAGGGGGCGGAGTAGTCGCGGTAGGGGTGCGGCTCGAAGCCCGGATAGGGCGCGAAGGCACTGGTCGTCCACTCCCACACCTGGCCCCAGGCAAAGCCAAGGCTGTGCGCGGCGCACTCCCACTCGGCTTCCGTGGGCAGGCGCCGGCCGGCCCATTGGCACCAGGCCTTCGCGTCGTGTGCGTTGACATGCACCACCGGCTCGCGCGGGTCTAAGGCCTGCCACTGGCCCCAGCGTTGCACCTGCCAGTGGCCGTCGACGCAGCGGACGTGGGGCGGCAGCTCATGGCCCGTGACCTGGACAAAGGGCAGGTAGCGCGCCCAAGTGACGGGCGCAGCGTCGATGTCGAAGGCGGACAGGACGACAGGGTGCGCGATGAGTTCATTGTCAAAGGCGAAGCCGCTGCCCTGGTGGCCCAGCGTCCAGGCCTGTGCCGGTACATGAAGCTGCGTGTCGGCTTGCACGCCAGCCAACGCATCGGCTTGTCCCCTCGTGCTTGCGTGCTGACCGCCATCCAGGCCTGGCATCTCGCGCCCATACCGCGCCTGCGGCAAGGCCAGTCCCAAGGCCTGCGCCATCATCACCCAGGCCTCGTTGTGCATGGCCTCGTGCTGCAGCACCAGCCGCCAGAAGTACAAGGCCTCGTCCGCCGCCTCTCCATCAGCAGCCTGCACCGCCTGCAGATGGGCCAGACTGTGCTGCAACACGTCGGCGAGGTACTGGCGCGTCTTATCCAGATCAGGCAGCGGCAGGGACCATCGACTGTCGTGCGGCACCTCGCTGGAGTTGTACAGGGCATCGGCACCAGGCAGGAGCGAGGGGCCAAACGCCTCGCCCCGGCTGGCACTGCGCGTGCCCAGGTGGCGTTGGCGGTTG
>JACCDX010928592.1_pt1 | contig 28727 bp, 47 predicted proteins | sample 7449681 | NCBI WGS metagenome assembly JACCDX01 (sample SAMN15323450, study PRJNA562643) | freshwater metagenome | isolation source: river surface water | place: USA:Blue River Watershed | collected 2017-08-18
AAAAAAAGTTCAATTTTATAATAATTGAACTATGGAGTTCATATAATTCACCAATAATTCTCTTGTTTGAGAAATGATATAGGATGCAATGTTAATAATCTGTTTAGGACAGGATGTTTCATTTGCATCTCTTAATTTATCTAACATACAAGTTGATTTATCGATTAATTTTTGAATACAATCGGTCCAATTCAATTCAAATAAATAATGGCGTTGATTATAAAGATAATAATAGAATATGATAACTTTATCAATGTTATATAATTTATTTGTTAATAATGAATTAAATGTATTAACAAATATTTGTTTATTTGTAGATTCAGAAGATAAGCGAATGATTTCATGTTGAATATAAGCAACCCGTTGTTCCATAGTTGGTGGTTCCATCATCGGCTGTTCCATCGTCTATTGTTTTTTAATAAAAAAAATAAAATATAAACATAGTTCAATTTTATAATCAATGTAGTGATTCTATATGAAGGGTCAATAAATTTTTAGTTTTAGAAATTTCATGAAATGCCATATCTCTAAGATAACGAGGACATTTGATGATATCTAAATTAGGGTCTCCATGTAAAACCATAATATGTTTCAATAATGTATTAGAGGAATTTTCTAGTGAAGATATAATAATATTTAAATTTAAATCAAATAAATATTGAATATTTAAATTAATAAACATAAACATAATGATAAATTCATCAATTCTATTACTAGTTGGTATATCTGTATATTGTTGACATGTTTTATGAATCAACATTCTAAATTGTTCAATGAATATATATTTATCATTACATTTGTCTGATAATTCATTTACTTTATTATAAATCATTTCAAGTTGTGAATCCATCATTTGTGAATCCATTTTATCTATCAAATAAAAAAAAAAGAACAAGTAATTCAATTTATTAAATTACTCGATCAGATAGTTTATTTTGCAAATGATCTCGAGACAGAGTGAATATCTTCTCTGCCATATCTCGAATATAATCAGGACATGCTAATTCATCCGTTCCTGGATCACTGTTCAATTCCATCACTTGAATCAACAACTTATCAGCTGATGCAATTAATGCATTGATAACAGAAAAGTTATTATTTTCAAATAAGTAATCCATATGTTGATGAACATACGAATATAGAATGATCAATTCATCCAAATGATGATTTCCTTGCACATAACAATGTGCATTACCTTTGCAATGTTTTGTCAATATTTTGACCTGACGGATAAAAACATTAACACTAATGCATTCAAATGCCAACCGATCTAACTCGGACTCGATGTGTTCAATGCGCGGATTAATCATGTTTTGCAAGATTTTTTTCAATTATAAAAAAGAATAAAAACAGTTCAATTTTGTTAAATGATGTTATGTGATTCTAAAATAGATAGTCGTTCAGATAGTTTACTAGAAATTAATTCTACCGTATTATAAATAATATCCTCTGCCATATTTCTAAGATAGGATGGACATTTGGTCTCATCTAATTCTATATCCTCTTTTAATTTATTAATTCTACCCATAAATATGGTAGATGTTTTTAGTATATTACACAATAATTCAATACCATCTGAATGAATTATATATTGAATATGATTGTATAGATATTTATATACAATGATGATTTCATCGATATGTTGATTTCCTTCCATATATGTATGTTCATCATGAAATATATTAAGTAATAATCTATTTAATTGAACTAAAAATATAGATGAATCTGTACATTCATTTGACATTCGAATTGATTCATTATTGATATATTCAATACGTGGATTAACAACCATTTTTTTAATACAAAAAAAAAGAATAAAACAGTTCAATTTTATAGATAATAAATCAAAGAATTGGACTCATCGCAACATTCTTTGATAACACCTTTTTTCAATAGATGATTAAAATCATCATTTGATAGCATAGGAAGATGAATGGAAACCTCCATTGTTTTTTTTATATAAAAAAGAATTCGAAAATTTGAATCAATTTTTTTAACAAAATATAGGATATGCGACATGTTGCTATATTTTATTTTTTAAATGAATGTTCCTTAAAATATAATGATCCCAATATAAAAAAAATACCCTTTAATACAAAGGATATAGGAAGTGAATACAAACAATATTCAATGACATATGATAAAAGAAAACCTTATTTAAAAGATTGGTGTGGACCAGATTGGACATTTTATTTTTGGAAATGTTCATCGGTAGATTCATTTGAAGAGACAGTCAAAGAGATTTCACAAAAAGCAGAAATACCACCGACCATCAATCGAATAGCATGGTATGGAAATATACACTCACCATTACCACATGCAGTTGAATATAGAACAAGACCCTTATTGAAACAAATAGGAGACCAACGACCAGATATATTTCATATAGTGCATGTAGAGCCAATAAAAGATGATAAAACTAATAAAATGATAGGTAAACATAATCCCAACTATATAACAATGCCTGAATTGACAAAGTATACATATTTGTTAGATATAGGTGGGAATGGGTATTCGGGGAGATTAAAATATTTAATGTATACAAAACGACCAATATTGTATGTAGATCGATATTATGTAGAATATTTTCAGGATGATTTAGTTCCATATGTACATTATATTCCTGTAAAAATGGATTTATCAGATTTACTATTACAAGTAAGATGGATTATTTTGAATCCAGAAAAATGTAAAGAAATAGCACAGAATGCATTTGATTATGCAATCACTCATTTTACAAAAGATAAATTAATAGATCGAGTATATGAAGTATATCAAAAAATAAAATAAAAAAGTTCAAACTTGTAACACAAGTTACTCATCAAGAACGCTAATCAAATAAATCAACGCTGTTAAAGGCTTCAACGATTTCATTAATGTCTTCTCCAGTGGATTGATACTCGAGTGCTTTCCTGAGGTTTTCCAGATATATCTGAAACCGACTGTGTGGCAATAGGTTTAAACTACGCGGATCTTGTTCGTGAGAATGAATCCATTTCCTTAAACCTTCCGGAGTAAAGGAAACTGTTAGATATGCCCAGAAAACCATTTCATGCTTGTAGTAATCAACCCAATGGTCATAGATGTCATGGAACCGTGATATGTCGAGATTATACATTGCGCGAACAACTATATACCTTAAAATGATAATCATTTAAAACTTCAATTTTATAAAATGAATACAAAAAAAATATGTGTACAGATTATTTATACACGTTTTCCAGAATTCTTTTGCTGACCAGGTGAGGTCTTACCAGTTGAGAGATAAATCACCTCATCATCTGTTACATAGAAGTAAGATTGACGAAGATACAACAACTTTAAAGAAATTCGAGAACTACAATACCTACTTGTTCCTGCGACGTGTTTTAGCATGGCTCGAGGATTATTCTCACGCGAATAAATATGAATTGGACTATCCCATGCGTGAAATGCACAGCATGGATCGTTTACAACCTTATACTTTAACGCATAAAACATTCGAACCAAATCTTCAGAAGAACAATTCTTCGAAAAATATTCTAATCTTGAAGGTCCAGGTCCTGAAAGAACTCTTGGATGTAGTTGAAATTGACTCGTTTTCCATTCATCATATTCACGCTCCCATCCATTATAAAGGGAGTCGAATAATTGATCACAGAATTCAATCTCATCCGGACTAACCTCATCTGGAATAACCGGAACATTACCTAGTTTGACACCTGGCTTAACACCTGGCTTAACAACTGGCTCAACAACTGGAGCAACAACTGGCTCAACAACTGGAGCAACATCTAGCTCAACAACTGGAGCAACAACTGGCTCAACAACTGGAGCAACAACTGGCTCAACAACTGGAGCAACAACTGGCTCAACAACTGGAGCAACAACTGGCTCAACAACTGGAGCAGGCTTTATAACAGGAACATATGTTCTAACTGGAACAGGCTTTCTAACTGGAGCAACAACTGGAACAGTATTTCTAACTGGTACATATTTTCTAACTGGATCAGCCTTGCTAACTGATGCAGCTTTGCTAACTGATGCAGCTTTGCTAACTGATGCAGCCTTGCTAACTGATGCAGCCTTGCTAACTGATGCAGCTTTGCTAACTGATGCAGCTTTGCTAACTGATGAAGAACAGTACTCTTGCTCAGGATAATAACCCTGATTAGGATAATAAACCTGGTCAGGATAATAACCCTGATCAGAATAATAACCCTGTTCAGGATAATACCCCTGGTCAGAATAATAACCCTGTTCAGGATAATAAACCTGTCCAGGATAATAAACCTGGTCAGAATAATAACCCTGTTCAGGATAATAACCCTGTTGAGCAGAATAAGACTCGTCCGCCATCGTGTAGACAATAATATTATTATAATAATACTATAAAACCCGATCAATTTTATAAAATAGTAACAAAAAAAATACAATATATCTCACAATGTTTATCCCTCAATCTCTACAAATGTATGGATGGTACCATGTTCAGTAGAGAGATGGATGAAAGCTTGGCGAAGAAATCGCATGAATGCTCGATGCGTTTGATTGCACTTGTCACCCCCAGTGAAAGGAGTGTTTTCCATCATGTTGACAGAAGTTGGAAGATTACCAGTATGACGCATACAGCATGGTCGATTGGTCATTTTATCTCGCAACTCACAAAACATATCGTGAATTTCCTCTCGAGTAGAGTGAATGGCGATATATTTCCAAAGTGGAATGAATGATGTAGATTCACTATTGTATACTTTCCAATTAGAAACGTATTGCTCAAGTTTGATCGACATCGTGTATTTTTTTTAATAATAATAATAATGATAAATAAAGTTCAATTTTATGAAATAAAAACATAAATAAAAAAAAGAGTCGGGGATTCCTAGTGTCAGATCCTAAATCTCCCTAATGGAGGCATCGTCCTGAGCCGTTTGAAAGGCATCAGGGTTTTCTCCTCCGGAGAGAGCAATGGCTGCCATGCGAAGAATTCGAATGTAATGCCGAATAGATCGGTCACACCCGTGGCCCCCAACGAAGGGGGTGTCTTGCATGGAGTTGACTGAGATCGGAAAGGATCCCGAGTGGCGTGCGCAGCACGGTGAAGCGTTCATCTCGTCTCTCTTTGCATTGAACATGAGCTCAATGTCTCCCAGCGTGGAGTATTCGAGGAGGTAAGAGTAGAAGCACAACCCTATATCATCCTCTTCCCTCGTTCGCCATGCATGGTGAATGTGTTTGAAGAGATCGGTCATGGTGTTTCGCACTGAATTTAATGAATGTAAATATGTAAAAATAGATTTCAATTTAATGAAATGATTACATAAATTATAAATAAAAAAAAGACTCGGTGACTCTTAAATCACCCTAATGGATGCCTCGTCCTGCTCCGGTTGAAGGGCAGGATGTTCTCCTCCAGAGAGAGCAATGTATGCTCGGCGGAGCATACGCATGTCTTGACGAATCTGTCGATCGCATCGGATTCCCCCAACGAAGGGGGTGTTCTCCATGGAGCTGACCGAGACAGGAAGGAGTCCCGAGTGGCGGCCACAGCATGGCGACGAGTTCATCTCGTCCCTCTTTGCGTTGAACATGATCGCAACGTCTCCCAACGAGGAGTGTTTGACGATGTAAGCGTAGAAGGAGAGTTGTTCATCCTCATCATCACATGTTCGCCACGCATGGTGAATGTGTTTGAAGAGATCGGTCATGGTGTTTCGCACTGAATTTAATGAATGTAAATATGTAAAAATATATTTCAATTTAATGAAATGATGACATAAAAAAAGGATAAACAATTACTGATCTGGTAATAATAAAAGCGAAATTTCGCTAATATTCATGATGTCATCCATATTATGCGTGATCATTACATATGCATTCCGAAGAGTTCTAAGAATTTCTCTGTTGGAATTCATGCAACGAACACCATATTTGGACGGTGTAACCACATGAGAATCAATACTAATTGGACATTTACCGGAATGATAATCACAACAATGAATGTTTTTGTGATAAGAAAACATTGTTGTCAATTCTTCAACCGAAGAATGTTCAACTAGAAAATCAAGAAAAGAGTTGTTTCCCTTTTTATTTACCCAGCCTAACTTATGAAGATTGGACCATCTTTTAAGATAGTCCTTATACATGGAAGAAATGTTAGACATGATTGAGATGTATAACAATCATATATATAAATTAAAATCAATTTTATAAAATAGATACAAATAAAAATGATGAAAAAAATAAAAAAAAATTATAAAAAAAATAAAAAAATTTATGAAAAAAAATTAAAAAAATAATTAAAAAAATAATAAAAGAACAATAAATGTCAATTTCAAAAAGAGATGAAAAATTTTTAGCGATAGCAAGTCATTATGCATCTAAATCTACAATGAATAATCGACATGGATGTATTGTTGTATTGAATGGAGGAGTGATTGCAAATGGATTTAATCATTTGAGAAATTATTCAAATGATAAAATGTTAAATCATTGTTATTCATGTCATGCTGAAATAGCAGCAGTACGAAATGCAATTAAGTTTACAAAAATAAAACAACATGATGAACATAAACAAAATTCATTATTAAAAAGAATGACGTTATATGTTGTACGTGTAAATAATGATGATGAATTTTTAGATTCTAAACCATGTAGTCATTGTTATTGTACATTGAAAGAAATAGGAGTAAGAAATGTTATCTATTCCGATGGTATATCATGTTCATCTATTGATTTTAGAAATGAAACACATTGTAAAGTATCAACTGGTCATAAATATTCAAATTTATTAATCAAATAAATCAAGTAAACGTATAAAAATATTAATGATATCTAAATAATAATCCATAGATGCTGTTATAAAATCACCAGCATAATCACGCCGTAATATTTGTTGAGTATTATAAATGATATATATAGAAAACAAAAAAATCATACCAATGGATAATCCAACTTGATTGATGTGAATTGCAAATGCTTTGAATAATCGGAGTATAGATAATAATATAGCAAAAAGTAATCCAAAGGATAAAAACATAAAAGTATAATATCCAAGTTTAATACCTAACATTAATAAAATAATACCAGCGAACAACATTGCAATAAATATGCATGCAACACCTATCAATGCAAATTGAATTGCAGATGAATCTACACCCTTAATACCTTGGGACAATAACATTCCCATTAAAAAGGAGAAAATTGAAAATAAGAAAAATTTAATATACATAGGCATTGGAACGAAAGCAATAATTATAAGAATTACAAAAATAGCTAATGCTGTAATCCAAATTGGAATAGGTAAGAACGTATTTGTCATAACATAATAGGTAATAGCTAATTGAACTAATAAATTTAAAAATACTTTAAATAAAAAGACACGTTTTTCTTTCATAATTTGAAGTATAGAATTTCCTCCATACATTATTTTTTTAACATTAAATACTGTATCATATAAATTAGATGTGACATACATATAATTTATAAATATAATAAAAAATACAAAAAAATAAAAGATAAATATATATGAAATATAGAAAGTCATTTTCAGCATTCAATACAATAGTATCTTTAGTATTAGTATTTATATTCTTTACATTAGGAGTATATTATTTCAATCAACCAAAAACATCACCATATGAATATCCTCAACCTTATGTATATGAGTATGATCGATATCCTGCACGTCCACAAGTAGCGACACCTCCTGATTTACGTATAGGAATACAAGATAAGACAACGGATACAATACGCAATCCGTATGCACCACCTGTACAGTATCAAAATGCAGATTACAATCAATTAGGATATTTAAGTGCCGGTGCGTATAAGATACCATTGTTAGGAAAACCAGCATCGAATATGAGTCGTGATCGATGGTATTATTATACGATACAAAATGGAATAAAAATACCTGTATGTAAAGGTAAACGTAAATGTTCAACTAGTCCAGGATGTGAGTCAGTATCAACAGGAGATATAGTATTGGTAGATGAATCAGAGTTTATTGTTCAAATGTATGATACAGATATAATCTAAACTAATCATATAATGGCACGTTATAATGTACCAACAAATTTTGATCCAAATAGTGTAGATGAAGATTCATTTAGTGAACCGATTCCACAATTACCAGAATTTACCCCAAGAATACAACAAGAAATGAATGCAATAAATACAATAAAAGGTATGCCAGCAGTTCCGACTCGTGAAATAAATACACAACGAATACAAGAAGATCAGCAACGACAAATAATAATTCAACGAATTAAACAAAATTATCAAAAATTGGTAAAAAATATATTTAGTTCATACAATGAAAAATATGAAAAAGTTAAACCTACCATGATTATGTTTGTAACTACCCATACTAATTCTCAACAAATGAGACGATATACATCCAATTCATCTATGGAGAATATACGTGCTATGTTAATACAAAATAAAGATATAATAAGTAAATCTAATTTGTTAGATAAATTATATGAATATAATCTAATAACATTAAGAGGATTAGACAATGAACTAAGACAACTCATCATAACATTAAATATACGTGGAGGAAAAATAAAAAAAACAAAAAAGAGAAAACAAAAAAGAAGAAAATCACGAAGGATTCACTAATTGAGTATATATAGGTAATATATCTTTGTGATTATGATCACCAATAAATACAACACCTTTTTTAAAGTAATGATTAATATGTGATAAAATATTATCTAATTCTTGAATATGTACATGATTGATTGTATTTTGATTAAAGGATCTAACTGCTTTTAAATGTATATTAACTAAAACAAATGGTTTATCGGAATTGATTGAAATAACCATAGCATGTTTTTTGCTATCTTTACGTTGAATAAGTTCAAGTTTTTTAAATAAATGTTTAGGTATAATAATACCACTTGTAAAATCATCTGTTTTATAAGTATAGTCCTCATGAAAAAATAAATCTTTTAATCGATCGATAGATGATTTATTTTTAATGTTTGTTTGTAAATAAATATCTTGAAATAAAAAAATAATAGATGGATATTTTTCATGTAATGTAGATAATATATCTTTAATTTTAGATGTTCTTTCATTAGTTAAATATGAATTACACAATCCTTCAATATTCCATGATACAATCGGTATATTATTAATGATACAAAAAATAGGTTTATGATCTGTAATTAAATAAGGTAATACTTCAATGTGAGATATATCTAATGTATCTTTCTTATGTTCAATAGAAATGATATGATCAATAGATGAATCCGACCCAATATAACTAGCAATTGTATGTGGAATGGATTCACATGATTTCATTTTATGTGGAAAATGAGTATTATGGCTACAACAATGTTGACGTACAATCATATATTCTTTTTTTATAAAAAAAATTATATAAAAAGAATAAGGATTTTATTTTTTATTTTTGATAAAATCAAGATAACCGTTTGATTTTTCTAGATTATAGGATGATTCTAATAAACGAATTGCAATTTGATGTGCAATTTGTTCTTTTTCAGACAATTGATTTAAATATTCGTCCATGATTAATATAAAGATATATAAATGTATTTAAATCAATTTAATAATAAATATAACTGGAAAATAAATCTGTAAATGTATCAGATGTATAAAATTGAAAATATATTTACAGATTTAAATAAATTAAATTCGAATTGAAACATCATGTCCATCGTCTTCAACAAGTTTCGCCATGAGTGGCAAACCCGAAAAGAAAAAGATCAAGACCTTACCTTCTCTGCTTACATCATCAAATACTCCACGCTGGGAGAGATTGAAACGATGTTGTCTGAGAAGAGGCGTCAATTGGTTGCGCGAGCCTGCCTGTGTCACCCATACACCAAAAACGTTGGTGTGTTCAAGTGCACTGGACAGCTTCGACGTGACATCGAGATTCGGCATGACATTCAGACTCTCAATCGAGCATACATTGCTCTCTCCTCCATCCATGATGGAACCGACCTTCTTCAAGAGGAGGTGGAACAGTATCAGGTAACGATGCTGTAGGAGATAGGATTTGCTGAGTTTAGTTTGGAACACATTGAAATCCCGTTGGTTACATAAAACCTGGTTCTTGCCTATACACCACAAAGGTGAGTGAGCTGTCTCTTACAGTTAGATGCATATAATTACATATGTACAGATTCCTTCCACCGGATCGATGATGTATAGTTGCTGTAGTTGTTGTATTGTCCATTTAGTTGATTTTTTATTTTTTTATAAAAAAATTATAATTCGGAATAAAGGCAAGTAAAAACAACAGAAAAAGACCAATCATTTTGATTTAAATCAATGATGCGTCCATATTCATCCATAAGTTGAACTGTTAATTTATTGATTTGAACAGGTCCAAAATAATTACGAATGGAGACAATGTTTTTATTTTCCCAAGTAATGTTATTGTTTTTTGTATTTTGAATGGGTAATTTTGCTAATATATATTTATCTAAATAGGAAGATGCTAACATACCAATGTTTTCATTGACCGTATTATTAATATAATCATTTAATATCAAATAAATATATTCACCAAATAAATTAATAGGTGATTCTGCTGTATAAGAACTACCTGAATTATAATAAGAAGAACGATATCCCATTAACCATCCAATTCCTAAAGTAATATCATTGGTTGGATTATCTGGAAAGATTCCTGTAGTAGAATTAGCTGTAATAAACGTAGGTGAATAAAAATTAAGTGTAAAATCATAAACTGTATTTTCAATGGTCATAATATTTGAAATTGAATTTAATGATACAACAAAATTTGAGTCAATTACAATCAATAATGTATTTAATTGACTAATAAATTCATCAGGTGTATAATTTCCAACAGGAACAATAATTTCATGGGTAACATAAGATGTACTTGTATTCATCGCTAATAAAAAATATTGATTGTTGGAATTAATTGAATAATAAGATTGAAATGGAATAGTAACACTATCTAAGGTAAGTGAAGTAACTTGATGAATTTGATAAGGTAGTTCAATATTAAAATTAGCAGATGTTCCATCTGTTTTAAATTTACTATTGATAGTTAATGTACGTGAGACCGTTGGAATGGATAAAGAATTGATATTACCTTTAATGAATGGTTTTTCCTGAGTATGTAAAGTAGGTATAGTTGGTTGAACAATAACATCATTGATTGTATCTACTTTAGTAGGTGGTAATGAAAATAAAATTTTATTGATTGCATTGGAAATAAATTCAGACATATCAGTATATTGAGTGGTATAACCGCATTCTGTAAATAATTTGTGTTTCATTTCAGTTTCCATTTGATAAACTTGCATAGATGTATAAGGTTGTTTTAAATTGAGCATTTCTTCTAAATCTTTGATTGTATAATGTTCTATGTTATAATCCATTATACAATCAATATAAATTATTTTCCACAGCCGCACGATTTCAAATGTTTTTTAGTGACTACATCTAGTAATACACTATTGACTGGATGTATAAGATTAGATGGTACAATTTTTGTGGGACTTTTTATCGGAGTCTTTATGGATGGTTTAATCGGTATTTTATTTTTAGTAAATTTAGAAGACAATACTAATTTCATCATATACAATACCATAATAAAATAAATTATTGACAACGCATGATTGTAAATGCAACATTTTTAGCACCTTGTACAGCAGTAGGTCTATTTTCAGTTGTTGCTGGTTTTAATGGTCCTAAACCTTTGATTTTATTTAAATATCGTTGATAACTGAAATGTTTCACATCTACACCTTTTACATTTGTAGGAGCAGATGAAACACCAGGGCGTAATGCTGTACGTGAATGTTTAGTCGAGCTACAATTACGAGTATGTGTAATGGTATCTATACCATGTCGTTGGCTACGATCAGATAACCAATTTCCATAGGTACATGATAAATCTGTAGTAGAAGTAGCTTTGTTCATGATGTATTCAGATGGTGTAATACGAACAGTGTGTTGAATTTGTCGTTGTATTTGGTCGAGAGTATTCCAATTGTTGACAACAACACCATTGGATAATTTTTTGATATTGGATAATGCACCTGGGCGACCTGTCGATGTAACACATCCTTTACAAGTGCATACAGATGAAATTGTAGATGAATCACAAATGCAAGTCATTATATATTTTTATTATATTTTATTTGATAAATGATAAATATGAACTTTATCTTTGAGTTTAACATTTTTATGATTGATTCCATTATAAAAGGTAAGATTATCAATAGAATAAGATACTAAATAAGGAGATGTTTTTAGAGTATCTAAAATAGGTAAATCATTATATAAAATAGGTAAATTCAATCGTAAACGATCAGAAGTATTCCAGATGGGTAAAATGAGATAGATGGTTGTATTCATATTTAAACTTAAAAAATGTTCAACGTATTCACATGTAATTTTAATCCATTCTTCAGTATAAGGGGGGTTAACTAATAATTTCATATTTTTTTTTAGTTTAAAATTAAAAAAATCACTAGTAGCATTGGGTTCAAGATCGCTAAATAAACTGCAATATGGATAATGAGTGTTATAAAATGCACCAAATAATTCAAAGGTGATGCCCCATTTTTTTTTAATGGTAGGACAAACAGATAAAGATATATTGTTTAATGCACCTACCATATGGTAACGAAATAATGCGTATTTTTGTATGTCAATATCAATGTCTTTGATAAAATCAAATTTTATTTTTTTGATGAATTTATTGATTTTTAATTTAAATTTTTGAATGGTTTCTTCATCTTGTTTACGTGGATATCTTAAATGGCGATGAATCTCAACTACATCTTTTTCAAAAGGAGTGGATGGTGATGTTATGATAGGTAATCCATTTTTAATGGAATGCGGTTTCCAATAGAAATCTAAAAAAGTATGTTCACCATACTTAGATATGAGATGATTGATGCCATTATAAAATTCGATTTCTTTATGAACTTGCATTATATATATATTATTCGTAATATTTAAATATAAAATTTATAATTATAAAATAATATGATATGGTATATTTTATTTGCATATCTTTTTTATTATAAGTATACTCAATATAAATTAAATCAACAACAAATCATATTATATGAAGAAATAAAATCAATTGAAAAAGAAATGATGCAATTTGATAAGCTATATCCAATGTATTTAACAAAAAAAGATATCGTAGAAAATGAAATGAACATAGAAAATAAATTAGTAGGAGAAGATACACCGGATGGATATGTGCATATGACATATGATGATTTTACTAAATCATTTTTATATTGGTCAAAGAAAGCAATCACTTATAAATATTTAGAAACGGTTGCACGTAAATATGTAATTTTTTATGAATGTAAAGATGTATATGTAGATAAGCATACATTGGAAAAGGTAGAAGAAGGTAAAAAGGCAGTGTTTTATAAAAAAAAGATAGTAATACCTGTTTTAAAAAATGCGAATATATTTAAATGGGTTGGTAAAGAGTATGTTAAAGAAGAAAAAAAAGAAGTAGATGTAAAGCCAATTACATATGCAGAATTCATGAAAAATAAAAATAAATAGATAACATATATGAATGTAGAAGAAATGAACAATACATTAAATAAGGTTGTAAAACCTAATGAAATTATGAAATCAATTAAAGAAGGTGTTAAAGATGCAGCAGGATTTGGAACATTAGAAGCAGATATAGTAGTTGATCATGCGGGTGAACAATTTAATAAAATAATTTCTAATGTAGGTAAAACAGGAAATGAAGTATTTAAAGATTTTATAGGTACAGTTGTGAATGGTGTAACTACTGTAATGGATAAACAACAAGAAATTGAAAATAATAAATTACTAAAAAATAACATTTCAATCATGAATACTACAAAAGGATTATATCCAACTCATCAATATCCTATGAATTCAATCAATCAAACCGGTGGTAATAATGAAAGTGAATTTATGAAATATGTATATACAGAAAAGCCTATATGGTTTACTAAAAAGGATATGATATGGAATTAATTGAATAAAACATCACGAACTCTCATTAATGTATTCATTTGTTGTTTCATATTAAATTTAAATTCAAAAATCATAGCATCACGGGTAAGCTGTAATATTTTTTTTAATTCTTTGTTTTGTGAAAATTTAGCATATTGTGCATTCATTAACACAGATCGACTAATGGTATCAAATTTTTTATCAATCGTAATATGATTTGGTCTAAATTTTCTACGATTGATTTTTCCATCGTCACTTCCAGCATGATTTGCTAATAAAGGATCTTTACATATAGCACTATTACTTTCTAAAGTAAATAAATAATAAAAATCAGTAAATTTTTTAAATTTATTGGCTTGAAAATAGTGTTCAACTGTTTGCCAATGATATCCATCTAATTCAAATGGAGCAATCCACTGGTCATCTAATTTTTTACGCCATTCATGAATTAAACTTAATGGTTTGAATAATTCAATTTTATCATCAGGTATTTCTTCTTGTTGACCTTTACCAGGATAAGGTTTATCACTTGATTTATTAAAGACAACAAATTGAATATTAACATTATAATGGGGCATTACATAATTAAAATGACTAGATTTATGATGATGTTTATGATGTTTATTCATTTCATCTTCAGCTATATCAATTGGTTTCATTTCTGTTAATTTATGTGGTAATTTTTTAACAGGTTTGTTTATTTTTTCATATCTGCATGATTTTTTATTTAATATCATATACTAATTAAATAAAAATATTATCCTATAATATAAATGTACAAACGATACCTTGTTGAATTTGTTGGTTCTTTATTTTTAATGTTTGTAATATTAACAACTGGAAATTGGGCTGCCATTGGTGGTGCATTAGGTATTGCTGTATTGTTGGGTGGTAATATTTCTCGTGGAGCATTTAACCCTGCAGTTGCTATTAGTTTAGCAATTGCACGTAAAATATCTTATCAAGAATTAATTCCATACATCATTGTTGAAATATTAGGTATGATTGTTGCTTACTACTTGTATTTAGCTGTCATGAAAATTGATTAAAAAATTGAACTACCTTTTTTATATTAAATAAAAAATATAAAAAAGACTTAAAGAAAATGACTCTTGTTGAACTGTTTGAGAATGAACCTAAAAAGGTTTTGGATATGGTGTTAACACAAATGAAAGAATTAGCCGATGAACATAAATCGGAAGATACAAAAATATATCAACTGCGATACCATAATGGAACAACTTATCGAGGAATTCATTTAACTAGAGTTAATTATCGAGCATCCAATAAATATGAATTATGGTTAAAAATCTATGATTATTTCCTAAAAAATTCAAGTTATTCTGATGCTATTTATTATGAGGATTGTGCATATGATACATTAACAGAATACTATCAAATTACAACCTATCCAAATGATCGAAATGCTATAAATCATGTAATTGAATATCAATTAGCTAATTTTATTGAAGGCGACACTTTATGGTGGGAAACTATTGGTAATAATGTAATAGAAGTTTAAATTCTTATTTTTTTAAAATTGAACTGTTTTTTTATAATAAATAAAAAAGAACTTAAAGAATATGACTTCACTTGATATTAAACCATCTTTAATGTATATGAAAGCATTAAATAGGTTAACTTCGTATGGAAGTTATTATAAAGAGGATGCTTCTTTTAAAAAGTATATGTTTGAAGTTTTGCATGAATTGGATATAAAAAACCGAAAATATGAAGCCCAAAGATTATAAAGAATATCGATTGTTCAATTTAATTCAATCAATCCATTATAAATCATATTGTGGTATTCGTTTAAATAAAATTAGGTTTAAAGCTTGTAATAAATATGAGTTATTTCTTAAAATCTATCATTATATTCAAGAGAATAAGTCAGATGGCGAATTTCACGAGTATGATCAATATGCATTTGATGAGTCATTTATTACAGAATATAAAAAAACATCCGATGAATATGCATCTATGGTAAAAGCTATTGATGCCTATATTTATGATATGGAATATGTTAATCGTCCTCCTAATCTTTCTGGATTATACTGGAATGAAGAACATGACCCAATTGTATATGTTTAATTAAAAATTGAACTATCTTTTTTATAATAAATAAAAAAAAAAGAAAATGTCTGACCTCTATACTGAAGCGAAACAACGTGTTGTTTCTAATGTTGAGTTATCTAATGTGAATGATAAATTTAGACAATACTTTATTGAAATGATGAATTATCTTTCAAATGGACATAAATCAAATGAAATGACAAATGAGATGAAAACATATCGTCTTTATTATTCTGAATCGGATATGTATAATGGAATCAATTTAAATAAAATTCGATTTAGAGCATCAAATAAATATGAATTATGGATAAAAATATGTGATTATTTTGTGGAGAATTGTGAACCTGATACAATGGGTAGAACTTATTTTGAAAAATTGTATTACCAATACATGTTAAATGAACAAGTTGTAAAATACTATGAAATGGATCATAGTAATCATTTGGCAATGATGAGAACCATTGAGTTTGAATTAGATTTATGGGAAAATAGTGATACCCTTTGGTGGGAAGAAGAAATATATTAAATGTAAATTTTTTTATTCCATTTTGATAAATAATCTAGTTGTTCTTGTGGTGTATTATATATTTTAAATTCTTTATCATTTTCTATAATAGATAAATAGTTGGTAGGTAATGTATATTGTTCTTTAAATTGTTTATAAATAGTATTATATTCTTTTTGATTGGATATGTTTTCTGGAGAAATAACAATGGGTTTATTTGTAATTTTAGATAAAATGTAATTCCATTGATGAATATCATTAAAATGTAATTTAATAAATAAGATGTTGTTTGAATATTTCATAACAAAACGATTTTTAAAATCAAATGAATCAAAATGAGGAACATGATAATGATCCATAATTTCATTAATACTATGATAATTTTCAATTCTATATAAATGATCGGAATTAAAAATATCAATTAGTTGTTGAATGGATTTTGTTTTATAATTTGGAATGGTATGTATATTTTGAAAAAAAGAAGATATTTTTCTTTCAATTGGAAGTCGATATACATCAATTACTGCAATTCTTTTATTTTTTTTAGATAAATCAATTAAAGTGTACAATGGAAGTTTATATTTTTTTTTTATGAATTTATTATAATAATCTTCACTATGTATTTGAATGGCTTTATATCCATGATTTATAAATGTTTTTGTCAAGGTAGTTGAACCTGATTTACCACCACAAAATATGTATGTATCAAACATACATTAAAGAATTATATTTATTGCAATAAATATAATACAAAAAAATCTCTTAAGTGTGAATCGAACACACGGCCTACGGATTTACAGTCCGTCGCTCTAACCAACTGAGCTATTAAGAGTGTACACGAGGTGGGATTCGAACCCACGAAGCCGAAGCAGCAGCTCTTAAGGCTGCCCCATTTGACCACTCTGGTACTCGTGTTTGATGCTCAAGATGAGGATTGAACTCATGACCTACGGCTCATAAGACCGTCGCTCTAACCAACTGAGCTACTCGAGCATGGCGTATTGCTACACATATTATATAAAGATAATTTCTTTAAGTAAATTTAATAAATAAATATAAACATAAAAATAATTTAGTTTGTATAATGGATGTAATTCATACGGATAATAATATTGCATCATATATTAGGCAAATGCGTGAATTAATTGACCGGATGAATATGATGAATTTAAATCAATATGAACTTTTAGAATTAATTACATCGGATAATTATAAAAATATGTATCCAAATGAATGTAATGAATTATTAAACATCATGAATGAAATGGATAATTATTTTAATAAAAATCCTGCTCAATAACTATTTAATCATGATTGTTCTTCTTTGTATGGGTCGTTTAATATATTCTCTAAGATAATCTAATCCATTGAACGTTTGATTCAATGCTCCTACAATAGGAATAAATAATAAAATTTTTTTCATTTATTTTATTATTTATTTTTTTATTTTTAAATGTTTTGTAACTGATAAATAAAAATACTAATGTAACCTATACATAAAATTGAAAGATAAACCATGTAATAAATCATTGTAGAGAATGTGTATGTTATTACAATTGCTCTCCTTCAGTGCCCAGAAGTAAAAAGCGGGCCTTTAAAGGTTTTAGCGCGCCCTCGTCTGTAATGGATGAAGATTGGAGCAGTTTTTCCATAAAAACTTTTAGTTGATTTTTTATTTTTTACTGTTTTTTTAAATGATTTAATATTATGAAGACAAAGAAAAAGAATGCAACACATTCAAAAACTAGAAAAATAAAACATACCAAACAACCCTATGTTGTTATAGGTGGTGTAGGTGGTAGTGGTACTCGTTTAATTGCCATGATGTTAAGTGGATTAGGATTGAACATCGGATCTAATTTAAATGAACCATTGGATAATAATGTGTTTGTTTATTTATTTAGACGAGTACAAACATTAGAAGTAAAAAAAAATAAAAAATTATTTAAAATATATTTATCTATTTTACGAAAAACATTTTGTGAAACCAAGGAACAATTAACAGAAGATGAAATAAAAATCATTGAAGAATTATCGCATATTAAACCACAAGGAGTTACTCTTAAATGGTTAGAAAAACAATGTGGGTTAATACAAAAGATGGTAAATGATGGACCATTAAAAGATGGCATAGAAACCATAGAAGATATACGTAATAAATTTCAATTAGAACAACCCTTAGAAGGAAAGTGGGGTTGGAAAGCTCCCAACAGTCATGTGATTATGAAAGAATTAATGAATGCATATCCAAAAATGAAATATATTATGGTAGTACGAAATGGATTAGATATGGCATATAGTGATAATCAAGGACAATTAGCATTATGGGGTCCTGTATTATTTAATAAAAAAGAGTTACGCAAAGGATGGGAAAAATCTCCGCGTTTGTCCTTGAAATATTGGTGTATGGTACATCAACGAATATTACAAGATAGTAAAGGAAAAAACTTTTTATGGTTAGATTATGATCAATTATGTATGAATCCAGATAAGTATTTACCTATTTTATTTGATTTTTTGGAAATATCACATGACTATATCGAAAGTGTAAAACCAATGATTAAAATATCAAGTGGTATAGGTAGATATAAAGAGCATAATGATAAGTTTGATCAAGAAGATATCGATTTTGTTAAAGAATTAGGATATGATGTTGATTAAATTCTTTAGATATAATATATATGTTTGGTGGATTAGGTATTCATAAATCATATAAATCGTTTGATGATGCAATAGAATATTATCTTAAAAATTTAAAATCGTTTGATTTTTTCAATCATGGTTCAAATGGAATTGTATTCAAAGCAGTATTAAAACCAAATATAGAATCACCCTTTATTAATCCATTATTGAAAGGGGTTTATGTATTACTAATTAAATGTATGTACATCAGTGATTATGAAACCAATATAAAAAAAGGTAATAAAAAAATAAGATTAAATCCTGTTGATAAAAAAGAGGTTATGAATGAAATGAAAATACAACAATCTTTATTTTTATGTGGTATAAAACAAGGATATCGTTTAACTCCTTGTGTATTAGGTTTAATTGATCCTCCACTTTTAAAAAAATATGTAACTAATAAATTAATAGATCAGATCTATGATGATAAAAAATTACAACTTATCTGTATGGAAGCAATTGAAACAGATATGCATTTAAGTTCTAGTCGAAATAAAAATTTAATGTTATATGTAATTGTACGTGGTTGTCAGTTATTACAATGTGGAGTATTACATGGTGATTTTTTTGAAGAAAATGTATTAATCAATAATAAGGATCGTGAAATCATTGTAATTGATTTTGGAAATAGTGAAAAGGTTACACCAATTAAAGAAATTAATGTAGAAACAACAATGAAAATGATAGATATGAATTTAAATGCATTTAAAGAAAGAGGTAGTTTAAAATCATTAGGTCCATGGTTAAATCGTGCTAAAAAATTAATAGAATCAGATCGAACCAATTATATGAATGTAGTACATTTAATGTTATCAACAAAACAAGAATTTCATAAAGAATATTTAGATGCGATTAAACGTATTTAAGATTGAATAAGAATGGATTCCATAGGATAAATGTATTTAAATTTATATAAGGTATATACATTTAAATATGGATGAGAAGGATCATGTACTTTAATTTGTTGTATATAATATTCATTTAAATTACTAGATGAATGTTCAATTTGATAATTAATTTTAGTATGTTGAAAGCTATTGAAATATGGTTCATATAGTTTATGAAATTTAAAGTCAATGCTAACAATTTTTAATTGAATAGGTTTATCATATTTATAAATGGATAAAACATTAAAATGTTTACTATCGATATCAATTGGGTAAGAATCTTGTGTAGGTTCTATTAAAAAACCTTCTTTCATAGAAAAATATAACATTGTTTTTTATGTAAATAAATTTAAATTTTTAAATCAATTTTTATAAAAAAAAATAAAAAATTTTTATAAAAAAAAAATAAAAAATTTTTATAAAAAAAAATAAAAAATTATGGGCATTTTAATTTATCATCAAACAACGATTCATATACATGGATAGCACGTTGAATATTTTCATCTGAAATTTTAATAAAAATATCAACATTTAAACCAGTCTTATCCATATATTCTTTACATAATTCAAAGGTTGGTTTTTGATTTTTTAAATATTTTGTAAATGGAGCATCATAAGTAACTATAAAATATTTAGATAAGGTATATACAGAAATAGGATTGATTGCATTTGATATTAACTCTTGAACATCATAAAATTGACTAATGATAACAGCGATTGCACGTAACAATGAATTATATTTATTATTACGGTATTTTTCATCTGTATCACTAGCAATTGTTAATTGTTTATTTTGAATATAATATGTGATCGTTGAAATGCATGAATTTTTATATAATAAACAAATCACAGGATTATTCAGGTCAAAACTATCAAATTCTGAATTTATTTTATATGCAAGATCAACAATAAGAGTTAAATCTTTGCATTTTTGTTTTAATTTATCATTAATATGTTTAATGATTGATTTAATTTTGGGTGGTACAGTATTCAACATAAACCATTTATGCATATAAACAGTTTTTATTTTATAATTATCACATAATTTAGTTAAATCTTTATATGAATTAACATGTACATCAATTTTTAAATCATTGATATTAAATTCTGTTAGTTTATTATTTTTATTTTTAATATAGTAAACATTGCCATCATTTTGTACACCTAGTTTGGTAATATCATTAAATGTTGATTTATTTTCATAGATAAACCAACCCGTTTTAGTATCCGTGATTTTATATAAATGATGATACGAACGAAATAAAAATCGATTGTACAAAAGAACCATTATATATATATACCTATATAAATTATGGACAGTTCAATTTACCATCTAATAATTCTTTACACACATTCAATGCTCGTTGAATATTTTCATCATTTATATGAACATTAACTGTTACACCAATATCATCATTCATATATTTTTCACATAATTCTAATGTAACTGGTCGATTATTTAAATAATTTTTAAAATCATCATCATATGTAACTATAAAATACTTAGATAAGGTATATACTGATATAGGATTAATTGCATCCGATTGTAATGATGAAATATTATAATATTTACAAATAATAATTGCAGTTGATCTTAAAAATAAATTATATTTATTTCTTTGATAAGATTCAAGTGTATTACTGTTAATATGTAATTTATGACTATAAATAGTACATAATATAGTAGATAAACATTTAGTATCATAATATAAACATAAAATATATGATGTTAATGGAAGATTATTGTCTTTTATTTTATATCCATAATCAAATAATAAATTAAACCCATTACATTTTTGATTTAATTTATGATTTAATTTATGAATCATATATTTAACTTGATTGGGAATTTTTAATTTCATAAATCTATCATTAAAAAATAAACTTTTATAACTCATGAATTTTTTACATAATTTTTTTAAATCTGACATGTTTTCAACATATTTATTTATACTTATATTAAATTCTGAAATTTTATCATTTATATGTTTTACATAATGGTATTTATCAGTAGACCTATCTATTATTAAATTAACTGGAGAATTAAATACTTCTTTTTTTTCATAAATATAAATATTGGTTTTAGTATCCGTGATTTTATATAAATGATGATACGAACGAAATAAAAATCGATCATATAAAAGAACCATTATATATATATATACCAATATAAATTTAATAAACTGTTAAATATATATCAAAATATATATATGTTAATTAATCCAGTTCATTTAAAAAATAAACATCTTATCACAAAAAAAAAATTAATTATTATGTTAAGAGGACATATTCGACAATCATTTCAATCTGATACATTATATCAGTTTATAACACAATTAATGGAAACATATGATATACGTATTTATATTCATACATGGAATATACTTCAATCCAATATTAGTTGGAGAGAAATAGAAAAAGATAATACAAAAATAACTCCAGTTATGATACGTAACTATTTTAAAAATTGTCCAATTCAATCGATTAAAATTGAAAATGATCAAGAAATTAAACTTATTGGAAAAATAGAGGGTACAGTTACTGAACGATCACCCATGCCAATGGTTGGATGGAAAAATATGTGGTATGGTATGTATACAAATATATCTAACATAAAAAAGGATATAAATAATAGAAATATACCGATTGTAAATTTACGATTTGATTTATTTGATACATTTAAACATAAAGTGAATTACATAAGTCTTGATATGGCAGTTCAATTTATAAATAATCATTATGATAAAAATTATATAAAAAATAAATTTATTTATGAAGGAGTAAAAACTGGAATTGATAATATATTTATAGGTAATATTAATACCATGTATAAATTAATATCGCATTTTCATCATCATTTAGATGATATTTCATTAAAATATCCATCGATTGTATCACAAGAGTTTATTGTATTTTTAGAAAATAATAAAATTGATGGTATATGAATTAATAAAAAGGATATTGAAAAAATGTCATTTGTTTGCAAAAATTGCAAAAAGCATTATATAAATGAAAAATCATATGTAAAACATGAAGTCAATTGTGAAAAAAGGTTAAATGAATATTCATCTATTAATATAGAAAATCTTTTAGATCGAATCGTAAAATTAGAACGAGAAATAAAATTATTAAAAACTAAGGGAATGGATATAATTGAATGGTTAGAAGAATATTATTCAGATAATGTTCAAGATTTTAACCATTTGATCATTGACATTACAATTCGTGATTTAAAACATATGTTTTACAATACAATGACTCAAGGGATTGAAAGAGTCATGGAAAATCATGATTTAGATTGTATGAAATTTGTAAATCATAAAATGTATTATTATGTACATGGAAAATGGGAATTGATGCCTGATAAAGAATTACAACAATTGATACAGAAAATGATTAAATCGATTAATTTAACATTTGATGAGTATGTAGAAAGTGAAAATTTACTGGAAAATGAAGAAGGTAAATATGCAATTTATACATCCAAATTATACAACACAAATTTAAACAAAATCATAAAAAAAACAATTCATGATAGATGTAAGGTGTTATATCCATAAAAAAATATTGTTTATACTTAATGAATATAAGTACAAACAATTTAAGCATAAAACAAAATCTTATTTTTTCTCCAAAAATTTATTTAGAAGATGTAACAGGACCTACTGGTTATGCTGGAAAAACGGGTCCATCAGTTTCAACTGGAAATACAGGTGACAGTATAACTGGTCCTATTGGATATGATGGACCAATTGTAATTGAATTTAATTCAATAACAGGACCAACAGGACCAACTGGATATACTGGATACGTTTTTACAGGTCCAACAGGACCAACTGGATACCAAGGATTGTCTATAACAGGAACAACTGGTCCAATTGGACCTACAGGAGAATCATATACAGGTCCAACTGGAGGAACATTACTATCATATCCAATAAATACAATATCTGGTGAAACTATAATTGATTCATTAAACAATACACTTGTAAGTATGAATTTAGGAACAGGTAAATGGTTAGTTAATTGGACGATTAATGTAAATAATATATATGAAAATATGATGACAATGTATTATGGAAATATAACATCAACTCCTGATTCTAATGGAAGATATCAACCTGTAGATGATAACGGAGATGCAATTACAAATTGGTATGTCTATTTTCCAAATAATGATAGTAATAATACAGATTATCCAATAATAGGAGCAGATCCAACTGGAGTAAATACAGATTTGTTAGTAAATACAGTATATACTAATGGATTATCTATTTCTAATTTTTCATATGTACCATCACATACCCATACAATAAATGAAACTATTACATCTTCAACAGATGATATGGTTGATTTAACTATTAATGCAGATACCAACTTTGCTGGTATAAATAGTTTCAACGATAATACATCTACATTATTACATACACATACTTATACAGCAACTTATTTTAATTCATCAAATCCATTTAATGTAAATGTTAATAATATATCAACAACAGGACAATCCAATATTATATCAAGTGTGTCTATTTGGTATATATATTATTCTATTGTATAATTAATGAATGGATTAATTGCATTATGGAAAGGAAATGTATATTTAAAAACAAATGGATTGTATTCATATTATGTAACAAATAATCCAAATTGGTATGTATGTGATGGTTCACAAATTGATGATAATTTTACAACTCCAAATTTAATTGGATATATACCAGTAGGTGCAACCGATACAAACATGGTAAATACAAGTGGTGGTAATATTTCAATATCAGATGATATACCCATACAAAATCATAGTCATAGTATGGAAATAACAGGATCAGATAATATATTAAATAGTATATCTATAAATGAAGTCACTGGTAATGTTGACGAACGAGCAGATAATGAAGGTAGTGGTTTACATGCATCAAAAACAAATCATACTCATACATCTACTTCAAATACAGGTATTACAAATGTATATTTATCATTTAATTTGATAACAACAAATACATCATCTAAAATAAATTATGTATCTCAATATTTTATTATTTATTATATTTCTTATAGTTCAATATCATATTCAATTCCATTATTTAAAGGAATGATATTTAATTGGAATGGTAATATTATATTAAATGGATCTTATTATCAACCATGTGATAGTTCTAATAATGTTTATTCAAATTGGTATATATGTTGTTCTAGTAATTATTCAATTAATTCATTAATTCCGTCATTTGATGATAGAATATCTGTAATATTAACATCTGGATCATCAAGTATAAATAATGGAACAAGTATACGTGAAACCATTAATATAGGTTCACATACACATGATTCATTAACAAGTCAAAGTGATATTTCAACAACTTATAATGATACACAATATCAAACATTTAATAATGTAACATTAGATGATTATCTAGTAAGTGTAAATTGTCTTTATGTTGGTAATGCGGGAGCTTATGTTATTACAAAAAATCATACACATACATTAAATTATACATATTCTAATCTAGATACACAAGTTACTACAACAGATACGTATTCAGATCCTATCTTTAAATATATTAATTTATATTATATTATTTATTTACCAAATTTATCCTAATAGATTATATGTCCTATTCTATTAGTTATGGTATTGATACATTAACTTCATTGACTTCTCCTTCTAATATTATAAATAATACATTTATAACATCAGGTACATCTATTGTAGATACTTCTTTTAATTTAGAATTAAATTATAGTACAATACCTGATGCCATAATAGCAACTTATATAATTACAGTAGTTAGGATTCAATAAAAATAAAAAAGAAATATATGATACGATCCTATAAACAAATTAGTAAATTAAATAATTCAATTCAAGGAGGAATTACATATGAAAATTTAAATGTAAATAATCAATTTATTATAATACGTAATCCATGTAATACTGGATCGATTGGACCAACCGGACCAATTGGTCCACCTGGATTTTGCTTATATACCGGTCCTACTGGATATAATATTACAGGACCTACTGGTATGACTGGTTTACCCTCAATTAATTACGGATATCAAGGATCAACTGGAATGACTGGACCTACTGGAATAAATATAACGGGATCATATGGATATACTGGAATTAATGGGATTGATTATAAAGGACCAACTGGTACAATAGGTAATAATGGAGCAACATTTACTGGTCCAACTGGACCAGTCCTATCATATACTAACATAAATAACACATTTAATGGAATTAGTCAATTAACAAATCAATCAATAACTACAATTCAATTAACTTCTAGTTATTATGTTCAATGGTATGTAAAATTAACATCTACTAATATTTCAGGTATTAGTATTATTTATTTTGGATTTGATCAAGATATACAAATGATTCCATTAAAAGGAACAACATCTATATCAGGTAGTGGTATTTATAATTCAGATATAATATTTCAATGTTATTATTATGGTAATTCAAGTGATATATTTACTATCTCATATGAAATCGGATATATTCAATTATTTAATTCATAATGTATATATATGAATGTTACAGTAAGTAATATGGTTGTACGAAATCAACTTTCACCACAACCCTTATATGTAAATGTTCCAGGATATAGTTTTTATACTGGACCAACTGGTTATACTGGAAGAAATGGTACTATTAATGATAATAAAGGTCCAACTTATATAGGTGATACCGGTTGTACTGGACCTACTGGTATGTACATAAATCATACAGGTATAACAGGACATACAGGTGATACAGGACCAACTTATACCGGATATACTGGTCCAATTGGACCAACTGGTATTCAAAGTGTAACAGGATCAACTGGAGATACAGGTATAACAGGATATATTCAAGATGCACCAACAGGGTATGCTTATACACGTGATATAGATTTTATATCATTCACTATACCAGTATCAACTATGATACCTCCAACTTTAACAGATGATAATATTAGTATTAGTATAGGTCAACTTCATGAATTAAATATAGGGATATATTATTTAACTTTTAGTTTTGATATTGTAACTACAGGAAATCTATATGTTTCTTTATTTGAAACATATTTAGAGGATAACTCTGCCGTAAAACCACAAGTATATGGTACACGATGTTCATTACATAATTATATATTACCAGTTACAACTAATGGGGTATATTATGAATCTGGAATAGAAGAAACATGCACTGGAATATTTATGTTTGAAACATATACACAAATAACTATATTTTTAGAGTTAGTATTAGCGTATAACAATGAAGATTCTTCAAGTACTGAAAATGTTGAAGTCAGTAATGTAAAATTAAAATATACAAAACTAATTCAATAAAAAATTGAACTACTTTTCTTTAAGTTTAATCATATAAAAAAATGACACGATCTCGTAATAGGATGAATTCTCCTCCAATTAATCAACAACCAATGATTCAATCTGGATTTGTTTCACCAATGATGAGACCCCCTGGAATTCCTATAAAACCACACTCGATTCCTTATGGAATAAATCAATTCAAGATTCATCCTATGTATCGAATGATCTATCGTGATTATTACATACAACAATTTAAATCCATTTATTCAACTTTAATGGTAAATCATCAACAACACATTCGATTGAATCAACATATCTATGTTACGAATGAATTTATTCGTTCAGGTAGAAAAGAATATCAATTTATGTTAAATCAACAAGAAAGTTGTTATAAATTACAACTTAATACTATGAATTATCTAATACAGAATGTATGGAAATTGATTGATGAAATGGACAAATCTTGTTTTCCTGATATTCATTTTGGATATGATCATGAATTTAGAAATATTTATATGTTATTTGAATTGATTCGACAAATCATTTCAAATAAAATTGAATAAAAATTATAAATTATTTTTTTATTCAGAAACAAAAATGTATAGGGTTTCACTTATTGCATTTCTTGTATTGATTAGTTATTATTTTAACTTATATCAATCCATTGACTTTACAGTGAATGATGATATTGTAAATCATCAACCTAAACTCATTGAAGATGGAATTCCATCTGATGATGATCATCTAAGTATTATGGTGACTGAATATTATAAAGATTTAAATACTTATATCATGCCAACTGAAAAAATTTTACCATTAGAAGTCTTTCATGATCATGATGGGTCATCTTTTAGTAAAACACTTTATGAATGTGTAGAATATTATGATCATCATAATTCAGAAATCATGAAAAATACAAAACATATGAAAATTATTATTATCAATACAAATCACAAATCCTACTGTATTATGAATACAGATTTAATAATATGATTTAAAAACATATTATGATAAGAATATAAAAAAAATGGATTTTGATACTTTTTTTAAATATTTTACTCAAATTTACATTGTGTTGTTAATTTGTTTGATGTTAGATTGTTTTCGAATTAAATTTTCCAAAAAGAATAAAATTGAATAAAAAATATTTATAAAAAAGAATATAAAGAAATATGAACTTCTCAAATCATTTGTTACATTCTGTATTAGAACATAAAACAAACAACATACATATAATAAAACTTAGATGTAAGATGGATATTTGGGTTCGTAGTGAAATTAGTGTATTAGAATTACAAT